>WNGP01000963.1_pt1 | contig 41024 bp, 37 predicted proteins | sample 5407671 | NCBI WGS metagenome assembly WNGP01 (sample SAMN13153381, study PRJNA577476) | soil metagenome | isolation source: 40 cm soil or saprolite under Garry oak tree replicate 2 | place: USA:California | collected 2016-06-15 | reverse complement strand
GGGTGTCGGACCTAGACCAACTCGTCAATGCCATCCGCGAGGTCGCGCGCGGCGGTTCCGTGGTCGACACGAGGGTCATCGAGAACCTCATCGCCGAGCGCTCCCGTAACAAGCGCTCAGCGCTCGCCGATCTGACTCAGCGCGAAATGGAAGTGCTCGCAGCTGTCGCCGAGGGCAAGAACAACGCAGCCATCGCGCAGGCTCTCCACCTGAGCGAAGGAGCCGTCGAGAAGCACATCAGCGCGATCTTCTCCAAACTCGGGCTGACGGAGGAGCTAGCCGTTCACCGCCGCGTGAAGGCAACTCTCATTTATCTGGCGGAGGAGCGGGTACCAGAAAAGCGGTAACGAGTTCCTTGCGGCCCTTGACCGGGGCGGGGCCTAGCCGCTCGGCCCGCGGTGATGTGCTCAGAACCGAGTAGGTCGCCTCACTGAGCACGGTCTCGCCGCAGGATGCGAATTGCTGCAGGCGCTGTGCGAGGTTGACCGCGTCCCCGACCACTGAATACTCGGCCCGCTCCTCGCTACCGATCAACGCCGCCGCGACCAGCCCGGTCGAGAGGCCGATGCCGAGCTCAAATGCAGGCATTCCGGCCGACGCCCACCGCCCGTTCAGCTCGAGCTGTGCGCGATGCATGGACGTGGCGGCACGGAGCGCACAGTCAGCGTGATCGGGCTGCGAGTCGGGCGCGCCAAACACCGCCATCACGGAATCGCCGACGAACTGCATGACGGTCCCATGCTCCGCGAGGATGGCGTCGGTGGCGACGGTGCGGTGCTGCATGAGTTGGCCGGCCAAAGAGCTGGGGTCGGATGCCTCCGCGATCGACGAGTATCCACGCACGTCGGAAATCAACACGGTGACGATCAGTCGCTCGACTTCGCTTGCGCCGCGGCCGCGCTGACGCAGTCTGTCTGCGACACCGCCGGGCAGGAGGCGGCTGAGCATCTCACCCTGCTCTTCGCGATCGACGATGGCCTGGTGCAGCCGGCGGAGGTTGCGAACGCCGGCGTCGCCTCCGTCGATCGCCTGTTTCGCCAGTTTGAAGAAGAGGTGCTCGACTGATGCCGCGGCGTCGGCACTGGTGGTCTTCCGTTTGATCGCTATCGCCTTGATGGGCCTGCCTTCGGCCACCAGGGCGAGCAGATCCTCCTCCGCCGGCGACAGGTCGACCTCACCTAGCGGCCGGACCAGCGCTTCGACAATTTTGGGATCGAGCAGCGAGCCGCCGGTGCTAACCGTGCGGATTGCTCTGGCCAGCTGATCACCCGCGGCGACGGCGTCCTTGAGCAGGTAGGCGCACCCGGCTGCCCCCTCGCTCAGCAGGGCAACCGCGTAGTCGGGGTCATCGAATTGAGACAGGATCACGATCCCCGTGCCTGGATGGCGCTTGCGCACGAGCCGAGCCGCATCGATCCCCTCGCGCTGGAACGTCGGCGGCATCCGGATGTCGGTGACTATCACGTGTGGTGCGAGCTTCTCCGCGCAGGCAATCAACTCGTCGTAGTCGCCGGCCATGCCGACGACATCCACGTCCTCTGTCGCGTCCAACAGCGCGCGCAGCCCCTCGCGCACGATCAGGGCTGTCGTCGGCGAGCAGTACCTTGATCCATCCCATAGCCCTAAGTGGACGTGGTGACTCGACCTCGAGCAAGGGAGCCAGCGTCACGGCAACCGTGCGGCTAGCCCTACTCAAAGACGCCAGCCGACACCATCGACCGCAACTTGATCACGCCCTACGTTGCAGGGCGGAGGTTGACCAAATGAAATTTGAAAGTTCGGTTACAGCGGTTTCCTGGATTCCCTTCGAGGCGGTCACAGGATTCCTGGCCGTGCCCTTCGGCATGGGCCTGGCCCACTACGACGAGCCTCTGCCGGCCAGGCTCGACGATCTGGACGAGTGGCATCGCAGGGATCTTTTCCGCGAATGCAACGAGCTGAAAGGCTGGATCGAGGTTGAAGACGGGAAGATAGCCGCCTGGGGGCAACATGGCGGTGGACGCATAGGAGTGACGCGCTTGAAACTCGGTCCGAAGACGCTGACGGTCAAGGCCAGGGCGATGCCCGACATCCGTCCCGAGCCAGTCGTGACCGAAACGTACGTGCGCTTCACTCAGACATGTGGAGGCCGCACCGGCGTGCCGGCTCCACGAGCCGTGAGCCACAAGCCGCTCTTTCAGATCGACTCCGCGGTCGCCTGGACCACTCTGTCCCTGACGATCCATGCCGACGGCCACTCCGAGCGGGAGCTCGTCGGAGCCAGCTGCTTTCCACGTCACTGGATTTACGACGACGCCGGCGAGCTCGTCACGCAGACGGGGCTGACCGACTTCAGCACCTGGATCAACGACGCGTTCGGCGAGCGCACGCCGTGGGGTACGTACGACTCGCCCGCGATGGTTCAGCCAGTGGAAAGTGCGCTCGAGCGCGAGCTCGGGGCGATCATCGTCGGCGGCGCTAAGGAGAAGAGACGCGCGATCCCGAAGGGCAACACCCTCATAGAGCAGGGCGCTCCGGGCGACGAGATGTTCTTGGTGCTCGACGGCACGTTCGCGGTCGAGGTCGACGGCCAGGCGGTCGCACAGGTCGGTCCGGGGGCGATCGTCGGAGAGCGGGCAGTGGTGGAGCAAGGCTCGCGGACGGCGACGCTCCGCGCACTCACAGCCTGCCGGGTCGTTTCAGTGGCGCGCCGCTTCGCCGACGATCGGGAGCTTTCGGAGATCGCCGCCGGTCACCGAAGGGAGGAGGCCCGATAATGCCCCCATCCATGGACGGCGCGATCGTCCAGGCGGTGCGCCTCCGCAAGGTCTACCGGGGCGCCAACGAAGTCGAAGCCCTGCGTGGCATCGACATCGAGGTCGAGCGCGGAGAGATGATCGCCATCGTCGGACCATCCGGCTCCGGCAAGACAACCCTCCTCAACTGCCTTTCCGGCCTGGATTCCTTCGATGGCGGCAAGGTGATCGTTGACGGCCAGGACCTATCCGCCATGTCCGACCGCGCCCGCACCGCTTACCGCCGCGACCACATGGGCTTCGTCTTCCAGGCCTTCAATCTGCTGCCAGTGCTCTCCGCGGTCGAGAACGTGGAGATCCCGCTCCTGCTCCAGAACGTCAACTCGCGTGAGTCCCGCCGGCGCGCCTTAGAGATGCTGGAGGCGTTGGGCCTTGCCCATCGCGCCAATCACAGGCCTGACCAGCTCTCCGGTGGCGAGCAGCAGCGGGTGGCTGTTGCCCGGGCTTTGGTTCATAAACCCGCGGTGGTTTGGGCGGACGAACCGACTGGCAATCTCGACACGGAGGTCACGCAGGTCATCGTCGAGCTCCTGGTGCGAATGAACAAGGACGGCCAGACCATCGTTCTCGTCACCCACAACCCGCAGGTGGCCGAGCGCGCCCGACGCACGCTGCGCATGCGTGACGGCCGCATCGAGGTAGCCAGCGCCGAGCGCGCTGCAGCGGCCCGATGAACCTGGCCGTGGTCGTGATCGGTCTGTTCGTCCTTGTGTACGCCGCGCTTATCGTGCTCGCTGTACGCCGCCCACTTTTGGCACGGCTCGCGCTGCGCGAGGCGGTGCGGCGGCCCGGGCAGTCAGCCATTGTCGTGCTCGGCCTCATGGTCGGAACCGTGGCCATCTTCTCGAGTCAGGTCATGGGCGACTCTTTCCGCGAGTCCCAGACGCAAGAGGCCTACCTTGCCTGGGGCCACGTCGACATGGTCGCCGCTGACGGAGGCCGCTTCTTCGACCCAGCCATCGCTTCCGAGCTGGCCGCGGATCCCGGACTGAAATCTTCACTGGCCGGGGTGCAGGGGGGCGTCGAGCTTCCGAGCTCGGTGGTCGATCTCGATCGCGGCAATGCCAAGCCGCTGGTCACGTTGGTCGGATTCGACCCGGCTACGCAGGGCCCCTTCGGCCGCTACGTGCTTGCCGATGGAAGGACCACGTTGGGTCAGGACCTGGCCTCGGACCAGGTGCTCGTCTCGGCCTCGCTGGCCGGCGCCCTGGAGGCGCGGACTGGTGACCGGCTTCGTATCGCAGTCGGTGCCGACCGCGTGGTCGAGCTCCGCGTGGCGGGCATCGCCCAGGGCGAGGGGCCTGGCGCCTACACCCTCAGGCCGGCGCTTTTCATTCCGATCGCCAACCTGGGGCCAATGCTCGGCGGGCAGGGCATCAACGTGATCCGTCTGGCGGCCCCAGGCGAAGGCCAGGCCGAGCTGGACCGGGCACATGAGCTGGCGCCCATGGTGCGCGCTGTCCTGCAATCAATTGGGGGCGGAACGAGCCTTGCATTGCGGGAAGCGAAGAGCCTGGACGTCAACGCCAAGATCAAGCAGACAGAGACAGACAGAAGCCTTTTCGCTGGCCTGAGCCTGTTGGTCGCCCTGGCCGGGGCGGCGCTAGTGGTTAACCTCGGGCTTGCCCTGGCTGAGGAGAGGCGCCCGCGCCACGCCGTGCTCCGAGCCCTCGGACTCGGCCGCACCGGAATGGTGACCCTGTCAGTGCTGGAGGGCGCTCTTTACAGCCTGGTCGCCGTCGTCGCGGCCCTTGCCCCCGGAGCGGTCATCGGTCTTGTCATCGTCCGAGCCTTGGAGGGCGGCAACCTGCTGTACACGCGCCCCCTAGAGACCCGCACCGGGCTGCTGCTGTACACAATCACGCCCGGTTCGGCGGGCCTATCGGTCGCGATCGGGGCCCTGATCGTGCTGGCCACGCTGTTCGCCACCTCGATCCGGAGCTCCCGCATGCAGATCTCGTCGGCCATCAGAAACCTGCCTGAGCCGGCAAGCCGGCGCAAGCGATCGATCTGGAGGACTGTGTTCCTGACCGGACTCGGCGTGGCCTCGATCGCGGCCCTGGTTCCCGGCAACCTTTCCATCCGATTGGTCGGCGGGGTTGGCCTCGTGGTCGTGGCGGCGGCGCTGGTCGGCAGCCGGATCTCGGGCCGGCTGCGCGCAACCTTGACCGGAGCCGCCCTGACCGTGTGGGCAGCTGCCACGATTGTCGCCGTCGCATCTTCGACCCGGACCTGGGATCCCCTGGTCATCGGACTCGGCGCCCTCGTCGCCGTCTTTGGGCTAAGCCTGATCGTGGCGGCCAACCTACGTATTCTCGAAATACCGGCAGGCATGCTTAAGGGCGGAGCCCGGGCGACGCTGAGGCCGTCTCTCGCCTACCTCACGCGGCGGCCCCTACGAGCCGGCCTGGGCATCGGCGCCTTCGCGCTTGTGCTGGCCCTGATGACAACTTCCTCGGTGTTTGTCGCGACCTACCTCGCGCAGTCGCGCAGCACCCTGAGTGAATACGACATCCGCGTCACCGCGCCGACGACAGCAGGTGTCACGATTCCCGATTCGGTGGGTCCGGAGATCCTCATGGACGTCGCCATGCCAACCCGGCCTTATCGCGGAGAGGTGATCCTGAGCACAAACCCCAGCGTCCCGCAGGAGGATACCTACCTGCCCCTCTACTCGCTCAGCCCCGCCCAATTGGCGGCTGGACCATTCCAGCTGGCCAGTCGGGAGAGTCGATTCAAGAGCGACGCCGAGGTATGGGCGGCCATGGCGCAAGACCCTCACCTTGTCGTGACACCCACCTACGGGAATCCCGGCATGACTCTCACGCTGGCGGGACCGGACGGGCCGGTGCAGTTTCGCGTGGCGGGTGCCGTAAAGACCCTGGGACTCTGGGGCCTCGCCGGCTCTGACGCCGCGATGGCGCCCTTCGCCACGCTGCCGGTGGGCACCACCATCCTCGCCAAGGCTGCGCCCGGCGCCAACGTCGACGCAGTGGCCCGCCAGATCCAGCGGGAAGTCTTCAGCCAGGGGGCCGAGGTGACGACGGTCAAGGAAATGTTCGACTCGAGCGCCCGTGGCCCCCAGGCAGGGGTCAATGCGATTCAACTGATCATGGGGATTGGACTTCTGGTTGGAGTCTTGAGCCTGGGCATCCTTGCGCTGAGGGCGGTGATCGAGCGCCGCCGAGCGATCGGTGTTCTGCGAGCCCTCGGGTACCGGCCAGGTCAGGTGCTGGCCGGGATCGTCTCGGAGGGGTTGATCACGGCCACATGCGGTGCGTTGGTGGGGATCGGTGTCGGGCTGCTGATTGGGTTCATCTTCATGAACGCTTTCCTTCCCGGGGGGACCATCGAGATTGACCGCTCATCGATGGCGCTCACCGTTGTCCTCGTCTATCTGGCGGTGCTGGCTGTCACAATCCCGCCGGCGCTCCGTGCCGCCCGCTTGCCCGCGGTCGAAGCCCTTCGCCTGGAGGACTGAAACACCACAACCCGACGTGCCTGACCTGAGCCAGCTCGGCCCGAACGTTCTTCTCGCAGCGCTGGTGGTGGCGATCCTGCTGATCGCACTGGCCACCGGGGCTGCTACGGCCGTGGCGCGCCGTCGTCGGGAGGCGGCCAGCCTCTCCGCCATCGACTTCGTGCGCAGCTCCTTTGCCAGCCAGCTGAGTCGCGGCATCCCCATGGACGAGCTCCTCATCCAGATGGTGGAAGCGCTCCGCGACGGATTCAAGCTGGACGCGGCGGAGCTCTGGCTGTGCGAAGGGGGCAACCTGCGGCTCGCGGCCTCAGAGCCCCGCGCACCGGTGAAGGCCATCCCGATAACGCCTGCCGAGGAGACCATCGCCGCCAATGCACACGTATCGAGCGCCAGCTGGGCCCGGGTCTGGCTGCCCGCGTTGCTGCAAGAAAGAGACCAAGCGACATTGCGAGTGGCGCCGGTCAGCAACAGCGGCCAGCTGTTTGGCCTGGTCGTGGCTCAGCGTTCTCGCAAGGGCGAAGGCCTGGCGGCCGAGGTCGACATCACTCTCGAGGAGGTGGCGCGCGAGCTGGGCGTGGCGCTGAAGAAGGCGCGCCTGGACTCGTCGCTGCAGGAATCGCTCGAACAGCTCCGCCGGCAGGCGGCCGAGCTGCAGGCGTCGCGGGGGCGGTTGGTCGCCGCCGCCGACGCCGAACGCAGACGCATCGAGCGCAACCTTCACGACGGGGCGCAGCAGCACCTGGTGGCGCTATCCGTCAAGGTGCGGTTGCTCGAGCAGTTCGCCGAGCGCGATCCCGAGCGGGCCAGGTCGCTGATGAACCAGCTCCAGGATGATGTCAGGTCGGCCATCGAAGAGCTCCGGTCGCTGGCGCATGGAATCTACCCACCGCTGCTCTCCAGCGCCGGGCTCGGCGTGGCGATGAGTGCCGCGTGCCGGCGGGCGCCGCTTCCGGCCAGTCTCGAGGCTGATGGCGTCGGCAGGTACGCACCCGAGATCGAAGCGGCTGTGTATTTCTGCTGCCTCGAGGCAATGCAGAACGCCGCCAAGCACGCAGGCGCTGAGGCCACTGCCCGAGTAAGGATTTGGGAGGACGCGGGCGGTCTGCTGTTCGAGGTTTGCGATGACGGTGCGGGCTTTGAAGCCGGTCGGCTTGGTGACGGCGCCGGCCTCACCAACATGCGCGACCGGCTGGGAGCGGTTGGCGGCACCCTGCGAGTGGAATCAAACGGACGTGGGAGCCGGATCCACGGCGTCGTGCCGGTAAGCGCCGGCAGCGTCGACCCGACCGCGGTCTTCCCCGCCCAGTCCCAGGCATGATCGCCGGCTACCGGCAGCACGGCATCGGCGTCCATACTGGCTGCGATATTGGTTGCATTTTTTAAGGAGGGACCGTGAACCGTTGGGACTGGCGACGGTGGACCGGTGTCCTCGGACTCGTATATGTGGTGATTCAGGGGGCCGCCCTCGTTCTTTTCCTGGTGGCGGGCAACCCGCCTGACTTCGGAGACGCCAACAAGTACGCCAGCTGGATCAATTCCAACGGCGGCCTCTTCATGGGCGACGCCTTCCTGACCAATGTCGCCACCGCTGTCCTACTCATGCAGTTCACAGGCATTCGTGCGGTCATTCGAGGTGCGGGTGAAGACTGGGAGTGGGCGGCCGCCCTCTTCTTCGGCGCCGGTTTGGTAACGGCCGCGATCCTGATCGTCGGCTCCGCCGGTGAAGCGACCGCAGTATTTGTAAGCGGGTCCGGGACCGATCCCACGATCGTCCGCGCGGCCTGGGCCGGGGCCTGGATGGTGCTCACGTTCGTCTATCTCCCGGCCGCAATAGCGTTTGGGACCGCTGCGTACGCGGTGCTCCGCGCTGGCATACTGCCGCGCTGGGTGGGTTGGCTGAGCGCTGCCGCCGCCGTTCTCGACGTGGTCGCCGCATTGACAATCTTCGGGGGCACCGGCAACAACGGACCCGTCGGGCTGCTGCCGATCATCCTCGGCGCCACGCCTGTGGTTGTCTGGTTTGTCGCGGTCAGCATCGTCCTGCTCGGCAGCGCCACCCGAGCCGGTCAGAAAGGTGTGTCAACCGGAGTGGCCTGACTCAGGTCGGGGATGGACCAGGAACGGAAATGCGACTACCGCAATTCGGGATATTCGCTCATGGCACGGTCGCGCACGAATTCATCGAGTTTGACCTTCGTCCGGGCGTCGACGACGTCTACGCTGGTCGTTTGATCGGGCAGCTGGAGCAACCGGGCGTTTCGGCTGGCGGGGTGAACCTCGTAGTTGCATTCGGTGCCGCCCTCTGGCGACGCCTTGCGCCAGATGAAATTCCGGCCGGCCTCGGCGCGTTCCGTGAGATCGTCGGCCTCGACGGGAAGCGCGCACCGGCAACCCAGCATGATGTCTTCGTCTGGATTAGCGGCAGCTCGAGCGACGTGGTCTTCGAGCACAGCCGCACCGCCGCAATGGCAGTCGCTGACGTCGCCGTGATCGCTACAGAACAGGCCTGTTTCGTCCACCGCGATAGCCGAGACCTCATGGGGTTCATCGATGGAACAATGAATCCAAACTTGCTCGAGGCGCCGCTTGCGGCGCTCATCCCTGCCGGTGAGCCGGGTGCTGGAGGAAGCCATGTTCTGGTCATGCGCTGGGTGCACGACCTTTCTCGGTTCGAGGCACTCGCGCAGACCGAACAAGAGCGCGCATTCGGCCGGACCAAGATCGACAGCCTGGAGCTCGATGATGAACAAAAGCCCGTCACCGCCCACATTGCCCGGGTCGAGATCAAGGACGAGCATGGGGACGAGCTTCCAATCTACCGCCGAAGCGTGCCCTACGGCACCATCGCTGAACACGGTCTCTACTTCGTGGCGTTCTCTGCCGACTGCAATCGGTTCGAGCGCATGCTCGCTCAGATGTTCGGCCTGGCCGACGGGCAGCGGGACCGACTGACGGACTTTAGCCGCCCGGTCAGCGGAGCCTTCTACTTCGCTCCGCCGCTGGCGTTGCTCGGCTTGAAGGATGTGCCAATCCACGAGACCGAAGAAGTCCTTTCGAAAATCCCTCTTTTCGCCCGGTGCAGCCCCCAACAGCTGAAGTTCATCGCGTCGCGAGTCGAGCGACGTGAATACCCAGGGGGAGCCAGGTTATGCACCGAGGGCGAGCGCGGACACGAATTCTTCGTCATCGTCGATGGCGAGGCCGAAGCAAAGCGCGATGGCGAGAGGATGCGCACGATGGGCTCTGGCGACTTCTTCGGCGAGATCGGGCTTATCGATCACGGTCCGAGGACAGCGACTGTAACGTCCCTCTCACCACTGCGCTGTCTCGTGCTCGCTCGCAAGCAATTCCGCGACGTACTTGGGCAGGACGCTGACATCGCCGTCGGCATCCTCGACGCCGTCACCCAGCGACTGCGAGCGACGCTCCCGGCAGACTAAGCAATCGACATCCTTGGTGTTGGGGCCACGGAGCCTGAACTTCCAAGTACGCCCTCCGAGACGCCTTCGGCTGGGAGATGAAGACCAACCTCCGAATCACGGAATTCGAGCCCATTCGGAAGTTCGCTACTGAGGCTACCAGTGGGTTTTTGGAAGGCACGAAAATCACATACTTGATGGAACCGTTGAAGGGTGACAAGACGAGACTGAGTCGGGTGACCGAATTCAGGTTTCATGGCCTGGCCAGGCTGATGCGACCATTTCAGGCTCCGCTGGCAAGGCGAGATGGTGGAGTTGAGATTAGTGGCGTGAAGCGAATCTTGGAGAGCCAACCCGGTCGCGATGGGTCCTAATCACGTCTAGGACGCCTCTCCCGAGTTCAATCTCGGAGTTCAAATAGTGTCCCGTCCCCCCGACCAACTTGGCTCAACCAACGCTCCTCTATATAGCGCTCAACGAACGTCGTACCCCACGATGTGGTGTCGGGCTCACTAGGATCGCGAAAGTTATCTGGACGGGATTTGAACTTTACGCAGCCGATGGCCTCAGTGGAGCCGCCTGACCGGTGGGTGGGCGCGGCCGAATGATTGCGTTTTGGCTGCATCAATTGTTATCAATCAGACCGGCCACTCGGAAGCGGTCCGCAGGGCTGCGCTCCACAACGGATCGTCGAAGTGAGGCTTGGATGCACGGGCATGGAGAGACTTACGCTTTAGAGCGGTCGTGGCGACAATAGAAGCCCTTTAAGGAATCAAATCAGCGGCGGCCCCGGCGGTAAGCGCGCCCTATTTCTCTTCGGCAAATCGGTCAAGGAGGCGCTGTCACGTCCCAGATCCACGCCACTGTGACCATTGAAACGCCTGTCGAGAAGGTCCTCGAGTTCGTTGATGACCCGGAGAACCTTGCGAAATGTGCACCGATGGTGAAACGAGTTGTGGAGGTGGGTCGGAGCGGGCGGCGCGTGGGGAATTCTTTCCGAGTCATCTACCGAGTACTCGGGACGCCCTTCAAGGAGGAATTCAGAGTTATTGGATTCGAGCCCCCGCGCAGGCATACACCTCACCGCCGATTCCAGATCTGGCAAACGTTTCATGGGCCCGTGAGGGGCACTCTCACGTGGACGTTGGAAGCCGAAGGCAACCAGACGTATGCCAGCCTCGATGCCGCGTATCAACTGATGGGCGGTGTCTTTGGCAGAGTTCTAGATGCGCTCCTCGTCGAGCGAGCCGTCAAGAAAGATGTCGATCAGATGCTTGAGAACATGAAGCGGCAGTTGGCAGGTCAAACGGTGCTTACGCAGTGAATCGGCGGCGCGCACCTAACCCTCAGGTTGACAGCCGCGGGTGCCGCCCAGGCGAACCCTGACCGCTTCAACGACCTAGCCAGGAGCTCGATCAGGCCACCTCCGAGATCGCTGCCAGAGTTCAAATAGTGTCCCGTCCCCCGACCAAATTCGTCTGATCGACTGTGATCGCGCTAGATCGCCGCCGGCTCGCTGACTTGCAGAAGTCCTCCTCGGCCGATGAATGGATGGTCGGCGACCAGCTTCGCCGCGGCATCCAGGTTGGCGGCCTCGATCACGGACCAGCCGTTGAACGGGCCTTCGGCGAGACCGTCCTTGGTGCCGTCGCTTGAAACCGTCCGCGCAGCGCCGATCGGCGCTCCCGGGTCCACCAGCGCCGGACCCGTCTTTCCCGCCCAGTCCATGAAGGCGTCGCGCGCCTTGGCCATGGACTCCGGATCGTGGGACATGTTGCTGGCGTGATAAGTGACCAGAAATCTAGGCATCGATGTCCTCCTCGGGACTTGAGAATGGGGCCAGGTTACGGCCCGGCTGAATTTCTGGCCATGCTTCGGGCAACGAAAGGTCTGTCCTATCGTCCAGGTCGCACAGCCTCCGCGAGTACAAACGGTGCTGGACGCCGCGACAGTCAGGGAGTAGAACTACGCCGTGGATCCGTTGAGCGTGGCGCTGCGCAGCATCCAGATGTCCGGATCGTTGATCGCCCGCGCCGAGCTTACCGCGCCGTGGGGCCTGGGCCTCGAACCGTTCCGCGCCGCGGTATTCCACGTCGTTATCTCGGGATCCGGATTGCTGCGGACCGAGGAGGGCCGCACGATCCGCCTCTCGGCCGGCGATGTGGCCGTGCTGATGGGCGGCCAGCGGCACGAGCTTATGAGCGAACCGGGCGTGCCGATCACGTCATTCGCGGACCTGATGGACCATTGCGTTCCGGGACGTTTCCCGTCGATCAGCGTCGCCGGCGGCGGCGGTCAAGCCAGCGTGCTGTGCGGCTTCTTCAAGTTCGAGCGCCAATCCAGCCATCCTCTGCTCCGAGCGCTGCCGGAGTTGATCCACGTCAACGCCGGCTCAGGCCCCGGAATGATCGAGGGCCTGGTGGCGATGGCAGATGCGGAGTCGGCGATGCCGCTCCCCGGCTCCGGCGCGCTGACCGATCTTCTCTGCGGGCTACTCCTCGTGCAGGTCTTGCGCGCACAGCTGGCGGTCGATTCGCGCGCGGCCGCGCCATGGATCCACGGCCTTGAGGACGCCCGCGTAGGAGCAGCGCTCGAGCTCATCCACGAGGCGCCCCAAAAGGACTGGACAGTGGCGGGGCTTGCATCCGCTGTTGCAATGTCGCGATCTAACTTTGCTCAGCGCTTCGCTGTGTGTGTGGGCGAATCGCCAATGCGCTACCTGGCACGGTGCCGAATCCTCCGTGCGGCGCAGCTGTTGGAGGCGGAACGCCTGTCGGTCACCGAAGCGATGCAGCGTGTTGGCTACGAGTCGGAGTCAAGCTTCACGAAAGCATTCCAGCGACATCTCGGGTGCACGCCGGCGACCTACCGAGGCTCTCAGCGGCGAAGTCGTCCCGGCGAGGTGCTTACGGCCGAAGCTGCGCGGTCTGACTAATTCGTCGGCCTGTGGCGGCCCTTCGATCGGTTTCTTGAATGCAAATTCGCTGCCGACACCCAGCCGCGGCCGATTTTGGCCCTGGAGATCACAGCGAGGTCACGGACTCGGTATGGCGCCAGGCGGGAGTGGGCCGTGTCAGCAGTCGAACGCAAACCAGCACAACTCGTTGCGCAGCCGCTGGTCGTCGAGAACAAGTTCTCGGATCTCGTGGGGGAGTTGTGCACGTTGCCACTGGCACTCCAAGCGGCCAGCCGCCTCGCGTCCGTCTTCAGCCGCCGCCGCCCGCGCCGCCTTGATCGCATAGGCCGCAGCACCGAGCTCGTGGGCCGCCACATGGCCGACCGCCGCGGCCTGGCCGGCAGCGTACGCGGCATGCCGTGATGCCCCACTGAGGTCCCTGGCCGCGGCGTTTGCATGGCCGGCCGCCATGCGGGCCTCTGCCCACACGATCTCACCCCGCGCCCAGGCACGCCCGAGGTCGATCGCCCGACGTGGACGGTAGTCCTTCGGCCGTGCCTGCTCGAAGTGGTGCAACACGTGCTGCGCGCAGTCAGCCGCCCAGATCGCCAAAAGGCGGTGATCGTCGTCTTGGAGGCTGCCGCCGCGACGCACGGTCATGAACCGCGGATCCCGGATCTTGGGGAGGATCACCAGTTTGCCATCTCGCTCGTATGTCCCCGAGGGTAGCTTGATCAGCCTGCGACGAACCCGTCTCCCTACCCTTGGTGGCTCGAATGAGAACCGCCACGCGTCTAAGTCGCATGCCCACCACCTTTCCCAAGCTCATGTCCTTCGAGGGCGACGTCGTTATCGCCTACCCAGTCAAAGGGCCACAATCGGCTGCAAATGGTGATGACGCGACGCGAGGGTCTGCGGTTCAGAATCAGCTGGATCGCGCTCCTCATCTCCGGGTTGGCGACGCTCGCGTTTGGCGTGGTAGTTGTGATCCTGGATGGTTCAGAGGGGGAATACCTGAAGGCCGTCGGCGCGGCGTCAATTGGTATGGGGCTCTTCGGGGCCATGATCACCTTGACCGCATTCAGGCGACTTGAGCGCTGGGCCTTCTTCTCGCTCTGGTACTACCCGGTCTTCTGGACGGCGCACCTGGTGGGCAACTTACCCCCAGGCCGGGACCACATACACCAGGTGGCCTTCATCGTGCTGTCCCTGATCGGCTTGCTTTTACCAGTTCGCGAGTTCTTTCCGCGAAGCGCCGATCGCACATGAAGACATCCTGGCGACGTGTGCGTGGAAGCCCGGTGACGTCGGCTGCCTTCGGTCCAATCCGTTTCGCAACTACGGTGTGAATCGCCCCAAGCGTGAGGCTTCGATCTCGTCCAGGTGCTCGCCGCGGTGGTTGGCGCGCACGGGGTTGAGCGGGCTCGTCTCGCCGAGGCCCGCGAGAAGCTCGTCCGGCAATGAGCCCACCAGCTGATCCGTCTCTTCGGCGATGCTCACCGCCAGCTCCGCCAGCGCCCGTGGCGCGATCGCATGAATCAAAGGACGCGAGGAGTCGTTGATCCAGTCCACGTTCTCAGGCTCGGCGTCGGACGGGGTCAACGGCTCGCCGCGCTGGAGCTTGCCGGCCAGAAACAGGGCCCGGCCGTCCCAGAGCGCGATGTGGCCCAGGATGCCCGCGACGCTCCAGTATTCGTTGACCATTGCGGCGAGCTGCTTGTCGCTCAACCGCGCCACCAATGCCTTCATGCGCTCGAGCTCGTGCGCGTTTGACGCCACGAACGAACGATCAACCACGCCGGCCAGATTAACCCGCGCCCTGCGCAGTGGTCAGCCATGCCGAAAGTAGCGGGTCGAGGACAAGGGCACGACGCCCCACCCGGAGAGGACGGTCCAGCGCAGGTCGGGGGAGGCCTCCGCAGAATTCAGCTTGAGAGTTCCAATAGGGGTCCCTCCCCGCGACTACATCTGAATAGAAGCACGTGCTAGTAGCAGACGAGCCACGCGACCGATTAGCTTTCCCGCCGCCTATCGTCCTATTCATCAGACAGAGATTTCTGAAAGGAGAAGGTTGTGGTGAAGAAAATAGCTGCAGAAGTCGAAGTGAAGACGCTTGAGGTTCCAGGGGCGAGAATCCATTACGAGGTCCGCGGGTCAGGTCCGGTAATGCTGTGCATTCCCGGCGGCCCGGCAGACGCTCGCGCATTTGAAGAGATCGCAGGCGAGCTAGTGCCCTACTACACAGTCGTCACCTACGATCCGCGCGGGCTCTCGAGGAGTCCCCTGACGGGTCCCTTCGACGACGAGCGTGCGATTGAGATCAACGCCGACGACGCGCACCGGCTCATCTCGGCGGTGACCCATGGCAAGGCCTATGTCCTCGCGAGCAGCGGTGGCGCCGTCATTTCGCTCGAGCTGGCAAGGCGCCATCCCGACCAGATCGCGACGCTCGTCGCCCACGAGGTTCCGTGCGCGGCGGTGATGCTCGATCCCGCGCGCGCCCGCAAAGAGTTCATCGACATCACCGACACCTACAAGATGTCGGGGCTTGGCGCTGCATTTCCGAAGTTCATGGCGCAGACTCGAATCCAGGGCGGTCTGCCGCCGGCCGAGCAGGGCGAGCCGACGCCAGAGCAGCGCGAAGCCACGGCGATGATGCAAAAGAACATGGACTTCTGGTTCGGCCACACCATGCGTGCGATCGGCTTGTATGAGCCCGATTTCGAGGTGTTGAAGAACTGCTCGTGCCGGGTCGTCAGCGGAGTCGGCGAGGAGTCTCGCGGCGAGTATGCGCACGACGGGGGACTGGGGCTGGCCAGGCTGCTCGGCAGCGAGCCGGTAGGTTTTCCCGGAGCGCACGGCGGCTTCGAAAGCCACGCACCCGGGTTCGCGAAGAAGCTGCGCGACGTGTTCGAGGGCTGATTCAGCTCAACTACCTCGCGGGGCCGCGCGGCACCTGGTGCGGGAAACGCAGGCCGGAGTGCCTCATGTGCAATGCAATGGTGACGACGGTTCCGCGGATGATGGAGGACCGCAGCCTGCCACCGTCTGGGTCGGGGTTCGGAAGGTCTTCAGGAGCTCGAGTACCCCCGTGGCCAGTTCAGCCGACCGGTTCAAATAGTGTCCCGTCCCCCCGACCAAAATCTGGCCGAATGATTTGGCCCGACACCTGGTTTTGGGTCACATGAGTTACGCGATGCGTGAATCCCGGCTTGGTGTCGGGATCATCGGGGTCAGCACTGTTCGCGGCTGGGCCGCCACCGCGCACATCCCGGCACTTCGCGCGCTGCCGAACTACGAGATACGGGCGCTCAGCGCCCACACCGCTGAATCCGCGCGCAGAGCAGGCCAAGTGTTCGGCGTCAGCGCGGTGTTCTCAGACTACGAGCACCTGGTGGCCCAACCAGACATCGACCTGGTCGCTGTCACGGTCAAGGTCCCGCACCACCGAGAGCTGGTTTCCGCCGCACTCATTGCCGGCAAGGCTGTGTATTGCGAGTGGCCGCTGGGCCTCGACCTCGACGACGCGCGAGGAATGGCCACGCTCGCCGCGAAGCAAGGGATGCGGACGGCCGTCGGGCTGCAAGCGCGCCAGGCCCCAGCGATCGAGTTCGTCCAAGGGTTGCTCAGCGACGGATACGTCGGCGAGGTGTTGTCAACGACCATGGTCGGGCTCTCGGTCACTGGCAGCGTCCTGACCCAGGCCAACGCCTACATGCTCGCCAAGACAAACGGTGCCAATGTGCTCACGGTTGCCGCCGGACACAGTCTGGACATTCTCAATTACGTACTGGGCGAGTTCGTCGAATTGTCGGCCGTGTCGGATCTTCGCAGGCCCCTGATAACCATCGAGGAGACCGGGGAGCAGATCGTGAAAACAGCCGCCGACCAGATCGCGGTGATCGGCACCCTCGTATCCGGGGCGACTGCCAGTGTCCACGTCCGTGAGGCAGTGGCAGGCGGCACCGGGTTCCTGTGGGAAATCAACGGAACCGACGGGACGCTGCGCATTACGGCCGACGCGGCATTGCCCGAAATCTATCCCTTGACGGTTGCGGGAGCACGCGGGCGGAACGAGCCCGCGACGCTTGCCATCCCAGCCGTGATGACACAGAGGTGGCCCGCGCTCACCAGATTGGAAGGAGCGCCCGCCTTCAACGTCGGGCGTGCCTACGCCGCGTTCGCGACAGACATCGACAACGGCACGCACACTGTGCCGGACTTCGTCGACGCGGTGCGGCGCCATAAGGTCATCGCCGCCATCGAAAGGTCCGCGGCATCAGGGGAACGCGTCAAGGTCTAGTCCATTGCGCGGGGCACCGTTAGTGCTTGCAGGTCAGCTCGGCTGTTTGCATGGCGTCGGCGTCTGTCTTCAAGGGTTTGGCGGCGGTACCGAATGCAATCAACCCACGCGCCACCAGCTCGTTGCTGCCGGACGTGTACCCGCCGAGGGCCATCTCCAGGCCGGCCTCCATCGCCGACCAATCGTTCGTGAACTGCGTCACCGAGGGGGCGATGCAGGGAGGTATGTCGCCCTTGTCGATGACCTTCGAGGTGTCTCTCATCTTCTGATCGGTGACCGCGATGGCGTCGCGGCAGCCGGGAGGCAGCTTTGCGGTGCAGTTCGAGGTCAGCGCCGGCAGGGTCTTGTCAACCTCGACCACCGACGGCGCCAGCTCGGCGTTCAGGAACCGGTCAGCGCGTTGGTAGTCCGAGCCGAATGGTGTGGGCGAGGCGAGCGACGCAGTGTCTTGATGCGCCAGCATCTGTCCTCGGACGAGCCAGCCTCCGGCGCCGAGAACAGCCACCACCAGTGCGGCGCTGATGTAGATGAGCAACCTCGACTGGGGCGGCGCGGGTGGAGCCCAGGCAGGGGCGGGCTCCGGCTCGGGGACAAAGGCGGGAGCAGGCGGAGCAGCTTGCGGCGCCGCCGTGAGCTGAACCCACTGGCTGCCGTTCCAGCGAAACATCCCATCTGGCGTGAACAACGGTTGCCAGGTGCGTCCGTCCCACCAAAACCGCCCGTCGGGCGATACCGGGGGCGTTTGGGGCTGTATTGAACCCACAGCGCAAGGATTGTAGGAATCGGGCCCGGAATTGACGCTCAGTTAACTAAAGGCTCAATCGGCGTCCCATCCCGCAACATCTGGCGAGATGCCAGAGCGGGTTTGGTTGTTCGTCCACTGATGCGTATTGCTCGAACGTTCATCTGGGTCTATCCCGCGATGATCATCGCCATCGGCGTCGGTTTCCTTGTCTGGAGCTACTTCCAGGCGGCCGACGCGGACGCCTACCGACGAGCACCGCAATGCGGAGACGCCGTAACTCCGAGCTGTCATGAGCTCTTCGCCGGAGTCATCACCTCCGTCGACGTCAGCCAGACGCGCAGCGGCGAGAGGGACGACGTCGTCATCAAGACAGAGGCGGCGGGCAACCTGACGGCGACGCTCGAACCCTCCGACTCCGCGGCGCCTCACGTTCGCACCGGCGCGAACGTGACGGTCAAGCGATACCAAGGCAAGGTCACGCTCGTGACCGTGGACGGCTTCGGCGTCGCGTCGACCGCCAATCCAACCGCGACTCAAAGCGACACTGTTCGATACGGTTGGCTCTTCACGGGACTCGGCGTCCTCAGCGGCGGGTTCGTGCTCTACAGCAGAAGGCGGCGCAGCGGGCGCGCGGTATCTGCCGAGATCGATGTGATCGGCGGCGGCGTAATGGGGCAGCAGGAGATCCTGCCGTCGGGGACGCTTGGATGGTCGGTCAGCCCAAGGCCCAAGCTGTCAGTCATCGGCCGATACGCCTTTGGATTTGTCCTGTTGATCGTGCTCACACTCCGGGTGGCGTTCGATCCGTCAAAGACGCCCTGGGTGGTGGCCTTGGACTCGGCTGCCGCGCTCGCGGCCGTGGTCACGCTGCTGCTCTTCTATCGCAACGCCAGGGTGTTCGCGGACGACGAGCAGGTCGGCAAGGTCAACCTCCTCGGCCGCACCAAGAGCCAGCCTTTGCGCGACATCCAGCGCGCCGAGCGATTCAGCGTCTCGAACCGATACGGCGCGGTCAAGCACCTGGTGTTCGTGGGAGCCGACGGGCGCAAAGCCTTCGAGGTCGCCGGATACGCTTGGGACTTCGATCGCCTGGATGCCTTCTGCCGGGAAGCGGGCATCCACCTGGGCGGGAGCTACGAAGATGTGGTCTCCGCATTCAGGCTCAACTCGCGTGTACCTGGCAGCACCAAATGGAGCCAGCAGCTGCTCCTCGGTGGCGGCCTCGTCGTCGTGATCCTCGTCTTGGTCGTCCTGCTGGTTGGAGGACCGACGCAGCGATGACAAACCAGGCCTAAGCTGGGGTTATGAGCAGAGGCTTTCGGGACTCGGATGCAACCCAGGCTCTGAGCGAGCAGGCGATCTCAGAGACTATTGACGAGATCCTCGCGAAGGACCGTGAGCAGGCCGTTCACGCGGCCGACGTTCGAGCGCACGGCGGGTACGGGCTGTGCGAAGAGTGCCGCGGGCCAATCGGCGAGGAGCGGCTCGAGGCGCTGCCCACCGCCACCCGCTGCGTCGCCTGTCAGGCGACCTGGGAGCAGGCTAACCGCCCTTAGAATTCGACCGTGCCGAAGGTGACGATGGTCGGGGCAGGCAGCGCAGTCTTTGCGCGCCAGGTCATCACCGACGTCCTCGCCATAGACGGCCTCGACCAGGGAGTCTTCGCCCTCGTCGACGTCGACCCGACGCGCCTCGAGCTCGCGCGCCAGATCGCCGAAAGGCTCGTCGACCGTTCAGGGAAGCGATGGACTGTCGAGGCCTCGACCGACCGCCGGGAGGTGCTCGCCGGCACGAACTATGTCGTCAACTCCATTGAGGTCGCAGGCCTGCAGAACGTGAGGGCCGACTACGACATCCCGCTCAAGTACGGCGTCGACCAGTGCATCGGCGACACCATCGGCCCGGGCGGCATCTTCAAGGCCCTGCGCACCGGCCCGGCCTGGCTCGACATCGTCGCCGACGTCACCCGGATGGCGCCCCAGGCAATCGTTCTCAACTACACGAACCCGATGTCGATCCTCACGCTGGCGGCGGCGCGCACCACGTCCCTGCCGGTTGTCGGCCTCTGCCACAGCGTCCAGGGCACCTCGCGCCTGCTGGCGGATTTTCTGCAGGTTCCCTACGAAGAGCTCGACTGGAAATGCGCCGGCATCAACCACAACGCGTGGTTCACGAAGCTCGAGCACGACGGCGAGGACATGTATCCGTCATTGCGACGGCGTGCGGCCGACCCGGAGATCTACGAGCAGGACCCCGTGCGATTCGAGGTGATGCTGCACCTCGGGGCGTTCGTGACCGAGTCCAGCGGCCATTTCTCGGAATACGTCCCGTACTTCCGCAAACGCAAAGACCTGGTCGCTAAGTACGCCCGACCGGGATACCTCGGCGAGAGCGGCTTCTATGCCAACAATTGGCCCCGCTGGCGCCAGGAGAACGACGAGCGCATCCACACGATGCTGCACGGTGAGGCGGAGATCCCCGTGGCGACGCGCCACGAGTACGCGTCATGGATCATCGAGGCGATCGAGTGCGATCGCCCCACCAGCGTTCACGGAAACGTGCTCAACGACGGCGCCATCGAAAACCTGCCAAGCAATGGATGCGTAGAGGTGGAATGCCGCGTCAGCGGGGAGGGTCTGCAGCCCGTGCACTTCGGCAAGCTGCCCGAGCAGCTGGCCGGATTGAACCGAACGCATATGTCGGTGCACGAGCTGGTCGTCGAGGCGCTGCTCGAGCGCGATCGCCAGAAAGCGAAATACGCGCTGATGCTCGATCCGCTGACCGCCGCGGTCTGCTCGCTCGAAGAGATCGATCGGCTCTTCGAGGAGATGTGGGCCGCGGAGCGGGAGTTCTTAGAGCCGTTCGACTAAGCGGCCCGGCGCATCCCCGGCCGCGTCGAATCTACTCCGGTCATGCTTTGAGCGATCCCTCGTCTAACTGCCCAAAAAGTCGCTGATCACCCGCGCGGTCTCCGGCTGCGCGCCGATGGCGTAGTGATTGGAATCCATCTCGACCAGACGCGAGCCCGGCACCTCGCGCACGAATCGCTCCGCGTCTGCCGCGTTGAGGATGTAGCCCATACCCGGCACGACCTCCTCCCGCGCGCGCAGCAGCAGCGCCGGCATGGTGACCGCCGGCCACAGCAGGTAGGGATCATGCGTCTTGCGGTAGGCCTCGTCCTCCCACGGCGCGTCTTTCGAGGTGCGGGCGCGGGCGCCGCCCTCGACGTCCTCGAGCTCATGGTCGAACAGCCGCTTCCACGGCGGCCATGGCTTGTACATCGGCATCTTCTCGGCCAGCGCGAAAAACGCTTCGCGAGACGGGTAGATCGTGCCCAGGCGTTCCAGCCCCGCATACACAGGCGCGACCGAGCTCGCATCCGGCACTCCGCCTCCGTCGATGAGCACCAGCTTCCCCACGCGACCCGGCGCCAGGGCACAAACCTGCATCGCGATCCAGGTCCCCATCGACCAGCCGATGAGGTCGAAAGTCTCCGCGCCGAGCTGGTCGGCCATCTCAATGACGTCGCGCGCGTGGGAGGGCCAGCCGTACGTTCCTGGCGGTGTCTTCTCGCTGAGAGCGCGGCCGCGCGGGTCATAGGCGAGGCGTCGGTGTTTCGCAGGATCGAGCGCTTCGAAGACGACGTCAAAGCTGCGCAGGTTGGCGGACAGGCCCGGGATCCCTATGACCAGCCGGCCGCTCGCCGTTCCGGACAGCTCCGCTGCGATGTCGCCGGAGCGCAGCCGGAATCGCCTGGCGACCGCCGCGGCCGACGCCTCCTCCCCCGTCACGCTACAGCCATCCGGGCAATTTTCGTGGTTCCCGTCCACGGCCATCGGCGCCTGTGTTGCCGCAGCCGTTAAGTGAGCCCTTCTCAACTAACGCACGTTACTCATATTTGAAGGAAGACTGAAAAAACCAGCTCGACCCGCGTTAATGTTGATGGGCTCTGAAAAGGGCCAGAAAGGAGGTGATCGAAGTGCGTCGTGGGAGGGGCCGCGCCGGGAGCCAGCGTGGCCAGGGCATGGTCGAATATGCGTTGATCCTGGTTCTCGTGTCCATCGTTGTCATCGTGATTCTTCTAACCATGGGGAACCAGATTCAGAACGTCTTCTCGAACATAGTCGCCGCTCTCGGCTGATTCGCCGGTACTGGGTTGGGGGCCGATGGGTCGGGTGACGCAACCCGGCCCATTGCGTTAATTTCGCTGAACGAATGGCCAGTAGCAATCGCGCCCGATGACCGGTCCCTGGTGGCAGGGCGCGGTTTTCTACGAGGTCTACGTCCGCAGCTTCGCCGACTCCAACGACGACGGCATCGGCGACCTGCCCGGCATCACCGCCAGGCTCGATTACCTGAAGCGGCTGGGCGTCGACGCGGTATGGCTAACGCCCTTCTATCCGTCGCCACAGAAGGACCACGGCTATGACGTGGCCGACTACTGCGACGTCAATCCCGAGTACGGCACCCTCGAAGACTTCGACCGTCTGATCGAGCACGCTCACGCGCTCGGGCTGAAGGTGCTCGTCGACCTCGTGCCCAACCACACCTCCGATCAGCACCCATGGTTTCAGGCCGCGGTGAGCTCGCCGGACGATCCCCACCGTTCGCTGTACCACTTCGCCGCCGCCCCGGCCGACGGATCACCGCCCAACAACTGGCGCTCCGCGTTCGGCGGCTCGGCGTGGGCGCGCGACGACCGCAGCGGCGAGTGGTACCTGCATCTTTTCGCGCCTGAGCAACCCGATCTCAACTGGTGGAACCCGCAGGTTCCCGCCGAGTTCGAACGCATTCTCAAGTTCTGGCTCGACCGCGGAGCCGACGGCTATCGAATAGACGTCGCGTCGGCGCTCTACAAGCGACGGGACCTTGCCGACACACCGACGATGCGCGACCCTGGCTTTCGCATCACCGACCAGCCGCAAGTGCATGACGTGTACCGGAGCTGGCGGCGCATCGCCGACGAGTACGAGCCCCATCGAATGCTGGTCGGCGAGATCTTCGAGTCGCACCGGCAGCGCCGATACATCGTTCCCGACCAGCTCGACCTCGCGTTCGCCCTGATCCCCGTACGCTGGGAGGCGACCTCGTGGCGCCGCTTGATCGATGTCGACATGCATGCCTTGCGCGGGCCGGGGGTCGCACCGACCTGGATGCTCTCGAACCATGACGTCGTGCGCCACGTGACTCGATTTGGCGGCGGCTCCTCGGGTCGCGACCGCGCCCGGGCGGCGCTGCTGCTGCTCCTTGGCCTACCAGGCCAGGTGGTTGTCTACCAGGGCGAGGAGCTCGGGCTCGAAGAGGTCGACCTGGCTCCGGAAGCGCGGCAGGATCCTGTGTTCATACATACACACGGCCTCCAGGCTGGACGGGACGGTTGCCGAGTGCCCTTGCCCTGGGCTCGGGACCTGCCGAATGCGGGCTTCTCTGCGGCCGAGCCGTGGCTGCCCATGCCGCTGGGATGGGACCGGTTTGCCGCGAGCGCTGAGGAATCGTCGGCGTCATCGATGCTGAGCTTTTACAAGCGTGCTCTCGCGCTGCGGCGTCGCCTCTCGCGGTGGCTGCCGCCCGCGATCGGGTGGATGCCGGCGCCGTCCGGAGTGCTGGCTTACCGGCGGGAGCGGCTGACAGTCGCATGCAACTTTCTCTCTCGCGCGGTGCGGATCCAGGTTCGCGGGCGCCTCGCGCTCGCCAGCGCCCCGCTGGCGAAGCTCAAGAACGGCTGGCTGACGCTGCCTCCGAACTCCGCCGCCTGGATCGACTCGGCCGGCGGAGGCTAGTTCGCTCGACGGCGGCGAGTTGGTTAAAACCCGGGCAGCAAACGGTTAACGGCGGTCGGTCGAACCGGGCGAAAATGCCCCTCCCGGGGCATGATCCGGACCCATTCCGCGACGGGCCGGCGCCTTCACGTGCCCTTAACCTGGATCTAACCTAGCAATTCGGTTGCAACCGCTAAAGTTGCTCCGTGGCGGTTGGAGCCCAGACTGATTCAGAGCCGGTAGGCCCTCTAGCGGTCCCGGACGCCCACCGATTCCTGAACCGGGAGCTATCCCGGCTTGACTTCGACGAGCGGGTCCTGGCCATGGCAGAAGACCCCCGTCTGCCGCTGCTGGAGCGCGTCCGCTTCCTCGCCATCTTCAGCCAGAACCTCGACGACTTCTTCCAGGTGCGCGTGGCCGGTTTGAAGGAGCAGGTGCTGGCGGCGGTGGCGGTCGCGTCGCCCGACGGTATGTCGCCTCTCGAGCAGCTGAAGGCCATCCGCGGCCGGGTCGAGGGTCTCGTCGAGCGGCAGGTGGGCCTCTACAACTCCGGCATCGTTCCGGCCCTCGCCGAGGCCGGCATCGAGATCATCCGCGCCGACGATGTGAGCAAGAAGGAGATGAGCCAGCTGCACTCGGTGTTCAGGCAGCAGATCTTCCCGGTGCTCACCCCGCTCGCGGTCGACCCCGGCCACCCGTTTCCGTACATCTCTCACCTGTCTCTCAACCTGGCGGTCATCGTGCGAGACCCGCAGCGGCGGCAGCAGCACTTTGCGCGCGTGAAGATCCCGCCTGTCCTGCCGCGGTTCATACCTCTCGGCGAGGACACCAGGTACGTGCCCCTCGAGGACGTGATCGCGCTCCACCTGCAGGCGCTGTTCCCGGGGATGGACATCATCGCGCATCACCCGTTTCGCGTCACCCGCGACGGCGACCTCGACGACGTCGACAGCGACGCCGAGGACCTGCTGGCCGCCATCCAGACCGAGCTGCGTCGCCGCCGCCGTCATGCGAGGGTGGTTCGGCTCGAGGTCGAGACCGGGATGTCGGCGGAGGTGCTGGAGCTGCTGACGCGAGAGCTCGAGCTGCAGCCGACGGACGTCTACCAATGCCAGGGCCTGCTCGACCTCGGCAGCCTCAGCGCTCTGTGGCAGCTCGACCGCCCCGACCTCAAGGAAGAGCCCTGGACGCCCGCCACGCAGCCGCGACTGCGAGGCATCGGCGCGGAGGTGCCGGACCTCTTCGCGGTGCTGCGGTCGGGCGATGTCCTGGCCCACCATCCATACGACTCGTTCGCGACCTCGGTCGAGGCGTTCATCGACCACGCGGCCGGCGACCCCAACGTGCTTGCCATCAAGCAGACCCTCTATCGAACCTCGGGCCCAGGCAGCCCCATCGTGCGCGCGCTGATCCGGGCGGCTGAAAGCGGCAAGCAGGTGGCGGCGCTCGTGGAGCTCAAGGCTCGCGGGGATGAGCAGGCCAACATCGCGTGGGCGAGGGCGCTCGAAGAAGCCAACGTCCACGTGGTCTACGGGTTGGTCGGGTTGAAGACGCATGCGAAGGTGACGCTGGTTGTCCGCCGTGAAGGCAATCGCATCCAGCACTACGTGCACGTCGGTACCGGCAACTACAACCCAAACACCGCGCACGGCTACGAAGACGTGAGCCTGCTCTCAGCGGATCCCGAGCTCGGCGCGGACGTCACCGAGATGTTCAACCTGCTCACCGGCTACAGCCGCCAGCACCGCTACCGCAAGCTGCTGGTCGCCCCATCGAGCCTTCGGACCGGGATCACGCAGCTCATCGAGCGGGAGTCCAAGCACGGCGGCCGCGTCACCATCAAGGTCAACAACCTCATCGACCCCGACATCATCGATGCGCTCTATTCGGCGTCTCAGGCCGGGGGCCAGGTCGACCTTATCGTTCGCAGCATGTGCTCGCTTCGCCCTGGCGTAGCGGGCCTGTCCGAGCGCATCACCGTGCGCTCGATCGTCGGTCGCTTTCTCGAGCACTCGCGCATCTTCCGCTTCGGCAGCGGCGCGCAGGCGGACTACTACCTGGGCTCGTCGGACATCATGCAGCGCAACCTCGACCGCCGGGTCGAGGCGGTGGTGCCGGTCACCGACCCGAAGCTGTGCGCTCGCCTCGCCGAGATCCTCGACACCGCCCTGGCCGACGACGTCCTCGCGTGGGAGCTGCACTCCGACGGCTCGTGGCATCACCTGCAATCGGAGCACGGCCTCAACTCGCAGAGGCGCTTCCAGGAGCTGGCCCTGGAGCGCGCGCGCGGTAATGGAGTGGTAAGCCTAATCAAGCATGCTTGAGCGTGAGGTGAAGCTCGGGGCCGGCCCCGCGTTCCACCTCCCCGATCTCAACGGAGTCGTCGACGGTGTGACCGTCACCCCGCCCGAAGCGGTCCGGTTGGAAACCGTCTACTACGACACCGCCGACCTCCGCCTCGCGCGCTGGGGCGTCTCGCTTCGATACCGCGCCGGCGAGGGCTGGACCTTGAAGCTGCCCCCCTCTCCCCTGCGGGGAGAGGGTGTGGGAGAGGGCCGTGAGCTGCCGGGCGCGATCGAAAGAGAGGAGATCACATACCCCGGCGGGCCCAAGAAACCCCCCGCCGCGGCCGTCGCGCTCGTGCGGGCCTACGTCCGCAAGTCGGATTTGGTCCCGGTCGCGCGCCTCTCGACGGTGCGACGTCGGGTCAGGCTGGTCGGGGCGGACGGGGGGCGCATGGCGGAGGTCGTAGACGACGAGGTCTCCGTGCGAGACGGCCGCCGTGTCGCCGCGCGGTTTCGCGAGATCGAGGTCGAGGTCGCGGGCGCTGATGGGAATGAGGCGATCGTCGCCCCGTTGGTCGATCGCCTGCGCTCGGCGGGTGCCGGAGCCCCTGATCCGACGCCCAAGCACATCCGGGCCCTCGGTCCTCGGGCGATGGAGCCGCCGGAGGTGTCTCCTCTTCCCGTCACCCCCGAGTCGCCCGCGCGTGAGGTCATCCGCGCAGTGCTGGCCGAAGCGGTCGCTGCGATCCTCCGGAACGATCCCCTGGTGCGTACAGGCAAGGACCCGGAGGCGGTGCACCAGGCACGCGTGGCGACCCGCAAGCTGCGCTCGCATCTGCGCACCTTCGGACCGCTGCTCGAGCCGGAATGGACCGAGCCTCTGCGCTCCGAGCTCGGCTGGCTCGCGATGGCGCTGGGCGCTGTGCGTGATCGTGACGTGCTTCTGGAGCGCCTCCGCGAACGTGCCAGGTCGCTTCCCGCGAGCGACTCGCGGTCGGCGTCCTCGCTCCTGCACCTCCTCGAGATCGAGATCGAATCGCTGCGGAAAAAGCTGTACGCCGAGCTCGACTCCCAGCGCTATGTCGACCTGCTGGAGTCGTTGGTGGCGGCGGCGCATGCGCCGATGACGACGCTGGACGCGGATCAACCGGCTTCGCAGGTGCTGCCCCCGCTCGCGACCGGTCCGTGGCGCCGCCTTCGCAGCGCGGTGAGGCAATTGCCCGAGCAGCCCACCGACCCCGAGCTGCATCGCATTCGCATCCTCGCCAAGCGCGCCCGCTACGCGGCTGAGGCCGTGGCCCCCGTGGTCGGCGAAGGCGCCACCGCATTTGCGCGCGCCGCCGCGAAGCTCCAGACCATCCTCGGCGAGCACCAGGACAGCGTCACGGCGCAGGCGTGGCTCCGCTCCGCTCGGGTGACCGGCCGCAGGGCATTCGTCGCGGGCGAGCTGATCGCGATGGAGCACCTCGCGGCGCAGGACGCGCGCGCAAAGTGGCCGAAGGTCTGGAAGTCGCTGGACCGCAAGCGCGTGCGCAAGTGGATGCCGTAAGCAGTTGGCCACCTTCTTCTTCGTCCGCCACGCCAAGGCTGGAAGCCGCGGCCACTGGCAGGGCGACGACCGCGTCCGGCCGCTGAGCAAAAAGGGTATCAAGCAGGCCGAGGGCCTGATCGATGTCATGAAGCCTTTCAAGATCTCGGCGATCTATTCGAGCCCTTACCTCCGCTGCGTGCAGACGGTCGAGCCACTGGCGCGTGACCGCGCGCTGGAGATAAAAGAGACGCCGGCGCTCGCGGAAGGTCGGGGGCTGCGTGGCGCCTACACGTTCATCGACGACCCGAAGATGGACAGGATCGTGCTGAGCACGCACGGAGACCTCGTGTGGGAGCTGGTCGAAGACCTCGTTCGTCGGCGTGTGATCAAGCCCGGGACGGGGGGCTACGACAAAGGCTCGATCTGGATGGTCGAGGTCGACGACGAAAAGCCCGTGCGCGCCCGCTTCATCCCCGCCCCGTGATCGTCGCGGCGCAACCGTCGATGCTCGCGACGCGCATTCGAGCCGCGTATGCCTGGACGGACCCGGCCGAGGTCACCCGCTACGTGCGCGAGAACGCTTGCCGACTCAACGGCTTGAGCCGTCGTGAGGCTCTGAAGAACATCGGTTAAGGTGCTTTCGTGACCGTCACGCTGCGAGGCGCCTCACTCGACGAGGAGCAGGTCGTCGCGGTGGCGCGTCACGGCGAGAAGGTCGCCCTCTCAGCGACCGCCCGGGCCCGGATGGAGCAGAGCCAGGCTCGCGTCCAGCGCGCGGCGCGGTCTCGCGAGCCGGTGTACGGGGTGTCCACAGGTTTCGGGGCGCTGGCCGGCACGCGCATCCCGCCGCTCCGGCAGCCCGAGCTGCAGATCGCGCTCATCCGCTCGCACGCAGCGGGCGTCGGCCCGCCCGCGGACGTCGAGGTGGTGCGGGCGACGATGCTCCTGCGGGCGCGCACCCTGGCCATGGGGTTGTCGGGCGTGCGGCCGGCGGTGGCGGAAACGCTGATCGCGTTCCTTAACGCGCGCATCACGCCCGTGGTGCCGCGTTATGGATCGGTCGGGTGCAGCGGCGACCTCGCGCCGCTCGCGCATATCGCCCTTGCGTTGGTGGGCGAAGGCGAGGCGACCGACGCCAACGGCGCGCGCCAACCATCGGCGCAAGCGCTGCGCGCGGCGAAGATCAAGCCGCTCAAGCTCGAGACCAAGGAAGGCCTGTCGCTCATCAACGGCACAGACGGCATGCTCGGCATGCTCGCCCTCGCGTGCAGCGATGCCGAGCTGTACTTTCGCGTCGCCGACGTCACCGCCGCGATGTCGGCGGAGGCATTGCTCGGCACCGACCGGCCTTTCCAGCCACACCTCCACGCGATCCGGCCGCACCCGGGGCAGGTCGCGAGCGCCGCCAACCTGGCGCGACTGCTGCGTGGATCGGGCATCGTCGCGTCACATCGCCACTCCGCGCATGCGGTGCAGGATTCTTATTCGGTGCGCTGCAGCCCGCAGGTCGCCGGCGCAGCCCGCGACACCCTCGAGTTCGCGCGGCGCACGGCGTCGGTCGAGCTCGGGTCGGCGATCGACAACCCTGTGGTCCTGGAGAACGGCGATGTGGAGTCGAACGGCAACTTCCACGGCGAGCCGCTGGCGTTTGCGGCCGACTTCCTTGCCATCGCCGCCGCGGAGGTGGGGGCCATCGCCGAACGCCGCGTCGACCGCCTCCTCGACCCGCACCGCTCGGAAGGCCTGCCGCCATTCCTCGCCGACGAGCCCGGTGTGAACTCCGGGCTCATGGTCGCCCAGTACACGGCCGCCGCTCTCGTCGCGGAAAACCGCAGGCTTGCGGCGCCGGCGAGCGTCGACTCCGTGCCCACGTCGGGGATGCAGGAGGACCACGTGTCGATGGGTTGGGGCGCGGCGCTCAAGCTGCGCACGGTGCTCGACAACCTGACGAGCATCCTGGCGGTGGAGCTGGTCGCAGCCGCCCGCGCGCTGGACCTTCGCGCACCACTGAAGCCGGCGCCGGCCACCGCCGCGGTTCGCGACCTGGTGCGCAAGCACGTAGCTGGCGTCGGACCCGACCGCGTGGTCGCCCCTGAGCTGGCGGCGGCCGAAGGCCTCATCCGCAGCGGCGCCGTGGTCGCGGCCGCGCAAACGGCTGCCGGTCCGCTGAAATGAGCGGTCCGCGCGTCGTCCGCGCGCCGCGCGGCTCGAGCCTGAGCTGCCTGGGGTGGCCGCAGGAGGCCGCCATGCGGATGCTCATGAACAACCTTGATCCGGAGGTTGCCGAGCGGCCGGAGGACCTCGTCGTCTACGGCGGCACCGGGCGTGCCGCCCGATCGTGGGACGCCTTCGACGCGATCGTCCGCGAGCTGCAGGCGCTGAAAGGCGACCAGACGCTCCTCGTCCAGTCGGGCAAGCCCGTCGGCGTGTTCGACACGCACGAGTGGGCTCCGCGTGTGCTCATCGCCAACTCACTCCTGGTGCCCGAGTGGGCGAACTGGGACGAGTTCAGGCGTCTCGAGGCCCTCGGTCTGACGATGTACGGCCAGATGACGGCGGGATCGTGGATATACATCGGCACCCAGGGCATCCTCCAGGGCACCTACGAAACTTTCGCGGCGATCTCGCACAAACGTTTCGGTGGCTCGCTTGCGGGCACGATCACGCTGACCGCGGGCCTGGGTGGCATGGGCGGCGCCCAGCCGCTGGCGATCACGCTCAACGGTGGCGTGGCGATCTGCGTCGAGGCCGACGACGACCGGATCCAGCGCCGCATCGATCATCGCTACCTCGATGTGCGCGCGACCGATCTCGACGACGCGCTGCGTCTCGCGCAGGAGGCGAAGAAGGCAAAGCGAGCCCTCTCCATCGGCCTGCATGGCAACGCGGCGGAGGTGCTGCCGGCGCTGGCGTCGCGCGGCTTCGAGGTCGATGTGGTCACAGACCAGACATCAGCACACGACCCGCTGAGCTACATCCCCGCCGGCATGAGTCACGAAGATGCGCAGGAGCTGCGGCTCGACGATCCCGACGAGTACGTGCGGCGCGCGCGCGCGAGCATGGCGCGCCATGTCGACGCGATGATCGAGTTTCTCGACCATGGCGCCGAGGTCTTCGACTATGGCAACAGCCTGCGCGCGGAGGCGAAGCTCGGCGGGAGCACGCGGGCGTTCGAGTTTCCGGGATTCGTCCCCGCGTACATCAGGCCGCTGTTCTGCGAGGGCAAGGGGCCGTTTCGATGGGTGGCCCTCTCAGGCGACCCGGAGGACATCGCCGCCACCGACCGCGCCATGATCGAGGAGTTCGCGGGCGACGAGGCATTGGTGCGCTGGATCAAGGCAGCGGGCGAGAAGGTCAAGTTCCAGGGCCTGCCGGCGCGCATCTGCTGGATCGGCTATGGCGAGCGAGCGCGGGCCGGGCTCCGATTCAATGAGCTCGTGCGCACGGGCGCTGTCAAGGCGCCGATCGTGATCGGCCGCGATCACCTCGACTCGGGCTCGGTGGCGTCGCCTTACCGGGAGACCGAGGCGATGCTCGATGGGTCGGATGCCATCGCCGACTGGCCGATTCTCAATGCGCTCCTGAACACCTCGAGCGGCGCGTCGTGGGTGAGCGTCCACCATGGCGGCGGAGTCGGCATCGGACGCTCGATCCACGCTGGGATGGTGGTGGTCGCGGACGGCTCCGCCGAAGCCGCCCGCAAGCTCGAACGCGTGCTCACCAACGACCCCGGCACCGGAGTTATCCGGCATGCCGACGCCGGCTACCAGCGCGCCCTCGACGTCGCGCGCGAACGCGGCGTGCATATACCGATGGCGTGAACGGTTCCGGGCTCTGGCACGCCGAGCAGGCCTGGCTGGGCCGTCGCGCCGAGAACGTCCTGATCGAGGTCGAAGACGGGCTGATCAAGGCCATCACCGAAGGAGTTGCCGCCCCGCGCGACGCGATCGCGTTGAAGGGCTGGACCATCCCGGGCCTGGCCAATGTCCACAGCCATGCATTCCAGCGCCTGCTGCGCGGTGAGGTGGAGTCAGGAGGTGGCGACTTCTGGGAGTGGCGAGACCGTATGTACGGCTTTGCGGAATGGGAACCCGCCGACTACTTCAACCATGCAAGGCTCGTGTTCAGAGAGATGCTGGAGGCCGGCATCACGGCAGTGGGCGAATTCCACTACCTGCACAGCCACGGCAACGAGCTCGGCCTTGCGCTCATCGACGCGGCGCGCGAGGAGGGGATCCGGATCACGCTCATCGACGCTTGCTATTTACGTGGCGGAATGGACGGCCGGCCGCTCGAGGGAGCGCAGAAGACTTTCTCGGATGGTGACGCCGATCGATGGGCGCGGCGCGTCGACGAGCTGAAGGACGCCGACGGCGTACGAATCGCGGCCGCCATCCACAGCGTGCGCGCGGTCGACCCCGAATCGATGCGCATCGTTTTCGGCTACGCGAAGGATCGGGGTATGCCCCTGCACATCCATCTCGCGGAACAGCTTGCCGAGGTCGAGGAGTGCCTGGAGGTCGAGGGCTGCACTCCCGCAGAGCTCCTCGATCGGGAGGGCATCCTCAGCTCGGACCTCACCGCCGTGCACGCCATTGAGCTGACCGACCACGATGTCTCGCTGCTGGGCTTCTACGACGTCCAGGTCTGCGCGTGTTCGACGACGGAGCGCGACCTGGGCGATCGTGTGGGACCGCTGCGCGCGCTTGCTGATGCCGGATGCGCGTTGACGCTGGGCAGTGATTCCAATGCGGTCATCGACATCCTCGAGGAAGCTCGAGGCCTCGAGCTCGACCAGCGCCGCGCGACCGGCCGCCGAGTTCTGCATCAGCCAGAAGAGCTGCTGCGCGCCGCGACCCGCGACGGGATGATCGCCCTTGGCTGGCAGGCGGGGGAGCTCGAACCCGGCATGCTCGCGGACTTCATCACGCTCGAACAGCCGCACGGGCGCTGGCGCGAGCTGAGCCCCGCCTACCTCATGTACGGCGTCTCCGGTTCCGATGTCACCAACGTGGTCGTCGGTGGCAAAACGGTCGTTTCGCAATGAGACATCTCCGCAACATCGGCCGCCTTTTCACCGGCACGCAGGCCGGCGTGATCGAGAAGGCGGCGATCATCTGCGACGACGACGAGCACATCGCCTGGTGCGGACGCGAGGGCGACGAGCCGCGCGACCTGCTCGGCTACGTCGCGCACGAGGAGGATTGCGGCGGCGGGCTGGTCACGGCCGGCCTCATCGACGCGCACACGCATCCCGTGTACGCAGGCAACCGCATGGCCGAGATCGCGATACGGTCCGCCGGCGCGTCATATGAAGAGATCGCGAAGGCTGGCGGAGGCATCGTGGCCACGGTCAAAGCGACACGCGAAGCGGGGATCGATTCACTGGAGCAGGCGACCGCGCACCGGCTGCGCAAATGGTTGGAAGGCGGCGCCACCACGGTCGAGGCGAAGACCGGTTACCACCTCGAGCGTGAGGGCGAGCTATCGGCGACCAGGATTCTCAAGCGCCTCAGCGATCGAAAGGATCTGCCTCGCATCGAGATCACATTCCTCGCTGCGCACGCGCAGCCGCCCGACCGCGGCGCCAACCTTGGCAAGTACACGAAACAGGCGGCCGCGTGGTGCGGTGACGCATTCGCGTCCGGGGCGCGGTTCTGCGACGTGTTCTGCGACCGCGGCTACTTTTCCGTCTCCCAGTCGCGGCGCATTCTGAAAGCCGCGCTCAAGGCCCAGCTGATCCCTCGACTACATGCCGATGAGCTCGCGCGCACCGGCGGCGCGCGACTTGCGGCCGAGCTCCACGCCGCCTCCGCGGATCACCTGCTGCGGGCGAATCGCGGCGATGCCGTTGCACTCGCGCGGGCCGGCGTCGTCGCGACCCTCGCGCCTGGCACCGCGCTGTCGATGGGGAGGCTGCCGCCGGTGAAAGACTTCCTGGCCGCGGGCACGACCATCGCCCTCGGCACCGATCACAACCCCGGTACGAGCGGCATCACGAGCATGAGCGTCGTGGTCGCCATGGCCGTGGCGGTGTTCAAGCTGTCGGTCGAGCGGGCCCTGACGGCCGCCACCGTGGGGGGCGCCCTCTCGGTGGCCCGCCTGGATCGAGGCGCGGTGGCCGCCACGATGCTGGCCGACCTCGTCTTGTGGGACGCCGACCACGAGGGAGCCTTCGCCTGGGCTTACGGCCTCCGTCCACTGCGCGTCTGGAGGGGCGGCGCGCAAGTTTTGAGTTAACGACCGTTGCAACTCCCGTGCACATGGAGTACAACGTTGGCTACAAATGACCGCTGCTGACACCAAATCGGACATTAACTGCGGTCGAATGGAGGATAGGGACTAGTGGCTAAGTGGAACCCATTGGCGTTGAAGCTCCTGATGTGGGTGATGGGAATCCTGATCGTGGCGGGCTCTGCATTCCCCACATGGATACCGTTCGACACGTGGTTCGGCGTCACGGCTTCGGTGGCCGGGGTCGCCTTCGGCGCCGGTTTGATGATCGCGGGCTTCGACCCAGTAGGTAACGTCAGCTGGGTCCGCGCCCTGATCCTCTACGCGATCCTGCAGGTGATCTACCAGATCTTCCTGCAGATCTCGATCGGCCGTTTCGACATCGTGGCTTTCATCATCGGCATCCTCGCCGGAGTCGTGCTGATCGTGCTCTACCCGAACAAGCAGGAGCTCTGGATGACCGGCACGATGAAGATGGGCGGAGGCATGGCTGCCCGCAAGATGTAGTTCGCTCGTTCATCACGAGGGGCAGCTGCTGCTGCCCCTCTTTTTTTAATCGCGGCGGGGACAGTTGTCCCCTCCGCGGGCCAACCCCTCTCCTCGGCAACGCTGGGCAGCGTCTGGAAGGTGACGTGTTTGGGGGACGGCCGGAATAAATCCGGCCTAAGGCTGCACACCGCATTTTTTTTATGAGGTGCCCGGCTCGTCTCCGCTGACGATCCAGCGGCCGCCGCCGCCCCCCGCCACCAGGTCGTCCGCCGCGCGCGGTCCCCACGACCCCACCGGGTAGACCTCAGGGTGGCCCTCCGCCTCCCATGCCTTGATAAGCGGATCGACGATCTCCCACTGCAGCTCGATCTCCTCCGCGCCCGGAAACGCGGAGTGGCCGCCCGCCAGGACTTCTGACAGCACGTTCTCGTATGCGTCGGGCAGCGGGGCTTTCGTCAGCTTCGCGTAGTCGAGCCTCATGCCCGCGGGCACGAGCTCGAACTTGGGTCCGGGGCGCTTGGCGCCGATCCGCAACGTGATCCCCTCGTCGGGCTGGACCCGGATCACGATCAAAGTCGGGATGCCGCGCTGGCGGCGGCCGCCGATGCGAAGCAGCGGCGCGTCGCGCAGCTTGATCACCACCTCGGTAGCGCGACGCCGGAGCGCCTTTCCGGTGCGGACGAAGATCGGCACCCCATCCCAGCGCCAGTTCTCGATCGACACCCGAGCCGCGGCATACGTCTCCCGGCGGGACTCGGGCGAGACGCCGGGCTCGTCCAGGTAGCCCTCGTACTGCCCACGCACGGCAGACGTCACGTCCAGGGGCGACATCGCGCGAAGGGCCGCGCGCTTGGCACGGCGCACGTAATCGGGATCGAATGTGGTCGGCGGCTCCATCGTCACCAGCGCGAGCAGCTGAAGCACGTGGTTTTGAAAGATGTCGCGCACGGCGCCGGTCTGGTCGTAGTAGCCGGCCCGCTGCCTGATGCCTTCCTCTTCGGCAACGGTGATCTGGATCGTCTCGACGAGGTTGCGATTCCACACCGGCTCGAAGAGAGAGTTCGAGAAGCGGAATGCAAGTACGTTCTGGACTGTGTCCTTGGCAAGGTAGTGGTCGATGCGGTAAACCTGCGATTCGTCGAAGGCCGTCGCGAGCTGCGCGTCGAGCGTCTTGGCGGACTTGAGGTCGTAGCCGAGCGGCTTCTCCAGGACGACACGGCGCGAGGGGTCGCCCTTGGTCACCATCGCCGAGTTGGCGATCGCGACCAGGATGGGGCTGAAGGTTTCCGGAGGGGTGGCCAGGTAGAAGATGACGACGGGTGTGCCGGTGATGAGCTCATTGATGGGAGCGAAGCTCGCCGGGTCTGCGTAGTCGAGCGTCACCCACTCGGCGGTGGCGGCCAGAGCCGGGCTGCCGCTGGCCTCCTTGACCAGCTCGCGGAACTGCTCGGTCGTGTCGTGGCTCCGCCCCGCGCCGATCACGCGCAGCTTCGTTCCCTCGCGCGTCACCAGCGCTCCCAGGGATGGGAGGATCTTTCGCCTCGAGAGGTCGCCGGTGGCGCCGAATATGACGAGGTCGACGCCCGCTGCCACGAGTCACATGCTAGTTGCTAGTCGGCCACGACCTCGGTGGCCGCCAATTCGTCATGCGCCGCGCGCATGCGAAGCGCCGCCAACGGAAGCGCTAGCAAACGAACGATGGACTGGCCGATGCTCGGGCGCGACCCATCCACCGCGACGATTCGCGTCCCGGTCACGGCGCCGCCGAGCGTGCGACCGGAGACGCTCCAGCATGCGACGTGATAGCCCGCGGCGATGCCCGCGAACGCCACAAGGCGCCGCCTCCGCGCGACCAGAGCCATGGCCGCACACAACGCGACGTCGATCGCGGCCGCTGCGAGCCGGCGGGTGGGCGGCGCGGGAACGCCCGGCTCGGGCAGACGGCCGCGCACGCGCAGCAGGTACATGCGCATCACGAGGTGATGGATGGGCAGCTGCGTCACGACGTAAAGCGCGAACGGCAGGCGGGGTCGATATCCGGTCAGGCTCGCCACCAGCCGGCCATCGGCGGCTCGGACCGCAAATGAACCGCCTGGACCGCCGGCCGCGAGCCCACCTTCGATCGGCCAGTCGACTCCCGCACGGGTCACCTTCGGCCGGCCGAATCGAAGAATCTCGAGAGGTCCGAGGCGCATCGAAGAGCCCTCCATGCGTGCCAGGCCTAGCGACAGCGGCCGAACGTCCCCCGTGTACCGGTCGCGGAGCTCCTTGCCGCTGACCGGACGCGCGTTCGCCACCGAGTCCTCGACCCAAACGCGCCCCTCGGCCCGCCGCACGCGGATATCTTCGTCCAGTGGCGAAGCTCGAGTTCTCGGCCTCGGTGGTCATGCGCATCTCGCCCGAGCGCGCATTCGACTACTTCGCCGACCATCGCCACGTCGCCGACGTGCTGCAGGGCGTCACGCGATGGGAGCCGATCGGTTCCCGCACGACCGGCGTCGGCGCGCGCTATGACGTCGAGCTGATCGCCATGGGCTTCCCGCTTCGGAGCGAGCTGCGAATCGATCGCTGGCGCAGGCCCCACGAGATCGGATGGGTTTCTGAGTCCGGGCCGATCAAGCAGGAGGGAGGCTTCACCTTCACGACAGCCCCAGATGGGGTCAAGGTCGACTTGCGCATCGCATACGAGCCCCCGGCCGCCGCGATCGGGGCCCTGATCGCCAGGCAGATGGACCGGGTTGTGAGGGGTCGGCTCCAGGGCGCCATGGAGCGGATTCGCGACACCCTCGAGAGCGCACCGTCCTAAAGTTGCCTACGTGCGTTTGAGCCGGGAGGCCCACGGGATCCTGGGCCGGGCCCGCATTGGCATGCTGGCCCTGAAGGCCGGGCGGTTGCCGCTGGTCAACCCCGCGGCGTACAGCTTCGCGGCCGGCTCGCTCTGGATGACGACCTCTCGATACGCAGCCAAGAACATGCTGGCCAGGCGCGATCCGCGAGCGGCGTTTTTCGTCGACGTCGGCGCCCAGGGCGTGCTGCTGCGCGGCACGCTCGAGGTGTTCGATCCGCTGTCGCTGAACAACCAGGTGCGCGCAGCTCTGGCCGGACCTGGCATGTACATCGGGATGGCCGAGTACGCGCTGCGCAACGTCCCGTTCGCGGCCGGCTACGCGCTCGACATAATGCGGCTCCCGCGCGAGTGGATGCCATACAACCGCATCGTTCTGCAGCTGCATCCGAACGACGCTGAGGTGGTCGACATCGGCCCGTTTCCGGCAGCGCAAGCCGCCCGGGTCCCTGCCGTGCCCGCCGAGGTGAGCCGCCAGCTGGCGGGAGTGCCTCGCGGCTATGCGTGCTGGTTCGACGGTGGCGCGCCGGTGATCCATCCCGCCCTGTGGGAGGTGGACCACGGCACCGTGATGCTCGCGCCCACCGCCGGTCGGATCCGCCCCGGCGCTGCGGGCGCGCTGGTGGTCGAATCGCAAAACCGCTTCCGACCCTCGCGAATGGTGGGCGCATGCGTGCGCGGCACCTTTGGTGGGCCTGCCGAACGCGACGCGATTGCGGAGCGTTATTCGATCGATGTCGACGCCGTTCCGTCGGCGGTCGAGCTGCGGACCGAACGCGTGACCTCGTGGCGCGGTTTCACCATCACGACCGCAGTCCCGCGCTCGGCGCGCCGCCTGAGAGTCGCGGAAGGGTAGATAGATGGCAAAACCCGCGGCCCCCGGGCTGCGCATCCGGCGCTTCGCGGCGGGCGAATGGACGGAGTCACCCGATGCGGTTGTGACCGAAGAGCCGCTTCAGCTGCTCCTCGACGGCGAGCCGCTGGCGGTGGTCATGCGAACACCCGGCGCCGACATCGAGCTCGCGCTCGGACTGCTGTACGCCGAAGGCGTCGTGCGCTCCATCGACGACGTTCGCGGCATTCGCATCAGCGCCGAGGCGGGAGAGGCCGAGAACGGCATCGGAGTCGAGCCGGTGCTCGTGGAGTCCAACCATGTGGACGTGCGCCTGGGGGCCAAGCCGCGGCGCAAGCCAGTGCGGTCGATGCTCGCCAGCTCGGCGTGTGGCGTTTGCGGGACGCAGATGATCGAGGACCTTCGGCGCGACCTGGCGGTCCTGCCGGCCGGCCCGCAGGTCGACCCGGCGATGCTGCCGGGGCTTGTCGACGTTTTGAGGTCGGGTCAGGGCGTGTTCGAGCGCACCGGTGGCCTCCACGCCGCGGGGTTGTTCGACACGGGCGGCCACCTCGTCGCGCTGCGCGAAGACGTCGGCCGGCACAACGCGGTGGACAAGGTGGTCGGCCGCATGCTTCTCGATGGACGGCTGCCGGCTGCGGGCATGATCCTCGTCGTCAGCGGGCGCGCCGGCTACGAGATCGTTCAGAAGTCGATCGGCGCCGGAATACCAGTCCTTGCTGCGGTCGGCGCACCGTCGAGCCTCGCCGTCGCGCTGGCCCGCGAGTTCGGCCAGACGCTCGTCGGATTCCTTCGCGGCGACCGGTTCAACGCGTATTCAAATGACGAGCGGCTGACGAAAGCGCTTATCTGACTCCCGGATAATCGGTTGGTGATCTCGGTGCTCACCGATCGCCCGGTGCTGCGGGCGGCCGTTCTCGCCACTTATATCCTTCTTATCTCCTGGACGCGGGCGCTCGCGTCCAACGTGCCCCACGCATCGGTGGCGGTGCTCGTCGTCGGGGGCATCGCGCTGATGCTGGCGGGCTTGGCGGTGCCCTTCGACAGGCTGGGCCTGGGTCGATCTCGATTGGGATTCAGGATCCTGGGCGGGCTGGCGCTGGCCGTCGTGCTGCTCATTCCGGCGGCTGCCCGCGCCGGCGCGGCGCCGATCCTTCCGGCTTTCCTCGCGGTGCCGGCGATCGTGGTCTCGATCGGCGAAGAGATCGCATTCCGCGGAGCCCTCTACGCAGCACTCGACGATCTCGGCGGCGCAGCCGTCGCGATCATCGGCAGCGCGGCGCTGTGGACCGCCGCGCATGCGCTCTCGCATCCCCCGGAATTTCTTTTCGCGGTTGCCGCCGCGGGCCTGCTGCTCGCGCTGTGGCGATGGGCGTGCAAAGACCTAGTCGGCCCGATCGTCGGCCACGTCATCGCGGACCTGGCGCTGTGAGGCGCATCGGCCTGATTGCGCTGGCGGCGACCGTCTACATGGTCGCGGCGTGGATGGTCGCCCCCGGTTTCTATGACGGGTTCGCTCCGCAGCAGCCGTATCACTTCGTCTGCCCGCCGATCCATTACGCCGCCAACCAGCCGCCCACCTCGGGCCACCTCGACATCAAGGTGATCGGCGGGGTGAGCGACGCCAATATCGCGTTCACCGACGATGCCCAGGTGCTGATCGACTTCTTGCCGGGTGCCTTCGACGTCGCCGGCAAGACCTCGGTCTCCGTCGACATCAAGCCTGTGAGTCCGTGCCCGAAGCCGCCCGGCCTGACCTTTGCCACCAACGCGTACGTCATCACGGCCGATGCGCCGTTGGTGAAGAAGGCGACCCTGGTGATGCGGTACTCCGACCTGGTTCCCGCGCCGAGCAACATCTACCACGCAGATTCGCCGGACGGGCCGTGGACGTCGATCCCGGTGCAGCAGGAAGCGCAGCCCTTCACCATCGATGCGCTGATCGACAGATTCGGCTACTACGCCGCCGGATATCCATCCAACGCCGTCTCGCACGGAGGTCCCAACAGCCAGCTGCTGCCGATCGCAATCGCGGTGCTCATCGTCGGCATCCTTCTGGCGGGCATCCCGCTCGCGATCGTTCGCCGGCGCCGCGCGAGCGGCGAGCCGGAGCCCGAGGACGAAACCTAGTCGTACTTGATCGCTTCGAAAAGGGTGCCGCACCGGCGACATCGGTACTGAAGTGTCATCGCCTGCGTGCCGAACAGCGAGATGACCTCTGCGTCGCGCGCACCGCAGTGAACGCACTTGGGTTCCGTCGAGCGCGGGTCAGGCTTCTTTCGACTGCGCGGGGGCGGGCGCAAATTTCTTCTCCTCGAGGCCGCGAAGCATCGCAAAGGTACGGTCGTCGATCGCGCCCGAGCGGCCGCGCCGCTTCACTGGGTCCCAGTGACCCCAATCGACCTTCATGTCAGGCGCCTTCATCTCGACCCGCTCCTCGAGCCGACGTGTCAGCTCCGCAGGACCCATGCCCAGCTTTCCTTCCCTGTACAGCTGCGCGGTTTCGCCATCAGAGGGGCCGAACCATTCGATGGCCTCCTGCCACGCCCTTTGCAGGGGCGTCGCATCGATGCCCGAGCGCAGCCAGCTCCGGCCGTGCAGGAAGTGGTAGCGCTCCTCCATGAGCATCTTGCGGAGGCGGTGCTGCAGGACCTCGACCGATCCGCCGACGCACGCTTCGATCATGGTCGTGAAGGCGGTGTCGAGGATCGAGTTCGCCGCCACGAACTGTCGGGGGTCCTCGCCGAGGGGCTCGAGGCAGCCGTAGAGGACGCGGCTGTGACCGAGGTCGTCGAGGCCCATCGCCGCCGCGGCGATGTCGGCCTCCAGCGAGGGCGCCCGCGTCGCCCATTCGGCGTATCGGAGGCCGATCATCTGCTTGTTGTCGGCGATGCTCAGGACCAGGTCGGAGAGGCTCACTCTGGTGTAACTATCCCAGCAGCAGGACGAGACTGGGAAGAAGGAGTTGGAGTAAGCCTGGAGGCGACCAGGGGGCGCTGGAGACAGCCTCCCCGCTCTGCGGGGAGGTCGGCCGCCTATGCGGCCGGGTGGGGGACCTGATTTCCTTTCAAATAAATTTCCCCCTTAACTGGACGTAGCAAACAAATGTTCGTATAATATGAGCATGGAAAGTGGGGAGGGGGCTTTTGCACCCGAGACCGGCGCCGAGATGCTCGAGGAGCTCATCCGCCGCCGGCTTCGCATCGACCAGGACGAGATCGAGTTCTCCCTCCTGGCCGCCAAGTTCGCGCAGACCGACGAGTACGACGAGCAGGGCTTCAACAGCCCCATCGCCTGCCTCAAGGCCAGCTGTCACATGCGCAGCGGGGCGGCGGCCGATCGGGTCTGTGTCGGCGAGGAGCTGACACGGCTCGATCGGAGCGCGGAGG
>WNGP01000238.1_pt1 | contig 41030 bp, 34 predicted proteins | sample 5407671 | NCBI WGS metagenome assembly WNGP01 (sample SAMN13153381, study PRJNA577476) | soil metagenome | isolation source: 40 cm soil or saprolite under Garry oak tree replicate 2 | place: USA:California | collected 2016-06-15 | reverse complement strand
GGTCGGGAGAGCCGTCAGGCCGGACACTCGTACATACAAACTAGCCTAGAAATAACGTGAGATACCAGCAAAGCCAACTTCAAACATCGTCGATGCTCGCAGAGACCATTGCGAGAGTAAGCTTTGGTGCGGCCGCCGGGATTCGCCAGCCGCGGGGAACTTGAAATCCCTTTTTTCCCTTAGCTTGAATCAGTGAGGAGCGGGACCCGGTGGGTTTCGCCATTACGTCATGGGTTTTGTACTGCGAACACCACGCGAATCAGCTCTCATGAGCCTTCCGGATTTATAGCCACATTGCCCTTCCAAATCATCGTCAAAAGATATCGCCGAGGATTCTGCTTACTTGGGAGGTCGGAAAATATCTTCCAATCTCAGCGCGGTTTAGTCAATCGTCGGTTGATTCTCTTGCGGTAGACAACGACTCCAAGGACTCCTACTACCGCGGCGACCGCTCCCGGGATGAGCGCCCAAGTCCAAGGACCTAAAGAATCAAACGACAGATTGGCAGTGCCTGCTCGTGTACTGGGAGGTGCTTGCACTATCACGGTAGCATATCCGTTTACATCTGCAGCGGAGGCTGACACTTCTTCAGTGAATGTCCCTACAATGGTTCCTGCTTTGAACAGGCCTGCATTGGTGATACTTGCGCCAGGAACGGACGTTGTCCAGGAGAATGAAACGCCTTGAATAATTTCTCCAGACTCGGCTCTTGCAAACGCCGAAAGCTGCACCTGGGCTCCTGTCAATACGCTCCTTGGGTCTGGGGTAATCGTTATTCGGTCAATGCCGGGCCTCGCCGAGTCGGTGTTGGAAGAAGGGCCCTCGCCCGCTGAATTGATCGCGGTCACGCGATAATAGTAGATCTGACCGTCAGTCACCGAAGTGTCTTGATACCAAAGCTGGTTGTCAACCGAAGTCAGTGGCGATAGACTACTGAACGAGTTTCCTCGGTAAATCTGGTAGCTTGTAATCTGCGCCCCGCCGTCAGAGAGGGGAAGGTTCCAGGTTAAGTCTACATGTCCATACTGTCCCGTCGCGACCAGACTACTCGGGGCACTCGGAGCACTCTGTGAAAGTGGAGTAGACATTAGTGGCGAGAACCAGGCCTTTATCGCACTTGGACCTGACAGCGCAATGACGACTGTCGGATCCACTGGAGAATCGACACCGACGAACTGTGCTGTCGAACTCCAATGGTCGAATCTGTAGCCCGCCGGTGTATTAGCACACACCCGTAGCCGGGGTTGGTCGAGTCCGCCCACGCTTGGATCGGGGGGCAAGGCCGAGAAGTAAGTCCAATCGCCGTTAGAATATTGAGAAGCAGATCCAACGGAACCCGATCCGCAGCCAGTCCCCCCGGCTCCGCTAATGCTTATCGAGCCAACGTCGGGTGGGTCTGTGAGGAATGTTAGTTTAGCCGCGAAAACGGCCTTCAATACACCGTTCCCCGTCACATTGACCGCTATAGGATTCGACTTTGGCGACTGCCCACCTAAACCCAGCCCGCCCTCTACTTGCCAATGAGCAAAGATGTAGTCTTCAGGAGATGATGCCGTAGCGGAATATATTCCGGTGCCATAGAATGCATGTTGGCCGTGAACAAACTGGGTACCGTTCAGAGCGATTGAACCTAGTATGGGGTTCGTTTCGAACGCGACGGCAGGTGGCAGCATAAGCGTCCGAACATCTGAAGGGTTAGTACAACCAACATTGGGGTGACTAACATCTCCACCGCAGTCAATAGTAGAGGGGTCGTTGGCTTTGTAGAAGGCGCCGAAGAGCGCAACGCCCACCGTAGGGGATTCGCCCTTCGCGCTCTTGATTGCGGCACCATATCCGAATGTCCAAGCGGCACCACTGCAACCTCCGGGATGCACAGTCGCATACCAGTTGAGCTCCCGTCCTCCAGACTCCGTGGTGCTGAAGTAACTTTGGATATCCCATTGGAAAATGAATTGTTCCCAAGAAAGGCTGGCAGATAGGGATGGTGTAATTGTAGCTGGACCGACAGGTATATCTGCCGATACACCCACGGTCAGGCCAAAGCTGACGCTTCCCGTCTGTTGACCATGGTCACCCGTCATGGGGGATATTTCGGGCAGAATCGTGCCCGAGTGAACTGTCAAGATTACATTCTCAGTCGGCGAGATATTAGGAGATCCATCCGCGACGCACCAATCTCCGCCCCCCTCAACTGTCGCGCTTATGAAGACAATGAAATAGTCATTATTAGTATCAGGACTTAGTAGGGGGTCAACGGCCCAGCCGTATACTAAGAGCCTTTCATAGTTTCCCGATGGAGTAGTATGCTCATTGTCGTCAACAAATGGAACAGTCGGCACCAGTGGTCCGCTTATCTCGGGAGCAACCGAAGAAATGGCGGCTGATACTCTCAGGGGAAGTGGTACAACGATTAACCCCAGAATCATCAACAGCGCAACAACCAGAAACCGCAATAGACGAGGTTTTCGTAGTGCTGAGAGATTCGGCGGAAACATGGTTTTGGTGTCAAATCGTGTAGAATACTTAGCACTTGCCCCGTATCTTTACAGAATCAGGCCTTTGATGTCGTCTTTGTTCTCTCTGGTTGATTCCTTGTATCTTGCTGAGAGTCAGCATTCGCTCCGTAACAGGCTGAGGTTCGTTTTGAGCCGAGAGATGGGAGGAAGTATCACTTAGGGTCACGAAACTAAGGCAGGCCTGCACGGAGATTGCCAGGGACTGTGGAAACCCTTTGGTGTGCCTGGCCGACGCTTTGCGATTGCTCGATCTCTATGATGATGAAAGGTGGGCCTGCCGCAGTTCCCGCAGTATTCTTCGCTGTCTAAGCTTGGTCCGAAAGCACGGTGGTTTCTAATTCTCGATAGTTATGGAAAGCAATACGGTCGAGAGGTCCGCGTTGATTTCGAACATATCCCCCGGCTAAGAGCATCAATCAGAGGCTGGGAATAGACACTGCGCTCTCATTTGACGGAGTGCTTCTTCATGCTCGCGGCCATGTCTCCGGCAAAAGTGTTTGAGGCACCCTGGACAGAGCACTTGCATTCCGCCTTTGCAACCCGTGACTTCACAGCTTGGTAGCATGAGTTAGGTGAGGCATTGGGACTTGATTGGTTAGAGAGATATCCGGAAATTGCGTTTAAGAGGGCTCGGCTTAATTGGAGTGTCATTGCGAATTGAGAACATGGAAGTTCCAGAGGAACCCCCGAAAACGCCTTGGTTTCGAGATAACAAGAACCTCCTAATTGTCGGGATCATCCTCTCGGTGGTCATTCTCGTGCCTACGATCGTTTACTACGAGCTTAGCTACAACTCGGTGAACGGAACGCATCCTGAGCTGGTCACGGGTGCTAGGTCAGCCGGTTATTTCTCAGCAACCTTCTACATCACAGTTCATGTATGGTCTTGGGCCGGTTCGCTAGATACACAAGTCACGAGTCCGGCTTTCACTCTGACGGCCAACAATCTCCCATTTGGAACCCAAGTTGCAACCAGTGGTACATTTTCGCCCAACAACTTCGTTTCCTACACTCTGACATTCACAACAACCGATAGCGCAATTGCTGCGAATATTCGGAGTTCAAACACAAGCTACATTGTACTCCAGATGTCGGCCGATGTTAGCTCGGGCTGGTATCACCAATTGATTACGCGGTCAGATTCTGCAAGTTGGACATACGGGTAGCGGACTTGAACATCTCTGACGAAGTATCACTCTACGCAATCATTCCGATCGTATTCATCATTGTGGTGGGGCTCGTATCGGTTCTCCTCGTCTCACCCATTGAATCACGAGTGAGCATAATCGCTTCAACTCTGACTGCTGTTACACTGCTCTTCTACGTCTCTGAGAGACTGAGAGAATCGGCTCAACGAAAGCTTGACTACTGGAACAAGAAAGTCTTGACTCCGCTATACAACGTTACCGAAGGAGTAAACCCACTTTACTCTGCAAAGTACAGGGCAGATCATCTCGGCCGCGATCGAGACTTGCTAAAGAAACACGCGAAGTATGGGAGATTTGTCAACTTGTATCCCAAGAATTTCATCTTGACCCTATCAACGGCACAGAAGAACTTGCTAGAGTACGAGGAAGTCTACCAGAATGTTCTGAAAGAAGGAACGAAGCGACTAGGACCAAACCTCTTCAATCTTGGAGCCCTATTCGCAGCGATGGGTCTTGTAGAGCGAGGTAATTACGATGAAACACAGATTGAGAATCACAGAAATGTTCTCAAGTGGGCCGAGACGACAGATTCTGGCATAACTGACAAGTTTACGAACGCGTGCAAGCTGGCATTAGCTACTTTTGCGAGCTTGCGAGCCGACGTCGAGACGTTCTTCGTGGAGAACCAGTTAATCGTGAAGTGAAAGTGAATGGTCGTTCTGTGGGTTCTGGTTGTCGCCGCGATCGCCTTGGCCGTTAATACGTCGCTCTCATTGACTCAAACCCTTTGGTCATATCGCGGGTATCCTACGAAGGACGTCAAGAAATTCTTGAACATCTCAGTGGTCTTGATCACGATTAGCTATATCCTGACCTTCCTTGTGATATTTCAAAGCCTTAACGGGTAGAGAGCGATACCTAGACACTGGGCCGCCGAAAGAGGCTCAGAAACAGAACTAATCTTGGGTCTTGTAGACGTAGCGGACTGGAATCGCCTGCGCTTGCTGTAACGTCAGACGCTGTGGCGAAATCGAGGATCGGACTCGTACAATGACGTCTTCGCTGGTTTGGTTCTACTTCTACTTCTAGCTCGTCCATTTCGGTATCTTTCAACTATGTTCCGGTGAATAAGAACAGTTCACTCGATGTCGTACCCTGTTGTTTTACATCTGCGACTTGGCCGATTTCCTACCGTACTGGAGATAGTGGATGAATGCTAGAACCAGGAAACTCGGCAGACCCATCAAAGATGGTGCGCACGGGTTGCGAACTCTCCGATTGTTGGCGTGCTGTTGCCAGCCTCATCTATAAGGGCCGCGACTTTTCCAGCATCAAGGATTCCAAGCTCCGAGGAAAAAAATACCTCACTGCGTCTCAAATGAGCGGAGAATCTGCGGCTCTCAGATATCTTGGCTCCAGGGTAAAGATCATAGTAAGACCTGCGCTTTCACGCTCTACTCGATATCAGCTAGAGTTTGTTTCAGTACTCGTAGTCAACTTGGAGTTCGCGCCCTCCGATTCTTGACGATTTTCGAATCATAGATAGGCTCGAAGTCGATACCCTTGGCATCAACATCCTCATGAGAAAGAATTCCGTGTCGCAGGATAGAAGGGACGTTCTTGACGTGGGTGATATAGTACAACTGAATCCCTCTCGAACGCCCCGTTCTCTCCGCACTTTGCATGAGACTGGGTGAAACTTGTTCGATGGACTATTTATTTCGGACGACTTAGAGATGACGACCCGATCCCAGAATGTGCTCCTCCCTTAATTGCAGGCGGGCGACTGAGTCGGATGCGGACCTCAATTGTCGGCGTTAGCCTAAAAGACCATAGGTTGTCTGTCAATTGACCTATCTCTCCAACGGAGGGAATTGCTAATGGCGATCGCCGCAAGGACTGGAAACTCTTGGATGAAGCGCGTTGCAACTTTCGTCGGTGGCGACACCGGTATTTGGAGGATCACCAATACGAAGACTGTCGCAGGACCCCCGCTGAAAAAGGTTGACAGAATTGCGGTAATTGAAGACAACCTGGCAGCACTGCCTACTGGGGGCAAGTGGCTGATACGCGGAGTCACAAGCAATGAGCGCTATACAACGCGCAAGGAGCATGAAACCGTCTTGTCCCGCCAGCCTGCCCTAGGAAGGCCAGAAGCTACCCGCGCCGCCCTTATTCCAGTCACGAAGTCGGAATCCTGGTGGCAACTTAGCCAAAGTGAAAGACGTGCGATATTCGAAACCCGATCTGGACACATCAGGGTCGGCTTGAAATACCTCCCAGCAATCGCGCGTCGCCTCTACCACTGTCGCGATCTCGGCGAACCCTTCGATTTCCTTACGTGGTTCGAATATGCTCCAGCGAATGTCGACGTGTTTGAGGAACTCGTAGGTATCCTCCGACAGTCGGAAGAGTGGAGGTACGTCGAACGAGAGATCGACATTCGACTCGCGCGAGAAATCTCCTGGGCCGGGAGAGATTCGGACCGCCAGCGGTGAAAGACATAGGTCCCGCAAACGCTGAGACTGCCTACCCCCTCTTTTTCTGAAACAATTGGCGGACTCTTCCAGCTGTCTCCCAACCAGGCATCCTACCCGCATTCATAAGCGAAAAACGCTGGCCGGAACCCTATTAGTCAAAGTGACTGCCTCTTGCGATTGTAGTCAAGAGGGATCTCTCTATTTCCGCGTCCTCGCGGCGATGAGCACCCAAAGAAAATAAGGCACGGCTGCAAGAAACAAGCAAACTTCACCAATGATGCCAATCGTGAGAGGCAACGCCCAAGAAGGAGGGGAGGCAGCGCCAAGATACACAAGTTCGAATGCTCCAGTCAATCCTAAAATTAGGGAGCCCAATGTAAACAAAACCAATGTGAAAGACAAGACCTTTGAATTCCTCTGGAAAACGGGAAGGGTCCGTTTCCCCAACAAATCCTGTAGAAGAAGCAGGGCGAGGCCGGACAGAAATAGTTCCGCAGATCCTACGCGGTGAAATAAGAGCCCGAGAACCGCACCAGCTATTATCAATAATAGGGCTACGATTGCTACCCATGGAAATCGCGGCGTCCCAGCTGCGGTGCCTTCTCTGTCTCTGCCCATCTCATCCATAAGTCCCTTACAGTGTGGTATCATCTCAAATGCCTTACCGTTATTGGGTCGTACCGTCATTCGAATTATCATAGTGGTGAAACCTTCCCCGCCAAATCTCGAACCAGTTTCTTGGATGCAGAGCTCTAATGGGGAACGAGCGCCGCCGCGCCCAGACCGGCAAGGCAACCAACGAAGGCCCCTTTTATTATTCCCTCTGGATCAGGCGGTTCCAGCCCTTGTCTCGAACTCTCGATACTTTCCCAGACGATTAGGCCTGTCCCGCCAACCACTGCGGCTGCGCCACATAACTTACCTAGGTCTGGATGGTTCTGAACATAATGGATGGCCTTAACGAGGGACCCCCAAGGCCAGGGCCATGGTGAGTCCGGGGTTCTTCCGAGGTTCCCAAGACCTGTCGTAGGTCCCGTGATGGTCGGCGCCCAGCCACCGGTTCTCAGACTGCCAATCCTTCCTGTTATTCCAGTTCCAGTTCGCGTTATCCCCGTTCGCAATCCGTTGTCATTATCATTCCACCATGAAGTGTCCGGGAGCTTCAATTGGCCTGTGAAAAACTCATAACCAGCTGTCACAGCCACAGCTCCTACCGCTAGTCCTCCCGATACTATGTACGGCGCACCTTCCGATAGACCCCAGAGCCCCCAGCTGAGTGCTGCGCCTTCAGGCGAATATGCTAGCCCGATAATAATCGCCTGTGGATTCGTGAAAGAACATCCCAGGTGACTCCAGAAGTCTTTGGAATTGCGGCAGGGATCGGATCGGGCGCTGACGTATACTCCTGAGAGACCGGTCGGATCCATAATTGTTGTGGGCGAGTCTGATGCATAGGTGTATGCATCGAGGGTCTGGGGGCTCGACATGTCGCCGGCTAGGGGGTCTTGGCTGATGAACCGGCCTACGCTCGGGTCGTACCACCGCTGGAAATTGTAGTAGAGACCGGTAGCCGCAGTCCACCGCTCGCCTGCGAACTTGTCCGTCGCGCTGGTCTGGAAGGTTCCTTTCGGAGTGCCGTTGTCTTTGCCGAAGGGCTGGTAGTTGTTGATGTAAACGTAGGCTGCATCACTGTAAGTGATTACGCGGACGCTGCCTAGCGCGTCAGCATGGTAGTAGTAGGTTGAGGTCCGATCAATAACCATGACGATTCGGAGGCCCGAGGCGTAGACGTATTCGTAATTGTCCATGTTTCTGAGATCCTTGTAGAGAATGTCTGTTCCCGTGTAGGCAAAGCGCCAGATTGAGCCTCCTTCGATGGCTTCTACCATGCGCCCACTGCCGTCATACGCATATTGCACTTGGCCAGTGCTGTTGGTGACGGTCAAAAGACGCCCGGACGCGTCCCAGGCATACGCCCATCGGATAGTTCCCGTCGAGGTTACGTTTTGGGTCTTCAGATTGCCATTGGGGTCGTATGAGTACGCGGTTGTGACCTGTGGGTTCGAATAGGTGGTCGAGTTTGTCAACTCGCTAATGGAGTTGTACGAATACCGTGTGATCGTACTATTGAGTTTCTGTCGGACCCGGTTTCCCAGGTTGTCGTACTCGTACCAGGAGGTGGTGGTGGAGCTGCTACTGGTCACGGTGGAGTTCGTCAAGCGTTGGAGAGGATCGTAACGGTACTGTTCGTTTACCGTCGTCCCGTTCACAGAGCCTGTAACGCTTCTCACCGTTCCAGTATTATTGTAGGCGTACGTGAGGCTCATGGTAGTTTTCCCACTCAGCGTCAGCATCGACGGTCGAGATAGATTGTCGTAGGTGTAATTCTGAATCAGGTTGTTTCCGAACTGGAAACCCTTCACCTGGTCATTCTTGTAATAGGTGAGTGACCTTGCGTAGTATGTCGATGTGCCTAGCTGTGTTACGTTGAGAACCCGTCCGAGGCCGTCGTATGCATACTTGATTGTATACAGCGTCGAGGTCGGGTAGGTCAAAGTATTGAGGAGCTCGCCGCTGTAAGTCCATCCAACCGCGTAAGTCTTAGCAATACCTCCAGTGCGCGTAATATTTCCACCGTTTCCTGAACAACCAAGGTCCACAACGGTTCGTGTAGCCGGGTTGACCGCGTACGTTTCGTTAAGAACCCTGTTTCTAGAATCATAGATGTACGACACTGTTGCGTTCTGGTTTAGAATCTGCAACGGGTTGCTGTTCTTGTCGTAGGCGTAACTGGTGCCCGTTATTGTTGTTCCGCAATAAGTAGTGATACTGACGCGATTCACTGAGTCGTAGGATGAGAGCGTCTTCACACCTGCCCGGTCAACTTTCCTGACGAGGTTGCCGTTGCTGTCGTAGCTGTAGGTTTCAGATGTTCCATCAGGATAGATAGTGGTAGTTTGTCTGTTAAGATTGTCATACGAGTACGTAGTCGATTTCGTAGCCGCGTTCGTGACCTTTCGCAGGTTCCCCACCTCGTCATAGGCATAATTTGTCACATACACTAGATTGTTCAACAGCTTAGGATGACAATAGGAATCTGCATACTCAACGACGCTGAGGAGCCTTCCTAGCCGGTCAGAGTAGCCGCACCGGTAGTTGCCGTCATGGTCTGTCGTCCGGACCCAGGGGGCGGTGTCGTTGTAAGACTGCATGGTGCTCTTGCCGTCCGGCCCAGTCGAGCTTGTCACTCTGCCAAGAGCATCGTATGTGTAGGAGTAGATGTTGTTCAGTGGGTCCCTCGAACTGAGCTTGTTGCCCCGGTAGTCGTAGGTAGCCGTGGCGTTCGAGTACGAAGTGGAACCGAGGAATCTGTCGATGGTAGAAAGCCTGCCGAGACCATCATAGATCTGTCGAGCCTGCCATCCATGCTCATTGGTGATGTCGACAAAGTTTCCTGCGTCATTGTAAGTGTTCTTTACGTGGTCTGGGTAATTCACTTGGTTCGACAGTTGTATCGCATCAGCGATCTCCTCCCAATATGACGAAACGCCAAAGCTGAAGATCACTCCATAGTTCGTTAGCACAGAGTTAGGAAAGCGATACTCCGTCGCATGGGCTCCATCCGAAGTTATCAACATGAACCCCGACTGGGCTGTCGCTGCAGGAGTACCGTGCTGGACACCTGCAAACACAAAATCGTTTGCGTTGCTGGTGGATATTGTCGCTGACGTTGTTGCTTGCTGCCCGCTGACGCCATCAGAACCTGTTCCCGGAAGCGCTGAATTCGTGTCGAATGGGTTGCTGAAGTTAGCCCCGCTAATCGCGAACGCTTGAAGTCCGTTGTAGTTGTTCCCACAACCGGATATAGACTCAGTAATCGTATCAGAAGACAATGTGCCTAGAGCTTTGGCGTAGAATTCCTGGAGTTCGTCCCGGTCTCCCTGATCCGCCCTACCGTAGACAATGTTCGACCTAGCTGTCCATGAAAGGCCGGCTGTGTCAGTGACCGCAAATCTACAACCGTATATCTCTTGGTTAAGAGTCTCCGACGTAAACACGATAATAATGTCATTCGGATGTGATGTCTGTAGAGATACCGAGCAGGACTGCGACACGTTGGAGCAATTAGCGAGAGCTGAGCCGTCCACTTGGGGTTGACCTGCTGAAGTTGTAGGATAGTCAATGCTCGTGAGACGTCCAAGAATGTCGTACTGATACGTTGAGATGTTTCCATTTGGATCGGTTCGGGATCGAAGCGTACCCAAGTTCATATCATAAGTGAAGAGCTGGGTGATTTTCGTTGAGCCGGGGTTTAGTACTTGAGTCTCATTTGTTAGATACGCAAACTGATAGCTTGCCGAGTAGGTTAGATACGTGAAGTTGCCTCGAGGGTCCATCACAGATGCCAGGTTCCCGAACGCGTCATACGTCCTAGTTGTCTGAAGCCATTGAGTGAGTCCACTGGCATCTAGTCGGGTCTTGGCCTGGTTCAGTCCTCCCCAGGACGCGTATCCATAGTAGGTCTCGATAGGCGTAGTTCCCGTTCCGTTCTGAAGCTCAGCCCTTCCAGCGAGAAATCCATGAGCATTCGAATTCGGCGAACCACCGGGAATGAACGAGTTGGAAAAACTGGTTCCTGTTATGCCGGGTGCGATTGTCGTTACTGTAACGTTGTCGAAGAGGGCTGCGTATCCGCCTGCATAGAGGCCGAGTCCCGTTGACGACGTGATATCGTTCGAGGTGAACGAGCCTGAAACACTGCATGAGACTCCGGGGGCGGTTGCTTTCCCCCATGCTTGCTTCCCGCTTATCGTGAAGTTGAACTGATACCATGAATTGTAGTTCAAGGTGCAAGGGTTTTCCACTTTCCAAGCGACATATTCGTCGAGAAGGGAAAGCTTGACCCCACCGGTCGAATTGTGGAGAACGAGGGCCCACTTCCTCATCCCGTTCCCAGGGTAATGTGCGATCAATCCTACCCTCCGGTCCGAGGAAACCATTGGTTTCGTGACGTAGATCGAGGCGATTATGGAAATATTCGGACTAGTGAAGTTGCTCCAGGCGAAGACGCCTTCCTGGTGAGTCGGATTGAAGATCGGGCTTGTCCCGTTGTAGGCGCCGTTTCTCACCCGCCACGTACCATTGTAAGTAAGCCAGGGGTTGTCTGAGAAGGTCCCGTTCAGTTGGCTGAATGTTTCTTGGAACGCGTTGAAACCGGGTGGAAGCCCGTTGTTGTAATAGGCGTTGAAGCTGTCATGATACCACTTGGCTGACGGATTGATCACTGTGTGAGTGTAGATCAAGTCTCCCCAGAAATCGTACCTATAGTAGTTCGTGTAACTGCCGATGTGAGTTGGGCCGCTTTGTCCGGTCCCATCTGTGACGAGAATTATCTCTTGGGGTACATCTCCTTGGACCCCAAAGAGCTGAATGGTGCCCCTCACCAGGTGATGACTAGCGTCAGACACGTTCCACTTTACTCCCGCGTACGAAAAGGAGTAGTCAATGTAGCTCGCGATCGAGGTTCCGTTGTATGCTGTCACTGTGGAACGCGTGATCTGGTCAGTGCCTGAATCCTGGTAGAAGGCGTAGGCGAACTGGCGGATTATTGACCCCGTAGACGAATAGACAGTCTGCTGTGATACCCTATACACAATATTTTCGTTCCCCAGAACACTCTGGGTGTAGGCGTAGTTCGAATACCAGCCAGTAGGATACGTTATCCGCGAGATGACGTAAGGGGAAGAAGCAGTCAGGTAACGGAACTGAGTGAGCCGCCCGGCAGCGTCGGATACACTTGTGAGATTGTACCACTGGGCAAATCCCATGTAGCCATAGTTGTAAGAGACTCGTCTAACGAAACCAGTCTCGCTAGCACAAGAACCGCTTGAAACCTGATCGATGCTCGAGATGTAATTGAAGCTGTTGTAGCAAAACAGGAAGACCCTCCCGACTGTGTCGGTAATGGAGGAGAGACTGTTCCCGTTGTAATTGAAAGTGATAAAGTTGTTTCCAGTTTGGTCGGTGATTTTTAGGAGGAGATTGAGGGCCGTGGTGCCGAAGTGGTAGGTAACCCCTGCCTTGGTGATAAGGTCGATTGTATAGTCAGAATTCTGCACTAGACGGAAGAACTCGCCCTGATGGTTCTCCCACTTACAATTCGGGAAACAACCTGTCAGCCAGTCAGCCGGGAATCTGTAGCTTTCACCATTCCAGAGGTGAACCATATTGTTTGCGCTGTCATACCATGGAAAGTTGAGTCCCCACCCAGCCCCTATCGGCACCGGAGTAGAAGGGGGATAGAAGGATGCACCGTTGAAGACCCGAGTAATTTCGAGATTCATTCCTCTCCCTGGAACGCTTAGGTCCGCCTGAGTCACAGTCAGCATCCCACTTCCAGGTGACACAGATTCATCGAGACTATGGAAATACTGTCCGTAAGGCGCAATACCGTTTCCGTCCCATGGAGCGGTTGGAAAGGCGTAAGGCGACCAGACTGTCTGCAGAGGAATAGCACCAAAGGTCACGTTGTATGGACCATATTTTCCCTCTGCCCAGACCAGACCAATACTGCTGGAATTTGTAGAGCTAGCCGGGGCTAGGGATGATACAAGCGTAGGGGAGCTGTTGTAATCAGAAACGGCCCTGAACTTGAACTGGTTAGATGTAGTGGCGTCATGCCAGCTTGGGTCCTGGCTAGGCGACTTACTTCTCATAAGCAGGGTGTAAAAGTCGACCCAATTGGGGTCCGTGTAGATCATCTGAAACCCTAGAACGTAAACTGTGTCAGTGGACTGGTCTACAGTAATTGTGGCTGCCGAGGGCGCAGCGGATCCCTGAAAGACATCGACGGATGCAGTCCACGAACCCCCTGCGGGATGGTATCTGTAGCACACAGCACCATTGTTACCGCCGCCACAACCATAAGAGGTGTCGATGAGATGAATACCATATTCAGCATCAGATGCTACGGAAAACTGGCGAAGCGAGAGCTGATCAAGATAATCCGCTGTTCCAAGACTGTTGAGAACCGAGGAATAGGTACGTGAGTAGAGCTGGTAATAAGGGCAACACGTGACGGTCACGTTTTCGTAGACTACCCTCACAACCCCAGCGCTCGGATCTCCATCAGGAAGAACGACGGATTGTGACGGGAAATCGTAGCAACAACTCGGGCTACCGGACTCAACTACCGCCGTGTAGTTCGAAGAACCTCTTGCGTAGAAGAGGTTGACCTGATTGAGGTAGCTTACAGTAGTGGAATTGTAGGCATCGTACGAAAGAGCGATATCGCCATTTGGGCTTAGCATCGCATACACATACTTTGCGCCGACAGTGCAAGTTTGGATATAGCTGCAGGAAGCGGTGAACGCGTTAACTCGTTTAACAGGGCCCCATGTGATCGCGCCTCCGGATATCGTTCCAATGGAATAGGGAAGAGTCGAGTTGTACAAGCATTGAGGATAGGTGTTACACCCCAGTGGGTCTGCTGAAAAATTGCCCGCGGCCACTATCACCCTTTCGCCATAGTTCGCAACAGATGGAAGGGAAGTCAGTGGATCCCTGTATGCAGGCCAGCCCGAAGGCATCGCCTGCTTAGACGACCACGTTATGCCGTTAGAGGAAGAGCTGTATCCAACAGAGTATCCATCGTAGTAAAATATGAAGTAGCGTCCTTCAGCGTCTTGGAAAATCTTTCTCTGGAATGGATAGTCAACAGGGCCTGAGTACGTGCTCGATGAAACAATACTCGGGTCCACGCTAACGGTGAAATCGGTCGCCACGTGTCCCAGTTCGACCGATAGAGTGAATCTTGGCGGGACAGCCGACGTTGTCACGTTGAACGATTGTGGTATGTCTGACCAGGAAAGCGTGTAATTTGACGCCCTGTAGCCGACGCGGAAGCTCTTCGCCGATGTGGACAGATCCGTCTTGCTGCTGACATTTTGCCATGTGTAAACTAATCTATAATCCGCGGGTGCGGAGGCCGTGAAGTCCAAGTCCCATTTCAAGGGTCCCGCCGTTGTCGCCTTGTATGCAATCTTCAGCGTTCCTGAAAAGGACCCAATCCCAACCTCCATCTGTCTAACCACATAAGTGCCGGTCCTGTTGGTTCCAAGAATCGTGAAGCTGTTCGATCGAGGAATGAGAGGAACCCACACATTACTCATGTTCGCCTCTACGCCCCAGAAAGACCAAGAGCTGAGGGCGTGATGGTCACTTGCAAGAAGTTCATCGTGAGGCAATGGACCGCCTAGCATGCGCATAATGACCGCTGAGTTGTACAGGGTTAGATTCTGGAAGGAGTCCTGGATTATGCCGCCTGCTCCAATTAGTGTGTCCACGCTGGAGAGGACTGTCCTGGGAAGAGTGGGATTCTGAACCGCGTCGGCGCCGACGGTTTGCGGATTATTCGATCCCGAACTTGTCGTTAAACAGCTGGTTGACGCTGTTGTGGCATTTAGAAGGGTCGGTGGGCACTGCGGATTCTGGGTGAGTGTCGAGGGGGATGACCACGGTGCCAGCGCCTGAACTATTCCAGGGAGAACAGTTCCGATGGATCCTAGAACTGTGAGGAGGATTAGAGCTGACACCAGAGCAGTCTTCGCGACTCTTCGGGTTAGACGTCCTGGCATCCATAGAGAAACGCAGTCTGCTTGCGACAAGATAAGACGATGATCAGCTGCAGAACCATTATTCTTAAGAAGTTTGGAACAGTATTCTCTAGGAAAAGTGAAATTGAGACGTGGTGTTGGTGCGTGTGTCTTCTTACACGCTAGTACCTTCAGCAAGGCATAACTAGATTTGGAAGAGACTTGATGTATTAACCAGTCCTCGACCCTTGGATCTTCCTACCCATTTCCTATTCGGCCTTGCAATTGGATTTGTCTTCTTCGGAAAACCGGAAATCGCGTTGATGATAGGAGTAGGAACGCTTCTCCCTGACCTTGACCGGGAGTATTGGTTCTTCAGACCTCGGGTCTATGCAGATGAGCAGATTCACAGGGCCGGATTGCACAACGTGTTCGTGATGGCGTTCACCTATCTCATTAGTCCCTTTCTCGCCCTGGGGGTCTTCCTACATGTTCTGCAAGACTCTTTCACGACCGTCAAGGACCGTGGAGTCGAATGGTTCTTTCCCATCACAAGGCTCGTGAAGCGAGGAATGTACGACTCCCAAGGAGTCCAACAACCCCTCGACCCCACCAGACATGTTTACTTCTACCAAGAAGATCCCCATGGACTAGTCGAATATGCAGACAAGGATCTGCAAGAACCTGGGCCGGTTCCATGGAGACGCGTCTACGGCTTCGCGCAGAACAGCCACTTGTTGGACAGAGGGTTTCTCTTCGGTTCAGCAGTCGTACTACTAGCATGGCTAACCATTCCATTAGATCCTGCACATTTCTATCTCATCGAGGGCTATCTCCTCGATAACCGACTCTTGTGGGGAGTCGGGTTTGGTTGGGTTGTAGCTACGTTTGTCGCGGGCGAGCTTGATAGACGCGACAGTACAGTGGGTCCGCGGCTCGGAAGGTTCAACTTTGTGAAGTATCCTTTGCTCGTGTTGGGACTTGCGGGTCTTGTCGGCTGGGTGTTTATCATGTCAAGTGAGGTCCAGGCAAACCTAGCTAGCATTTTCTCGAATCCCGCTCTGGTTGTCGTGAGTTGCGTAGCAGTTCTAATTATCGGTGCAGGAACGGTCATCTGGCAAACCAGAAACGGAAAGAACACGATGGTTTGAACAGATTCGAATCCGGAGGGATTCGGCACCGGCCGGGAGCCAAGCGCTTTGGCAGAACCCCCCTGTTCCACCACGGCCTGAAGTCTAGGATTTCTAGAGACTAACTAGTGGATAGTCGGTCGGGAGAGATTCGGACCGCCAGCGGTGAAAGAAATCGGCCCCGCAAACGCTGAGACTGCCCCCCTCTTTTTCTCAAACAGTTCAAGCACCGATTCAACTGCCCTCCTAACCGGCTTCTTCTGCCGTTCATGACGGAACATTGTCGGCCGGGAACATATCGTGCTTTAGTGGGCCCGCCCGGGTTCACCATGTTGCTGTAGCATTTGTACCGCCCACTCAAACTCCTCTCTTTTTGGGACCTACGACTGAATGAGGTAAACCTCGAAGTAGTTCCTTCACATCACTAGCTCAAAGGTTCGCCATCTTCCAGAACCCCTCTCCCTAACCAAACCCAGCTCAACCATTTTCCTCATGTACTTCCGATACGCCCTGTCCACCACAGGCTTTCTCACCTTTCTGCAATAGGCCTTAGGTTGACGATAAAGCATTACTCGCAAGCAGTTATCGAAATGGAAGTTTCGTTTCTGGTTCCGCCCTCCAGTTTACCAACTACTAGTCCGTGTGTATCCCGCTAAAGGGTCAAGGCGGGATTGATGCTGGGTGGTTCCAGAATCAATCTTCCCGAGGGAAGGGTTGTTACGAAACGCCAGCCTTCCCCAAGAAGAGATTCTAGTTCACTCTCTTCTACAACGCGTTGTCGTTTGGGAGCCGGAGTGTCAGGGGATAGCTCGGAACGGGTTCGCAGCAGTGTGACCTGCGGCTCGGCCTTTGAGTATTCTTTCCTGATGTAGTCATGGTCGAATCCGTCGTATGCTCCCCTATAGCGCATCTGGTGACCCAACACATAGTCCAGAAAGACGGGATCTGTGACGCCTCCCCTTCTCATAGCGTTCTTCCACCATCGCCTGAACGCATGAGGATGGAGTTCGAAACGGGTCCAGTGCTTGAACTTGTTCGTTGATTCGACCTTAGTCAGGGGGACTCCTCCGTTGACCGCAGCGTTTCTCAATATCAGCCCTATGGTAGCCGGGTCGAGAGGCTTGCCCCTCTCGCTCCGGCACGCTGTTCCGCGACGAACCAATTTGCCTCTGACTTTCTCCCAGCCCTGACTGAAGCTTCTGAAAAGGAAGGAACGGTCGTCGATCGTCTCACCCTCGTCCTCCCGAATCTTAACCATGATCTTGATGAAATCAATGCATTCCTTTCCTATTGCGAAGGAGTGGTGAACTCTGTTCTTCGCCGCGTTGGGATCTACATCTATCACTATTGGGCTGATGGATTTCTCGATCTGCCTGCGGACATCTCCGTAGCGTAACTTGGTTATTACCCCCACTCTCTGACCGCTCTGAACCACGAAGGAGACGATTGCCTTGTCCCGCGGCGTCCCTGCTCCAAGGAGCGTCCTAAACAGTTCTGAGCGTTCGAAAATCCGCTGACTCTCGTATTCGGTTGCTCCCCGGAAGCCCGGAGCGAACCTTCCGAACCGGATCTCATTATGATTGAAGAACGACCTTATGGCCATGTACGCATTGTGGGATGTGTTGGAAGAGTAGCCTTTTCGATCATAGTCTTGATGAAACTCTGCGATCTTGACGCGCACGCTTCGCCTGTCCGTTTCCGCGAGGGAAACGAGCTGGTCCGGGTCAAGTTTCGAGAATTCGCAGAACTCTTTGATGTAGCGGAGATACATCCGGTACGTTGAACTCTTGAAACCGACCAACCAGTTCCTGACGGCTTCGTACTGATGAGGCTTCGGCAACCCAAACCCGGAATCATGGGACCAGACACGTCCTAAAACGGTTAACCGACGGTTTCTGACTAGATCCAAGGAATAGGGACCAGCCCGTGATGAATCACCAAAGGCCGACTACCGGTTCTTGTTAGCGAGTCCCAGGATCTCGTTAGAAGCTCCCTTTGACAACTTTGACGCTGACTATGTTCGGCGGAAATATGCCAAAGCTGAAAGATTCCTGACCGTCACCTCAACAGAGGTTCCAATCAGGAGCGTCCAAGCGATTCCCTCTACTCATGTATCCAACGGAGATGACAACGATGTGCCTCGCCCCAAGACGGGAGTCAACGAGTCATCACTGAATGGGAGCTTGAGTCCCACCTCTCCAATGGATGGCAGTACATAGCCACTCTCCCTTCAGGCAGAATAATAGTCGGTGCATCAGCTACGCTACCGCAACCGAAACACAGATGGAAAGCGCAGACCTCTCCGAAACGCTTGAAAGCAACAAATGGGTAACCGGAAGGTATTGACCACCTACCCCGGAGGGACGTTACTCCTTGAGATCGACGCAGAAGCAAGACAGGACGATTACGATTTCTGCCTGAACTGTTTCCCGCTCGAACGTCACTGCGATGATTACGTTCGACTAGTCTGTTGTCTCCGGGACCCATCTCTCTTACCTTCACCACACGCATCGTTGCAGTCGCTTCACGGTTGGCAAGTGGTAGCGCGGACTATCACTCCCACCCTGGAGCCAAGTCCTTTGCGAGCTGTCCATTCGTTTATTTCTGTCTTGGATGTTCATATTGCAGACTTTGCGAGGTTCACGCGTAAACATTTTCGCTCAGCCTGCGGTTGTCTAACACCCACCTTGGTTCTGGGGACGACAAGTGTTAACGGGATATTGCGAGACAACTCTGACATAGAGCGCACACAGGTGCAATTAACAGACGATGCATTTCCTCAGCAGACTTCGATCCTGGTTCAAGCCCAAGAGTAGGCCCCGCTGTGGAAACTGCGGCTACCCTTTCTTGACTCGCGAGGTTGATGGTACAGTTCTATGTTTGAGGTGCCACGCCGCCAACCGTGTCAACTCGGATAGTCCAGGGTCGCGGTGTTGAGATCTTTTACTATGGGATGTTTCTTGCGCTAGGTCACGACAATCGCGACTGTCAGGCCAGGCGGGATACTCTGGTATAGAGAAAGTTGCGAAACCGATACGACTGCGTGGTAGGTGCCTTGCGTTGTGCTCACTGCGTTAAGTGTTATGATGTCAGAGAAGGAAGGGCCGCAGGAAGTGAAGCTTGAAGGAGTAACCGAGAGAGCTGCCCCAGCTGGAATCGGGACACTATTCGTGACCACTACAGCTCCTAATACGGGAGGGGCGCACTTGAAAGAGTCAGCGACACTACCATGACCGGTCGTGTGCGAGAAGGTTATCGTGATTGGATTTGTGGTCCATATAACCTTCGGCGCTGACGAGGTAGAGGACACGGCAGAGACGGAGACGTAAGAGGCTGCTAGGACGGAACCTATGATGATCGCTAGTACGATGTGGTGCAGGTACCGGCCATGGAATTGCATGAAGTAAGCAAACCAGTCGGCTGGAAACGGCCTAATAAGGGTTTATTGGTCACGGTTTCTGGAGCGCCGATATTGACCTTCGCTCGAAGCGCTCAGCATCTCCCTGGACGGCCAAAGAATTCTAGAGCAGTTTTCCGCGTCGGGGTCCCAGATAAGTAAATAAGTACTCCTTTCCAGGCACTGCCATATTCCCAATTGATTGGGTCTACGTAGCTGACCATAATGATGGAAGAAGTTTACGCCCAAGAAAATCCTGAACGGAACCTGAGTAGGCCACAAACTCAAGTAGCACTAACCCAACTGTACGCAACAACGTCGGTAGGGATATGCGCAACAGTTGAGCTTCAGAATACTCTCTTGCTAGCGGAGCGCATTCTGAAGATCGAAGATCCTCTCGTCAAGGTGGATGAGATAATTGTGGCTACTCCCAACAGGGTACTTGCCCTAAAGCTAGAGAGACCGGACAGTCGTCTAATTGTTCTCTTTGAGAGCAAACGTGAAGGGAAGACCTCGGCCCTCAACAAGATAATCAGACGGGCCACTGGAGATATACTTGTCATTGCCTCTGCTGACATCAAAATGGCGACGGACGCGATCCCAAGGCTTGTCAGAGCGCTGATCGATCACGAGGATTGGGGCCTCGCAGACTCAAGAGTCCAGATGGCCGATGGGAATGGGTTGATGATGGACAAGGTGAACGGCCTTCTCTGGGCAGTACACAATGCGACCTTGGATGACCTTGACTTTGAGGAGAGATTAGCCCACGCGGGAGATATGTTCGCAGTGAGACGGAAGCTCATAGGTCCGGTGCCAGGCATCACCAATGACGATGCCCATATCGCACTTGAAGTCCGAAGGCAAGGTTTCAAGATCAAGAGAGTTCCCAAAGCGGTCGTCTGGATTACGGGGCCAACATCACCAGCGGATTACGTAACTCAGAGAAGCAGAATACTTCGAGGTCACCTGGAGCTGATTCGGAAATTCAGAACAACACCTACCACATTCGAATTCAGCATGTCCTCGCGGCCCTTGCGAAACGCAAAGCTACTTCTGAAGGTTCTTACCAGACTAGGGCCCACGTACATTCCTGCTCTGGCAACCGCTCTATACCTTGAGTTCTTCAGTTTTCAACTTGCAGTTCTAAGAACAATGCTCAGTACCAAGAATCAACCTTGGAAGCTAGCTCTTACAACGAAACCGGCCTAACACGTAATCTTTGATGTTGAAGACTGCAAGGAACCGGATTGTTCAGATTCATAGTTCCCTCGTTTTATTTGCGATCATAGGAACTCTAGGGATTTGCAGTACTAGTACCGTCATGGCCTCGTCCGCCTCGCAGCCAATTACTCTTGTTACGAGCCGAAGCGCGGCCTACTATCTGGGAAATATACCGTCTCAAAATACCGCGAATATTCTCTCGTTTGATTGGAATGTTAGCCTTTCTAATCTGTCCAATCTAACAGCGTCGATCCAGTTTAGTCATGACGATTCCACTTGGTCGAACTTGAATAGTTTCGGGTTATTCTCAGGGGAAGCGCAGGGCAGACAACCAATTGATGCTGGCTGGGCAGTGCCTGGCGTGAATTATCTGAGGGTTTCATGCTGGGTTTCGGGCAGTCAATTACTCTCTGGCGTGCTGAGACTGGAGGTCTTTGCGAACTACGGCTTAGCGGTTCTTTTAGTGTTGTCACCTTTTGTAGTTGTTCCAGTCCTCATAACTATGGTTCAAGTTAGAAGAAAGAGGAATAGACGATCTCCCAACCTTACACAGTAGGCGACAGTAGAAAGCTTCACGTCTCATTTCCAGAGGATTTCGGAGCCGATTACCATTGGAGAGAAATGAGAATAACGGTGTCGCAGGTGCGGAATCGGACTCCGATACTTGATGTTGGTTGCGGGAGTGGGCTAATCAGCAAACTAATTTCGACAAACCTTTCGTATGTTGGCATTGACTTCAACCCTAACTACCTATCTAGCGATTGGAAGGGACGAAGAGTCGATGGCAGACTTCTTGGAAACATTATGCGCCTTCCATTTAAGTCAGGAGCGTTCAGAGCGGTTCTTCTGCTCCATGTAATAGAACACTTTCCTCAGCAATTGCAGGTTCCTCTGCTCGCGGAAATATATCGTGTGTTGGGGGCAGGGGGCGTCTTCGTTATCAGTACCCCGAATCGCGGGACTTGGAGAAATGCTGACAAATTTCTTCCTCCGAACAATCCTAAGCATTTTCACTGTCTACGAATCGGGGAACTTCGTCAGCTTTTGCAAGAATTCGGCTTCGGAAAGGTCAGACGTCACCCATACGATATTTTCCTCGAATATCCGCATCCAGTGGCGCGACTGATTCCGTATGTTGTTCGAAAGGCCTTCGCCAGCGCGTTCACAACGTTGGATAAGTGGCTTGTGTTCACAGCGGTCAAGTAGGGGCGTGACTTTCGACAAACAGGGTTTTCTCTTGGATTTGAAACACTCAACTCTAATCTCGTATCTGTCTCGAAATCTGTCGAGGCTAATTTCCCTACGGAATCATCCAATGTTCTGGCCTTTGCTCGTTGGTCTCCTTCTGAGGCTTGCCTTAGCTCCATGGACGGAGCAAAGATGGGATAGCTATACCAATCGACTGATTGGATCGTACGTTCTCGTCTACGGAATCAACCCGTTTCTTCCCGATACCAGTTGTAACTGTCCTGCCGTTCTGAACTACTCGTACCCTCCTCTTTGGCTGTGGATAATGATTCCAATGTTCGGATTATGGTTGGCAACGACGAGCTACATCTTCCCGTCATCTCCAGCTTCGTTGTGGGCTGCATGGGGTTCCACAGGGAATCTGTTCGAAGCATATCGGAGCTTCATTCCGGGAAATCTGCCAATACTGGACTTGCTGCTTAAGACGCCGGTGTTACTATCTGATGTTGCAATAGGATATCTGATCTGGCTGATTGGTGGACGGACCCCAAGGGCGGCCAAAATCAGTCTTCTGGTATGGATCTTCAATCCCTATGTAATCACAATGGGATCGGTGTGGGGCGTCTTTGACAGCATAGCGGCCATGTTTTTACTTCTGTCCGTCTATTATCTCCAGAGTGCTCGGTTTTCCTTAAGCGGCATATCACTGGCGATGGGAGTGGCAACCAAGCTCTTCCCGGCGATCGTTTTGTTCCCCGCTGTGTTCTATCTTCTTCTCGCTAAAAGGTCCGGACTTATACCCTATGTTAGTTCTTTTTTGGTAACAATCGCATTAACGTTATCCAGTGCTCTCGTCTTCCCACACGGATTCGATTACCTTAGCAGATTGCTAATAGGCCGCTCGTCCCCAAATTATGGCGGGACTCCTTTCTTTTCAGGACTTACATGGATGTTGATCTTCAATGATTATTCCTTACCCGTGGGTATCCCGGTTTTCTTCCTCATCCTACCCGTCCTTCTAGTCTTCTTCATGCTCATGTTTCGGAAATCCCTCAACAAAGGGAACACCGTCTTTCCCTTCCTGAGTGTCGCTTTCCTCGGAGTCTACTTGTCATATCCTAGCATCAACCCACAGTATGCAATCTGGATCCTTCCGATGCTTGCTGTTCTCCTGACTTGGAAGATGGCTAGCAAGTGGTCAGTCATATTGATCTCGGCAATACCTCTAACCTTTGTCCTCACGCATTACAACCCTCTCTATCTTGTAAGCCCAGCCTTAATTTTCAATGAAAACAACTATCTTCCCGCATCCGATGTCGTCAAGCAACTATGGAACTTTCCACCGCAGTTGCCTGTTCTGCTTGCCGCTCTATTCACCATAACCATCATTCTCACAATCGACGACTTGATGACGAGGGCAGGAGTCTTAGAGCATTCTATCTGGCGCATAAGGAGATGAACGATCTTGAAAGTGATCCAGCTAACTCCTTGGTATGCTCCTTTCATTGGCGGTGTTGAACACCACGTCCAAGCCCTCTCTGAAGGCTTACGTCGTCTAGGTTGCGATGTTAGAATATTCACTTTCACCAAATCTAATGAAAGAGACACGAAGTCGTTCCGCTTCTTGAGGATACCCGCAGTCCATGAATGCTATAGTATCTTACCAACGCCAAGTCTATTGGGGGACTTGCTTCGGTCGAATGCCGATATCATCCACGCTCATTCGTACGGCTATCCAATGGCTTGGGCTGCATCCGTTATCAGAAAGACCCAAGGAAAACCTTTCGTCTACACTCCTCATTCCGATCCCTACAGCAGAATTTACCCGATGCTTGATGCTGGAAGGTTGTTACCAGTCAAGATCTGCGACATGGTCATTGCAACAACAAGATTTGAAGAGGAACACTTCAAAGAAATGGGAATCAACCCTGCCAAAATCAGGGTAATTCCACAAGGCCTCGAAGTGCAAGCCGCCGGCCCTAGGCCTATCCATGAACCGTACATCCTATGTCTCGGCCGGGTCCTCTTTCATCACAAAGGTCAGGACATGCTTCTACGAGCATATCAGACGGGGAGGTTTAGTCACAAACTGGTATTTGCTGGAGACGGCCCCGATTTGCCCAAGTTGAGAAACTTGTCTGCCGGGAACCCCAATATCATTATTCTTGGACCCATCCGTCCATCTGAAAAATGGGCGTGGCTCGGCAATGCCGACCTCGTCGTAATGCCAAGCAGACTTGAACCCTATGGCCATGTTGCCATTGAAGCGTTGGCCATGCATAGGCGACTTGTTGTGACGCGGGTAGGAGGTTTGCAGCACATTGCCGCTCCTTACGCAGTACTAGCGGAGCCAAATCCTACCAGTCTTAAAGAATCAATGCATTTCGCATTGCAACAACATGGCAGACTAGCCGATTTTTCATATGTTTCTTGGAAGACGATAGCTCAAGCAACCTTCAACGTCTACCTTGAAGTGATTGCGGATGAATCGAGATCATTTTTCACCAAATAAGTGCGTTTGCCCCTGCCGAGCCCCCAGAGAAATGACTTTAGTAGTCATATCGAAAGAGGAAAGTAACTTTTCGAAATACGGTAGCTCTTCGCGGCTATGAACTTCTATCATAATCCTTTTTGTTCTTCTCAGGGTTTCCATGCCACCCTCAACAACCTTCTTCTCAAGTCCTTCAACATCAATCTTCAGAAAGTCTGGTGCCAGTCCGAAATTATCCAACTTTCTCACTGGAACCTGAATCACTCGCTTAGGCTTTTTCCGAGGAAGTATGCTACTGTGACCCAGGAACCCTTCGACATTCAATGAATGGTATGTGTCAGCGTCTCCCAAAGCGTAGGGCATGATTGCGACGTTACGGCAATTGTTCAGTGAGAGATTCCTCTCTAATATCTCTCTGCTCTCCGGAACGGGTTCGAAGGCAATTACCTTGTTGAATGTCTTACTGCACCTTACACTCCAAGTACCAACATGAGCACCGACGTCCACGAATAATTCACCGTTGGCGGGAAGAATTGGTCTGAGCCATCCTTCATGATCCAATGGCATTGAAGCGTCGGGAGTGCCCCTCATGTGCCACTTGAAGCCATCGGCAGAAGTCACTGTGCCCCTCAGCCAACGATAAGGGTTGAGAACGAACCTGTCTCTTCGATATTTCAGAATTGATTTCGACTTGGATCTCAATTTGTGAATCCAAGACCGATGAAGTTCTGACAAGGGATTATTCCTGATCTATGACGAAACGAACTCTAATCGACTATCGAAACGGGCGAGGAGAATTTTCAAAGATTGTATACCCGTGTGCAGAATCGGTCTCAAGCATATTTTCGTAACGGCTCCTTCTGATTGACCGATATAGCCGCCTTGAGCACATCTAACCGAAGGCCTAGGTCCCTTGCGAAGGTCAGAAAGGCCTCCACATCTTTCGGCAGGCATTTGCCTCTGAAGGGTCTACCGCCAACAGTACCGTAGGGGCCTATGCGTCTATCAAGCGCTGCAACTGAACTGACAACTTCGGGACCGACACCGAGGCCCTTGCATAGCTCGTGCACCTCGTTGAAATAGCTGATCTTGGTCGCTAGGAAAGCGTTGGCGACATATTTTGCTAGCTCTGCCTCTTCGAGCGTGCACCGGACGACCGGTTTCTGGAATGATTCGTACAGACTCTCTAACATAGTCCCAGAGTGTTGATCAAACTGGCCAATCACGATCCTGTCCGGTACCAGAAAATCTTCAAGAGCGGAGTGTTCGCGGAGAAATTCTGGATTGAAACATACACCGAAATCAGGTCCTACTTCCTTGCGTGAAACAGCTTCCAAAACTGGAATCAACTGCATGCGTGTGGTCCTGGGTGGAACTGTACTTCTGACCACGACGAGCTTGTACCCTGAAGAGTCAGCTAGACCGAGGCCAATGTCCTCACAAACGGTGAGAGCAGCGTGGAGATCGGTGCGTCCGGACACTGTAGGCGTTGGCACAGACACCATTACAATGTCCGAGGACCTTACAACATCTGAAACGGAACTGTGAACTTCATGACCGGAAGCCTTGAGTTCGTCCAGCCGGCTCGGATCATTGTCGACAAAAGTCACACCGTGACCTTTCGATTCTAATCCTATACCGCTAGCTCTTCCCACGACTCCGGCACCGATGATTCCGATTTTCAAATTCTACATTACCCCCAATGACACAGCGTATTGGCTGGTTCCGCACCTTGGGCGAGGGCATCTTGACCCGGCTTTTTAGGATTGCCCGCGAAAAGATGCTCTAGTTAACGTTTCACTGCTTTCGGGACTCATCGGGTTTGTTGGAAGAAATTTCTCACCAAGGACTCCAATGCAACACATAGGGTTCGAACTTGGCCAGATTGACGGAGAGATAATTAAGTCGAGATTCTCAACCTCATAGCGTCGTGCGAGAATGCGTGTGTGTTTTGCACGCGGTTTAGTTTCGGTAGATAGAATTATTTTGAGGATGCCTCCACGTTTTTAGGGTGCAAGCGACCTGTGTATCTAGGCGAGCATCCGAGGCTGACAGTGTGCCTAAGAAACAGAAAAGCCCTAACGACCGAAGATCGGATTCGAGGAACCCGAACAATCAGCTGTCAGAAAAACCACTTCCGTAGCGTTGAGAGAAAACTGAACCAGAGGTTAGGGAAAATGTCCCAGGAAAATGATTAGAGGTTCGAGAACCTCGACAGACAATTTGAGAGACTGGACCAGAGGTTCGCGAGAATCGACCGAAGCTTCAGGAAACTCAGGGAATGATGACAGCGACGTAGAGTAGCTAGTTTCTCGACGACCTTCCTCATGCCGACTTGAAATGAAAACCCCTTCGACTAGCGTCTACCTTAGCCAAAGGGTGAAGGAGCGATACTGCGGAAGTACTCTAGGACGGTAGGTGGCGTATCGCCCCGATTGGCTACGCGTGTGAGTTCCTGCAACTCGCTTGCTGTAAGCACGGTTACTCCCTCTTTCCTCGCTCGTTCAAGGTCAACAGGACTCACGTACTCTTTGGCGAGGGACGTTGCAACGACCGGTATGACTCTCAAAGGAGGGTTATTTCGATCATAGTGTCTCTTTCTTGTAGACAGTTTTCCGATCTTGTTGCGCAAGTCCGGCGCGTCGGTGGTACATTCGATCAGAACTAGCTCACCAGGGACTCCTGTGAAGGCTAGGACATCTGCGGAGTCAGTGGTCTCAGGGAAAGTTGAGATACATGAGAACCCGAGGAAGTGGAATAGGAGCAGAACTGACCTCTCAAAGCCCTTTCCTCTAACCTTCTTTTGTTCACCCGTTCCTTCACCAGCTAGTCCTTGGGAGAATGTCTTCAGTCCAGGATCGACCACTTCCTGGGCGGCCATTCTCGGATTCACTCCCGAAACAGCTCCTCTGAAAACTTGCAATCTGTCCACCTCTTCGCCTCTATACGATACCAGAAGCAGTACTGTTTCGACGGAGCGCGGGATTTCAAGAGAGCCTGCCAGAACGTCTGGCTTGTGTGATACTTTCTTCAGCTTCCTAGCTACAATCTTGCCACGACGCAGGGCCTTGGTTCCTGTAGAGAAGATGGTGCCGATTTCAACGGCCGTAGCACTGTGGCCGCCCTGAATGCTTAGTTGAAATTCGAGCTGACCCCCGATTACTGAGCCTTGTGAGAAACGAATCGCGACGGGGGCTACGACCTCGGCCGCTGAAGAAGACCAGGGATCGGCCCAGGGAGCTGACCCGATGAAGTCCGTTGCCAAATCCTGCAAGCTACTGAACGGCGTCTTTAGAGAGGGAAGTCTAGCTTCGAGTTGACTGCGAGGCTCGTAACCTACCACCGTTTGCATGTAGCTTTCGCCCCCTGAAAGCATGAACAACTGTGCATCTAGCCCTGTCAATCGAAAGCTCTGTTCACGCGTTAGACGTCGGAAAAATGCAGAGTAAGCGGAATCCCATTTGTTGGACCATCTCTTGTAGAGAATCCTTCTGCCGCCAAGAGAGAGCTCTCCTCCTGTAAAAATGCCCAGCACTTTTTCCAGGTCTTGGATCGGTAGAAACTCGTGGTGAGCACAGAGTCCAGGGATCTTAGTAGACTCAATCTTTCTGATTGGACCCCTTTGTTGTTCGGTCGATAGAGTGAATCGTGAAGCGAGATTGACCCAGTTGTCCCCTGCTGGAAGGTCCTGGGCCACATGGTATGCCACAACTCTTGCATCTATCAGGGTGTAGTCCTCACGAACGTTCTTGATTGCTTCTAGGAACTTGTCCCCTTCTGTTTTCAAGTTCTCTCAAACCGTCTATTGATAAGACGGGAGTGGATTATCCTATCTGTCAGAGAGGATGAGTAAGGTCTGTGACTGGTCCCAGACCTGCTTCTTTTCTATCGCGCGTGCTATGTATTATCTGAGGAATATGCGACCCGAAGAACGACGGAAGTTCATACCCACACCCTACCGCGACTCCGTGGAAGAACTCTCCTCCAAGATACTCGGACTCTGGAGCAACGAGCCCACGGCCTTCCTAACTCATCGCGAGATTACCACTAAGCTCGAGGCTACAGGAGTCCCGAAGCGAAGAATACTACGAGGCATCAAGCGTCTACTTCATGAGAAAAAGCTCGAGAACCAACAAAAGGGCACAACCTCACACTACAGACCCATCTACAAGCTGAAAGAATTCGACACGCTCCAGTATCTATTCGAATTGAACTCTTCAGTGTCCGGCAAAGGAATGGTCTACGACTGGGGAGTCGGTGGCGGGATCAGTCACACGGCCTCAGGAACGATTATCGGATTTCCGCCAGTTGAGAGAGACAAGCTCAGGCCTGACGAAAAACTGGCGCTAGACACAATCATGGTGAGAGTATCCGAACTCTACTCGGCGCTCATGGAGCTAAGAGACGTGCTGATCATCAGGAAGGTTGGCTGCGACGTGGGTTTCAGCGATAACCTCATGCGACAAGTCATCCTCGAGTGCCACTCCAGACTAATAGATAGAACGATGGGCCCGACGGACATCTTACGAGCCCATTTGTCTTCTTCCTTGGGAGAATGGTCTGAGGCGGTGGCTTCAATGTGCGCAGAAAACAAGGTGGGGTCTAATGATCCGGCGCAACCTGAGAATACACCGTTGTCATTCACCCTTCTGCAACCATTCGACCGATTACTAGAGGTGAAAAAACATCTGCTCAAAGAGGGATTTGACATCGATCATTACACCCTCGCAGATCTAGCAGACCGGCTGAGAAGAATGCAGGAGAAAACCGACCTTGAAATGAACAGGACTCTCGAGCGACTCAAGAAGGAGCATCCCAAAGAAATGATGATCTCGGCCAAGATACCTGAGAAACTAAGCAGCGATCTCCAGCTTCTCCGGCGAGCGTACGCTGTGAGACTCGCCGAGGAGTTTTCCAAGGTGGGACTAGGAGAGCTGCAGGACATGGCTCTGGTGATCACTAGACATCCGAACACAATGGAAAACCAGATGACAACAGAGCGAATGGTCTCGGAATTCATAGGGATGATTCGAGAGTTTGAACAAGAAAAGATAGCAGGACTCTCGGAAGAAGGGTTAGCCAAATTCCTAGGGCATGAGCTGGGCGATGTCTACTACCGATTCCCACCAGACGAAGTGAACGCCCTGAAAGACAAACCCTGGCTTACCCAAGAGCTGGGCCCCTACACCCCGGCGTTTCTGGACGAATACAACGCAGCCAGAACAGCCCGAATCAAAGCCGAAGGGAAAATCGACCGTAAGAAATCGTGGTTCGAGGGCTTGAAAGGCATCAAACCGCCTACAAGGTCTGAACTCCGAAAATTCAATCTCGAACACGCAAATGATACGGATCGCCGGAACTAGTCGAGAATCAAGGGCCGATCGACTTTTCTTCGACTTTGCAAATCTCGGATTCAAGCTCTCTAATCTGTTTCTCGGAGAAAGTCGACTCAACGATGTGAAGAAGTTCGTGAATAGCGGTTGCAACCATGTCGTGACCAGATCGCCAAACAGAGTCGTGGATGAAGACAGAGTGGACTCCGTTGACCTCCTCCACACAGCCGTAACAGCCCACTTTCCTGAACCACATTGGGATGTGAACCCTTTAGCCTCCGATACTCTCGCCGAGCATAAGACCGGCGTAGGATATCCAGGCATAGATCAAGACGTTGAGGACGGGAATTAGATTGTATTCGATACCCAGAACGGTGAACTTGTCCGCACTTGTTGCACCGATACGAAGGGTCACGATTACAGCCAACATTCCGAGAAGGAAGACCGACCTTCTCTCTTCCCGTTTGAGTTCACGTTCAGTAATTGGGATCGTCAGTTCTTTCTTGATTTCCCACAGGAACCTGCGGTTCACTTGTTACTCTTCTTCCCGAGGAGCTTCCACGGTCAATTGTCATCTCTCCCTTCCAGTTCGCTGTCAAATTGCCTCTAATAGACTGCCGGATTTTCGAGTTCTTTCGGTGGCTCGAACTGCGCAGTTCTCAGCAAATCAGCGTCATACAAAACGTCACCCGCTTTCAGCCTATCCTGTCCGAGTTGTTTGTTGACTTTGGAAACGAATTCAGCCAACTCCCGCAGAAATGCGGCAAACGCCTCTCTAACCGAATTGTATCCTTCAAGGATGTCTTCGGGAACTGCTGGAATATCGTCTGGAGCCTCGGTTTCCTGCGCTTTCTTGATGATCGTTCGGATTTCTTTGCAAGGATTTATCACGTAGGCCTCGTTAAAGAATTGAGCCACAGAAACGAGAGAGTCACTGCCCCAAACAAACCCCTGAAGGTTCTGTTTGTTCCCCTTCAATGCTCTCTCTAAGTCCCAGACGAATAACGCCACGTAGCTTGGCTCCGCCATGGATATTGACTCGAACTCTTTCACCCTCGTCTTGAGTTCTCTTAAGAAATAGTTCGGGTTTGATCTACTGCCAGGGGAGACAAATTCTTTCAGGCGTTCGCAATATCTGACCAGTTGGGAATAATTCGTTCCCGCGATTTCGTTTCTCCTCAATGATTTCCAAAAGCGGCGGAACGGTCTCCGCCAAATCCAGAGAATGAACAGGATGCTTGATGCCACAAAGATGGCCGCTAAGGTCAGTTGTAGTTCAAACGGAAGGAATTGTCGTCCTGTGAAGAAGGCTATGAGGAACGTAGCCAAGTAGCTTACTGTCTTGATGACCTCGGGGATAGGTGGATAATCCTCGTCTCTCTTGGACTCGGACATTTTGGGTCGCCCTGATTCAAGTGTCCTCATTCGCGGTCATTAGAAAGCATTATTGGAGACGCAGACAAGATTCTAAGTCCGGGCTGTGGAATATGAGTGGGATATTCGATAGCACTTACAGGAAGGTGTTCGACACGAAGTACAAACCCCAAGAGGAATCTCATTACGATACACAGCAAGTCTGCCTCAAAGGTCACCAGGTGACCGCCTACTACCATGAATTTCCCCAGCTTCGTCAAGAGCATTGCATCAAGTGTGGAGTCCCAACAATCTTCAAGTGCCCAAAATGTGATGCCGAGATTAGGGGAGCCTACCTTATCCGCGGAGTGGTCTCCAGCCCACCAGTCCCTGTTCCTGACCACTGCCACAATTGCGGTTCTCCGTATCCTTGGACGGAGATCAAGAAAGCGGGGGACATAGCGGAACTTATTCATTCCGAAAGATTGGCTCTCGAACTTCCGCCCATACTCGAAAGAATCGGCCTATCAGATGGGTGGCGTGTGGCTTCGTCTGCACTTGCCGCATTCGAGGTGCTGGTCAACAAGAAACTGGAAAATCTGAAGCTTAATACTAAGGGAAGCTATGACGAGAGAGTTAGCAGGCTTGCTGTGGCTCTCAAGAAGCAGGGTATTCCATTTGATGAATTGATGATTGCTTCATTCAGAACTGCCAGGGCAAAGGTGCTCCACGAAGGCAAAGAACCGACAGAAAACGAGTTGAAGGATATTGTGAAGTACCTCAAAACCGCTACGTTTTCTCTCTTCCCTGGCTAATCGAGTAGGCCAGAACGAACGGAGACAGTTTCCGAGGTCTCCGACTTATAGGCGAGTAATGATCAAGATCAACTTACATGGCATCTGCGAAAATCAAGAAAACACATCCAAGACAAAAGCCAAAATCTGATCTGCCTCCATGGGAGTACTTGGACGAGCTTCTGAAGGGCAAAAGAGACGAAAGGAAAGCCATGGTTGCTGGGCTGTTCCTGATGTTTCTCGGTGCTTCTCTGTGGTACACACCGCCGCCCTATCCCGTTATCGCTGTAGCCAGTCTCGGGTTCGGTCTGATCCTGTTCGTCTCCGGCATCTGCGCTTTCGTACTCAAGATACTGAGCAAAGTCGGCATACAGTAGCCACAGAACTCATTCAAATGATGAGCGAGCAAGCCGAATTAGAAGCGCAAGCCATCCAATGTTTGGAGTGGTTCTACGCAAAGTACCCAGATATTCCGAGGACGGGTTTTTACACCAACTATAGAGTCAGAACAGATAAGAACGGACTCGTTCATCCTGGACACTTCTTTGTCTCAATAATCAACGGTGTGATCAACGCCAAAGATGCGTGCCCCCTTTGCTACAGAAACTTTCCTCACATTGAGGTCTCATTGGAAGAACTGCCACCAATGGGAATGATAGGAAGGTTCCCTCGGCCGACTGTCAGAGAACGAGTCTTGGAAGAGTTCCATCATCACCGAAACTCCATCCTTAGAGCAAGAGCATTGAACGACAAAGGGGAAGATGGGGAGAGTTTCATTGACACTGCTTCACAGAGCCTTGCAGGGCATGACGCAGACGAGGAAGAAATCAGAACGGACAGGCTCGTCAAACAAGACTTAGCTGAGTATGAAGAGTATTTGAGGTCGAGGCGATAGATTGGTCTTCATAGAGACTTTCATTGGAGTTGGTTCACGGCTTGACATCAAGCCAGAACATCTGAGCAAATTCATCCAAAGAGAAGTCGAGGAAAACCTGAACCTAGATTATCAGGAAATTCCCGCCCATCTGAACTTTGACACATTGTCGAAAGATGTCTCTGCGTTTGCGAACTCTGCGGGCGGTATGCTTGTTCTCGGGGTTAGAGAAAAACCAGGCGGGGTTGGCAAGCCAGGTTTGCCTGGTGCGGTCACCTGGGGGCCGCCATCCATCACAAAAGAACAGGTGGAAAGCAATCTTTTGGCAAAAATACATCCTTGGATTAACGGGCTAATCATTCATCCAGTAAGAAATCCCGAGAGCGGAACAGTCTTTCTTTTCGACATCCCCCAGGGCATTACAGCCCACCAAGCTGGAGACAGGAAATACTATCAACGTTTCAACTTCCAGAGCGTTCCTATGGAACATTACCAAATCGTTGACTTGATGAACAGGCGGTCTTCACCCATTCTGAAGCCCATTATCGAGGTGTTGAAGGTAGCCTCAGAGGGAAAGAGCGTGACTCTTCACATTGGGTTGGTTAACGAGGGTAACGTCATAGCAAAGCATCCTCTTCTCTTCATTAAGAGTTTCAAATGTGGCGTTGTAGTCGAGGACGCTGGGTTCTTTGGACTTCGGATACAGGGTGAAGAAATTGAGGACGGAGAGAAAGTGGTTGTTATTACATCCGAGAACCCGTGGGCAGTAATCCATCCTCAAATGATCAATTATTTTGGAAATTGCGTGCTTTCCCTTATCGATAAGGGATGCTCGTTCGAGATGATGATTGGTTGTGAAGGTGCCCTCACAGAGCGTTATTGGGTGCTGATTGGACAGAAGTTTCTGAAAGGATTGACGCCTGGAGAGGAAAGAGTTCGACTTTCATATTGGACAATGAACCAGATGACGGCAGAAATGTTTGAAGCTCAAATGAAGCAGGCGGGCATTGGGGAAGCGGAGCTGAATGAGGCCGTTAAGAAGAGACCTGCCTCCGAACAGCCGCAAGTTGTAACCTAACACGCCTACCGGAAAGGGCAGACGATAGATGCCTTTGAAGAAGCCAACTCCCTCAAACACCCTCAGACTCTTAGGAATTATTGTCGGGTATATTGTCGGGGACTTTCAGCAAATCCCAATTTCCATAATTTGCCCTACTACTGGCCATCCGTTGGCCTGTTTGGTGTGGTTCTTGCCCTTCAATGTCATCGTCGGGTGCAATGGGGTGAGTGGCTCGCGGCATCGACATTATGCTCAGTAATTTGTCGGAATTCGCGCACGATCTCACGGGCGGAAACACACGCGGAATGAGAGCGCGAGAGCACAAGCACGGGTTAGTTTGCACATACAAACTCTACAAGCGAGGATTCCGGGGGCTCAAGCTGAGCCGAGAAACGTCCCAATGTCGAACGCGTGTACAGCTATTCGCGTTAGCCTATGGCGTAAAGGTTGCCATCGCTACTCCCGACGTAGATGGTTCCGTCCGAGCCGATTGCCGGGTCAGAGATGGCGAAGATCGGTTCACAAGGATTTGGCCCGCACGACCGAACGACTGACCCAGTTTGGAACTTCCACGCCAAAGTGCCATTCGGATTAACTGCATAGACACTGCCCGTGCCGATGAGAATGCCAGGGCAACCGCAGCTCTCTGAGCGGCTGACTGCGCTCCCGAAATAGACTATTCCGTTGGACCCTACAGCTGTGGAAGATTGTTGGGCGAATACGTACACACAGGCACCGCGCGTGCAAGAAACGCTATTTCGGTCGATAGGGAACCGCCATTGTAGAGTGCCGTCTGGGCTGTTTGCGTAAAGACCTCCATCTCCTGAACCGTAAATAGTTCCATCCGGTCCTATGGATGGAGAAAGGAACGATCCATACAGCCATTTTATCGTTCCATCAGAATTAAAGGCCCCACCACTGATGTAGATTGTCCCGTCTGAACCGATAGCGGGCGAAGAATAGCCGGGATCGTAGCCTAGTGCACCCCATTTGACCGTCCCATTTGGATACAATGCCTCTAGACACTGGAAACACAATCCAGCAGGATCGGGGTCGTCGATTCCAACGTATACAGTGCCATCGGGGGCTACGGCGGGAGAGTCGAGAACTAAAGCGCCTGCGGCCAGCTCCCACTTGAGAGTACCGTCCGGGCGTATGGCAACTACGAAGACCCCCATAGCCGAAACGTAAATGGTTCCATCGGGCCCAACAGTAGGAGAAGATATAGTGGGATAAGCGCCATAGCCTGCTAGGGGTAAGATGGTGACGCTCCATTTCAATCTCCCACTTGGATTGATCGCGTAAAGGATGCCTTTGCTATTGGAACCATCTCCTTGATCGCCTCCAACGTAGATTGTCCCATCGGAACCTATTGCTGGAGATGTTGTGATAGGAGAGTTGGTCTGGAACCTCCAAAGCAAGACTCCTTGCAGGTTTAGGGCGTATAGGTTACCGTCCTCGCTACCTACATAGATTCTTCCGTGGCCAACTGCTGGTGGAGAATCGACTGCTCCACCAGTCTGGAACTTCCATCTTAGAAAGGGATTAGCGGGACCAGAGAATAGAGACAGTCCTGTGTGCTGAGCGTTTTGGTGAAACATCGGCCATGAGCTCGTTGAGGCAGACGTTGTCGAAGATTGGATTGAAGGCGTTGACAAGAAGGAAAGGACAACCAAGGATAGAACAGTCAAAGTGCTCAAGTTCGTCCGGCAAAAGACTCGTCGCTCTTTTATCTCTGCCGGATTCGAAGACTGGGCATTGATTCAAACTGGAACAAACGGGAATGACAAAAAAATCCGAAGGGGAAAGCCCTCACGAAAATAAACAAAATCTTCCGCGTGTCAAGACCCCCATCCGAGCATTCGAGCGGCAAGCTGAGGGCTTCTTTGTCGTTCAGTTTTCACGTACCTCTACTACCAATCAAAGTCCCGCGTCTTAGCTAGCCCATGGGTATCAGAGTAAGTTGCGAGGTTAAGGGTTGCAAAGTCCAGCCGCTTCGACTTTGCAGGGGATGTGTGCGGTATTGGTGCGCACAACACTACGACGAGCATAGAGAGGGGAAGTTCGAAGGATTGGGAGACTCCTAACGGCTCCGAACGGGTGGATTTTGGCTAGAATAGCTAGACATCCATTCACCAATTACCGGACGTTCCCCGGCCCACCACAATTAAGCAAGTGTCAGGTTCTCGGTTCAGAGGACTAAAAAAGAGGGGGGTTGGGCTAAGCTGACTTCTTGGTTGATTCTGTATACTGTTCTTTTCTAGTGCCCACTCGAATCTCCCCCGGGCTACCACAGGCCCACTTCGAATATACCCGAGTCGGCCGTAACTACTCTCGTTGTTCCAACAGTGCTGACAGATCTCGGCGAATCTTTAGTAGCACTAATTACTCAATGCCAGTGTGTCAACGGCAGACAAGGCAGCGATCGCGCTCAAGAGTGAGGAACGACGAGCCCTTGTTCTACTAGGGGCGACAGCGGTTGTCGCTACGGTCTGGGCAACCCTTTGGACAACGTCTAAAGACCCGAATAATGAATTGTCGAGACGTGATCAACAGAGATCAGCTGTTGGATGAGATTTCCATACGGTCTGCGAGCATCGAAGATGACCGACTACGAGATCTTGTGGCTGATGTCTACCTAGGGCTACCGTCCAACCTCCGTCAGAAGGCAATGGAAAAGATAAGCTTCTGGCTCTTGGCCGACGCGGCTTTTCCCGAGCACGTCTACATTCCCGTGCCGCCGAAGGCGACGGCCGTAGAGGCAACCTTTGTAGTCATTCCGGGTGAGTTCTTGAAGCACTCTGATCGTTCATTACGGACCACGATCGCGCATGAGGTCGCCCACATTCTTCTCACCAAGAAGGGCGAAGCGCCGAGCCACGGCAAGGGTGCCGAAGACGAGCTAGCCGCAGATGACCTCTGCGAGAGCTGGGGCTTCGGTCGGGCCTATTCAAAGCAAGAAATCCGAAGGATGCTATTGAGCACGCATCAGCCTGGCAGACGATGGCGCGGGGTTTGAATCCCACTAGGCCTTCTTCACCGCGGGGACGCTGACCTTCTCGGCTGGCGCTAGCGCTTTGAACGGAGTTCGATGGGCTCCTAGAGAGCGGAACGAGGAGGCAGATGAGCTGAGCCGAGAAGCATATGCAAGAGAAACCACTTAGTACTTGGCGTTAGAAGTCCGATTGTTGAAGACCGATGGTTCGAGAACTCGTGAGGACTCGTTGCACCGAATGCGACGGTTCACCTGAAGAGTGCCGAGAGTCGAAATCGGCAAACGAATGCCCAATGAAGGTTTGAACGTGTGCCCGGCTGGGTTGCAACTTCGGGGCGAGACTTCTGAGAAACGATTCTGCGAACAGGTTTATGCGGTGAACAAGTGTCACGATTGGCTGATGCAGGAACCATACCATGGGAGATTGCAGGAATTGTTTCGGTGAGATAAGACCAGGAACAAGCCATCTCCCAGAGTCCTTTGACGTCTCCCAGATAATCGACGCACTCACTCGACGTGAGCTGGGCGATGCGAAAAGGGCTCGAACCAGATCCAGAGGCGAGTGATTGAATTGGCCAAGGTCGTTGATGTCAACTGCCCCCAGATGCGGGTGCTCAGTCGCGCCTCCCAATTGGACCTTCGACTCGCCAATAGTTGACATGCTATAGACCGCGAAGCCATAGCAGGCGACTCCGCCTGGTTTCACGGGCTCGCAGAGGCCGTCGAAGAACACGCTTAGCATCATAGTCATACTCTGATTTCTCTAGACGCTTAGGAACTCCGCGGGGATCAACCACGCGTCCTTCTTGTCGGCGAACATGACTCCTAGCCCGTGCCTCTCTGCATTGTCCACGATTATGTCCGTAATTTCTCCTCCCCTCATGATAGCGGGAAAATTCGCTATGTCGGTGGCGAGCAAGACCCTAGCTCGCTTCAAGTTCTTCTCAACATCAAAAACATAGCCAAGCACTTGGCCCAAGGCCTTTGTCGTGACCTCTGGTTTGACTTCGACCACAACCGTTCGTCCCGTTTTCTGGGCCACTACATCGAACCTGTATGAAGAATCGAAATCCGCGAAAGGAAGCTCGAAACCAACATCCCATCCTAAGAGATCGAAGTACCTACCGACCGCGACGGCAAGTGTCGAGTGTGCGAGAAGATACCTGCCTGGCAGTGCTTCCCAGATTTTCTTCAGCTCGCTAAGGTATCCGATAATTTCTCGCGTTTCGGCCTTCGACATCGCATGGCGTTTAGAGAACATACTGTTGAGAATCTGACGGTTCACCCGACGCCATTCAAAGATTCTAACTGACGACTTGTTCGGCAAACCTCTCATTCCTAGTCTTTGCCTCCTGCTTGTCTTGGTGATATTCTTGAGTGATAGTGAGCGTTTTCACAGATAACTTTCTCTGCTCACTCCCTTTCACAGATGCTGGACCAAGAACCCACCGGGTTTATCTTCCGGGTTGATCATGATACTATCGAGAAACCATGCCAGCCAGCAAGCTCTCGACTTTGAAAAACATCCAAGTCCTCCGCAAAATTCCAATCTTTTAGTAGCTCAGGAAAGCTTTAGATTCTATCGCCCTCAATCTCGAAAAGCGTTGTCGCAGACTTACCCCGTTTCCGAGAGCTTCAAAGTCATCGAAGGGTTCGACATTTACCGAAGTCAAAATCTGATTATTGCGCTTGTAGTCGTGGAGAGTGGGACTGGCAAGGATCTGCGACTGTACAGATGGCAGAAGAGACAAGACCAATGGAAAGTCGACCTTTGTCGAATGAGTGTCACTCGGTGGAACTGGTCCGACATAGCAGAAAAGGCGGCCGGTCTGGTCAAAAAGTACGAAATTCGCAAGTAGATAGTCTAATCGCGTTCTACGAGCATTTCTGTCTGGTGTAGAGAATTTGCTGCATAGGATCCTTCTGAAGTCAAGTGCACAATTTCCAACTTTGGAATGATTCTCGCCGCGTACTCCGCGACGAGTCTTCTATGACATCTATCGGGAAAGTCCTCGGTACAAAGGAAGGCGACGTTCATTCCAGGCGGAAGAAGGCGGAGCAACAAAGCGTCTGGTTTTCTCTCTCTCAACAGAGCGTTGAACTCTCGCTCGTACCCTGACCAGTCAAAGTTCAATCGATAACCATCAAGCAAAGCAGCGGTCGGGGCAAGCTCAGTTGCGTGAACATACTCGATTCCCATTAGCTCAAGCAGGAATTCAAGATCTTCCTTCCTAGCGAATCCCGAATATTGAGATACTGGGCGTAGGCGTATGTCTACGAGCCTCTTGATTCGCGCATCTCGCAGCAACGCTGCGAATTCGCGCATCGTTTTCTTCGTGAATCCTATAGTGAACATTCTGCGAGCACGAGGGTGTTGCAGCATATTTGTTTCCAAGGTAGATTGGAAACTAATCGACAGGCCTCTTCCCAAGTGTCGTACATCGAAGCCTTTCAGAGCTAGGTAGGTGGCCACCACCCTGCGATGGCACTTGCGGTAGTCAGTCTCTTTGCAAATGAGAAGAATATTGTCCCCATTCGATGACTCGGCAATGAACTTCACTGCTTGTGAGAACTCGTCTGTGATTGTGAAAAGGGCGTAATCCTTTCTGTCACCCAAGACTTTTGTTTCATCATGATATTGAGAGTTGAACTTATCCACCAACTTCGCAAGATCGGAAGTTTTCAATGTTTCCGGACCTCGGAACTGTTTGGAGCCTCGGATGTCGAACACATGTTTTATGTGGCAATCAGAAACAACTCTCTGCAGGTCTTCCGTCTTTAGGTGAGCAAGGCCAATGGTATAGACTGCTGGCTTGTCCCGACCTAGATTCGAAATCTCATGGTTTGGCATAATCTACCACGCTCACCAATCTTGGAATTGGATGCACCCCCACAACCATTGCATGATGGCGACCAGTCGCCGGCAGCAAGCGCGACAGTCCGAGAGCAAGATACAAGACTTTTGCAGACTTGAGCACTACAAGTACTTCCTTATCCCGGTTGCCCCGTGTTAAACTTCGCCACCGCAGATCTGGACATGGCAGGTTGAAAACAGCTGTTCCAACTCTGAAACTGACTCTACGTTGGTCTAAAGTGTCCTCACGATAATTATTCCGATACGCGTCAATTACTTCATCAACACGTGTTAGGATTAGGGACCGCTTTTCACTAACGAGCCAGTTCTCAAGATTTAGAACGCCTTGAGGTATTGAATCATGCTCATCAATTTGTTTCATCAATCCATGGAGTTGAACATCATTCAAGGTCCCAATGAGTTTAGGACTAGTCGAGCTATCAACTTCCACGTCCTCGCTATGAGGGGGCTTTTCGAGACGCTTACTCTTCAGGAACTCGACAATGTTGTAAGGAGCAACGACGATTCGTTCTTCCGACATAAGTAGAGAAGGAGAAAAGTTGTAAGCTCCCTTGGGAATTGGGCGAAACCATTTGTTATTAGAATCTACTCCGGCGATACAGATTCCATCTGACATCTTGGTGGCTGCTAGGATTGTGACTCGTGATTTTCCATCATTAGACATGGGGTCGATACACTCAGCCATGGAAGGAGTCGAGCGAGAACTCCAAGTGTGGCCTACCTGCTATCGACCGCCTTTCCTTTATTTCTAGCGTCTCTCGAGTGATCGTAAGTTCGAATTACAGTAGGCCGGTTATTGGTGCTTGAAGATTCCGCGAGAATAGGTGCGTCACTCGAAGGGAATTTGGAGGCAAGAGACAGACACAAAATGGTGGCTGGCATACTTGAATGGGTCTTGGCCGCCGTGTATCGAGATGGAGGTATCGACGCGGTTCGTACAGTGGCTCAGCAAATATTGAGGAAGGATCTTACCGAGGTTGGCGAACAAAGCGGACTCTCGAGGCATGGCCCCCGCGAGCCATAGGCGCGGGACGGTTATTCCCTGCCGTTTCATTGGGACGAATTGGGAACTTAGTTGGACAAAACAGTCTATGTAAGAATGCTTATCTTTCTAAGTCACGTATAGTAGGTTAGAAAGACCGTCAGCCAGGAAAACCTGGCACATCAGGTTTCTTTTGAAGAGCCACCCCCGGCTCCATGACGGAACACCCGGTTTCGGCAATAGAACGGGAAGCCCAGAGCTCATCAACTACGCTCTCTTTCTTCAGCGAGAAGGATATCGGCCCTCAACGATTCAGAGGCATCTCAAAGTTCTAAGGACTTTTTGTCAATTCTTGAAGGAGACCGGAGTGAGAGCAGGGGAAGTCCATAATGTGAGATGGAGCGATCTCTATGAGGGCTACGTCAACATCCAACCAGAGAAGCACTCCAACCCGAGGAGGATCAAACTCTCCCCGAAATTGATGCTGATCATTAACAGGCTTCCGAGAAAGTGTCCGAGAGTCTGTAATTCGAAGATCCTTGGTCTTGTAGGGCGAGAGTGATTTGGGTCTTTATGCTGGGCTAGACCTTGAGCAG
>WNGP01000688.1_pt1 | contig 41088 bp, 31 predicted proteins | sample 5407671 | NCBI WGS metagenome assembly WNGP01 (sample SAMN13153381, study PRJNA577476) | soil metagenome | isolation source: 40 cm soil or saprolite under Garry oak tree replicate 2 | place: USA:California | collected 2016-06-15 | reverse complement strand
CCTGATGAACGTGCCCGGCGAGTCGGCGTCGGTCGTGACCTGCCTGGACGGCTACCAGATGGCGCGCAAAGGCCGCGCGGGCCCGGCGCTCGGCATCGCAGCGATCGCCTCGTTCGTCGCCGGAACGGTCGGCGTGCTGGGCCTGATGCTGGTGGCGCCGCCGATCGCCAGGTTCGCGCTCTCGTTCAGCTCGCCCGAATATTTCGCGCTGATGTCGCTCGGGCTTGCGCTGGTGGTGCTGCTCGCGGGCCGCTCGATCGTAAAGGCGCTGCTCGCCGCGCTCGTAGGGCTGTGGATCGCGAGCGTGGGGACCGATCTTTTCAGCTCCACCTCGCGCTTTACCTTCGGGCAGATGGAGCTGCTCTCCGGCATCGACTTCGTCGTCGTCGCCATCGGTGTGTTCGCGCTCGCCGAAGTGCTCGCAAACATGGAAGCGCGCGAGGAAACCCGGCTCCTGCCCGTGCCCAAAGGGCTGAAGAACCTGCTGCCGACGATGCAGGACCTGAAGGATTGCCGCTTCGCTTTCGTGAACGGCTCGGTGATAGGCTTTCTCGTCGGGGCGCTGCCGGGCGGCGGTTCGACCATCGCGTCCTTTCTTTCCTATGGCCTGGAGAAGGCGGTGTCCCCGCGCCGGGAGCAATTCGGAACGGGCGTCATCGAAGGCGTCGCAGCCCCCGAAGGCGCCAACACCTCGGAGACCGGCGGCGCGCTGGTGCCGCTCTTGACGCTCGGCATCCCGGGCTCGAGCACGACCGCCATCCTGCTCGCCGCGCTGGTGCTGTGGGGATTCAAGCCCGGCCCGCTTTTCATCCCCGAACACCCCGCGCTTTTCTGGGGCCTGGTGGCGAGCATGTACATCGGCAACGTCATGCTGCTCATCCTCAACCTGCCCCTGGTGCCGCTGTTCGCGCAGGTGCTGAGGATGCCGGTGTACGTCCTCTATCCGCTCATCCTGGGGGTATCGATGGTGGGTGTATACAGCGTATCGGGAAGCATGTTCGATCTGCTGCTGCTCATGGTGTTCGGGCTGCTGGGGTATCTCATGCGCAAGCTCGATTACCCCTCGGCGCCGTTGATCCTGGGGCTCGCGCTCGGCGCCGGCATGGAACGGGCGCTGCGCCAGTCGTTGATGATGTCCGAGGGCAAGCTTTCCATCCTGGTTTCCAGACCGATCTCGGCGGTGATGTTATCGTTGGCGGTGCTGGTTTTGCTGATTCCGATGTTCGGCAAACTCAACGCATGGCGCCTGCGGGCGCTCGAGCAGGGCTAGAAGTCGTCAAAAGACCTTGAGGAGGGATCCGATGAAGTCAGCTTCGAATCTCATCGCGCTGCTTGCCTTGCTGTGCGCGCAGCTCTCGTTCGCTGAAGGGTTCAAGCCGGCGCGCACCGTGGACCTGGTCGTGCACACCGGCCCCGGGGGCGGCAGCGACGTGCTCGCGCGAGCGATGGCCGTCATGGTGGAAAAGGAAAAGCTGCTGCCGGTGCGCCTGCAGGTGGTCAACAAGCCCGGCGGCAACGGCGCGGTGGCCGCCGCCCATCTCGCCGAGAAAAAAGCTGACCCGAATACGCTCGGCCTTTTCACCGGAGTCTGGCTGCAAACCCCGCTCGTGAGCGCCGAGGCCAAGGTGACGCTGCGCGACCTGACCCCGATCGCGCGCCTGGTCCTGGAGCCCGCGGTGATCGCGGTGAAAGCGGACGCCCCGTACAAGACGCTCGCCGAGTTCATCGAGGCGGCGAAGAAGAACCCCGGGCAGCTCAAGCAGTCGGGCGGCTCCAATACGAGCCGCGACAACGTCGTGCGGCAGCTCCTGCAAAAATCCACCGGCGCGCGCTGGGCCTTCATATCGTTTCCGGGCGGGGGCGAGCGCATCGCCGCGCTGCTCGGAGGTCACGTCGACATCATGGTGATCGAGCCCGAAGAGGCGGGCGAGCACATCCGCGCCGGCAACATGCGCGTGCTCGCGCAGGTGAGCGAAAAGCGGCTTGCGAAGTTTCCCGAAGCACCGACGCTCAAGGAGGCCGGCTTCGACGTGCCGGTCGTGCCGCAGGTCCGCGGCGTGGTTGCGCCGCCGGGAATCCCGAAGGAAAACGTCGAGTTCTGGCAGGATTTCTTCCGCAGGCTGACGCGCACGCCGTCCTGGCAGAAGTACATCGCGGACAACCAGTTCGAGGACGGATATCAGAATGCCGCGAACCTCGCGAAATTCTACGACGAGTTCACGGACCGGATGCGCGAAATCCTCAAGGACGCCGGCATCAAGACGGTGCGTTGAATCGATCGGATGAACGCTCCCGCCGACGTCCAGTTTGTCGGGTTTCCGTGGCTAGCGTCCGTCTCATAGGAAGAATTCCATGATCACTCTCAAGCGCACCACCCTTGTTCGCGTCGGCGTCGCCTCGCTCGCGCTCGCCGCGCTGTCCGGCAGCGCCTTTGCAAACCAGCATCCGCACCCTCACAAGGGAAGCCTAGCCTATCTCGACCGCAACGGCTACGCCAAGAACATGCGCGTGCTCGGCGTGTTCCAGCTCGGGGAGGAGCGCGGCCACAAGCTGCAGATGATGGCGATCGGCTCGCGCCGCTTCATCCTGCAGAACGGCGACGTGATCGATGTCAGCGACGCGCGCGCGCCGAAGCTCGTGAAACACGGAGGGTTCAGAGGGTCGCAGCTTCAAGTCGCGTTCAACCCGAAACTCGGCAAGTGGATCCTGGTCACCGGAGCATCTTCCCCGATCACCTCGACCACGGCGACGGCCCCCAACGGCAAGTACGATGACCCGAGCCTGATCGATAAGACCAAGCAGGGCCAGGGTCTGCGCGGAATCCGCATCTGGGATGCGACCGACCCCGTCAACATCGTCCTCCTCTCGGAGTTCTCCACCGACGGCGGCGACCCCAAGCGCCGGGTTCAGACCGGCTCGGGAACGCACCGCAACTACTACGACGGCGGCGACTACGCCTATCTCGACACCGCGCCCGATGACAGCTTCACCCACATGGAGAGCCCCATTCGCTGGCACGGCAACGGGATCATGGTCGTGGACGTGTCCGATCCCTCGAACCCTAAACAGATCGCGATGTGGTGGGTGCCGGGGCAGCGCACCGGTGAGGAAGCGCAATACAAGGCCTGGCGCGAATACGGCGACAAGGTCTCCTTCACCAGCCTGCACGGTCCGATGTACGTCCCGAAGAAAGTGGAGGACGGTGGCAAGCTCGGCTACAGCGCCTACGGTTCGTTCGGCATGCTGATCCACGACCTCTCGGATATTCGCAACCCAAAGCTCGTCGGCCGCTTCACGCCCGATTACAAGTACACGCGCGGCACGGTGATCGCTTTTCACACAGTCGATGTGATGCGTCTGGACCGCGGCTTCGTCATCACCAATCCGGAAACGTTGAACCCCGATTGCAACGAGACCTACGTTCCATCGTGGGTCGTAGACGTCCGCGATCCGACCGCGCCGAAGGCGATTTCGCGGCTGCCCGTTCCCACGCCGCCGCAGGAAGCGCCTTACAAGACGTTTTGCGACAAGCGCGGGCGTTTCGGCCCGCACAACCCGCCGCACATCAAGGCTCCCGGGAAACCCGATCCCAATTTCACCTGCTACGCGCACTTCAACGCGGGCGTGCAGTGTTACGACATTCGCGACCCGAAGAACCCGCGCATCGTGGCGTACTTCATCCCGCCGCAGGGCGGAGAGCTCGACAAATGGAACAGCTACAACCGCACCGTCGACAACGTGTTCATCGAATGGGATCGAAGGATCATCTGGATCGGAACCGATACGGGCTTGTATGCCCTCGAGGCTCCCGCTCTCGGCAAGCCGATCACCGGGCCGATGCCCGTCAAGGAATGGTCGCTTCCCGGGCTCAATGCCGGGCACCCCTGATCGCAAAACTAGAAGGAGCGCTCGAGACGCCGGTACTGGATCGCTTCGGCGACGTGGGTGACGGCTATCGTCGCTTCGCCGGCGAGGTCCGCTATGGTGCGGGCAAGCTTGAGCACCCGGTGGTAAGCGCGCGCCGAGAGATGGAGCTTGCCGATGGCCTGTCTCAGCAGCGCGCCAGCCTTCTCTTCTGCTGTGCAGAAGCGCTCGATTTCGCGCGGGCCCAGCCGGGTGTTGCTTTTGCCCTGGCGCAGGAGTTGCCGTTCGTGCGCCCGTTCCACGCGTTCTCGCACCCGCGCAGACTGCTCGCCGCGACCGGCGTCAACGAGTTCGTCTTCGCGCACGGCGGGCACCTCGATCTGGATGTCGATGCGATCGAGGAGCGGCCCTGAAAGCTTGTGACGGTAGCGCGTCACCTGATCGGGCGTGCAGCGGCATCTGCCGCTGAAATGTCCCAGATAGCCGCAAGGGCAAGGATTCATTGCACCGATCAGTTGGAATCGCGCCGGGTACTCGGCCTGGCGCGCGGCGCGCGAAATGGCGACGCGGCCGGACTCGAGCGGTTCGCGCAGCGCTTCCAGCACTCTCCGGTCGAACTCCGGCAGCTCGTCCAGAAACAACACGCCGTTGTGCGCCAGCGATATTTCGCCGGGGCGCGGATCGCTGCCCCCGCCGACCAGCGCGACGCTGGAAGCGGAGTGGTGCGGAGCGCGGAACGGGCGCTGTTTCCAGTTTTCAAGGCGAAACCCGCCTGAGCCGAGCGAGGCGAGCGCGGCCGATTCGAGTGCTTCCTCGCCGCTCATCGGCGGCAGCAATCCCGCGAAACGCGCCGCCAGCATCGATTTTCCCGTTCCGGGGGGCCCGACCATGAGCACGCTGTGACCTCCTGCGGCGGCGACTTCGAGCGCGCGCTTCGTTTGCGCCTGCCCTTTTACTTCCGCGAGATCAGGATAGTTCGGCGGAATGACGATCGCTTGCGCCGCCGGCCGCGACAGGGGCTGGCGGCCGGCCAGATGCGCGCAGACATCGAGGAGCGACCCCGCCTGGTAAATGCTGGCTTCCCCGACCAGGGCTGCCTCGCCGGCGCTTGCGGACGGCAGGACAAATGCACGACCGTCGCGCGCCGCGCGCCAGGTCATCGCGAGGGCCCCGCGAACCGGACGCAGCTCGCCGGTCAGCGAGAGCTCCCCGGCGAATTCGTATTTCGAGAACCCGTCGACTTCGAGCTGGTGCGAGGCGGCGAGGATGCCGAGCGCAATGGGCAAATCGAACCGGCCGCTCTCCTTGGGGAGCTCTGCAGGAGCAAGATTGACCGTGATGCGCCGCGCCGGAAATTCGAAGCGGGAGTTCACGAGCGCGGCGCGCACCCGGTCGCGGCTCTCCTTCACTTCGGTGTCCGGTAGACCGACGATGGTGAAAGAGGGCAGGCCGTTCGCCAAATGCACCTCGACGGTGACTTGGGGCGCGTCCAGTCCCGAGAGCGCACGGCTGTGGAGCACCGCGAGCGACATCGCGAACTACTTGCGGCCCAGCCTCGACTCGAGTTCGGCGACGCGCGCTTCCAGCTCGGAGAGTTTTTCCCGGGCGCGCGCGAGCACCTTGGCCTGGACCTCGAGCTCTTCGCGCGTCGCCAAGTCGAGCTTGGCGAACGCCGCCGAAAGCAGCGCCTGCACATTCTTCTCTACATCCTTGGCGGGGCTCGCGGCGAGGAATTCGCTGATCCTCGCGCTCAGGTCATCGAGTATGCGGGTCTGGGGCATCGCGCTTGCGTCGTCGGTCGAGTCTAGCACGGTGATTTAACGCCTCGCCCCGGTTCTGGCCGACCGCACAGGATCAGTGCGTTGCGATTTGATTACGCATCATCCTGGTGCCGGAAGGTTTCCGCGGTACCGCGTCCAATGGACCAACCCCTTGATAGAAAAAAATAAAAAATCTGGCACGGGCCGTGCTGAAGGGGCTTGGTCTACTCACCCAACGAAAGGTCCCAACAATGAAAAAACTTTTTCTTGCTTCTGCCGTTTCCGCGCTGTTCGCAGCCCCGGCCACGGCGCTCGCCCAGGCCAAACCCGCCCCGGTCCCGACCCTCGACAAGATTCTCGAGGCGTCGGGGATCAGCGTGAGCGGGTATATCGACGCGGGGTACACGCATCTGGACAAGAATGCCGGGTTCAACACTCGGGTGTTCGATCAGCAGAGCAGCTCCTTCGGATTGAATCAGTTCGGCTTGACCGTCGCCAAACAACCGAAAGAGGGCTTTGGCGGCCTCGTCAATTTGACCGTGGGCCGGGATGCGCAGTTTATCCATTCCGCCCCTGAACCGTCCGGCAACAACGCTGCGGGCCAAGCGTCATCCATGTTCGACGTCACCCAGGCCTACCTGCAGTACGCAGGCGGCCCACTCACCGTGATTGCAGGCAAGTTCGTCACGCTCTCGGGGACCGAGGTGATCTGGACTCCGACCAACGTCAACGCCTCCCACTCGATCCTGTTCGGTGCCATACCGTTCACCCACACTGGCGTGCGCGCGACCTGGGCGTTGAGCGACACGGTCAATCTCGTCGCGGGCGTCAACAACGGCTGGGATCAACTCACGGACGCGAATAAGGGTAAGACCGTAGAGCTTGGCGCCACGCTCAATCCTATCAAACCGCTGAACATCGCCCTCTCGGCATACTCAGGTAAGGAAAGCGCCGCACCCAGCGGAGCTGCCTTGGCGGGGCCGGATGGCACACGCACTAGCATCAACGCGGTTGCTTCTTACACCATCATCGATCCTCTGAGCGTAGCATTGGAGGTGTTGAACGTGTCCCAAGACAACGCTGTTTCTCTGGTGAGCGGCGCCACTATCAAGGGGAAATACACCGGCGTGGCAGGCTATGTCACCTATATGTTGACCCCGAAATTCCGCGGTGTGCTGCGTGTCGAATCGTTCGATGACAAAGATGGCATACGTTTCGGCTTTCCTGCGGGAACGACGTCCAACACGAAGTACAGGGAAGGAACTGTAACGGCCTCGTACCTTGCAAGCGACAGCTTCGAAGCGCGAGCTGAGGTGCGCAGGGACCAGGGGGACAACAAGGTGTTCACGGACTCCGCCGGCGTGACCAGCAAGAGCCAGATGAGCTTCGCGTTGCAAGGCCTCTACAAGTTCTAGCGCTTCGAGCCCATTACCCAATACAGGGAGCACATTCATGAAACTCGTAACCGCAATCATCAAGCCGTTCAAGCTTGACGAGGTGCGGGAAGCTCTGTCCGCGATCGGCGTGCAGGGCATCACCGTCACCGAAGTCAAGGGTTTCGGCAGGCAGAAAGGTCACACCGAGCTGTATCGCGGCGCGGAATACGTGGTCGATTTCCTGCCGAAAGTGAAGGTCGAGGCCGCGATCAAGGACGAGATGCTCGATCAAGCGATCGAAGCCATCGAAAAATCGGCCAACACGGGAAAGATCGGCGACGGCAAGATCTTCGTCTTCGATCTCAAGCAAGTCATCCGCATCCGCACCGGTGAGACCGGCGCGGAAGCGCTCTAGGGAGATCACGATGAGAAAGCTTTTCGCAATTCTTGCCCTGCTTGGTGCCGTGGGCTGGTGCGCGCCGGTCTTGGCCCAGGACAAACCGGCGGCTCCGGCTGCTGCACCTGCCGCACCCGCGCCGGCTGCGGCTGCACCCGCCGCGGCTCCGCCGGCGCCGACAAAGCCCGAGCTCGTTGACGGCGCGAAAATCAACTCCGGAGACACGGCTTGGATGCTGGCCTCTACGGCGCTGGTGCTGCTGATGACCATCCCGGGACTCGCGCTGTTCTATGGCGGAATGGTGCGTAAGAAGAACGTCCTCGCCACGGTGATGCAGAGCTTCGCCATCACCTGCCTGGTCACGGTCCTTTGGGTCATCGTCGGCTACAGCCTGGCGTTCACACCTGGGAACGCATACTTCGGCAGTTTCGACCGGTTGTTCCTGTCCGGAATGGCCTACATGAAAGAAGCTAACAAGGTCACGGTCAGCCATCTCGGGGTCACCATACCCGAGTCGGTCTATATGACGTTCCAGATGACCTTCGCGATCATCACGCCCGCCCTGATCGCCGGTGCCTTCGCCGACCGCATGAAATTCTCGGCGATGCTCTGGTTCATGGGCCTGTGGTCGGTGCTGATCTACTCGCCGATTGCGCACATGATGTGGGAAGGGACGAGCGGCAAATGGGCCACGGCGGGGATCCTAGACTTCGCCGGCGGAACCGTGGTGCACATCAATGCCGGCATCGCCGGCCTGATGTGCGCGCTCATGCTCGGTAAGCGCGTCGGCTACGGCAAGGAACCGATGCCACCGCATAACCTGGCGCTCACGGTAACGGGCGCAGCGTTGCTCTGGGTGGGCTGGTTCGGCTTCAACGCGGGTTCCGCAGTCGCCGCCGACGGCCGCGCTGGCATGGCAATGGTCGTAACCCAGCTCGCCACGGCCGTAGCCGCCCTGTCATGGATGTTCGCCGAGTGGCTGGTCAAGGGCAAACCCTCGGTGCTCGGGATCGCCTCGGGCGCAGTCGCGGGTCTGGTCGCCATCACTCCGGCCTCGGGCTTTGTCGGCGTCACGGGCGCTTTCGTCATCGGCATCGCGGCCGGCGTACTCTGCTTCTTCGCGGCGACATCGGTGAAGAGGATGCTCGGCTACGATGACTCGCTGGACGCGTTCGGTGTGCACTGTATCGGCGGCATCGTCGGTGCACTCCTCACGGGCGTGTTCAACGTCAAGGAAATCAGCGGCGCCGACGCCAGCCTCATGACCCAGCTCTACGGCGTACTTACCACGTTGTTCGTCAGTGGCGTGGGAAGCTTGATCATCCTCAAAGTGATCGACATGGTGATCGGCTTGCGCGTCACCGAGGACGAGGAGCGGGAGGGTCTCGACATCAGCTTGCACGGCGAGCAAGTTGCTTGAGGTGACCAGAGAGGGCCTAGCCCCATAACACCCACTATAAGCAGGGAGAAGCCCGGCGACGGGCTTGTCTTTCAAACGGGCACCTCCGGGTGCCCGTTTTTTTTGGGTACGCGAAGGACCGCCCGGCTCATGCGAAAATACGGCCCTTTCAGCGGTACTCCGGCAGTTCGGGCCGGCCGCGCGTTTTTTCTCGCTAAGGACCCCCGTCATGAAAATGGAATACGTCATCAGCAGCTGGGACATTCCCTCGCTGCCTATCATCGGCTCGAACGCCCGCTTTCCCGTGCGCCGCATCTTCTGCGTCGGCCGCAACTATGTGGAGCACCAGAAGGAGATGGGCGGGGACGGCCGAGAGCAGCCGTTCTTCTTCACCAAGTCGGCCCACGATCTGGTCCCCGAGGGCGGCGCCGTGCACTATCCGCCGATGACGAGCAACTACCACTGGGAGACCGAGATGGTTGCGGTGATCGGCGCGGGCGGGTCCAGAATCCCGGCAGCGAAAGCCAACGAGCACATCTGGGGTTATGCGGTGGGCCTGGACATGACCCGGCGTGATTTGCAGCAGGTCGGAAAAGACAAAGGCAGGCCCTGGACTTTCGGCAAGGATTTCGACCAGGCCGCCCCGGTCGGGCCCATTACCCCCGCCTCAAAGAACGGACACCCGAAAAAAGCCAAGCTCTGGCTCAAGGTGAACGGCGAGCTTCGCCAGACCTCGGACATCGACCAGATGATCTGGAGCGTGCCCGAACAGATCGCGTTTCTTACGCAGTATTACACCCTGGAAGCAGGCGATCTCATCATGACGGGCACACCTGCCGGTGTGGGCGCCGCCAAGCCGGGGGATGAGCTCCTCGCAGGAATAGAGGGCCTCGGGGAGCTGCGCGTGAAAATCCTGCCGCCCCGATGAGCGGGGGGTCCAAATGAGCATCAAGCGCCATCAAGCGGGCAAACTCTTCAGCGCCGCAGTCGAGCACGGCGGCCTCGTCTACGTGGCAGGCCAGGTTGCCGACGATCTCACCCAGGGCGCCAGGGGCCAGACCGAGCAGGTGCTGAAGAAGATCGACGCAATCCTCGCCGCCGCGGGCACCAGCAAGTCGAAGATTCTTTCCGCCAACGTATGGGTCACCGACATCCGCAACCGCGACGAGATGAACGCCGCTTGGACGGCGTGGGCCGATCCTGCCAATCTGCCGGCGCGCGCCACGGTCGAGGCGAAACTGGCCGAGCCGCGCATGCTGGTCGAGATCATGGTGACCTGCGCCAAGTAAGCGCGGGCCGTCAGCAGTTATTTTCGCCAGAACGCCGGCGTGATGACGATGAACAGCGTAAACAGCTCCAGGCGCCCGATCAGCATGGCGATTGTGCATACCCAGGTTTGAAAATCGCTGAGCACTGCATAGGTGGTCGCCGGCCCGACCAGGTTCAGCCCCGGCCCCGTATTGCAGATGCACACGATCACCGCCGAAAAAGCGGTGATGATATCCAGGCCCGAGGCCAGAAGGAGCATGGTCATGGCGACGACTGACCCGCCCCAAATCAACATGAACGCGAGGACTGCGAAGATGATGTTGTTTTCCACCCTTTGGCCGGAAAGCTTGACGGGCAGATAGGCGCGCGGATGAATGATGGACATGAGCTCTCGCAGCGCCTGGCGAACCATCAGCTCGGCGCGAATCATCTTGATGCCGCCGCCGGTGGAACCGGAACAAGTGGCGAAGCAGCACAGGAACAGCATCCATACCGGCGCGAAGATCGGCCACTGGTTGAAATCGGTGCTGGCAAAACCGGCTGTCGTCGCGACCGAGACGACGTTGAACGCGCTGTGGCGCAGCGCCGTCCAGAAAGACGGATAGACCTGGTTGGCGAACAGGAAACAGGCGACGCCAAGCACCGATATCGTGATCAATGCGACGTATGCACCGGCCTCGGGGTCGCTCCGGTAGGGTGCCAAGCTCAGTTTGCGGAACGCGAGGAAGTGAGTTCCGAAATTGATGCCTCCGATGAGCATGAAAAAAATTGCCGCAGCCTCGATTGCCGGAGAATTGAAGTAAGCGAAGCTCGCGTCGTGGGAGGAGAATCCGCCCAGGCTCAGGGTCGAGAACGAATGGACAACGGCATCGAACCAGCCCATTCCCACAGCCTTGAAAACCAGAGCGCAGGCGAGCGTCATGACCGCGTAAACCAGCCACAGGCCCTTGGCAGTTTCAGTGATGCGTGGAGTGAGCCTGGTGTCCTTCATCGGCCCCGGGGTCTCGGTCCTCATGATCTGGCTCCCGCCGATCCCGAGGAGCGGCAGGATCGCTACGGCGAGGACGATGATCCCCATTCCGCCGAGCCACTGCAGCTCGCAGCGCCACAAGTTGATCGAAGGCGGCAGCTTGTCGAGCCCCGCCAGCACGGACGAACCGGTAGTGGTGAGTGCCGCCACGGTTTCGAAGTAGGCGTCCGTGAAATTCAGCTCGGGCATGTAAATCAAAAGGGGCAGCGTGGCGAACGCCGGCAGGACCGTCCAAACCAGCGCCACCAGGAGAAACCCGTCGCGGGTCTGCAGCTCGGCCTGGCGGGAGCGAGTGACCAGCCACAAAGTTGCTCCGCTCACAAAGGTGATCAGCACGGCCTTCTCATAGGCGTGCCGCGCCGCATCGCCGTACCCGAACGATGCGCACAGAGGCAGCAGCATGGCGAGGGCGAAGACGACGATCAAGACGCTCAGCACGTTGAGTACGGAAAACGGCCTTACCATGGCGCGCGGAATCCGGTTCAGACGAAGCCGACGCTGACCTCGAAAAGCTTCTCCACCTTGGGCAGGAGCTTCTTGTCGGTGACGAAGACGATCACGTGGTCGTCGGCCTGCACCACGGTATCGTGATGGGCCATGATCACCTTGTCGCCGCGAACGATTGCTGCGATTGCGGCGCCCCTGGGCAGGTCGATTTCCTCGATTCTCCGGCCGACGCAGCGGCAGGAGTTGCGGTCCCCGTGCACCACGGCCTCCAGCGCTTCGGCCACGCCGCGGCGCAGGCTGTGTACCCGAGTAACGTGGCCGCGCCGCACGTGGGCGAGCAGCGTGCCGATGGTCGCCTGCGCAGGTGAAATCGCGATATCGATCTGACCGGCTTGGAGCAGATCGACGTAGGAGCGCCGGTTGATGAGCGCGACCACGCGGCGCGCGCCCATGCGCTTGGCCAGCAGGCAGGACATGATGTTGTCCTCGTCGTCGTTGGTTACCGCGACGAACAGATCCATATCGGAGACGTTCTCGGCCTCCAGGAGTCCTTCGTCCGTGACGTCTCCCTGCAACACGAGCGCCCGATCGAGGCGGGTTGAGAGCACCTCGCAGCGTCTCTTGTCGTACTCGATGATCTTGATCGCGTCGTCGCGCTCGAGCGCCCGCGCCAGGCGCAATCCGATATTGCCGCCCCCCGCAATCATGACTCTTCTTACCGCCTGGTCCATGCGCCTCAGCTCGTGCATGACTTGACGGATGTCTTCCGTTGCGGCGAGGCAGAATACCTCGTCTCCGGCCTGCACCACCGTATCGCCCTCGGGCAGAATCGGGCTGTCACCGCGAAATATGGCGGCGATGCGCGTGTCCACGGACGGAATGTGCTTCCTGAGGTCCTTCAGGGGATGACCGACCAAGGGACCGCCTTGGAATGCACGCACTGCGACCAAGCTCACCTTGCCGTGGGCGAACTCGAGCACCTGCAGTGCTTCGGGAAACTCGACGAGCTTGACGATGTAGTCGGTAAGGATCTGCTCCGGGCAGATTGCCAGATCCACGTCGAAGCAGTCCGGGCCGAGTACGCGCTCGTTGGAAAGATAGTCGGTGGCGCGCAGGCGGACGATGCGGGTCGGGACGTTGAACAACTGCTGTGCCAGCTTGCATGCGACCAAGTTGGTCTCGTCGCTTTGCGTTACCGCAATCATCATGTCGCAGTCCTCGATACCCGCCTCGACCAGCACGGAGGGGTGCGCGGCGCTGCCGAGGACCGTGCGCAAATCCAGGCGGTCCTGGAGATCGCGCAGCCTCGTGCCGTCGATATCCACAACCGTAATGTCGTTGGCTTCGGACAGCAGGTTTTCGGCAACCGACGAGCCGACCTGGCCGGCGCCGAGGATCACGATTTTCAAGGCGGGAGTCCGTGCGAAAAAGCACGCATTTTATGCCGAACTTGTATCGGAGTCAGTCTTCTTTTCGCCCGGCGAGAATGCCGAGCGCTTTCAACTTGCGGTACAAGTGCGTGCGCTCGAGACCGCTTCGTTCGGCGACGCGCGCAATAGAGCCGTTCACCTGTGCGAGATGATGCTCGAAGTAGGTCCGCTCGAAGGCCTCGCGGGCCTCGCGCAAGGGGAGATCGAGCGACAGGTCGGCCTCCGCGGCGCGGCGTGCGAACTGCGGCAGCACCCGTTCCGCGTCCGCGACACCTATCTCCTCCTCCAGGCTGGTGAGCGCCAGGTTACGCACTGCTGCGGCGAGATCCTCGAGGTTGCCTGGCCAGGAGAAATAGCGCAGGACGTTGAGGGCGCCGGTGGAAAAGTTCCGCGGCGGGCAAAAGCGTGTTTCCACCAACTGGGCAAGCATCAGGGTTGCGATCTCCGGGATGTCCTCCGGATGTTCACGCAGCGCCGGGAGGGCGATGACGATACCCGCGAGCGCCTGCATCAAGGCCGCGTCGAAACCTTGCGATTCCACCAAGTGCTTCGGCTCCTCCGCTGTAAAAGACACCAGTCGCACGTTGCTCTTTTCCGCGCGGGCTGCGAGAAATGCCAGGTGCTTCTGCTGGTTCCTGGACAGCATCGCGAGTTCGCCGACGAAAAGCACCCCGCTGGAAACCTGCTGCAGCAGATCCTGAGACGCCTCGTTGAGCGCGTGCGCCGCATCGATCCAGGGCGCGTTGGGCTGTTGCAGATAGCGAGCGTAGAGCTCCGGCATCACGCCTCTTTCGCCGCGCATCAGCACCGCTGCGCCTGAGGCGGAGATCCTCGCCAAGCGTTTCTTCAACTCGGTGATGATCACCGAGCGGCCGAAATTCGCGATGCTGAGCGGCATCACCGCGCGCGCCTCGCCCGCGCGCAGTGCACGCTTCACGGTCGCGAGCAGCTTCTGCAGCGCGATCGGTTTTTCCAGGAAATCCATTGCGCCGATACGCGTCGCCTCCACCGCCGTGTCGATGGTGCCGTGACCCGACATCATGATCACCGGCATGGTGAGCTGGCCCCCGGTGGCCCATTCCTTCAGGAGCGTAATGCCGTCCGCGTCGGGCATCCAAATATCGAGCAACACGAGGTCCGGCCGTCTCTGCGCGCGCAACGAGCGCGCCACGGTGGCATTTTCCGCGAGCTGCACCGAGTGTCCCTCGTCGGAGAGGATTTCCGATAACAGCTCCCGGATTCCGACTTCGTCGTCAACGACCAGTATCTGCGCCATGGCCGATCAAGCCGCAAGCGGAAGCGAAATCCGCACCGCCGCGCCGCGACCCCCTTCTTTCCCGGTACGGTTCTCTATCCGAACGGTGCCGTGATGTTCGTCGATGATCCGTTTTACGATCGCCAGCCCCAGTCCCGTCCCTTTGGGCTTGGTGGCGGTCGACACTTCGATTTTTGGGTCGCTGCTTCCGAAAAGGGCATCCTGTGCGTTTTGCAGCAGATTGTGGATTACCTGCCGCAGACGGTCGGGGTCACCGCGCACCAGCGGAATGCTCTTCTGGAGGTTGGCCTGAATCCGAGTTCCGGACTGCTCGTACAACGCGAGCACCTCTGCGACCACCCGGTTCAGATCCAAGCCTTCGAGTTGGGGCGGGGGCGTGGGGGCATAATCGCGGAAATCGTCCACCATGTTCTTCATGGCGGTCACTTGCGCAACGATGGTCTCCGTGGCGTGGTCGAGCGCCCGCGCAGCCGCGAAGGGAAGTTTGTCACCGAGCTTCGCCTGCAGGCGCTCCGCGGCCAGCTGGATCGGCGTGAGCGGATTCTTGATCTCGTGAGCGAGCCTGCGCGCGACCTCGCCCCAGGCGGTTGCGCGCTGCGCCGCGATCAATTGCGTGATGTCGTCGAACACCACGACGTAGCCGCCCGCACCCGTTTCGGGCAGCGGCGAACCCCGCACGAGAATCACCGCCCCACGCTCGCGCATCTCAATTTGCTGCTGCCAAGCGGACTCTCCATGTTGTTCGAACTCCGCCCGCAGCATGCGAGCAAACTCGGCGAGCGCATGCCAATTCTCGAGCTTCAGTCCAATCAGGGCCGCAACGTTCTCCTGCAGGATGCTGCCCGCCCCGCTGTTTGCAATCCGGAGGACAAGGCCATGATCAAAAACGAGTACACCCGCCGACAGATTGGCGAGAACGCTCTCCAGGTACGCCTTGGCGGTCTCGAGCTGCGCCTGATTGAGCAGCGCGGCGCTCTGTGCCTCGCCCAGCTGTTGAGTCATGCTGTTGAACGACTGCGTAAGGATGCCCAGCTCATCGCGGCTCGTGACCTGAGCGCGGCGCGAAAAATCGCCGCGCGCTACCGCCTGAGTGCCCTCGGCGAGCACGGCAAGCGGCTTCGACAGGCGCCGCGACAGCAGGAACGCGAGTGCGATCGCCGAAAGCAAAGCGAGCAACAGCGTCAAGGTCAGCGTGAGGATGTAGATTGCTTTCAGCCCCTGGCGAGACAGCGACAGCTCCTTGTATGCACGATACACGCTTTGTACCGATTCGCCTTGTTCGGCGAGCGCCTGCGGCACCCAGTGCGTGAGCTGCAGCAAGCGCGGCTCGTCGGCATGCCTTGGACTCTCCAGTGGCACGATCACTCGCAGCAACAGCCCCTTGTCGCCAACCGGCTCGACCGCGCCATAACCGCGCACCTGCCGTGCGTCGCGCAAGGCCTGTGAACTCGGGGCGGGCGGTACGAGCTTTCCGGGTCCCCGACTCGCCCTCGCCAGCACTTGTCCTCCTTCGGACATGAGGTACGCTTCTTCGACGTAGGCCTGCTCGCGCAAACGAACCAGCACGGTGGATTGCTCGCGCCCCGGGGTCTCGGAGAGATCGAGCGCCATTACATGGGCCTTGAGAAGCAGTTCGTTCAACATAACGTCGAGCGCCGCCCGGCCGAGATTGAGTCCCCCCTCAAGCGCGCGCTCGACGCGCACGTCGAACCAAGATTCAATACTCTTCGCGAGGAACTGCAGCGACACGGTATAGACGAGGAGTCCGGGAACCACCCCCACCAGGGCAAACATGACGAGCACCCGGAAGGTCAGCAGCGAACCAAACACCTTGGCACGGCGCTGCCGCGCGAGGATCGCCAACTGATACACCACGAGCCCGAGGAGAGCCACGGCAATTGCCGCGTTCAGGCCGAGGAGCAGCGGATAATGCTCGGCGAAGAGCGGCGAGTTGGCGGTCGCCGCGGCAAGCAGGAACAGCAAAATGCCGCCGAGCGCGGCGCCGGCGATGAGCACGTAGGTCATCGGGCCTCCTGCACCGGCGCAAGCGGCGTGAAAGGAAACCGCTTCCACTCAGACGTCAGGGTCCACTCCCGGTTGGTGACGGCACTCACTCGGAACGGAGTTGGCAGCTGGGCCGGATCGAGGCGCAGGCGCACCGCCGCAACGTAGGTTCGGCCATTGTCGACCTGATCCAGCGCCAGCACCGGCCAGCCGTGAACCCTGCCGAGTGCCTCCAGCGCCTCGGCGAGCGTGGGGAAGTTCTGATACAGCGTCCCGCTCGACAGCCGGTACTGTTGCGCAAGCGGGAGATAGGAAAGCCGTAGCTCCAGCTTTTCGGAAGCGGTTTTCTCGTTGAACCAGTACCATCGCGGCCGTGTCAGCTGGAACTCCACGAGAAAGCCGAGCGATACGCCATTGTTCAGGGCCTCCAGGAGCGGCGCGGTCAGCTCGAGTTGAAAATCCGCGTTCAGGAAATAGCGCGTCTCGGCGATTTCCAACCCTGCGTTGTTCACCTGGACGGGCTGCGCGAGCGCTGATGTAACGAGGCCCAGCGCGAGCGCGGCTACGAATCGACGCAGGCTTGTGTTCATTGTTCAGCTTGGACAGTTGTTTTTTTCAGCAACGCGTAGAAGAAACCGTCGCTATCGGCACTCGGCAGGATCTGGCACTCGAAAGGGCGTGGGGCGCCTTCGTTACCGTCGCCGAGCCCTGGGAGCGGAAGAATTTCAGCTTCCGGGTGCTGCGCAAGAAAATTTTCCACCTGAGCGCCGTTCTCTTCGGGAAACACCGAGCAAGTGGCGTACAACAATTTACCATCGGGCCCGAGTACCCGCCATAAGGCTTCCAGCAGTTCCGCCTGCGTGTGGCCGAACTCGGATGCATCGGTCTTCCGACGCAACCATTTGATGTCGGGATGGCGCCGCACCACGCCCGATGCCGAACAAGGCGCATCCAGAAGAATGCGGTCGAAAGGCCTCCCCTCCGAGAAATCCTCCGGCTTGCGGCAATCGCCGACCACGACTTTCGCCGAGAGCTTCAGTCTGGAGAGATTTTCGGTGATACGCCGCGCCCGCACGCCGTCCGCGTCCACTGCGAGAAGCTCGCACTCGGCAAGCTCAAGCAGGTGTCCGGTCTTGCCACCTGGCGCCGCGCAGGCATCCAGCACCCGCATCCCGTCGCGAACATCCAGAAGGGGCGCTGCTCGCTGAGCGCCGGCATCCTGCACCGAGACCTCGCCTGCTGCAAATCCCGGGAGCCGCTCGACCCGGCAAGGCTTTTCGAGGAGCACCGCATCTTGTCCCAGCGCCCGTGCGGGAATTCCGGCGCGGTCCAGTTTCTCCAGATATGCCTTCGCAGAGAGCCGTCGCCGGTTTACCCGCAAAACCATGGGCGGATGCCGGTTCGATTCCAAAAGGACGGACTCCCACTGGCGCGGGTAGGCCAGGCGCAACGCGTCGATCCACCATTGTGGATGGCGGTAACGGCCAGACTCGGTGGCCTCGATCTCCAAAAGCAGCTCGGGCATGCGGCGCTGAAAGTTGCGCATCACCGCGTTGACCAGCCCTTTCGCGCGCGAGTGCCCGAGCAAAGCAGCCGCCTCCACCGCCTGATGCACGACCGCGTGCGCGGACCGCGGCCGCGCAACGAGTTCCGCGAGCGCGGCGAGCAGCAACCCACGCACCGGGGAATCCGTGAGAGGTTTCTGCAGCAGTCGCTCTAGGGCCACGTCGACCACCCCGTAGCCCCGCAGCGCGTTATAGCAAAGATCCTGTGCCGCGGCGGCAAGTGTTCGCGCCGACGCACGGCGTTTCAGGTCGGCGAGCGCGGCGTTCAGGCTCTCGCCCCCGGAGACGCGCCCGATGGCTTCAGCGGCGGCAACAAAGGCCCGTGCGAGGGAAGGGCCGGCGGAAACGGTGGACACGGCTGCGCTGCGCAAGGTCACGGGCGTTACGTGCATTATAGGCGCAGGGCGTTCGACCGCCCCTCCTACCAGGCTTGGAAGCGCTCGCCAGCCGAAAGCGGAAAACCTCTGAGAAATTCGGCGGCAGGCAGTCGCTTTCCCCCCGAGCGCTGCAACTCGGTTACAACCAGAGCGCCTTCCCCGCAGGCGACGCACAAGTCGCGCGGACCTACGTGAAGGATCTCACCCGGATTCCCCAGTCCCGCTGTGACAGCGCAACGCCAAATCTTGAGCTCCACCCCGCGCACGCGTGCATCCGCGCCCGGCGACGGATCGAGCGCGCGAACCCGGAGATTCACCGTCACCGCACCCTCACGCCAGTCCACGCGCGCCTCGCGCCTGTCGAGCTTGGCCGCATACGTCACCCCCTCGGCTGGTTGGGGTGTCGCCTTGGCCCCACCGGCTTCCAGCGCATCCAGAGCTTGCACTATGAGTTTCGCGCCAAGCTCCGCGAGCCGATCGTGCAGCGTGCCCGTGGTATCGTCTTCCAGGATCGGAAGTTTTTCCTGCATGAGCACGGGGCCTGTGTCGAGCCCGGTGTCCATCTGCATGATCGATACACCGGTGTCCCGATCACCGGCGAGCAGTGCCCGCTGAATGGGCGCTGCGCCGCGCCACCGCGGCAACAGGGACGCGTGAATATTGACTGCCCCGTACCGGGGAAGCTCGAGCACCCGCTGCGGCAGAATCAAGCCATAAGCGGCAACCGCGATGACGTCGGCACGAAAGCGTTCAAGCTCCGCTTGCGCGCGTGCATCCTGCAGACTCGCGGGCTGGACTACCTGAATGCCTCGCGCTGCCGCCAGCTTCTTCACCGGTGATGGCGCCAGCGCAAGACCGCGCCCGGTAGGTCGATCCGGCTGAGTCATCACACCGGCCACACTATGGCGGGACTTGAGAAGCGCCTCAAGGCACCGTGCCGCAAACTCGGGCGTGCCGGCGAAGAGGACATTCACGGTGGCGGCACCCGCTCGGGTGCCTCAGGCCGTCTTGCGGAATTGTTTTTGAAGTTTCGCCTTGATGCGCTGCTGCTTGAGGCGCGACAGATAGTCGACGAAGATCCTGCCCTCGAGGTGATCCATTTCGTGCTGGATGCAGACCGCGAGGACTTTCTCTGCGACGAAGGTGAAGGACTTTCCGTCCAGGCCGAGCGCGCGCACGGTCACGCTCTCGGCGCGCTCAACCGGCTCGTAGATTCCTGGAACCGACAGGCAGCCCTCCTCGCAATACTGGACGCCTTCGCGGCTGACGATCTCCGGGTTGATCAAAACCAGGAGCTCATTTCGGCCCTCGGAGGCGTCAATGACGATCACCCGTTTGTGCACGTCGACCTGCGTCGCCGCGAGCCCCACCCCCGGCGCTGCGTACATAGTTTCGGCCATGTTCCGGACCAGGGCGCGAACCGATTCGTCAACTTCCAGTACGGGCTCGGCCCTTTTATGGAGCCTCGGATCGGGGTAGCGGAGAATATCTAGCAACGCCATAAATACTTGCAAATTGAAAGAATTAGATGCAGAATTTAATGCAGACTGTAAAAAGCAAGCCGCAAAAGCTAATATAGGGACTGCGGCGGCTAAAACCAGACGAGGCGGTCATGCAAAAGTCTATCACAGCTCTCCTGGCGCTCGCCCTGGCGGGCGCAGGCTTGTTGGCGCTTGCCCAGGGCGAGCTACAGGTAAAAGAAACCGCCCCGGACCGCTACGTCGTACAAAGGGGCGATACGCTTTGGAGCATCGCCACCAAATTCCTCAACGATCAGTGGCGCTGGCCGGAAATCTGGCGCATGAACCAGGAGCAGATCAGAAATCCGCACAACATCTCCCCGGGCGATGTTCTCGTGCTCGACCGGAGCGTGTCGCCGCCGCAATTGCGTCTCGGCGATGCCGGCGGCGGCCGTGGGGCTGGGGGTGAGGAAGGGGTAAAGCTTCTGCCGCGTATCTACACTCAGCCCTTGGCGTCAGAGGCGATACCCGCCATTTCGCCCAAGGCGATCGAGCCGTTTCTGACGCAGCCATTGATCATCGAGGAAGGCGGCCTCGACAAGGCCCCGCGGATTATTGCTACGGAGGAAAATCGGGTCAACTTGGGCACGGGCAATGTGGCCTATGTCAGCGGTTTTGGTGACGCCGACGAGCCTGCTTGGCACGTCTATCGCGCCGGGCGACCGCTGGTCGACCCTGACAGCCGGAGGACCCTGGGTATCGAAGCTGTGTTCCTGGGTACGGCCCGTGTGACGCGAAGCGGCGAACCCGCCACTGTACAAATCGTGAATTCCAAGAAGGAGATTTCTGCGGGAGATCGACTCATTCCAGCGCCCCCGCCGACCATTCCCCAGTACGTGCCTCATGCGCCGAGTTCCGCGGTAAGCGGTCGAATCATGGGACTCTACGATGCTCTCGCTACCAGCATGGGCGGGCGCGACTCGATCATCTCCATCAATAGAGGCAGGCGCGACGGTTTGGAGGTTGGACACGTGCTTGCTGTCTACCGCAACATCGTGGTCTATGATCAGAAAGATTATCTGAAATCGCGTGACCGCTCCCCGGCCATTCAGCTGCCCCCGGAGCGCTACGGCTTGGTCTTCATCTTCCGTACCTTCAATTCGGTCTCTTACGCGCTGGTAATGGAAAGTTCACGGCCGGTGCAGGGCGGAGATATCGTGCAGAACCCCTAATCAAGATCCTGTCCCGGGCGAGGCTTCACGAATGAACGATGCAGGCGACCTGGCCGCCTGGATCGAACTCAGCCTGGTTCCGGGGCTCGGTGGCCAGAGATTCCGATCCCTGCTTTCCACCTTCGGTCTTCCCACCAACGTATTGAATGCGACGCGATCGCAACTCTGTCGCGTCGTGCCCGAAGCGCTTGCAGCGGGCATCCTCGAGCGAAACAGCGGCTCCGAAGTCGAAAAAGCGCTCCAATGGGCTGCCCAGCCCGGGCACAAGGTGCTGACCCTTGCCGACACCGAATACCCCAAGCAACTTCTGGAAATCGCCGATCCGCCGGCTTTGCTCTATGTTGCCGGCAACGCGAAACTCCTTTCTTCCCCGGCGCTGGCCGTGGTCGGCAGCCGAAACGCGACGCCGCAGGGACTGAAAACTGCGCAGAGCTTCGCGCGAGCCTTCAGCGAGGTTGGCCTGGTCATCGTGAGCGGTCTCGCTATCGGTGTGGACAGCGCTGCACACCGCGGCGGACTGGCGGGACGAGGGTCCACCGTCGCAGTGCTGGGCACGGGCATCGACATCGTGTATCCGCGTCGCAACGAGCCGCTTGCGCAAGAAATCTTGTTGCGGGGCGCGCTTGTATCAGAATTCGAACTCGGCACACCCCCCAACGCGGGAAATTTTCCTCGGCGCAACCGCCTCATCTCGGGTCTTGCCCGCGGTTGTCTCGTCGTCGAGGCCGCCCTTGATTCCGGCTCGCTCATCACCGCACGCCTCGCCGCAGAACAGGGCCGCGAAGTGTTTGCCATCCCCGGCTCGATCCACTCGCCGCTCTCAAGGGGCTGTCACGCGCTGATCAAGCAGGGCGCGAAGCTAGTCGAGAGCGCGCAGGACGTTCTCGAGGAGCTCGGCGCCCCAGTGGCGCCCGAAACGAGATCGCCGGAACCCAGCGAAAGTCACGACTTGCTCGACAAAATGGGCTTCGATCCCTGCGATATTGACGGCCTGATCGCGCGCAGCGGCTTGACGGCCGAAATCGTATCGTCCATTCTCCTGCAGTTGGAGCTGGAAGGAAAAGTAGCCGGCCTCCCCGGAGGTCTATACCAACGTGTCCGCTGAGGATTCATAGCGAATGTTCGACGTACTGGTATACCTTTTCGAGAATTACTACCAGATCGAAACCTACCCCGATCAGGATACGCTTGAGCGCAAGCTTCATGCGGCCGGCTTCGAGAACGACGACATCCAGGACGCGCTGGATTGGCTGAACACCCTCACGGACCTTCCCAAGGAGGCTCTTCCGGAGTCTCTCGACACCCGACAATCCTTCCGCGGGTATTCTGCAGACGAAGCGACCAAATTGTCGTTGGAAAGCCGAGGCTTCATCGCTTTCCTTGAGAGCGCAAAAATCCTCACCCCGTTGCTGCGCGAACTTATCATCGAGCGCGGGATGGCCTTGCCCAACGACGTTGTGGGTTTGGACAAGCTCAAGGTGATCGTCCTGATGGTACTTTGGACGCGCCGAGGCAATGTAGACGCCCTGATTCTGGACGAGTTGATACCCGACGGCGAAAAACGCCAGACGCACTAGTACCGAGCCGAGCTCGCGAGACGGACTCGGCCTTCGCGCGCGGCGGTTTCTTGCTTCACGTTCAGATTACACTTATCATTCTGCCCTTCGCGTAGAGGCGACCTTGAATCGTGTCGCCTGCCTTTTTTGCAATCTCTTGTTCCCTGTGGCCAAGAAACTCATCATCGCCGAAAAGCCCTCCGTCGCGAACGACATCGCCCGCACCTTGGGCGGGTTCACACGCCACGGCGATTACTACGAAAGCCGGGAGCACGTGCTTTCATCGGCGATCGGCCATCTGCTGGAGCTCGTTCCGCCTGAAGGCGTCGAGGTCAAGCGAGGCAAATGGTCCTTTGCCAACCTGCCGGTCATTCCGCCGCACTTCGATCTCAAGCCGATCGAGCGCACCGAGGAACGCCTCAAAGTCCTGGTGAAACTGCTCCGGCGCAAGGACCTGACGGGCGTCATAAACGCGTGCGACGCAGGTCGTGAGGGCGAATTGATTTTTCGTTACATCGTTCAGCACGCCGGCAACAAGAAACCCATCGAGCGCCTGTGGCTGCAATCGATGACGCCAGGCGCCATCCGGGAAGGTTTCGAGAAGCTGCGCAAGGACCGTGAGTTGCGTCCGCTCGCCGACGCCGCTTTGTGCCGTTCCGAATCGGATTGGCTTGTCGGCATAAACGGTACGCGTGCCATGACAGCCTTCAACTCGAAAGAAGGCGGTTTCTACAAGACCACGGTCGGCCGCGTGCAGACGCCGACCCTTGCAATCCTCGTCGAGCGGGAGGAACGCATACGCACATTTAAGCCGCGCGACTATTGGGAGATCCACGCCACGTTTGCCGCGGCGGCCGGTGAGTACGCCGGTCGCTGGTTCGACGAGAACTTCCAAAAGAAAAAAGGGGATGACGAGGCAAGACCCGAGAGATTGTGGGAGGAGAAACGCGCCGCCGCCATCGGCGCGAAATGCCTGGGAAAGCCGGGCGTTGCCACCGAGGAGGCGAAGCCCGCCTCGCAGCTCTCTCCTCTTCTCTATGACTTGACGAGCCTGCAGCGCGAAGCGAACGGTCGTTTCGGCTTCTCAGCCAAAACCACGCTCGCGCTTGCCCAGGCGCTCTACGAAAGACACAAGGCCCTCACCTACCCGAGGACCGATTCGCGCGCGTTGCCCGAGGACTATCTCGGCACGGTGAAGAAGACGCTTGACGCGTTCGTGACGCAGAAATCAGGCTATACACGCCACGCGGCTCAGATACTCAAGAAAGGCTGGGTCAAGCCGAACAAACGCATATTCGACAACAAAAAGATTTCCGACCACTTCGCGATCATCCCCACGATCCAGAGGCCGGGGCATCTCTCCGAGGCGGAAGGGAAGCTTTACGATCTGGTCGTGAAGCGCTTTCTCGCGGTGTTCTTCCCGGCAGCGGAGTATCTCGTCACCACGCGAATCACCCGAGTCGAGGGCGAAGCGTTCAAGACCGAGGGCCGGGTAATGACCGAAGCCGGCTGGCTCCAGGTCTACGGCAAGGAAGCTGAAACGGGCGAATCACCGAGCCTCGTAGCAATCGAGAACGAAGAAAAAGTGCGTACGCGCGAGGTGGATGTTCGCGCCATTCGGACGAAGCCGCCGGCCCGCTTCACGGAAGCCACGCTGCTCTCGGCGATGGAAGGCGCCGGCAAACTGGTCGAGGACGAGGAACTGCGCGAAGCCATGAGCGAGAAGGGATTGGGGACTCCGGCAACCCGTGCGCAGATCATCGAGGGTCTGATATACGAGGACTATGTGCACCGCATCGGTCGCGAGCTCCAGCCGACGCCGAAGGCGTCCTCGCTCCTTTTCGCATTGCGCCAGTTTGGGGTGAACGAACTGTGCTCCCCGGAGCTCACCGGGAACTGGGAGTTCAAGCTCAAACAGATGGAGCACGGGGATCTTCCGCGCAGCGCGTTCATGGACCACATCGTCGATCTCACCCGTGAAATGGTTTCGCGCATCAAGCACGGCGACATCCCCGATACCGTGTTCCTCACCCTGAAGACTCCGTGTCCCAAGTGTGGCGGCAAGGTGCAGGAGACCTATCGCAAGTTCAAGTGCCAGAAGTGCGATTTTGCGATCTGGAAAGTGGTATCGAGCCGGGAGTTCGCCCCCGAGGAAATCGAGACGCTGATCGCCAAGCGTTCGGTGGGGCCCTTGACGGGTTTCCGGAGCCGAGTCGGCAAGCCGTTTGCCGCGATGGTACGGCTGACGCCCGAGTTTCGCGCCGAGTTTGATTTTGGGCGGCAGGCGAATGCCGGCGGCACCGCGGCGAAGGTGGATTTTTCAACGCTGACCCCGCTCGGCCCCTGCCCAAAATGCGGCGGGCGAGTGTTCGAGCAGCCGATGGCCTATGTCTGCGAGAACAGCGTCAACCCCGAGCGGCGCTGCGACTTTCGCTCCGGACGCGTCATCTTGCAGCGACCCGTCGAGCCCGACGAGATACGGAAGTTACTCGCCACGGGAAGGACCGATCTTTTGCACCGATTCATTTCCCGCAAAGGCAGACCGTTTTCGGCGTTCCTGGTGCGCGGCGCAGATGGCAAGGTGGGGTTCGAGTTCGCGCCTCGCGCGGCGAGAGCTGGCGCGCGCCCGCCTGCAACGGCCGCGGCACCCGAAATAACCCCAACGAAGTCGAAAGCCCAGAGCAAGACGCGCGCGAAGCGACCTGCCAATCGCGGGCGGGTGGTTCGAAACAAGAAAGCCGCTTAGATGCCGGCGCCCGCCATCGCGGGCGACCTTCAGACGTCGAGCCGTGCGACCAGTGCGTTCTGCTCGATGAACACCCGCCGGGGCTCGACGTCGTCGCCCATCAGCTTCGTGAAGATCTCATCCGCGGCGATTCCGTCTTCGATCTGCACTTTGAGCAGCCGCCGAGACTGCGGATCCATCGTTGTCTCCCAAAGTTGTTCCGGATTCATTTCTCCGAGGCCCTTGTAGCGCTGGATCGCTGCACTGCGCTCGACTTCTCCTAACAGCCACTTCATGGCTTGCGGAAAATCGGCAACTCCCTCTTCCTTGTCCTCGCGCTTGATCAGCGCGCCAGGCCCGATGAGGCCCTGCAGCAGTTGCGCAATCCGGTTGAGGTGCTGGTGGTCTCCCGACGACAGAAAGTCATCGTCGAGCACGCTCGTTCGGACATTTCCGTGGTGGGTCCGTTCGATCACCAGCTGGTGGCGCTCGTTTTTACCGTCATAGCGCGCGCTTACATTGACCCCATTTCCTTTGGCAGCCATAGCCTCCTTGAGCCGGAGCGCGCTCGCCCCCGCAGACTGCGCGCTGGAAAGATCGACTTTAACGCCACGCATGAGCGCCCCCAAGGCTTCGACATCGATGATCTTCGAGGCTCGCACCACCACCGCCTCGGCAAATAGATAGGCCTTCGCGAGCTGCTCGAGCGTCTTGCCCTCGATCACCTGCCCTCCCTTTCTGGGCGCGAGGGACGCTCCCACCAAAGCCTGTGCGAGCATGAACTGCGCACGCTCGTGGTCGTCTTTGAAATAGCGTTCCTGCTTGCCAAGCTTTACCTTATAGAGAGGGGGCTGCGCGATGTAGACGTGTCCGTGCTCAACGAGCTCCGGCATCTGTCGATAGAAAAACGTAAGCAGCAGCGTACGGATATGCGCACCGTCTACATCGGCGTCCGTCATGATGATGATGCGGTGGTAGCGCAGTTTCGAGATATCGTACTCGTCCTTGCCTATCCCGGTGCCCAAAGTCTGGATCAAGGTCACAATCTCCTGGGAGGAGATCAGTTTGTCGAACCGCGCTTTTTCGACGTTCAGGATCTTGCCTTTCAGCGGCAAGATCGCCTGGAACTTGCGGTCGCGGCCCTGTTTGGCTGAACCGCCGGCTGAGTCGCCCTCGACGATGTAGAGCTCGCAAAGCGCCGGATCCTTCTCTTGGCAGTCGGCGAGCTTCGCGGACAGCCCGAACGAGTCGAGCACGCCTTTGCGGCGCGTCATCTCCCGCGCCTTGCGCGCTGCTTCGCGCGCACGTGCCGCATCCACGATCTTGCCGCAGATGATGCGGGCATCGTTGGGCCGCTCAAGGAGAAAATTCTTCAGTTTTTCGCCCACGAGCTCCTGGACCACCGTCCCTACTTCAGAGGAAACGAGCTTGTCCTTCGTTTGTGAAGAGAATTTCGGCTCGGGCACTTTCACCGAAAGCACACACGACAGGCCTTCGCGCATGTCGTCTCCGGTGGTCTCGACCTTGGCCTTTTTGGCGACTTCGTTCGCTTCGATGTATTGATTCAGGCTCCGCGTCATGGCAGCTCGCAGGCCCGTCAGGTGAGTGCCGCCGTCACGCTGTGGAATATTGTTGGTGAAGCAGAGCACCTGTTCCTGGTAGGAGTCGTTCCACTGCATCGCCACCTCAACCGTGATGCCTTCCTTCTGCGCGATCGCATGAAAAGGCGTGCTGTGCAAAACATTCTTGCTCCGATTGATGTATTCGACAAACCCCTTCACCCCCCCGGTGTGCGCGAAGTTCTCCTCTTTTCCAAAGCGTTGGTCGACCAGCTGGATCTTGACCCCGTTGTTGAGAAACGAAAGCTCGCGCAGCCGTCGCGCCAAAATGTCGAAGTGGTACTCGACCACCCCAAAGGTTTCCGCACTGGCCAGAAAATGCACCTCGGTGCCGCGTCTCTCGGTCTTGCCGGTTACCTTGAGCGGCGCGACAGGCACACCGCGCCGAAATTCCATAAAGTGGCCCTTCCCGTCGCGTCGAATGCTAAGGCGCAGCCAATCGGAGAGCGCATTGACCACAGACACGCCCACGCCGTGCAGGCCGCCGGCGATTTTATAAGAATTGTTGTCGAACTTCCCGCCCGCGTGAAGCTCGGTCATCACAATCTCCGCGGCCGAGCGCTTCTGTTCGTCGTCCTTGTGGATTTCGGTGGGAATGCCGCGCCCGTTATCGATGACGCTGATCGAGTTGTCCGTGTGAATCGTGACCGTGATCTCGTCACAGAAGCCGGCTAGCGCCTCGTCGATGGCGTTGTCGACGACCTCGAACACCATGTGGTGTAGACCGGTCCCATCGGAGGTGTCACCGATGTACATGCCCGGACGCTTGCGCACAGCATCCAGACCCTTCAGTACCTTGATGCTATCGGAATCGTAGTCCAGCGCGTGATCGTTCTTTTCTACTTCAGACATTTAATTTCTCTTCGTTCAGATCCGCATCGGCATCACGACGTATTTGAAATCGTTGCGCCCAGGCAGGGTGAACAGCGCGCTCGAATTGGCATCGTCCAATCCGCACTCGACCTCGGCAACGTCGAGATTGTTGAGCACGTCCACGAGATAGCCCACATTGAACCCAATATCGAGGGTCTCCCCTTTGTACGGCACATCAAGCTCTTCCTGCGCTTCTTCCTGCTCGGTATTGCTGCAACTGATCTTGAGACTTCCTTCACCCAGAACCCAGCGCACTCCGCGAAACTTGTCGCTGGTGAGAATCGCCGCCCGCTGCAACGCTTGCAACAGAGCAATTCGCTCGAGCTTCAGCTTCTTCGGATGGTTCTGCGGGATCACCCGGCTATAGTCTGGAAATTTCCCGTCTACCAACTTCGACACGAGCACGACGTTGCCAAACCTGAACTTTGCCTGGGCCGAGGATAATTCGATCGCAACAGAGTCGTCGCTGTCCTCAAGCAGCTTCGAAAGCTCGATAATCGTCTTGCGGGGAAGGATCACTTCCTGCTTGGAGAGATTCTTTCCCCCGACTTCTCGGCTTGCGTAGGCCAACCGGTGCCCGTCGGTCGCCACCAGCTTCAACTGCCCTTCCTCGACGACCATGAGCAGGCCATTGAGGTAGTAGCGGATATCCTGTTGAGCCATAGCGTACTGAACCAGCCCCAAAAGCGATTTCAGCAACTTTTGAGGGACCGAGAAGCTCGTCGCCAAGGCTTCGACCAGCACCAATCTCGGAAAATCATCTGCCGAGAGCGTTTGCAAGTTGAAACGGCTTTTCCCTGACCTCAGCTGAAGTCTTTTGTCCTGTAACGCAAGTGTGACCTCCGACCCCTCTGGGAGAGCGCGCAGAATATCGACGAGCTTTCGCGCCCCTACGGTGATTTTCTTGGCCTCGCCAGGTCCTTCGACGGTCATGCTTGTCGTAATCTCAATTTCGATGTCGGTAGCGACAAACTCGATGTGCGTATCTGTCCTGGAGAGCAACACGTTGGACAAGATCGGCAGCGTATGACGTCGTTCGATGATTCCGGTGACCGCCTGCAAAGGCTGGAGCAGCGCTTCGCGTTGGGTCTTCAACAGATTCATTTTATTTCCTTGATGATGATGATGATCACTATCTTCTAGGTGGATAACCCTGCTCGAGCCAGTGAACGTGGAACGCTTCGACGGTCGTAACCTGTTAGTAAAGCGCAGGATAGAATGTAGGACAAACATGAACAAGAACTCACTATCTTTCGACGGCGACACTTGCTCACAATTCGTCCCATAGTTATGCGCAGCTTGCTCACCCTTTGAGTACCTGCTCAAGTACGTGGTAATCGCGGTTGATGTCGTGGTTCTTCTCTCGCAGCGTTGCGATGGTGCGACACGCGTGGAGGACGGTCGTGTGGTCGCGGTTGCCGAACGCATCGCCGATGTCCGGCAAACTCATCTGGGTGAGGTCCTTTGCGAGCGCCATTGCAAGCTGGCGGGGCCGGGCAACGTTGCGATTGCGCTTTTTCGAGTGCATGTCGGATACCTTGATCTTGTAGTACTCGGCGACGGTCTTCTGGATGTTGTCAACGGTGATTTGCCGGTTTTGTGCCGTCAGGAGGTCCTTGAGTGCCTCCTTGGCCGTGTCAAGCGTGATGTCTCGGCCGTTGAAGCGCGAATAAGCGATGACGCTCTTCAGCGCGCCTTCCAGTTCGCGTACGTTCGAGCGGATGTGCTTGGCGATAAAAAAGGCGACTTCCTCCGAGAGCTTGAGCGACACCGCTTCGGCTTTTTTCAGGATGATCGCGACCCGCATTTCCTGTTCGGGGGGTTCGATTGCCACAGTCAGGCCCCACGAGAAGCGCGACTTGAGGCGTTCGTCGATTCCTGCGAGATCTTTCGGATAGGTGTCGCAGGTGATGATGAGCTGCTTATGGGCTTCGATCAAAGCATTGAAGGCGTAAAAAAATTCCTCCTGCGTGCGGTCCTTCCCGGTGAAGAACTGGATGTCATCGATCAGAAGAAGATCGAGTGAGTGATAGTAGCGTTTGAACTCATCGAAGGACTTCTGTTGATAGGCCCTGATAACATCGGAGATGTACTGCGCGGCGTGGAGGTAGCGCACCCGCGCACTCGGATGCTGCGTCAGAACGAGGTTGCCGACCGCGTGAATCAGGTGAGTCTTTCCCAGGCCGACGCCACCGTAGATGAACAGCGGGTTGTACGATGTGCCGGGGTGTTCGGCCACCTGCAATGCGGCAGCGCGCGCGAGTTGATTGGCTTTTCCGGCGACAAAGCCGTCGAAGCTGAATTCTGGAATGAGGCTCGAGCGCTCCGCGTGCGGCGATCGAGGCGTGGGAGTGCGCGCGGCACGAATCGCGGGCGCGGAAGTCTTAAGAGGCTCCGATGCGCCCGCCGCTTCGAGGGTGAGCGCTACGCGGATTGGGGACGAGAAGAATTCTGCCCCCATCGCTTCGATGCGAGGCACGAACCGCTCCTTCACCCACTGCAGCACAAAGCGGTTGGGAGCGAGTAAGCGTAGCTCCCCGGATGGTGCCGCCGAGGTGTCTAGTTTGAGCGGCCGGATCCAGGTATTAAACTGCTGAGCGGGAAGCTCTTTTTCGAAACGACTCAGGCACGAGGCCCAGAAACCCTGCATGGACACTTATATGGCTCGGTTCGGGGAAAAGAGCGCAGTGATTTTACCTGTTTCCGGAAGAGTTATCCACAGCCGGAGAGGACTTGATTCTGTCTCGGTTGGGACAGCGCTGGAGAGCTGGTAGTGGGCCAGTTTGAATCCGTAGGGGATTGACTGGGTTAGCTCAATCTGGCACCGTGGACGTATGCCTAAGCGCTCAAGGAAGGCCACGAAAGGCGATCTAAACCAGGTTGCCGCTTCTATCGTCGCTCAAGCGGTAGGGGGGCAACCAGCCCCCGAGATCGAGGGCAAGAACCCCGCTGCCGTGGCTCTAGGGCGCCTTGGCGGGTTGAAGGGTGGTAAAGCGAGGGCCAAGAATCTGTCCGCCAAGAAGCGAGCCGAGATTGCCAAAAGGGCTGCTCAAATGCGATGGGCAAAAAAATAAGCTATTCCTTTAACTCAAATTGAGTTATTAAGCCTTCTGACAATCCGTTCATGATTACGAATGGCTGTATGAGCGGATTGGAAAATCGATAACGAAATTTCCGCTTTTCGCCAGTTCTCTGAAGGATTGGCGGATTTCTCCCTTCTGAGAAAATCTTTAGATGCCTAGCGAAGGAGGGAACGTCGTAGTCCTTCTTCATGATCCTACTTAGTGGTTCCTTCACCGCAGCCGCGGTGAAAAATCCAAATTCATCTGTTTTTGCCAACGCGCACGCGAGAAGAACTTGCTTAAAGATATTGTCGCTTTGCTGACTTTTGGTCGCTTCGTAGTAAGAGTTCTTAATCGACTGTTGTGACCTATCTAGGGCGTTTAGGATTGCAACGTCCATGTGTTCGAGACGAATTTCCGTGGAGTTATCATCCAGGGCTACGCGAGCCGCATACAAGGCGAGTAGATGGGTGTAATACGGTAGCCCTTGGGACAGCGACGTGATTTCAGCCAGAGCCTGCAGCTGAATAGTCATACTAAGCCGCTTCAATCCGTTATTAACGATCTGCTCCAATTCGTCTGGCGGCATGCGCGGTACAGGAATCTGAATTAGTGCCCGTTCGACAGATTGATGTTCGTCGATTAGCTCTTGTACCGAACCCGCAACGCCGACCAGAACTAGAGTAACAGCGACCGAATGATCGGAAAGCATTTTGATCGTGTCAGCAAGCAATGTAGATGTTGGTTTTGGTAGTCGATCGAACTCGTCGAGGATGATAATTAACAGCACACCTCTAGACAAAACCGTCAAATTTCGTAGTACGTCGTTGGGCAAGATTTCTTTTTCTTTGGGCAATTCCTCCAATACTGTGACTGTTTCTTTCCCGGCATCTCCCGAAAATCCTAGGCCCTTTTTCTCGCGAGTGATGGTGACGTGAGAGAAAACCTTTTGCCAAAGCGAAGTGTAGGTATCCGAACTGTCACAATTAACCCTGGGCGCAACAATCTGACCTCCCTGACCCAGGAATTCGGAAAATACGTTTGCTAGCGAAGTCTTTCCTACTCCACGCTCCCCATAGAGCACGGCGTGGTGTCCCTTATAGTTGATGGCATCCACCAGCTGGCGGACTTGTATTTTCCGACCGGCGAATAACGCCTTTTCATCTACCGGGGAGCCGGGGGTAAAAACTGCTCCCACGTCTAAAGCTAGTTGCTCGTATTCCGCCATTCCTTCGCCCTTTCTAGTTCAAAGTATGGTACACTATATTGACAATAGTGTCAAGTAGTAGTATAATATGTGTGGAACGCTGAAAGAACGGGTACAGCATGAACCGCTTAGCCATTGAAGACAGAGCCAAAATCCTCGCGTGTCTAGTCGAGGGCAATAGCATCCGGGCAACCTGCCGCATGACCGGCGCGGCCAAGGGAACAGTCATCAAATTACTCGCTGATACCGGAACGGCTTGCAAGGCGTATCACGATTCCACAGTTTGGAACTTGCCGTGCAAGCGCGTTCAGTGCGACGAGATCTGGTCCTTCTGCTACGCCAAGGAAAAGAACGTCCCTGCAGAATATCGCGGGGCATTCGGATTCGGGGACGTCTATACCTGGACTGCGCTTTGCGCGGATACCAAACTGATCGCGGCTTACCGCGTCGATCGGCGCGATGAACAAGCGGCCTACGCCTTCATTCATGACTTAAAGAAGCGGCTCGCAAATCGCGTACAGCTCACGACGGATGGTTACAAGCCATATCTTGAAGCCGTCGAGGGAGTATTTCGTGGCGACGTGGACTACAGCATGCTGATCAAGTTGTACGGTGCCCCACAGGGCGAGGGCAATGAGCGCCGCTACAGTGCTGGCGAGTGCTGCGGAACGCGGAAGCGCCGCATTACCGGTAGCCCGGACCGCAAACATTGTTCAACCTCATTTGTCGAGCGGCAGAATTTAACCATGCGTATGAACATGCGCCGGTTCACACGGCTCACAAATGGCTTCAGTAAGAAGATTGAAAACCTCGAACATGCCGTTGCGTTGCACTTCATGTTCTACAACTTCGGGCGAATTCATCAAACGCTGCGTGTCACGCCTGCAATGGAGGCGAAGATAACGAACCATGTTTGGAGCTTGGAGGAAATCGCCGGTTTGGTGGACGTTCCGGATCTCGTAACTGCCTGACCGTAAACGGTTTTGCATCTTGACATTACACTAGAATTGGTAGCACACTCTCGCCAAGGTACTAGATATTGTGGTCAGAGGGAAATTTCCCCCTTTTCGGTTTTTTAGTGGTAGAAGTTGTAGGCGAAAAAAAAGCCCGCCGGAATAAAGCGGGCTTTGTTAGAACAGACCGGGTGGCCGAATGGTTAGGCGGGTCGCTCAGCAAGTGCCCCCACGCTGGTTCGATTCCAGCTCCGGTCTCCGAAAGTGAAGGTGTTTGCTCCGGGCTAGTGGTGAAACTGGTAGACACTCCGGACTTTAAATCCGGCGCTTTGCGGCATGTGGGTTCGAGTCCCACCTAGCCCATCCCAGAGCGGTTCTTTTAGTTTTTCTCCTTTCCTTCTCGCGGGACCAGGGATTATGTCCCAGGTCCAAGCTCGTCAACTAGGGACAAGTATAGATTCGAGTGTTTTGTAAGTCAATTGGGATTCAATTGGGATTTGGATTGGTGCTAGCATGCTGCAATGGCTGAGGAAAAAGAGGAGAAAGCAGAGCAGCGGACTTACCGGCTGCCGGTGGGGCAGGTTGAGTTCATTGAGTTGTTAGCGGCACGTCGGATACTAGGTTCAAACAGAAGTGCCGTGGTGCGGGCGCTGCTTGGCAATGCGATCAAGGATCTGGTTGAGAACGAGTTCGTAAAAAAGCACCTAGAAACGCTCGAACTACTCAAGAAAAAATGAAACTGACCCACTACCGGAGAGCTTAATTCGTTGACAATTCTGGCTAAAATATCGTCTAATCAAAGGTTATTGTCCGCCTCGGGGATCCTCGCTAATGAAACGTACTTTTCACCCCTCGGTCATTCGCAGGAAGCGTACTCACGGGTTTCTCGTTCGTATGCGCACGCGCGGGGGCCGGGCCGTGCTTCGGGCACGCCGCGCTAAGGGGCGTGCCCGTTTGAGCGTTTGAGCGCTCGCAGACGCTACGCCCGAAGGCAGCGGCTCGGAACGGCCGATATTGCATCGCTGCTTTCAGGCGGGCGAGCACTCAAGCGTCCCGGGTTCAGCGTGCTATTCAGAGCAAACCTGCTCGGTGTTCCCAGGCTAGGTCTCATCGTTCCCAAGCGCGTCTTCCCGCGCGCAGTCGACCGCAACCGGATGAAGCGCTTGTTGCGGGAGTTGTTTCGAGCCCAACAAGCGCGGCTTGGAAGCCGCGATATTCTGATTCGCTTGACCGCAGGTACGGTTGCATTGGCGGAAGTCGAGCGATGCCTGGTGGGATCGTCGTGAGCAGACTGTTATCGTTCTTGATCCGAAGTTATCGTTACGGTTTGAGCCCACTGCTGGGCATGCATTGCCGTTTCCATCCCACCTGCTCCGAATACGCGCTCGAAGCTCTCGAACGCCACGGCACAGTGCGGGGCATGCGGCTTGTCCTTGCGCGCCTTGGACGCTGTCATCCTTGGCACCCGGGCGGCCATGACCCGGTTCCGTAGTTGTCTGCTCGCTTCATGGACACTCAGCGTCTGATCCTCTTCTTCGTGTTCTCGTTCTCGCTGCTGCTCCTTTGGGAAGCGTGGCAGAAAGAACACCGACCGCCGGCACCTGCGGCCCCTACTTCCCCCGTATCGGCTCCCGCGCCGGGCGCTCCCGCGGCGGCCACGGCGGCCCGTGGTGCAGACGTCGTTCCGGCGCTCAACGCTGCTTCTCAAAGCGAACAGCGCGTGCGCGTGCGCACCGAGACCATGGTCGCGGAGATCGACACACAGGGTGGTGATCTCGTCTACCTGGAACTGCTGCAACACAAAGATACCCTCGATGGAAGCAAGAACCTGGTTCTGTTTGGACCCGAGCATCGCTACAGCGCGCAAAGTGGCTTGACGGGCGGCCTGCCTTTCCACAGGACGCTCTTCACGACTGCGGAATTGGAACCCACTCTCGCTCCGGGAAAGGACAATCTGGAGGTTCGGCTCGAGGCGAGCGCGCCAGATGGAGTGAAGGTGACAAAAATTCTCACCTTCCATCGTGCTAGTTACCAGATCGATATCACCGAGGAGATCAAAAACGGCACTGCGTCGCCCATCTCGACCTTTGCCTATTTCCAGCTCACGCGCGACGGCAAAGCCCCTCCCGGCGATCCCCGCATGGCGCAGACGTATACGGGTGCCGCGCTGTACACCGAGCAGGACAAGTACCAGGAATTGCCGTTTGGCAAATTTGGCCCCATCGACAAGGAAACACTTGCGTCGAAACCCTCGAACAATGGCTGGATCGCGATGGTGCAGCATTATTTTGTCGCCGCCTTCCTGCCGCCGGACAAGGTGCAACGCGACTTTTACACGAAGCGGCTCGCGGAGGACTTTTACTCCGTGGGCGTGAAGGTGCCGCTGGGGCCGATCGCGCCGGGCGCCACCGCGCGGGTCACAGTACCGCTTTACGCCGGTCCGCAGGACCAGGATCACCTTAAGGCTGTCGCCCCGGGCTTGGAACACGTAGTCAACTACGGACTGTTCAAGGTGATCTCGGAGCCGCTCTTCTGGGTTCTAAAATTTTTCCATGGTTTGATGGGGAACTGGGGCCTTGCCATCATCGTGCTGACCGTAGTGATCAAGCTGATCTTTTTTCCCCTGTCGGCGGCGAGCTACCGCTCAATGGCGAAGATGAAGCTGGTGACGCCGCGGCTGATGAAGCTCCGCGAACAGTACGCGGACGACAAAACGAAGATGAATCAGGCGATGATGGACCTGTACAAGACCGAGAAAATCAACCCGCTCGGGGGTTGCCTGCCGATTCTCGTGCAGATTCCGGTATTCATAGCGCTCTACTGGGTGCTCTTCGAAAGCGTGGAACTGCGCCACGCCCCGTTCTACCTCTGGATCAAGGATCTTTCGGCGCCCGATCCTTGGTACGTGCTTCCAACGCTGATGATGGCTTCCATGATCGTTCAGACCAAGATGAATCCCACGCCGCCCGATCCGGTTCAGGCCAAGGTCATGATGATCATGCCGTTTGCATTCGGGGTGATGTTCTACTTTTTCCCCTCCGGCCTGGTTCTCTACTGGTTCGTCAACAATATCCTGTCGATCCTGCAGCAGTGGCAAATTACCCGCATGATCGGGGGAGAAAAGACCGCCGCCAGCGCCAAACGCTGAGATGCCACCCGAAAGCGGGCAGACGATAAGCCCCGGAAGCAACATGGCAGGACCGTCCGATACCGATGTGATCGCGGCTGTCGGGACCGCGCCGGGAAGGGCCGGCATCGGCATTGTGCGCGTTTCCGGGAAGAAGCTCGAGCAGCTCGCATCGCACCTGCTCGGCGCTGTACCGGCGCCGCGTTTGGCCGTGCGTGCGACCTTCCAAGGCGCCGCCGGCGAACCGATCGACGACGGCATCGCGCTTTTCTTTCCCGCACCGGCATCCTATACCGGCGAAGACGTGCTCGAGCTGCAGGGTCACGGCGGTCCCGTCGTGCTGCAAATGATCCTGAGGCGATGCCTGGAGCTTGGCGCGCGCCTCGCCGAGCCCGGGGAATTCACCCGTCGCGCCTTCCTGAATGACAAGCTCGATCTCGCGCAAGCCGAGGGCGTGGCCGACCTTATCGACGCCGCTACCGAGGCTGCGGCGCGGTGCGCGCTGCGCTCGCTGCGCGGCGAATTCTCGGAGGCGATTGGAAACCTTGCGAAGCGGCTCGTCGAGCTGCGCACGCTGGTGGAAGCGACCTTGGACTTTCCCGAGGAGGAAATCGATCAGGTGGACCGAGAGGACGCCCGCGGGCGCCTGAGGCACCTGCAGGAAGAGGTTGGCCGGTCGCTTGCTCGCGGCCGTCAGGGGAGCGTCCTTCGCAACGGACTTCAGGTCGTATTGGCTGGCCAGACAAACGTAGGAAAATCATCGCTCCTCAACCGGCTCGCCGGAGAGGACCTCGCCATCGTCACTGAAATTCCCGGCACTACGCGCGATGCCTTGCGCCAGACCATTCAGATTGAGGGCGTGCCGGTGAATATCATTGATACTGCCGGTCTGCGAGACACTGCGGACAAAGTCGAGGCAATCGGCATCGCACGCACCTGGGAGGTGATCGGACACGCCGATGCGCTGCTTCTTGTCGTCGACGCGCGTACCGGAGTTACCGCAGCCGATCGGTCTATCGTCCACCGGCTGCCGGGGAAACTGAAGCGGGTTACGGTGTTCAACAAGATAGATCTTTCCGGCGATGCGCCGCGGGCGGAGGAAAGCGCGCACGGTTGGCGCATTCATGTTTCGGCGAGGACCGGTGAGGGCCTAGCCGCGCTGCGCCGCGCGCTGCTCACGCTCGCCGGGTGGCAGCTCGGAGGAGAAGACGTGTTCATGGCGCGCGAGCGGCACCTTCTCTCCCTCGAGCGCGTCGCCCAGGCGCTCGAGCGGGCCGGACAGACAATGTCACAGAGCGAGCTTTTCGCAGAGGAGCTTCGTCTAGCGCAGCGCGAGCTCGGCTCGATTACAGGGGAATTTTCGGCGGATGACCTGCTGGGTCAAATCTTCGCGCGCTTTTGCGTTGGAAAGTGATCCGGTATCGCCTGAAGCCTTATCCGGTCTTGAAGGCGCTCGTAATTTGCGGGGCGGGCGGGGCGCTCTTCAGCGCCGTGCGCGCACCCCTCCCATGGATGCTTGGGCCTTTGCTTGCCATGGCCTTTGGAAAGCTCCTGGGCGCCGATCTGGCTTCACCAAAGGGGGGCCGAGCGACCGGACAGCTCATCATAGGCTGCGCGCTTGGCTTGTACTTCACCCCGGTGGTCGGCCACGAGGTCGTGGCGCACTGGTATCTGTTGATCGCGGCGGCCGCTTTCACGGTTCTGCTCGCGTACGCGAGTGGATGGTTCCTCACGCGCAGCACGGGGCTAGATGGAACGACGGCGCTTTTCGCCAGCGTTCCCGGAGGAGCCGCCGAGATGACTGTCCTCGGCGAGCGCTTCGGCGCCCGGCCTGACCGCGTGGTGCTCGCGCAGTCCCTGCGCGTCATGATTGTCGTTGTGGCAGTGCCGTTCCTGTTTAGCTTTCTCGGCGTGCACGGAGCGGAAGACTACCGCCCGGCTCAAATCGGCGTGGACGCCGCGGGGCTGCTCGCCTTACTTGGACTGGCAGCGACGGCCGGTGCGCTGCTCGCGAAACTAGGCGTGCCAAACGCATGGATGCTGGGACCGCTCGCCGTAGCAGTGGCGCTGACTCTTGCCGAGGTGGGCTTATCGGCAATCCCCGTATGGCTGTCCAACTCGGCGCAGCTTCTGCTCGGGTGCGCGCTCGGGTCCGGATTTGATCGAAAGTCACTGAGCACGGCGCCGCGCTTCGTTGCCATGGTGTGCGCCTCCGTGGTTCTGGCCATCGCGGTCTCTGCCCTATTCGCGTGGGGCCTCGCGCTCGCCGGTACGGTCCCGATCTCAACAATGGTCCTTGCCACGGCGCCGGGCGGCATGGCGGAGATGTGCGTCACCGCCAAGGTGCTGCAACTGGGCGTGCCGCTCGTCACAGCAGCCCATGTCACGCGGGTGATTATTCTCGTGACCACGACCGCGCCCATGTTTCGTTTCGCGAAACACCTCAGGCGCAGTTGGCGGACATAAACGAACCGATTATCTCTCAAGTACCTATTCTATAACGGGATTTTCCGCGCCACGCGGATCGTGATAAAGTTCGCAGCCTAACAGTTCTTTCGCGACAGCAGCCTCGACATGCTGCCAAGTCGTCATCGCGAGGCCCCAGGATGAATCAACCTTACGTTGCCGCTATTGATATCGGCGCTCCGGCTTATGTTCAGCATCACGGCGTCAAGGAGTGGGTCGCGCGCTTTGCCGCGCTGAGCAAACCGGACCGGATTCAATGGTGCGACGGCTCGCGGGAAGAATACGACCGGCTTTGCGACGATATGGTCAAGTCGGGAATGCTGAAGCGGCTCAGCCCCAAGCTTCGTCCAAATTCTTTCCTCGCGCTTTCCGATCCCAACGACGTGGCGCGCACCGAAGACCGGACCTTCATCTGCTCTCAGAAAAAGGAAGACGCAGGCCCGACGAACAACTGGGTCGACCCCGGGGAGATGCGCGCGACGTTGAGCAAGCTCTTCGATGGCTGTATGCGCGGCAGGACCCTGTATGTGGTTCCGTTCTCGATGGGGCCGCTCGGCTCGCACATCGCGCATATCGGCATCGAACTGACCGACTCGCCCTACGTGGTAGTCAGCATGCACATGATGACGCGCATGTCGAAAAAGGTGTGGGAAATTCTGGGCAAAAGCGGGCATTTCGTACCCTGCCTCCATTCAGTCGGCGCGCCGCTCGCTCCCGGCCAGAAAGACGTGCGCTGGCCGTGCAGCAAGGAGCACAAATATATCGTTCACTACCCGGAGTCCAAGGAAATATGGTCCTTCGGCTCCGGTTATGGCGGCAATGCGCTGCTCGGGAAAAAATGCTTTTCGCTTCGCATCGCCTCCATCATGGGCCGGGAGCAGGGTTGGCTCGCCGAGCACATGCTGATCCTCGGTGTGACGCCGCCTTCGGGTGAGAAACTCTACGTGAGCGCGGCGTTTCCTTCGGCGTGCGGCAAGACGAATTTCGCCATGCTGATTCCACCGCCGGCGTTCAAGGGTTGGAAAGTCTCGACCGTCGGGGAAGACATTGCGTGGATAAAGCCGGGCAAGGACGGTCGCTTCTACGCGATCAACCCCGAATCGGGATTTTTCGGCGTTGCGCCGGGGACGTCGGAGAAGACTAATCCCAACTGCATGGCGATGATCAGGAGCAACACGATATTCACGAACGTGGCCATGACGCCGGAAGGAGACGTGTGGTGGGAAGGGATGACCGATACGCCCCCCGCGAGGCTCATCGATTGGCAGGGGAAGGATTGGACACCCGATTGCGGCAGGAAAGCGGCGCATCCCAACGCACGATTCACGGTTCCGGCGTCGCAGTGTCCTTCGATCGATTCCGATTGGGAAAATCCGCAGGGCGTTCCGATATCTGCCTTCGTGTTCGGAGGCCGGCGCGCCGACACGATTCCCCTGGTCGCCGAGGCTTTCGATTGGGATGCGGGTGTCTATTTCGCGGCAACGATGGGTTCAGAGACTACCGCGGCGGCGACAGGGAAAGTCGGAGTAGTCAGACGCGATCCGATGGCGATGATTCCGTTCGTCGGGTACAACATGGGCGATTACTTCAACCACTGGCTCAAGCTAGGCCGCTCAGTGGCCAAGCGCCCGCGCATTTTCTGCGTCAATTGGTTCCGTACCGATCCCAACGGCAAATTCATCTGGCCGGGGTTCGGCGAGAACGTGCGCGTGCTGAAATGGATAGTGGAGCGCTGCGAGGGCAAAGGGCACGCGGTCGAAACACCCATCGGTTATGTGCCCAGCTTCGCGGATCTGGAGTGGAAGGGCCTAGAGACTTTCGATGGTGATAAGTTCAGGCGGGTGAGCTCGGTCGACCCGGTCGAATGGAAACGGGAGTTGAAGCTGCAGGATGAATTGCTGCAGCTGCTGGGGAGCCGTTTGCCGCGTGAGCTCGCCGCGCGGCGTGAGACACTCGGACGTTCCCTAGGCTGAGATTTCGAATTTCGTGACCCGTCGCAGGACGCTCTTCAAAGGTCCATGATTTGCGATTTAATGCATTTAAGTTGTTGTTTATGTTTTCTATTCTATACAGAACGCCTGTGCCGCAGCTGCTGTGAATATCCGGTGTAGACACGGTTAGCAACTGTAGATTAGGGAAACAGGCTGTTTAATCCCGGTGGGAGTTTGTGCAGAACGCGGACGTTTCACGTGAAACGTCCGCCTGGTTGATTTGCTCCTCCATTTATTCCGCGATTGGCCGAGTCCGTCTCTGGACGCTGGAAGTTCCACGTGAAACACCTGTCAGTCGTCGCGGAATACCTTAAAATTCGATTGGTTTCGGTCTATTTTCTTACCCAAAGCGATGCAAATCCGCACCCGTTTCGATGTCATCGTGGTCGGTGGCGGCCACGCCGGGACCGAGGCGGCGCTTGCGGCCGCGCGGGCCGGTTGTCGGACTCTTTTGCTGACCCACAACATCGAGACGCTGGGGCAGATGTCTTGCAACCCGTCCATCGGGGGTATTGGGAAAGGGCATCTTGTCAAGGAAGTGGATGCCTTGGGCGGAGCCATGGCGATCGCCACAGACGAAGCGGGAATCCAGTTTCGTATCTTGAATTCGTCCAAAGGCCCCG
>WNGP01000235.1_pt1 | contig 41127 bp, 42 predicted proteins | sample 5407671 | NCBI WGS metagenome assembly WNGP01 (sample SAMN13153381, study PRJNA577476) | soil metagenome | isolation source: 40 cm soil or saprolite under Garry oak tree replicate 2 | place: USA:California | collected 2016-06-15 | reverse complement strand
ACCACCTGGCCCTGCCGGATAAACCGCTGCGCGGCCCGCCGGTGCAGCACCGGTACTTCCGCGGGCAGCGTCCGGCGCAGCTCCAGCCGCAGGAAATCCGCCAGCAGGTGGTGGTAGCGGAACCAGTGACGCTGCTACGAGCGTCGGCGAGCTCCGACAGCACCCGGTCGATCATCGCCGGTGCATTGAAGTCGGGTGTCGCTGCTGGCGGTTCCGCCCGGCCGGTCGTGGCCGAAGCGTGACGGACCTCGTCGAGCAGGGCAAGCCAGAACTGCTGGGCGTCTTGCTGGTCGCGTTGCACCTGCAGCACCGCGAGCCGGCGCGGCTGCCCCGGACGGTCGGCCCAGGCGCGCAGCAGGCACGTCTTCCCGCTGCCCGCCGGAGCCGAGATGACCGTCACGTTCCGCGTCGCCGCGCGATCCAGGGCAGCGACAAGATCACCCCGGTCAATCAGCCGGGGAGCTGCTGGAGCCACCGTCACAGGCCCGCCTTGATATCCACGCCCGACACCCTGGCGCCGGTTACACAGCCCCGGCACCTTCCCTCTCGGTACCAGGCCAGCGCGCGTACTGTCAACCGCGCGCGAACCCTCGGTTCTGCCGCACTCTCAAGCACGCGCCGCCGCGATCCCGTCCCCTCCGGCGTTGTCCCGGTGCGGCGAATCACCACGATCCGGTGATGACCTCTTACCTGCCTGGTAGCAACCCGGGCCCGTCGATCGCCTGGTCAAGGAGAACGACATGACACCCGGCAACGAGCTTCGCTGCGCCGGCGAGAGGGAGGAATTCATGATGCGCAACAACGTGCAGCGGCTCGGCGAGCCCGTCACCGCCGCGCTCCTGGGTCGGTTGACGCCATGAGCGCAGGGGTAGCGATCGTGGCCGGCGGGGCGGTGCGCTTGGTCACGCGACGGCGGCGACCCTCGCCGCCGTCAGCCGCACGGTGGTGGCGGCCGACCGGAGTGAGCAGGCGCTGCGTGAACTCCCCCACCATGTCCGGGCCGAGGTGGCGGCGCCACCGACCCCGGCCGCGGCGACGCGGCTCATCGACCGGATCGCCGGCCAGGTCCGGCCCCCCGGCGTGCTGGTCAGCACCATCGGCGCGTTCCGTCCGGGAGACGCGCTTACCACGGCGCCCGAGACGCTGCGGCTCATGCTCGACGTCAACCCGGGACCCGCGCTGTGGCTGAGCCGGGCGGCAGCGCCGCACACGCAGCGGCAGGGCTCAGGTGCCATCGTGCACGTGGCCGCCCCGGGGATTGACCCATCGCCGACCGCGCCGGCAGGACCGAGGCCAGTTCCCGGATGGCCTGCGCCTGCCCGTGGAGCGTCACGCTGACGCAGCCTCGTCAATCACCGGGATCCGGTGACGGCCTTTCACCTGGCTGGCGGCAAGCCTGAGCCCATCGCGAAAGCTCGCACGGCCGCCAGGGGACGTGCTCCGAGACCCCAGGGAGATACCGTGACATCACCAGCCTCCGGCGCAGACAGCGCCCCCGGCCCGCCCGGCTACGCGCCCATCCCGCAGTCGGCGCCGGGCCCGCAGTCCGTGACCGGGCGTGCGGCCTCACCCGGCGCCACGACCGGCAGCGGCAACCGCCGCCTCGGCCTGGCTCTGCTGGTCATCGCCACCGCCCAGCTCATGGTCGTGCTCGACGCCACCATCGTCAATGTGGCATTGCCGCATGTACAGCGTGCGCTTGGCTTCTCCGGAACCGGCCTGGAGTGGGTGGTGAACGCCTACGCGGTCACCTTCGGCGGCCTGCTCCTGCTCGGCGGCCGCGCCGGTGACATCCTTGGCCGGCGGCGGGTGTTCGTCTTCGGGCTGCTGCTATTTTCCGCGGCGTCCCTTGTCGGCGGGTTCGCCACCAGCCAGTGGTGGCTGCTTACCGCGAGAGCGGTACAGGGAGCTGGCGGCGCGGTGATCGCGCCGACCGCACTGGCGCTGATCACCACCAACTTTCCCCAAGGCGGGGAACGCAACAGGGCGTTCAGCATCTACGCGGCGATGGCCGGCGCCGGCAGCGCGGCGGGCCTGCTACTGGGCGGCATACTGACCACCTACGCGTCATGGCGGTGGGTGCTGTTCGTCAACGTCCCGATCGGGATCGTGGTGGCGGCCGCGGCGCCGCGCGTACTGGCCGAATCGCCCCGCCGGCCGGGCCGGATCGACGTGGCCGGCGCGGTCACCAGCACCGGCGGCGTCGCGCTGCTCGTCTACGGCCTGTCCAAGGCGGCCACCGGGGCTGACGGCATATCGCACTGGGGTGACGCGCAGGTGCTGGCATCGCTGCCCGCGTCCGTAGTGCTTCTCGTCTCGTTCGTGCTGATCGAAATGCGCAGCTCGCACCCGCTGCTCCCGATTCGGGTACTCGCCGACCGTAACAGGTCGGGCGCCTACCTGATCATGCTGTGCATCGCCACCGGGCTTTTCGGCTTGTTCTTCTTCCTCACCCTCTTCATACAGACCGTCCTCGGCTACAGCGCGATCCGGGCGGGCATCGCCTACCTGCCCTTCGCCGTCGGGGTCGTGATCGCCTCCGCGCTGGCTTCGCCGCTGGTGGCGCGGATCGGCCCACGGCCGCTGATCCTGGCCGGCTCCGCCATGGTCGCGGGCGGGATGTTCTGGTTTTCCAGGCTGACCGAGCACTCCGGCTACGCCGGCCATCTGCTCGGCCCGCAGCTCGTGAGCTCGTTCGGGCTCGGCCTGGTGTTCGTCCCGCTGGCCCTGGTCGCCCTGCACAACGTGGCCGAGCAGGACTCCGGTGTCGCCTCCAGCCTGCTCAACGCCGCCCAGCAGGTCGGCGGCGCGATCGGGCTTGCGCTGCTCGGCACCGTCGCCTGGACGGCCGTCGCGGACAGCGTCAGGACTCAGGTCGCGCACGCGGCGGCGGCCGCCGCGAAGGCGGGCCAACCATTGCCGAAGCCGGGCACCCCCCCGCCGGCGTCCATCTACGATCACGCCCTGACGGTCGGCTTTTCCCGTGCGTTCGTTGTTGCCGCGGGGATCGCGCTGCTCGCCCTGCTCATCGGGATCGTCACTATCCGGGTCAGCCGCCAGGAACTGGCCGGTGCCGTGCCCGAGCCGCAAGAGGCGGCACCGCAGCCCGCGGCATCACAGCTCGGGACTGTGCAGCGGCATGAGGACCGAGCCGCCCTCGCCGCGGCGGCCCGTCCGTGCCGGTTCTGCTAGCCGGCACGTCATCACCACCTGGGAGAAGAGCGCAGGGACGACTCCGGCGCCCAGGCCCACGACGGCGCAACGGCCCCGCAGACACCACGCGGTCTTGCGCGCGTATTTGCCGTGGCTGCCAGCGCCCGCCCGCCGCCCTCCGCACGCAAACCGCACAGGACAGGACAACCCCCTGACCGTGTCCGGGCTGGCCAGGGGGTTGTTCTGGCTGGTGGTAGCAGGTCCAGGGTTCGAACCTGAGTAGGCTAAGTGGCCGCGAGGATTGGCGTGATCTGCGGGGCTTCGCGTGTCCTGAGGCAGGGTAGGCACAGGTTCCGTGATCATCGGAGCTTTCTGCGCTTCGTAATCACGAGCGTGCCTGTGCCCGCCATCCCATCATGACTGCTGGAACCGGTGTGGGACCAGTTCGCCGCGCTGCTGCCCGACCGCCCGGTCCATGACCCTGCTCACCCGCTGGACCGCCACCGGCCCCGGATCGCCGACCGGATCATCTTCGAAAAAGCTGGTCCAGGTCCTGCGGTTCGGCTGCTCGTATGAGCCGATCGCCGACTGCGGCTGCTCGGCCACCACGATCCGGGAACGCCGGGATGAGTGGGATCAAGGCGGGCTCTTCGGGAAGCCGAAGACGATCGCCCGGGAATCCTATGACCCCATGGCCGGCCTGGTCCTGCGGGACATCGCCATCGACGGGTACATCACGAAGGCTCCCGGCGGCCAGTGCGCGGGACGCAGCCCGGTGACCGCGGCAAGCCGCCGGGAATGCTTTCGCCAGGACGATCTACGGGGAGATCTTCGACAACGACGAGGCGTTCGGGCTGTTCTGCTCCATCGCCGCCAGCGGGGAGGCGCAGGGCGGGTGGGAGAACGGCAAGATCGCGGCGCTGGTGCCCGGCTCACAGGCCGGCCTGGCGGCGAAGAGGAGAATGATGACCAGCCCGCAGGCTGAACCACCTTCCGCGCAGTCTCTCGGCGAAAGCCTGGCCGCTCTGGCCGTCCAGGTAGCCGCCCTGCGCGGGCAGGTCACGCTGATCAGCCAGCGCCTCGACCGGGCCGGGCTCCGCGGCGACCTGGACCTCGCCGCCGCTTCGAGGAACTCGCCCAGACCGTCGCCGACGCACTGGACGCCGCCGCACCCCGCGGCCCTGCCGCACCCTCCTGGATCGGCCTGGACCGCCAGGCCTATACGGCGCAGCTAGCCGAGCTGCGGCAGTGGGCCGATACCGTGCTCCGCCAGCATTACGGCGGGTACGAGCTGCGGGACTGCTGGACTGGCCACATCCACGCCATCTGGGAACTGTCCACCCTGGCCGCCGCATGGCACCACGCCTACGGCGGCAACCGGCCCGACCTGGCCCGCGCCCTGGAGTTCTACGACCGCTGGCTCCCCGGCACCATGCGCCGCATCGCCGCCATCACCCGGACATGCGTGCCGGAATGCGTCACGCGCCGCCGTTCCTGGTGACAAGTCGGCTTTCAGCGGGCGTGTGTGGTTCCCGGTCATTAACTGTTATGCGACGCTCGCCACGGGTATCTCGCGCCACCTACGAGGTTGCCAATCGCGGCGATGGGTGATCGCTAACCGGCCCAAACGAGGTGATAAACGCGGACCAGTCTCTCTGCGTCATCGGTGATGAACTCGATGAAACCGAAGTCACCTAGGTCGGCGACGCGCCTGCCCGGCACGGGCGGCACGGGTGCGCTGAATACCGGGTCATATGGGTCATCGCAGATCCGGGCTAGCGTCCGGACCAGCACGTCGAAGGCCTCGGACGGCAGACCCTTCATCTGGCGCAGGGCGCGATCCTCCAGCCACGGCCGCCAGCTCACGAGGCCGGGCGATACACCCGAACAGCATCCTGCAGCAGCATGCCGCCACTGACCGGGCCGCGAGCAGCATCCTGCGCCTCCCGGTAGCCAGGATCCCCTGCGGCGTCAGCATGAAATCTCCATAGACGAAGGACGCGCCGCAGTTGCTTCCAGCCAGCCGGATCACGGGCATTTTCCACTGCATCCCGGTACTGGTCCAGGAAGAACCCGCGCTCGTCCGCAGGCAGTTGATCCAGGATCCGCTGCGGGTCGAGCGGATCCTCGCGCTCGGCAGGCTGGGCGCTCACAGTGTCATCGTAACGTGCGGGGAAGGGAACGGCCCGCGGCACGCCAGACGGGCGTCCGGGTCGCGCGAACGGCTGCCGATCGCACATGTCATCCCATCGACCGGACTGCACCCGCATGTATCACATGTGCATAAGCGTGGCGAGAATTCGCTGAAGCGACTCAAGTTAAGGACTCTTTGGGCCTCGGCCAGCCAAGATACGGTGCCGGGTGCGCCGTCCGCGCGGACGCCGGCACCACGGCCACCCGGCTGCCCATGGCGCATGATGCCCTTAGCGTGATGTCAGCGGTCGGGTTCGCACGGCGTGAAGACACACCAGAACCATCAGTAGCGCGCACCCGACGGCGGGCAGTGGACGGACAACGTGGGTCACAGCAGCGTCCTGGTACCGCCGACGCCCCCGGGTACGCACCGCCCGCTCCCGGTCGGCGTATCACCAGCCAGGGCGGCCCAGCCGAATCCAAGCACCCTTCGCGGGAAGCTGGGGGATTCATAACGTGCCCCGGGAATCACGGCGGTCCCGACGCGATCATCAACCCCAGGAGCCGCCAGCGCCGACCAGCAAGCCCTGCCAGCAAAGAAGTCTGGGCTCGGAGCGGGGCCTGGCCACCCCGAGCCCAGACGGAAGAGGCGAGATAACTCTCAGCCCTTCGCTCAAGATCATGCCGGTTGAATCTTAATGCATGCTAGGACGCAGCTGTGAACCCGCTTATCAAGTGAATTTACTGGGCGCGGGGCCTGCTCGGCGACGTTACGCGCTGGCCGGCGGCTGGTCCGCAGCCGACGGCATGCCCGGCGGCCACGAGGTGAGCTGCTCGGTCACCTGGCCGGGAAGCTCACCCGAGGTCCAGCCGGCCAGTTCCCTGGCCCTGTCCCGGGCCTGATCCGGCGACTGGCGGCCGCGGCCGAGGGCTACCGGCGTGCTGCGCAGCGCCGAGGTGCCTTCCGGCGCCGGTTCGGTCAGCTTGACCTGCTGAAGCGAACCTGACTGAAGCGGTCCCAGCTGCTGCGGGACCTGCGGCACCGTTGCTTGCTGCAGCGGGACCTGCCCGCGCTGTGCGCATTCATCGCGGTCGAGGAACTCGGCGAGGTACTCGGCCTCGTCGGCGTCGATCCCGATGACGACCCGGGGCTCACCCCAGGGCTCTTTAAGCGAGTAGCCGACGTAGCTCACGACCGGCTGCCCCGGCGCGACCGCGAGTCCATGCAGCGCGCGCCATTGTTCCCATGCAGATTCCAGCCGCGTCGCGGCGCGCTGAGCACGTGCGACCAATTCTGGATCACGCATCGTGCGACCCTCCCCTGAGAGCGGACCGGCCCCGGCAACGTGCCTTCCGGGATGTGCCCGGCGGACAGTATCTCTGCCGGACGGCACCCTCGGTGCGGCACTCCGCCACCGGGGCCGACCCCCCATTCCATTGATCGAGTGCTGCCGCATTCACCCTGAGCGGCACCGGACCGGTGCCCGCATGGCGAAGACGGCAGAAGGTCACTCGGAACGCTGCTGCGGAATACCCGCGAGCAGTGCACGAACCTCAGTCTCCCGGTAGCGCCGGTGTCCCCCCAGCGTGCGGATCGAGGTCAGCTTGCCGGCCTTCGCCCATCGTGTGACGGTCTTGGGGTCGACACGAAACATCGTGGCGACCTCCGCGGGTGTCAACAGCGGCTCGGCCTCTGGTGTACGTGCGGACATGTGTGTGGCCTCTCCTCCTGGACCAGTGTTGCGATCCTGCGTTTCTTGTATTGCCTGGTGCTCCGTGGGGAGCCTGTCGGGGATGTCCTATATGGCCGACAGGGACCATATTGCCATCACCAGCGGTGACGCGTCGACCACCAGGCGCAAAGTTTCTGTACCGGGATGCCCAGTTACTCCGCCGATCACTGTCACTCAGGGTGATTCTAGCGATACTAATCGTCGCATCGCGGCAGATTCGGAAATACTGTCCGGCAAGTGTCGGCCGGCGGCCCCCGGGGCACTCAGTTCGCCAGCTCGAATTCGGCGAATGCGCGCCAGCGGCTGCGGGCACGCGCGTACATGGCGGCGGCGAGCTCGCACTCGCCCCGGGCCGCTCCGTCGATGGCGGCACGGATCTCGGCCACCGACTGGTCCCCGCGGAGCGCGTCGTCGCTGACCAGGTGCACGAGCCCTCCGTAGTCGAGTTCCACGAGCGAGTACGGGTGGAATTCCTCCAGCCAGCGGCCGACTTCGGCCAGGTCCCCGGCAGCCCGTGCGGGCTCGAGGACGGCATCGTCGGATCGGGCCGGCAGGCCGCGCAGCGCGGCCAGGCCGCGTGCGACCCGCCGGCGGGCGCGGTACATCGGCGTCGTGTAGACCAGCGCGCGGGTGGCCGACACGGTCGCCGCGGCGGCGGGCCGGCCCTGGCCCAGGGACACCCAACGCTCGGCCGGGGCGAAGGGCACGAACCAGGTGAGCGGCACGGTCCAGACGCTGGCCAGGATGTGCAGCCGGTCCGACGGCCGGTGCGGTCCGGCCTCCTCGAGCCGGGTCAGGGCGGCCATCGCCTGATCGTCGTCGCCGGCCGGGATGGTGCCAGGCAGCGCCGCACCGGTTTCGGACAGCATCCGGCCGTAGGCCAGCAGGCAGCGCAGCCTGGTCTGCCACGGGCACACATAAGTAATGCCATCCGCGCGCCGGACATAGGCGTGTTCGCTCTCCTGCACCGGCACCACCACCTGCGGTGCGGTAATGGCCCGGCGTACCGCCTCGCGGTGCTCCACCATGAGCGAGTCGGACCGCCGGGGCCGGGCAGATGAGGCCGCGTAGGCCGCCCACCGGGAACGGTCGGGTTCGTGAAAGGCCGACACCGGCTGGTAGATGCGAAGATACGCGGCGTAAGTCATCACTGTCGTATCGTGACATACCAGAACGCGACAAAGGCGATGGTCAAGATAACGAGATCATCTCTACTGTCAGTTACCAGCCAGTACGCAACGCATCGGGCACTTTCCTGCCTCTCCGGGCATCCCCAGGACCCGGCCCGCGGCCCGGCGCACGCAATACGCTTGGTTCCGATCCGGTTCAACGAGGAACCGGAACGGGATGAGGAGGGTCACCACCGTGACCAACGTATTCGCGATACCTCACCAGGAGAACGGCGTCGCCCCCGGAACACAGCCAGCCGGGCGAGCGGAGCACGAGCAGGTCGTCTTCTGCCAGGACCACCACACCGGGCTCAAGGCGATCATCGGCATCTACTCCACCGCGCTGGGCCCCGCGCTGGGCGGGACGCGCTTCTACCCTTACGGCAGCGAAGACGAGGCCCTCGCCGACGTGCTGAGGTTGTCCACGGCCATGGCCTACAAAAACGCGCTGGCAGGCCTGGACCACGGCGGCGGCAAGGCGGTCATCATCGGTGATCCGGCCCGGATCAAGACCGAACCGCTGCTGCGCGCCTACGGCCGCTTCGTCGCGTCCCTCGGCGGCCGCTACGTGACCGCATGTGACGTGGGCACGCGCAGCGAGGACATGGACATCATCGCCAGGGAATGCCGCTGGACCACGGGCCGGACGACCGCTAGCGGCGGCGCGGGCGACTCGTCCGTGCTGACGGCGATCGGGGTCATGCACGGAATGCGGGCGGTGGCCGAGCGCGTCTGGGGCAGCACCAGCCTGCGCAGCCGGACCGTCGGCGTCGAGGGAGTAGGCAAGGTCGGGCACCGCCTCGTCGGCCACCTCGTCGAGGCCGGAGCCGAGGTGGTCATCTGCGATGTCAGCACGGACGCGATCGAAGCCGTCCGCGCCCGTCACCCGGAAGTCCGCGCGGTCGCGGACGTCGAGGCGCTGATCGCGGAGAAACTGGACATCCTGGCCCCGTGCGCGCTGGGCGGGACGCTGAACGAGCAGGTGGTGAACGCGCTCACCGCGCGTATCGTGTGCGGCGCCGCCAACAACCAGCTGGCTCATCACGGCATCGAGAAACTGCTTGCCGACCGGGGCATCCTCTACGCGCCCGACTACGTGGTCAACTCGGGCGGTGTCATCCAGGTGGCGGACGAACTGGCCGGCTTCAGCTTCGACCGCGCCCGCGCCGCCACCGAGCAGATCTTCACTACCACCGGCAAAGTCCTCGCCCTCGCGGACGCCGACGGCGTGCCGCCGTCGGTGGCCGCGGACCGTCTGGCCGAGCGGCGGATGTCCGATGTCGGCCGGCTGCGCGGAATCTGGCTGGGCACGATGGGATCTGCGTAGGCATCAGGGGCGCAAAGCGGGTACGGTTGTACCTGTACGGATGCTGGTGAACGTCGCGCTCCCCGCTGCGAGGTGGCGGCGGAGTCATACGACGCTCGAAAGAGGCACTAAACCAGCGAGGCGGAGATCATGGGGCCTGACTGGCTCCGGACGTTCGAGGGGGTCGAGCCAATGGGGCGCGGCCGAGCCAAGGCCAAGCAGGTGAAGGTCGCTCGTCAGCTCAAGTACAAGAGCGACGATACAGACCTTGACCGGCTGCGTGCGGAGCTGGGCGTCGGTGCGGACTCTGGCGACGGCGATTCTGCCGCCGGGGATTACGACGACGATGACGACGATGACGAATCTCCCGGGAACGCTGCAGACGCCTGGAAGGACGCCTGGCCGCGCTGACCGCGATCAGGATCCGACGCCCAGGCCGTCGAGCACGTGCTTACCCCGGTCGCCTTCCGCGACCGGGACGGGGTACTGCCCGTCGAAACAGGCGCGGCACAGTCGGCCTTCCGGCAGTGTCGTCGCCTCGATGAGCCCTGCCAGCGACACGTAGCCCAGTGAGTCCGCGCCGATAGAGGCGCAGATCTCCTCGGGCGAAAGATGCCCCGCGATCAGTTCTGCGCGGGTGGCGAAATCGATGCCATAGAAGCACGGCCAGCTCACCGGCGGGGACGCGACCCGCACATGGACCTCGCTGGCGCCGGCCTCGCGGAGCATCGCGACGAGCGCGCGCTGGGTGTTCCCGCGGACGATGGAATCGTCGACCACGACGATCCTGCGGCCGGCGATGGCGTCCCTGAGCGGGTTCAGCTTCAGCTTGATGCCCCGCTCCCTGATGGTCTGGCTGGGCTGGATGAAGGTCCGGCCGACGTAGGAGTTCTTGACCAGCCCTTGGCCGAACGGGATGCCGCTGGCCTCAGCGAAGCCGATCGCCGCGGGCGTCCCGGACTCAGGCACCGGGATGACCAGGTCGGCGTCCGCGGGATGCTCGGCGGCAAGCTGCCTGCCCACCGCGACCCGGGTGGCGTGGACCCCCCGGCCGGAGATCGTGGTGTCCGGCCGGGCCAGGTAGACGTACTCGAACAGGCACCCGCTCGGCTGCGCCGCCGCGAAGGTCTGTGACCGCACCCCGCGCCCGTCGATGCAGACGAGTTCGCCGGGCGCGATCTCCCGCACGAACCTGGCCCCCACGATGTCCAGGGCGGCGGTCTCGCTCGCGACCACCCAGCCGGTGTTCAGGCGGCCGAGCACGAGCGGCCGGAAGCCGTGCGGGTCCCGCGCCGCGTAGAGCGTCTGCTCGTCCATGAAAACCAGCGAGTACGCGCCCTTGACCAGCGGCAGCACCGTCGCCGCCGCGGTCTCGACCACGCTGGCCGGGCCGACGGGCGCGCGGGCGGCACCGGCCGGGCCGGCGGGCGGAAGAGCGGCACCGGCCGGGCCGGCGGGCGGGAAAGCGGTACTGTCGCTGACGAACAGCGCAGTGAGCACATCGGTGTCGGACGTCGCCAGGATGCCGGCGCTGCCCTGACCCGGGCCGCCGAGCAGGCCGGCGAGTTCGCGGGTGTTGATCAGGTTCCCGTTGTGGCCGAGCGCCAGGCTGACCTTGCCGGTGGAGCGGAATGTCGGCTGCGCGTTGGCCCAGACCGAGGCGCCGGTGGTCGAGTACCGGCAGTGGCCCACCGCGATGTGGCCGCGGAGCGCGGTCAGGGCCGGTTCGTCGAAGACCTGGGCGACCAGGCCCATCTCCTTGTGCACCACGATGCGGTTGCCGTCGCTGACCGCGATGCCGGCCGCCTCCTGGCCCCGGTGCTGCAGCGCGTACAGGCCGTAGTAGGCGAGCTTGGCCACGTCTTCGTTCGGGGCCCACACACCGAACACGCCGCAGGCGTCTCGTGGCGGCCTGTCCTCAGGGTCAACTTCATCCGTCAGACGACCGTCGGGGGGTGTCACTGAAACAGTTTATTCACAGTGTCTTTTCAAAAGTCCGCGTTATCCAGATCCAGGTCGGAGTGCCCGCAGCTCATAGGAGCGGCAGGTAGGCGGCAAGATCGGCACGCGGGCCGCTGGCGTGGACGGCGCCGGAGCGGACCGCGCCGGCCCAGTCGAGCCGGCCGGCGGCCAGCCGGATCCAGGTCAGGGGGTCGGTCTCGACCACGTTCGGCGGCGTGCCCCGGGTGTGCACCGGCCCGGGCAGGCACTGCACGGCCGCCACCGGCGGGATCCGCACCTCCAGGACACGGCCCGGATGGCGGGCGGCCAGCGTGTACAGCAGGTACCTGGCCGCGACGCGCTGGTCGTCAGCCCCCGGAGCGGCGCCGGAGTCAAGCGCGCGAAGCACCGCGGACACGCTCTCCGGTCCGCGCGGGTCCGGCCGCCGGGGAGCCATCCGCGTCAGCCAAACTCAGCCGAACAACGCGGGCAGCGTCCCGGCGTGCACGACACCGAGTTCGGCCAGCGGGATGGCGAAGCAGGCGTCCACGGTCAGGCTGTCGCCGCCCACCGTGCCGATGGTCTGGCCGGGTACGCCGTGCGCGTCGCGGAGCCGGCCGAAGCCCGCTTCCGCACCAGGGCGCACCGCCACCACACAACGCGCGGCCGATTCACTGAACAGCGCGGTGAACGGGTCGCCGGGCAGCCGTACCGTGCAGCCGGCCCCGCCGCGCAGGCAGGCTTCGGCGAGCGCGACGGCCAGCCCTCCGTCAGACAGGTCGTGCGCGGCGGCCAGCAGCCCGTCCGCGGCCGCCGCGGCGAGCAGGGCAGCCAGCCGCCGTTCGGCGTCGAGGTCGGGCTCCGGCGGGCGGCCGCCCAGGTGACCGTGGCGCACGTGCGCCCAGACTGAGCCGCCGAACTCCGCCTCGGTACGGCCAAGCAGCACGATGGGGCCCGAGCCATCGCGGAACCCGATCGGGACCCGGCGGGTTACGTCGTCGTGGACGCCGAGCACTCCGATGACCGGGGTGGGGTGAATGGCCACAGTCCCCGTCTGGTTGTAGAAGCTGACGTTGCCGCCGGTGACCGGCACGCCGAGGGCGGCGCAGCCGTCGGCCAGCCCGCGCACGGCCTCGGCGAACTGCCACATCACCGCGGGGTCCTCGGGAGAGCCGAAGTTCAGGCAGTTCGTGACGGCGAGCGGGCGCGCCCCGGTCGCCGCCACGTTGCGGTAGGCCTCGGACAGCGCCAGCTGAGCGCCCTGGTAGGGATCGAGCCGGCAGTAGCGCCCGTTGCCGTCGGTGGCCAGCGCGATGCCGAGCCCGCTCGCCTCGTCCACCCGGAGCAGGCCGGCGTCTTCCGGCATGGCCAGCACGGTATCGCCGCGGACGTACCTGTCGTACTGGTCGGTGACCCAGCTCTTGTCGGCCAGGCCCGGCGAGCCGAGCAGGGCCAGCAGGTCCGCGCGCAGGCCCGCGCCGTCCGCCGGGCGGGGCAGCGCGGCCGGGTCGTCGGCGGCCAGCGCGTCCTGGGCCGGCGGCCGGCCGGCCGGCCTGGCGTAGACCGGGCCGTCGGCCGCGGAGCCGGGCGGGATGTCCACCACCGGCTCGCCGTGCCAGGTCATGACCAGCCGGCCGGTGTCCGTCACCTCGCCGATCACGGCGGCCCGGACGTCCCACTTGGCGCAGACGGCGAGGAACTGATCCACCCGGCCGGGCTCGACTACCGCCATCATGCGTTCCTGCGACTCGCTCATCAAGATCTCGGGCGGTCCCAGCGACGCCTCCCGCAGCGGCACCGCGTCCAGCCGGACCAGCATGCCGCCGGTGCCCGCGGCGGCGAGCTCGGTGGTCGCGCAGGCGACCCCGGCCGCGCCGAGGTCCTGGATGCCGATGACCAGACCGCCCGCGAAGAGCTCGAGGCAGCACTCGACCAGCAGCTTCTCCATGAAGGGGTCCCCCACCTGCACGCTGGGCCGCTTAGCGGCGTCGGCGTCCGCCGAGCCGACGGCGCCGCCGAACGCCGCGCTGGCCAGCACCGAGGCCCCGCCGACGCCGTCGGGCCCGGTGGTGGACCCGAACAGGATTACCTTGTTGCCCGGCCCGCTGGCCGCCGCGACCTGCAGGTCGCCGTGCCGCATGACCCCCACGCAGAGCGCATTGACCAGCGGGTTCCCCGCGTAGCTGGGGTCGAAGTCGAGTTCCCCGCCAATGTTGGGCAGGCCCAGGCAGTTCCCGTAGAAGGAGATACCGCTGACCACGCCGGGCAGCACCCGGCCGGTGTCGGGGGCGGTGGCCGGCCCGAACCTGAGCGCGTCCATCACCGCCACCGGGCGCGCGCCCATCGCGAGGATGTCGCGGACGATGCCGCCGACGCCGGTGGCCGCGCCCTGATGGGGTTCTACGTAGGACGGGTGGTTGTGCGATTCGATCTTGAAGGTGACCGCGTAGCCCTGGCCGATGTCCACCACCCCGGCGTTAGCCCCGATGCCCGCGAGCAGCGCGCCGGACGGCGGCGCCTTGGCCGCGAACTGCCTCAGGTGCACCTTGGAGGACTTGTAGGAGCAGTGCTCGCTCCACATGACCGAGTACAGGGCCAGCTCGGCGCTGGTCGGGCGGCGGCCGAGGGTGTCCACGATCTTCTCGTACTCGGCCTGCGTCAGCCCCAGCTCGGCAAAAGGCTGGAGCAAGCCGCCCGTGGCCGCCGCCCGTATCACGGTGTCCGTCTTGCTCATGCAGTCACCACCGAGGCGAAGAAGCCGAGGCCGTCGGCCGAGGGGCCGGTGAGCGAGTCGACCGCGTGCTCGGGGTGCGGCATCAGGCCGACCACGTTGCCCTCCGCGTTGCACACCCCCGCCACGGCGGCCGCCGAACCGTTGGGGTTGTCCCCGGCGTACCTGAGGACGACCTGCCCGGCCGCCTCGAGGTCCGCCAGCGTGCCCGGGTCGGCCGCGTAGGCGCCCTCCCCGCTCTTCAGCGGCACCACGATCTGCTCGCTTTCCCGGTAAGCGCGCGTCCAGGCGGTCCGCGCGTTCTCCACCCGCAGCCGCAGGTCCCTGGTGATGAACCGCAGGCCGGCGTTGCGGGTCAGCGCGCCCGGCAGCAGGTGCGCCTCGCACAGGATCTGGAACCCGTTGCAGATGCCGAGCACCGGCAGGCCGGACCGGGCGGCGGGGACCAGCTCGCCCATTATCGGGGCGAACCTGGCGATGGCGCCGCAGCGCAGGTAGTCGCCGTAGGAGAAGCCGCCGGGCAGGATCACCGCGTCCACGCCGCCCAGGTCGCGGTCGCCGTGCCACAGCGTGACCGGCTCGGCCCCGGCGAACTTGACCGCGCGCGCCGCGTCCCGGTCGTCGAGAGACCCAGGGAAAGTGATAACGCCTATCCGCACGCAGGAAGTTTATGTCTCCCTCGCGAGCCAAAGGGCCGCCGGCGGCGACTGGACCGAGGAGCGACGAGGGAAGGAGCCGCCAGTGAAGGGGGCAGGGGAGGTGGGCGGGGGCCCGGAGGCGAGCGAGAGAATAGAGCTAACAGGCTGCCCTGAACTGCCGCAGCGGCGCGTCCGCTGACCACCTGATGTGCTTGCGCATGGTCACGACCGTTCCGTGCCCTGGACGGCTGTCCAGGGTGACGTTGTCCACGCAGGCCCGCATGACGGCCAGGCCGCGGCCCGACTCGGGCAGCTGGGCGACCGGCGCCTGCTGCGGGCTCAGGTCCGCCTCCGCCGCGTCCCGGGCCGCCAGGCCGGCCCCGTCGTCCGCCACCTCGACCTGGCAGCCGACCGTGCCGAGGCGGGTGACCACCGCATAGCCACGGACTTGCCGACCGCCGTGGGTGAGGACGTTGGTGCAGGCTTCGGTCGCCGCGAGCAGGATGTCGTACACGGATTCCTCGTCTACGCCGAGCCCGCGCAGGGTGTCGCCGAGGACGCGGCGCATGACCGGCACGCTGAGCGTCTCGCACTGGAACACCAGGCCGAACTTCACATCAGGAACCGGCTTCACTCGCATCATGCCACCCGTATTCACAGTTCCCCCTTGAATTTCGGGTGATTCAGGCCCGGAGCCGGTTCCCGCCGCTCCCCGCAGCGGCAGTTCGCACGGATCCACGGACCCGTGCTCCCTAGCCGCTTCTGAATCACCCTCATGGGTCGAGTGATTCCCCGTTAACGCTGCCGAAACCCGGCGTCGCCAAACCGTAAGGCGGCCGGCCGCTCAGGCGTCGCCGGCGTGCAGCGTGAATTCCTCGATGACCGGGTTAGATAGCAGGTCCCGCGCCAGCTTTGTGATGGCTGTCACAGCCGCCTCGTCGGCGGGCCCGTCGAGCTCCACCTCGAACCGCTTTCCCTGCCTGACTCCGAGCACCTGCCCGAACCCCAGGCGGTGGCACGCGCTGACGATGGCTTCCCCTTGCGGATCATGTATCTCCGGCTTGAGCATTACTTCCACGATCATCCGCGCCACGTATCCTCCAGGGTGATCAGGGCATATATCTTCAGGTGAGGAGCGTCCCACGGGGAACGCGGACGCGTGCAGCCCCACCGGGCACGCAGCGTACGCGACCGCTCGGGGGCAGATGCGTCCTTGAGAATCTAAGGCCGTCTGGCCGGCGCTGGTGATCCCAGTCCCGGCCCGGAAAGGAGTGGCACGTGACCGTCGAATCCGGCGCCGCGACCACCGCCGCACCAGTTAGCCAGGCATCACTCAGTCAGGCAGTATCACAGGACGAACCCGCAGCCGGCCAGCCTGGCGGGCTGGTCCAGCTGCTCACCCCGGAGGGTGAGCGGGTCGAGCACCCCGATTACCCGCTGGATCTTTCCGCCGCCGACATCAGGAACCTGTACCGGGACCTGGTGCTCGTGCGCCGTATCGACACCGTGGCCATTTCCCTGCAGCGCCAGGGCGAGCTCGGCATCTGGGCCTCGCTGCTCGGCCAGGAGGCCGCCCAGATCGGGTCCGGGCGGGCGCTAAGCCCCGATGACATGGTGTTCCCCACCTACCGGGAGCATGGCGTGGCCTGGTGCCGCGGCATCGACCCGGTGAAGCTGCTCGAGCTGTACCGGGGCGTCAGCCACGGCGGCTGGGCGCCCGAGGAGCACAAGTTCCATCTGTACACGATCGTGATCGGCAGCCAGACCCTGCACGCCACCGGCTACGCGATGGGCATCCAGCGCGACGGTGCCGTGGGCGGCGGGGACAGGCCCGGCGAGGCGGTCATCGTGTACTTCGGCGACGGCGCCACCAGCCAGGGTGACGTGAACGAGGCCTTCGTCTGGGCGTCGGTGTTCAACACGCCCATCGTCTTCTTCTGCCAGAATAATCAGTGGGCGATCTCCGAACCGCTGGAGAAGCAGAGCCGCATCCCGCTCTACCAGCGGGCCCGCGGGTTCGGCTTCCCCGGGCTGCGGGTCGACGGCAACGACGTGCTGGCCTGCTACGCGGTGACGCAGAAGGCCATGCAGGCGGCCAGGGAAGGCCAGGGGCCGACCCTCATCGAGGCGTTCACCTACCGCATGGGCGCGCACACCACCACCGACGACCCGACCAGGTACCGGCTGGCCAGCGAGCTGGAAATGTGGAAGCTCAAGGACCCCATCGAGCGCGTCCGGGCCTACCTGGCCCGCACCGGGCAGGCCGAGCCGGAATTCTTCGCCGAGGTGGACGCGGAGGCCAAGCAGGTCGGCGCCCGGGTCCGCGAGGCGTGCCGGACGATGCCCGATCCGCCGCCGCTGGCCATCTTTGACAACGTGTACAGCGAGCCCACCGCGATCCTGCGGGCCGAGCGCGAGCAGTACGCCGCCTACCTGGATACCTTCGCGAGCGAGGAGGGGGCCGCGGGATGACCACTCTCACACTGTCCAAGGCCCTGAACGCGGGGCTGCGCAAGGCCATGGAGAACGATCCCCAGGTCCTGATCATGGGCGAGGACGTCGGCAAGCTCGGCGGCGTCTTCCGGGTCACCGACGGCCTATGGAAGGACTTCGGCGAGGCCCGGGTGATCGACACGCCGCTGGCCGAGTCCGGCATCGTCGGCACGGCGATCGGCCTGGCCCTGCGCGGGTACCGGCCGGTCTGCGAGATCCAGTTCGACGGCTTCGTCTTCCCGGCGGTCAACCAGATCGTCAGCCAGCTGGCCAAGATGCGCTACCGGTCCCGCGGCCAGGTCAGCCTGCCGGTGGTGATCCGCATCCCGTGCGGCGGCGGCATCGGCGCGGTGGAGCATCACAGCGAGTCTCCGGAAGTGCTGTTCACGCACACGGCCGGCCTGCGCGTGGTGGCCTGCGCGGACGCGGCCGACGCGTTCGCCATGATCCAGCAGTCGATCAGCTCCGACGACCCGGTGATCTTCTTCGAGCCGAAGCGGCGTTACTGGGACAAGGGCGAGGTCGACACGGCGGCCGGGGTCGCCGGCGCGCTGCCGTTCGACCGGGCCAAGGTCGCCCTCGAGGGCACCGACGTAACCTTGCTCACCTACGGCCCGCTGGTGCGCACCTGCCTGGAATCCGCGGTCGCCGCCCGCGAGGACGGACGCAGCGTCGAGGTCATCGACCTGCGCTCGCTCTCCCCGCTCGACGAGGACACGATTTGCGCCTCGGTCCGCAAGACCGGCCGCTGCGTCGTCGCGCACGAGGCGCCGGTGTACGCCGGGTTCGGGGCCGAGATCGCCGCCCGGGTTACCGAGCGGTGCTTCTACCACCTCGAGGCGCCGGTGCTGCGCGTCGGCGGCTTCGCCACCCCCTACCCGCCGTCCCGGCTAGAGGATCACTACCTACCCGATCTGGACCGGATCCTGGACGCCGTCGACCGCGCGTTCGGCTACTGAGGGGGCGATGATGGCGGAGCTCAAGGAGTTCAAGCTTCCTGACGTAGGCGAGGGCCTGACCGAAGCCGACATCGTCGCCTGGCACGTCAAGCCGGGCGACCCGGTCGAGGACGGCCAGATCATCGTGGAGATCGAGACCGCCAAGGCGGTAGTCGAGCTGCCGTCGCCGTGGGACGGCACCGTGGCCCGGCTGCTGGCCGAGGAGGGCCAGACCGTCAACGTCGGCGTGCCGATCATCGCGGTGGAGGTGGCTGGCCAGGCGCAAACCGATCATCCCGAACGAGCCGCGGTTCCCGCCCCGGCGCCCGCCGAAAGCGCCCCACCCGCCGAACCTGGGCCCGCCGAAGCTGGGAGCGAGCCTGGACGGCAGGCGGTCCTGGTCGGCTACGGCGTCAAGGCCTCGTCCACCACCCGCCGCCCGCGCAACACGCCCCCGGCCGTCGCGACCGCGGCCGTCGCGACCGCGGCGGAAGCAGGGGCGGTCCGGGCGGTGGCCAAGCCGCCGGTGCGCAAGCTGGCCAAGGACCTCGGCATCAGCCTGGCCGAGCTGGCGGGCAGCGGCCCGGACGGCTCGATCACCCGGGATGACGTGCAGCGGGCGGCCGCCGCAGACACCCAGGTCCGTTCGGGATATTCCTCGGTCCCGGACCGGGACGGCGAGGAGCGCATCCCGGTCCGGGGCGTGCGCAAGCACATGGCCGCGGCCATGGTGGCGAGCGCGTTCACCGCACCGCACGTCACCGAGTTCCTGCAGGTCGACGTGACCGAGACGATGGCGGCGCTGCCGCGGGTCCGCGAGCTGGCCGAATTCGCCGGGCTGAGAGTGTCGCCGCTGCTCTTCGTGGCCCGGGCGCTGCTGGTCGCGGTGGCCAGGCACCCGCTGATCAACTCGTCCTGGGACGCCGCTGCCGACGAGATCGTGGTCAGGCACTACGTGAACCTTGGCATCGCGGTAGCCGCCGACCGCGGCCTTATCGTGCCGAACATCAAGAACGCGCATGCGCTGCCACTCCCCGAACTGGCTCGCAGCCTGCAGGCGCTGGCCGAGACCGGCCGGGCGGGCAAGGCCACCCCGGCCGATCTGACGGGCGGCACGATCACGATCACCAACGTCGGGGTGTTCGGGGTCGACGCCGGCACCCCGATCCTCACCCCCGGCGAGACCGCCATCCTCGCGTTCGGTCAGGTCAAGGACACGCCCTGGGTGGTCGACGGCCAGCTCGCGGTGCGGAAGGCCTGTACCTTGTCGCTGTCCTTCGACCACCGCGTCGTGGACGGGGAGCTCGGCTCGGCCGTGCTGCGCGACATCGGCTCGATGCTGGAGGACCCGATCCGGATGCTCGCCTGGTCCTAGCACGTCATGATCATGCTGGCGTCAGAACGCGCCCTCGGGCAGGTCCATCAGGTCCAGCGTGGTCTCGTCCACGATCTTGCGCTCGGTGGCCAGCCGGGGCAGCACGGTGGCGGCGAAGAACCGGCCCGCGCCCAGCTTGCCCGCGTAGAAGTCGCGGTCGGGGGCGTCGGCGGCGATCTCGTCGAGCTTGCCCTGGGCGATCTCCGCGTGGGTCAGCAGCAGCCAGCCGATGACCAGGTCGCCGAGCGCCATCAGCAGCCTGGTCGTGTTCAGGCCGGCCTTGTAGATCTCGGCGGGCTGGTCCGCCGCGGCCATCAGGAAGCCAGCCATGGCGCCGGCCATGGCCTCGACGTGCCCGGCGGCCTCGGCCAGCGCGGCCCGTTCGGCCTTGAGTCTGCCGTTGCCGCCGTCCGCCGCGGCGAAGTCCCTGATCGTCGCCAGCAGCGCCCCGAACGCCTTCCCGTTGTCCTTGACGATCTTGCGGAAGAACAGGTCCAGGCTCTGGATCCCGGTCGTCCCCTCGTACAGGCTGTCAATCTTCGCGTCCCTGATGTACTGCTCGATCGGGTAGTCCTGGAGGAACCCGGAGCCGCCGAGGGTCTGCAGGGACAGGGTGAGCATCTCGTAGGACCGTTCGGACCCGACCCCCTTGACCACCGGCAGCAGCAGGTCGTTGAGGCCCGCGACGGTCTCGTCGGTCCGTCCCTGCGCCGCCGCGACCTGAAGCGTGTCCTGCAGCGTGGCCGTGTAGAGGACGAGCGCCCGCATGCCCTCCGCGTACGCCTTCTGCAACATCAGCATGCGGCGGACGTCGGGGTGGTGGATGATCGTCACCCGCGGCGCGGTCTTGTCCGTCATCTGGGTGAGGTCGGCGCCCTGCGTCCGGTTCCTGGCGAAGTCCAGCGCGTTCAGGTAGCCGGTGGACAAGGTGGCGATGGCCTTGGTCCCGACCATCATCCGGGCGTCCTCGATGACCTTGAACATCTGCCTGATGCCGTCGTGCACGCCGCCGACCAGGGTACCCACCGCGGGGCGGTCCGCGCCGAACGTCACCTCGCAGGTGGTCGAGGCCTTCAGGCCCATCTTGTGCTCGACCGTGGTGACGAAGACGCCGTTGCGCTCGCCCAGCGTCCCGTCCGCGCCGGTCAGGTACTTGGGCACGAGGAACATCGACAGGCCCTTGGTGCCCGGGCCGTGGCCTTCGGGCCGGGCCAGCACGAGGTGGAAGATGTTGTCCGCCAGGTCATGCTCGGCGCTGGTGATGAACCGCTTGACCCCCTCGATGTGCCAGGTTCCGTCCAGCTGCTCGATGGCCTTGGTCCGGCCGGCGCCCACGTCCGAGCCGGCGTCGGGCTCGGTCAGCACCATGGTGGCGCCCCATTCGCGCTCGATGGCGTCGGCGGCGAACTGCTTCTGGTGAGCCGTGCCGAGTTCCCACAGCACGCGGGCCATCGTGTGCCCGCTGGCGTACATCCAGACGGCCGGGTTGGAGCCGAGAATCAGCTCGGCCATGGCCCAGTTCAGCGACCTGGGCGCCTCGGTCCCGCCCAGCTCCGCGGGCAGGGACAGCCGGTACCACTCGGCGTCCATGAAGGCCCGGTAGGACTTGCGCAGCGACTCGGGAATCCGCACCGAGTGCGTGGCCGGGTCGAACACCGGCGGGTTCCGGTCCGCGTCGGCGAAAGACTCGGCCAGCGGGCCGGTCGCCAGCCGCTCGAGCTCGCCGAGAATGCCGCGGGCGGTCTCCTCGTCGAGTTCCGGGTAGGGCGGCTGGCCGAGCAGATCCTGGCGCCGCAGCACCTCGAACAGATTGAACTCGATGTCCCGCAGGTTGCTCTTGTAGTGGCTCATCGCTGCTCCGCCGTGTCGCCGTTCACTCGTCCTGCCCTCTATGCTACCCGTTGGTAACAAGTCCGGCGAGTGCGGGGAGCAGCCGGGAGAGCCCGTTTTACCGTCGGCGGACACAAATGAACTTGCGCGTCACCATTGGCTGCATGTCCTATTTTTTAGGGGTTTTCACATATTATTGATCACGGGCGACTACGCTTCGCTTGTGTGACGGACGTTCGCGACTCCTCGACGGGCCTGCCCGGGCGACGGCACAACGCGGACGTACCGTCGGAAACGCCGTCACTGCACGGGGCCGGACGGGGAGCGATGCCGCCGCAAGGTCAATTCTCCACCGAATCAGGGTCGCAGGGACCATCAGGGTCGCAGGGAGCCGATTCCCCTGGTTACGGTCAGCCGGGCGGCGATGCGCTGGCCCGCAGGCAGCCGGGACCTGGTTCTCATCCGCGCCAACCGGGCCGCCAGCCGCAGGCCAGGCTGGTCGCGCCGGGCGGCCGCCACCGGCGTGCGATGCCCGCCAGCCTGCCCGAGGGCGCGCCGGCCCTGGTGCTCGCGGTGCCCAATGTCGGCGATAATGGCCTGACCGGCGCCACCGCCGACATCGCGACCGTGCTCCGGGTGGACAACCCGGCCCTGGACGTGCGCACGGCGCGGATCGACCACGGCGGGCGCGGCGACCCGTCCGGGATCCGCGCGGTGCTGGCCGACGCGGCGGCCAGGCGCCCCGCGGGCGCGCCCTCGGCCGTGGTGGTGCCGCAGGTGGTGACGCCGCACCCGGCCAGCTTCCGGGAGCTGCGGGAGGCCATCGCGGCCAGCGGGGCCAACGCGCACATCGGCGAGGTGTACAACACCAACGCGCTGCTGGCCGAGGCGCTGCACCACCGGCTCGCGGACGCCGGGCTGGCCCGGGCCGACCGGGTGCGCATGTTCAGCATCACGACCTCGGCCGACGGCATCATCCTGGCGACCGTCGGCGGGGAGGAAGCAGTCGGCACCGCCAGCGTCACCGCCTTCCTGCTCGCGGCCCGGCTGGCGCTGCCGGTCATGGCCGCGTCGCTGGACGCCAAGCCCACCATCGAGGCAGCTGCGGCTCAGCTTGAGGGCATGGGCGTAAACCGGATCGCCCTCGCCCCGTGCGTGATCGGCCCGGAAGCCGACCCGGCGGCCGTCGAGGAAGCCGCGACCGCGATCGGCGCCAAGTGCTGCGCCCCGCTCGGCGCGCACGGCAACGTGATCAAGCTCTTCTCGCTCGCCTACGGCCGGGTGCTCAGCCAGCTCGAGACACCCGACACCTGACGGGTCACCCGGCCGGGCGGACGGCGCCGATGAGGCCGCCGGGTGAGTACATGCCATCGATGCGGACGAAGGCGCCGGTGTACGGGGCGTTGACCATCATGCCGTTGCCGATGTAGATCGCGACGTGGTGGATCGTGTTCGGGTCGGACGTGTTCGTGGCGTAGAAAAGCAGGTCACCGCGCCGGAGCTGGTTGAGCGGCACGTGCGGGCCGGATTCCCACTGGTAGCCGGTCCAGTGCGCCAGCTGGACGCCCGCGCGCGCCCACGCCATCATGGCCAGGCCCGAGCAGTCGTAGGTGTCCGGCCCGGCCCCGCCCCACTGGTAGGGCTTGCCCATCTGGGTCAGCGCCCAGTTGGCCGCGATGTCGCCCTGGGTGGCCGAGGCGCCAGAGCCCCACGCCCAGGAAGGCACCTGGCTCGAGCCTGCCGGGCTGCCCCCGGCCGCCGCCGCGGCTGCGGCGGCGGCCCGCGCGGCCCGCGCGGCCGCCGCCGCGGCCTGAGCCGCCAGGGCGGCCTGCCTGGCCGCCTTCAGCGACGATGCCTTCGCCTGGGCCGTGGCCAGCTCACCGGCCAGCTTGTTCCGCTGGCCCTGGGTCAGCTTCACGAACGCTTGCTGCCTGGCCACGGCGGCCTGGATGGCCAGCTTGAGGTCATTCGCCGCGCGCAGGTCGGCCTGCTGGGCCACCAGCAGCTCGTGCGCCTGCGTCCGGAACACCCTGGCCACCGCGTCGTTGGCCTGGTTCGCGGCCAGCGTCTCGGTCCCCGACTGGGCCAGGACCTGGCCCATCCCGACCTGAGTCATGTACGCCTGCGGGCCGTACGCGTCGCCGAGCATGGCCGTCACCGAGTCGAAGCCGCCGCCGGACTCGAACTCCTCGGCGGCGAGCCTGGCCACCCGGGTCCGGCTGGCGGCCTGCTGCCGCTCCGCCTGCCGGAGCCGAGCCTGGGTCACCTCGTACGCCGACGCGGCCCGCTGCTCGTTCACCCGGGCCTGGTCGTAGCGCTCGGTCAGCACCTCGGCCTGGGTCTGCAACCTGGCCAGCATCGCGTCGGCGGCCGACAGCTTGCCCTGTTCCGCGCCGAGCGCCGACTGGTGCTGCCGCACCTGGTTTTCCGCCGCGTTGATCTGTGCCGTGCTGGGCGGGTTGGGGTTGCCTGCCAGCCGCCAGTGCACCGTGGCCGCCGGAGCCGCCGGCGCGCTGAGCGCCAGGAGCAGGCCGCACCCCAGCGCCGCGCGCAGGCTGGCGTGTCCGCCGAGCCGGCTACCGACCCCACCCCCTCCCCTGCCCCTGCCCCTGCCCCTGCCCCTGCCCCTAACCTTGCCCCCGAGCCCCCGTGCGCCCCTCAAGCCCTAGCACCCCCGAATCCCGATCCCTCACGCTCCTGCACATTCCCGACTACTAAGTGTAGTTACCGTATCCCGTGATGTGATGTTAGTCTCGTCGCTATCGCTTCCCGGGCGAGGCCGGAATGTGATCCCGCGCACATCTGTTCGTGCGGGATGATTCACACTTATAGGGCGCGGCCAGGACTATCGCTGGCCAGCCCCGCTGGCGCAGTGGCCAGCGGCATAGCGGCCGGCAAGGAGGATCGGTGGAGGACGCCGAAGTTGTGCTCAGGCGGGCACCCCTTTTCGAAGGGCTCGACGATGAAAGCGCACGGGCGCTCCGGCGGCAGATGTCAGATGTGAAGCTGTCGCGAGGTGAGCACCTCTTCCTGGAGGGGCAGGGCGGCGACCGGCTGTACGTCGTGCTTGACGGCAAGATCAAGCTCACCCGCGCGGCGGCCGATGGCCGGGAGAACCTGATCAGCGTGCTGGGACCGGGCGAGATGTTCGGCGAGCTGTCGCTGTTCGACCCGCGACCGCGGACCTCGTCGGCCAGCGCCGTCACCGACGCGACAGTCGCTGCGCTCGCCCACGACGCGCTGCGGCCGTGGCTGCTCGAGCGCCCGGAAGTCTCCATGCACATGCTGCAGGCGCTGGCCAGGCGGCTGCGCCGGGCCAACGACGTGACGGCGGATCTCGTCTTCACCGACGTCCCGGGGCGCGTGGCGAAGAACCTGCTCGACCTGGCGGACCGGTTCGGCCAGCAGGAGCGCGACGGGCTGCACGTCCATCACGACCTGACCCAGGAGGAGCTGGCCCAGCTGGTCGGGGCGTCGCGGGAGACGGTCAACAAGGCGCTCGCGGACTTCGCCGCGCGCGGCTGGCTGCAGATCTCGGCCCGTTCTGTGCTCATCCTGGACACCGAGCGCCTGCGCAAACGCGCCCGCTAACAACCCACCCCGCTGCCCTATTTCATGATCGTGGCCAGTTTTTGGCGCTATTTGCCCCAAACTGGCCATGATCATGGCTCTTGCCCAGCGAGGTAGTCGAGCTGGGCGCGGACTGACCATTCGGCGGCGGGCCAGACCGAGGGGTCGACGTCGGTATAGATCATGGCCACGATCTCGGCGGGTGTCGTCGCGCCCGCGGCGAGGGCGGACCGGACCTGGTCCAGCCGCTCCTCCCGGTGCGCCAGGTAGTAGTCGAGCGTCCCGAGCGGGTCGGTGAGCATCGGGCCGTGCCCCGGCAGCAGCAGGCCGACCTCCCGGGCTCCGGCCAGGTCGCGCAGCTGGCCCAGGGTCCGCAGGTAGTCACCGAGGTTCCCGTCGGCGGCGATGACCGTGGTGCCGCGGCCGAGCACGGTGTCGCCGGTGAACAGGGCGCCGTCCGCGGGCAGCAGCAGGCACACCGAGTCGGCGGAGTGACCAGGGGCCGCCACCACCCGGAGCTCACAGCCGGCCGCCGTGACCACGTCGCCGTCCGCGAGCCCTTCCGCGCCGAGCCTGCGCGCCGGATCGGCCGCCTGCACCGGCGCCCCGGTCAGCCCGGCGAGCCGCGCCGCCCCGGCGGAATGATCCGGGTGCCCGTGCGTCAGCAGGATCTTCGCCACCCGCCGGTCGCCCGCGACCGCCTCGGCGTGCACCCGGCGCAGGTGCCCCTCGTCGTCGGGCCCGGGGTCCACCACCACGACGGAGGGCGAGCCGGGCTCGGCGATCAGCCAGGTGTTGGTGCCGTCCAGCGTCATCGGCGACGGGTTGGGCGCCAGCAGGCAGGTCGCCCGGGGCGTGCGGAACCCGTCGATGCCCGCCGCCGGGCCGGTCATGGGCCGTCTTGGCCGGGCTGCGGCATGGCCAGCCGCACCCGCCCGTCCTCGATGATCACCTTGGGCAGCCGGGGGGTGATGACCAGGCGGCGGGCCAGGATGCCGGCCACGTCGTTATGCCCGGCGAGCTCGCCCAGGGTGACCGCGGTCGGCGGCAGCAGCGTGATCTGGCCGGCCTGGGCGGCCTCGAGCGCCGCGGCGGGCCGCAGCCAGGTGCCTGACTCGGACTCCCCGGGATCCGCATGGCCCTCCGGGGCCGCCGTGGCCGTCTGCCCGGGCGGCAGGGCGGCGGCGAAGAACCAGGTGTCGAAGCGCCGGGGCGAGGCCTCCGGCGTGATCCAGCGAGCCCACGGGGTGAGCAGGTCGGCGCGGAGCACCAGGCCCCGGCGGCCGAGCACCTCGCCGAGCGACGTCGCCCCGGTCAGCAGGGCATGCCGGTCGGCGGCCAGCGCGGCACTGTTGTCAACCAGGCCGGCGCGGACCAGGCCGGCCGGCGAGGGTCCGGCCAGCAGCACGCCGGACTCCTCGAACGTCTCCCTGACCGCGGCGCAGACCAGGGCCCGGGCGCGGTCCGGCGGCACGTCGAGCAGGGCACCGAAATCGGCCGGGGCAGGCCCCGCCCATCCGATGCCGGAGTCCGCGTCCCTCGCGTCCACCGAACCGCCGGGAAACACCCAGGCTCCCGGCGCGAACTCGAGTTCGGCGGTGCGCCGCAGCAGGAACGCCTCGACGCCAGATCCCTCGTGACTGGGGCCAGCCTGGCGGAGAAGGATCACGGTCGCGGCGTCCCGAGGGACGGCCGGCGCCAGTCGGCCGTCCGAGATCTCACGAGCCCGCTCGACGAGCTTGCCCGGCACCATCGCGCCCGATCTCGCCATCCGGGGCTCGTTCATCGCTGCTGCCTCACCGGCGGCTCAGTCGCGGATTTCGGCGATCAGCTCGACTTCCACCGGCGCGTTAAGCGGCAGCTCGGCCACGCCGATCGCGCTGCGGGCGTGCTTGCCGTCCTCGCCGAACACCTCGATGAGCAGCTCGCTCGCCCCGTTGATCACCTGCGGCTGGCCGCCGAAGCCGGGCGCGCTGGCCACGAAGCCGGTCACCTTGACGATCCGGCGGATGCCCTCGAGGCCGCCGGCCGCGGAGGCGGCGGCGGCGAGCGCGTTCAGCGCGCAGGTACGGGCCATCCCGGCCGCGTCCTCGGCGCTGACCTGGTCCCCCACCTTGCCGGTGGCGGCTAGCTTCCCGTCCGTCACCGGCAGCTGACCCGAGACGTACACGTACGCACCGGTGCGCACGGCCGGCACGTAGGCGGCCACCGGGGCCGTCACCGGGGGCAGCGTCAGCCCGAGCGCGGACAGCCGCTCGGCCGCCCCGGTCACGGCTTCTCCCTCTTCATGTAGGCGACGAGCTGCTCGGAGTTGGGGCCGGGGATGACCGCGACCAGCTCCCATCCGTCGTCGCCCCAGTTGTCCAGGATCTGCTTGGTCGCGTGCACGAGCAACGGTACGGTCGCGTACTCCCACTTTGGCATGGACCGACCTTACGCCTTGTCCTTCGCGGCCAGATCGGGGGCCGTGACCTCGCGCACCTCGGCGGGTACGCCGGTATTTTCCACCTCGGGCACGGGCGGGATGGATGACTCCTCGAGCTCGGGCACCTTGACGTTCGAGATGGCCGCCTCGGCCGCCGCCACCTCGGCGTCGCCGTAGTCCTCGATCTCTCGGGGCGGCTCGTGCTCGGGATGGGCAGGGCCGGGCGCCATCTTCTCGAAGAACCTGAGCAGCTCGACCGGGACGGGCATGACCAGCGTGCTGTTCTTCTCGCCGGCTACCTCGACGACGGTCTGCAGCAGCCGCAGCTGCAGCGCGGCCGGGTCGCGGGCCATCACGTTGGCCGCGGCGGCCAGCCGCTTGGACGCCTGGTACTCACCGTCGGCGGTGATGATCCTGGCCCGCCGTTCCCGCTCCGCCTCGGCCTGCCGCGACATGGAGCGCTTCATCTGCTCCGGCAGCGACACGTCCTTGAGCTCCACCCGCTCGACCCGGATGCCCCACGGACCCTCGGTCGGCTCGTCGATGATCCGCCGCAGCTCCCGGTTCACGGTTTCCCGCTCGGCCAGCAGCTGGTCCATCTCGGACTGGCCGATGATCGAGCGCAGCGAGGTCTGCGCCTGCTGGGAGATGGCGAACATGTAATTCTGTACGTTCACGGTGGCCTTGATCGGGTCCACCACGCGGAAGTACACCACCGCGTCCACCCGGACCGTTACGTTATCCCTGGTAATACCCTCCTGGGCGGGCACGGCCATGGCGACGATCTGCATGTTGACCTTCGCCATCCGGTCGCCGACCGGCCGGATGGCGTGCAGGCCGGGGCCGCGTATCTCGGGCAGGACCTGCCCAAACCGGTAAATGATGCCCTTCTCGTACTGCTGGACCACCTTGAGCGAACGCGCGGCCGTGATTATCCCGAGTATGACCAGGATCACGATGATGGCGACTACTGCACCCACCGGGATCACCTCTCTTCCTAGACCCCAGCGTAGTGACAAAAGGATCGCATGATAGTCGCGCCCGGCGAACCATAAGGTATCTGGGCGGAGATAGCCTCCGTGGGAGAGAAAACACGGAGGCAGCAACGGAATGACCACGAGGGATACCGACTGGGACGGCGTGCGGCTGCACGTGGTCACGGGCAAGGGCGGCACCGGCAAGACCACGGTGGCGGCGGCCCTGGCGCTGGCCCTGGCCACGGCAGGCCGCAAGGTCCTGCTGATCGAGGTCGAGGGCCGGCAGGGCATCGCCAGGCTCTTCGACTGCCCGCCGCTTCCTTACCAGGAACGGAAGGTGGCGATCGGCCTGGGCGCCCAGGGCGCCGGTCAGGGCGGCGACGTGTATGCGCTCGCCGTCGACCCCGAAGGCGCGCTGCTCGACTACCTGGAGATGTTCTATAACCTGCGCCGCACCGGGAAGGCCCTGACCAGGCTCGGCGTCGTTGACTTCGCCACCACCATCGCCCCGGGCCTGTCCGACGTGCTGGTCACCGGCAAGGCGACCGAGGCGGCCCGGCGGCGAGTGGACCGGCGCGACGACAGCCACGTGTACCACGCGGTGGTGATGGACGCGCCGCCGACCGGCCGGATCAGCCGTTTTCTCGACGTCAGCACGGAGGTCTCCGGCCTGGCCAAGGTGGGCCCGATCAGGACGCACGCGGACACGGTGGCGCGGGTGATCCGGTCGCCGCAGACGGCGGTGCACTTCGTCACCACGCTCGAGGAGATGCCGGTGCAGGAGACCCTGGACGGCATCGCCGAGCTGCGCAAGCTGACCGGCGACGCCATCCGGCCCGGTGGCATCTTCATCAACATGGCCCGCCCGGCCGTGCTCGGCGCCGCCGACTTGGCCGCGGCCGCCAACGGCTCGCTGGACGTCACCGAACTCGCCGTCGCCCTGAAGGCGGCCGGGATCAGCGACAACCACGGGCTGGCCTCTGATCTGATGACCGAGCTCAAGGAGCACGCGCAACAGGTGGCACTGCAGAACAGGGAGCGGGACGAGCTGGTCACCTCCGGACGCCCGCACTACGAGCTGCCGATGATCCCGGAGGGGATCGACCTGGCCAGCCTGTACCAGCTGGCCGTCGCGCTGAGGGAACAGGGGGCAGCGTGACGACGGCGCCGGTGACGCTCGACATGGACCGGATCATCGATGACCGGCGGACGAGGATCATCGTCTGCTGCGGTTCCGGCGGCGTCGGCAAGACCACGGCGGCGGCCGCCATCGGCCTGCGTGCCGCCGAACGCGGCAGGCAGGCGTGCGTGCTCACCGTGGACCCGGCCCGGCGGCTGGCCCAGTCCATGGGCCTGACCTCGCTGGACAACACCCCGCGCCAGGTCGACGGGGTGGACGCCGTCAGCGGCGGCAGCCTGCACGCGATGATGCTCGACATGAAGCGGACGTTCGACGAGATCGTGGAGGCGCACGCCGACCCCGACCGGGCCGCGCAGATCCTGGCCAACCCGTTCTACCAGTCGCTGTCCTCCAGCTTCGCCGGGACGCAGGAGTACATGGCCATGGAGAAGCTCGGCCAGCTCAGGCACGCCGACGAGTGGGACCTGATCGTGGTCGACACCCCGCCGAGCCGGTCCGCGCTCGACTTCCTCGACGCGCCGCAGCGGCTCGGCCGGTTCCTCGACGGGAGGCTGATCCGGCTGCTGACCGTCCCGGCCAAGGCCGGCATGTCCTACATGAAGGTGCTGAACGCCGGGTTCGCCATGATGACGGGCGCGCTGACCAAGATCCTCGGCGCGCAGGTGCTCAAGGACGCGCAGACCTTCATTACCGCCTTTGACACCATGTTCGGCGGTTTCCGCGAGCGAGCGGAGGGGACATACCGGCTGCTGCAGGCCCCGGGCACCGCGTTCCTTGTGGTCGCCGCACCGGAACCGGACGCGCTGCGCGAGGCGTCCTACTTCGTCGAGCGCCTCGACGCCGAGCGCATGCCACTCGCCGGGCTCATCCTCAACCGGGTGCATACCTCGCCCGCCCGGCGGCTGAGCGCCGCACGGAGCCTGGCGGCCGCCGAGACCCTGGAAATGCAGGATAGGCCGAACGGATCCGGGATCGACGCCCCCCGCTACTCGATCGCCGTGGCGGCGTTGCGCATGCACGCGGAGCGGATGCAGCTCGGCAAGCGGGAACGGCGGCTAGCCGAGCATTTCACCGCGGCCCACCCGGCGATTCCTGTCGCCGACGTGATCGCGCAGCCCGAGGATGTTCACGACCTCGACGGGCTCCGGGTGATCGGGACGATACTGTCCCGGCAGGGTTCGTAAACCCCGCCGGGACAGCGTAAGAAACCCTTGATCGGTGTGATCTTGGCTTGGATGCGGCCTGGCCACGCTGCCTAAGGCCGCTGCTGAGCGGCTTTGCTCAGCCCTGCTGTCTAGCTGGCGACCAGCTCGTCGATGGACTGCCGCTCGTACTCGTCGCGGGCGCGCTCGAGCAGCTCGCGCCACGAGGTCACCTCGGGGCGCCGACGGAGCAACGCGCGGCGCTCCCGCTCGGTCATTCCGCCCCAGACACCGAACTCGATGCCGTTATCGAGCGCATCCGCAAGGCACTCCGTGCGAACCGGGCAGCCCCGGCAGATCAGCTTGGCGCGATTCTGCGCAGCTCCCTGAACGAACAGCTCGTCAGGGTCGGTTCCCTTGCATGCGGCGCGTGTGGTCCAGTCAGTGATCCACATGTGCCCACTCCTCTTGATCGGCGAGCGCGAACGCTCGACGGTCGTCTCGATGGGATTGCGATCCCGGGGCCAGTGCGTGCGGTCGCCCTGCCACGGTTATCTGTTCGTGATCCAGCAACTTACGGAAGTCCGGGCGGGATGCCAAGACCCCGGCATGGCCATTTACCAAATAGTTCTCACGGGCTATGCCGAAGCCGGAAAATAGTCACTCTCCGGATGCATTCATACCCTCACCGTTACATCGATGGCTTAGTATGCCGGCCGGCGGTGACTTGAGGTAATGATTCCGATTTATCTGAGGTTTGGTGAGTCTCATGGATCTCGGTACGCCGAGCCATGAATGTCCGGTACGAGGGCACTGGTTACTTGCCAATGCGGCGTACCCTAAGTCGCGTGCAGGTCGGAGAGACGATATTCACCCGGACGAGCGTACTCGGACGCCTCGTCGCCTTCGCAGCAATCGGCGGAGTTCTCGCCGCGGCGATGGTGATTCCCGTGGTGGCCGCGACCGGGGTCCTGGTCAGGAACGAAGCTAACAAGTTCACGACCCTGTCGCTGAGCGCGCAGGGCCTCCCCCAGCGGTCGGAGATCCTGGACCGGTACGGCAACTTCCTCGCCTACGTGTACGGCGTCGACGTGTCTTACTACAAAAGCGCCACCCACGCGGGGCCGCTCAAGTACTTCGGCTGGGACCGGCAGCCGGTCAGCTACGACCAGATCGCGCCGAACATGGTGAACGCGGTCGTCGCCATCGAGGACTCCAGGTACTGGGAGCACGGCGCGATCGACCTGCGCGGCACCATCCGCGCCGCCATAAACGACTTCCAGCACAAACCGGTCCAGGGTGGTTCCACCATCGCGCAGCAGTACGTGAAGAACGTGCTCCTGCTCGAGGCCGAGAAGGCGAACAACACCCAGGCGGTGCAGGCCGCGGCCGCGGCGACGCTGAGCCGCAAGCTGAACGAGCTGCGGATGGCGGTGGCCGCCGAGCACCAGCAGTCCAAGCAGGACATCGTGGCCGGCTACCTGAACGACGCCTACTACGGCAATTTCGCTTACGGGATCGAGGCCGCTGCCGAGACGTACTTCGGCACCAGCGCCGCGAAGCTGTCGGTGACCCAGGCCGCCACCCTGGCCGGCATCGTGGAGAACCCGTCGAAGTACGACCCCGTCCGGCATCCCGGTGTCGTCCTCGAGCGGCGTAACACCGTCCTGGCCCGGATGGCCCAGACCAACAACGGGATCACCACGGCGCAGGCCACGGCCGCCGAGGCCAAGCCGCTCGGCCTGAAATACTCCATCCCAGAGAGCGGCTGCCAGTCCAGTTCGGTGGGCTCGGCCGGCTTCTTCTGCCAGTACGTGGAGCAGGTGTTCCTGCGTAACCCGGCCTACGGCAAGACGCCGATGGACCGGGCCAAGCTGCTCTCCGCCGGCGGCCTGAAGATCTACACCACCTTGAACCCGCAGGACCAGCAGGCCGCGGACAACGCGGTGAACTACGTGGAGCCCGCCCACAGCGGCGTCTACAACCCGGGCCACAACGCGGACACCGAGGCCGTGGTGCAGCCGGGCACCGGCCAGATCATGGCCATCGCCGAGGACCGGCCGTACGGCACGAAACGCGGCCAGACCGAGATCAACTACGCGGTGAACACCGCTTACGGCGGCAGTTCCGGGGTCCAGACCGGCTCCTCGTCCAAGCTGTTCACCCTGATCACCGCGCTCAAGCAGGGCACCCCGTTCGGCTTCACCATGAGCGTGCCCGGCAGCACCACCGTCACCGGCTACACCAACTGCCAGGGCGGCCCGGCCGGCGTTTACCAGGGCCAGGCCGGCTCGTTCAACGTGACGAATGCGGAAGGCCCGCAGTCCGCGTCCACCCAGTCCCTGTACACCGGCACCACCCAGTCCGTCAACGTGTTCTACGCCCAGCTCGAGCAGAGGGTCGGCCTGTGCAACGTGGTGCGCACCGCCGCCGACATGGGACTGACCAGGGCCGACGGCACCTCGCTGCTCAGGGCGGACGGCGGCCAGGATTCCGCGGACAACATCCCGTCGTTCACGCTGGGCTCGGTCAACGTCTCGCCGCTGTCCATGGCGGCCGCCTACGCCACCGTCGCGGGCCGCGGCACGTACTGCTCGCCCGTCGCGATCGGCAAGATCACCGACAGCGGCGGCAAGAGCCTGCCGGTGCCGTCGGCCAACTGCCACCGGGCGTTTCCCTCGGAAGTCGCCGACGCGGTGAACTACATCCTGCAGGGCGTCCTGGTCTCTCCCGGTACGGCGGGGAACCTCGGCGGCCTGGCCGGCCGTGAGGCGGCGGGCAAGACCGGTACCTCCAACGTGGAAGGCGGCGGGGGCACCCCGTACGCCGCCTTCGCCGGCTACACGCCCAGCCTGGTGGGCTACGTCTCGGTGTTCAACCCGATCTCACCAACCGGCAAAACCATGACCGGCCTGAGCGCCTGCTACCGGCTGGAGGGCGGCGGCCAGGAATGCCCGGGCGAGATGTTCGGGGCGAACGCGCCGGGGTCAACCTGGCACATGACGTTCGACAACGCCTCCCTCGGTCGGGTCACCTACTTCGTGCCGGTTCCGCCGGACAGCCAGTTCTACAGCCTCGGCAACGGCCAGACCGTCAAGCAGCCGAAGAAGCCTAAGAAGGGCAAAGGCGGCGGGGGTAACGGCGGCGGCGGCAATGGCGGCGGCGGCGGTAATGGCGGTGGCGGCAACGGCGGGAGGTAACGGCTGATGGAGTACCGGCTGCTCGGGCTCAGCGGCTGCGCGGTCTCCGCACTGGCGCTCGGCACCCTGACGTTCGGCAACGAGACCAGCGAGACCGGCTCCTTTGCCCAGCTCGACCGCTTCATCTCGGCGGGCGGCACGCTGATCGACACCGCCGACGTTTACGCCGACGGCCGGTCCGAGCAGATCATCGGCCGCTGGCTGGCCAGCCGGGCGGACGCGCGCGGACGCGCAGTGATCGCGACCAAGGGCCGCTTCCCCACCACCGAGGACCCGAACGGGCACGGCCTTTCCCGCCGCCACCTGGCGGCGGCCCTGGACACGTCGCTGCGGCGGCTCGGCGTCGAGGCCATCGACCTCTACCAGCTGCACGGTTGGGATCCGCTGACCCCCCTCGAGGAGACGCTTCGGTTCCTCAACGACGCCGCGCAGGCCGGCAAGATTCACTATTTCGGCCTGTCGAACTTCCTCGGCTATCAGATCCAGAAGTACGCCGATCTGGCCGGCGCGCACGGGCTGATCCGCCCGGTGACCGTGCAGCCGCAGTACAGCCTGCTGGCCCGCGCGATCGAATGGGAGATCGTCCCGGCCTGCGAGGCGGAGGGGCTGGGCGTGCTGCCCTGGTCCCCGCTGGCCAGCGGCTGGCTGACCGGCAAGTACCGGCGGGACGAGCCGCCGGGCGAGGGCACCAGGCTGTCCGACCAGATGGATGAGGGCATGCGGATCTGGAACGAGCGCGGGCACCTGGAGCGCACCTGGCAGGTCATCGACGCGGCCCGCAAGGTCGCCGAGGGACGCGGGGCCTCGATGTCACAGGTGGCGATCGCCTGGGTGCTGGCGCGCCCGGCGGTACGTTCGGTGATCCTCGGCGCTCGCACCCTGGCTCAGCTCGACGACAACCTGGCGGCCGGCGAACTTGACCTGAGCGAGGACGAGACCCGGCTGCTCGACGCGGCCAGCGACCCGGAGGCGCCGGACTACCCCTACGGGGAGCGCGGCCAGACCCAGCGTGACCGCCGCATCTCAGGCGGCCGCTTCTAGGCGGAACTCAGGCGGCCGCTTCTAGGCAGAACTCAGGCGGCCGCCGCTAGGCCGAACTGAGGCGGCGGCGGACCTCGGCGGCGACCCGGGCGCCGTCGGCCCGCCCCGCCACCCGGGGGGTCAGCGTCTTCATGACCTGGCCCATGCCCTGCATGCCGGTCACGCCGGTCTCGGCGATCACCTCGCTGACCAGCGCGGCAAGCTCGTCGTCGCCGAGCTGCACGGGCAGGTAGTGAGCCAGCACGTCTCCCTCGGCCCGTTCGGCTGCCGCCTGCTCGGCCCGGCCAGCCGCGCCAAACGCCTCAGCGGCCTCCCGGCGCTTCCTGGCCTCCCGGGTGAGCACCTTCACGACCTCCTCGTCGCTGAGGTCGCGGGCCGAGGTGCCCGCCACCTCCTCGGTGGTGATGGAGGTCAGTGCCATCCGCAGTGTGCGCATCCGTACCTGATCGCGCGCCCGCATGGCGGCGTTCAAGTCCGCGCGCAGCCGTTCCTTTAGTTCAGCCACACGCCCATCCTAGGAACTGGCCCGACCACGCCGGGCGGTCAGTGGCACACCCGCGGTCATGGCACCATGGGACGGTGAGATTGCGAACTCTAATCCCAGTCACCGCCGCCCTCGGCGCCGCCGCGGTCGGCTACGCGACGGTGATCGAGCGAAACTGGTTCGCCCTGCGCCGGCATGAGGTTCCCGTCCTGCCGCCGGGCTCGGCGCCGCTGCGCGTGCTGCACATCTCCGACGCGCATCTCACCCCGGGCCGCAAGCGGCTCATGTCCTGGATCCGGTCGCTCGACGACCTCGACCCCGATCTGGTGGTCAACACCGGGGACTGCATCGCGCACCCGGAGGCCGTCGGGTATTTCCTCGAGTCCCTCGGACCGCTGCTCGACCGCCCGGGCGTCTTCGTGCTCGGCTCCAATGACCTGTACGGGCCCCAGCCGCGGAACCCGATGCGGTACGTGCGCCGGACCGGCAACACGCCGCCCGGCCCGAAATCCGTGCACTTGCCCTGGGAGAAGCTCCGGGACGGCATGATGGAGGCCGGCTGGCTCGACCTGAACAACCGGCGCGGTCAGCTGACCATCGGCGGCCTCGGCATCGCGCTGGCCGGCGTGCATGACTCGCACATCAACCGGGACCGCTATCAGGACGTCGGTGGCCGCGCCGACCTGGCCGCCGGGCTCCGGGTAGCCGTCATGCACTCGCCCGAGCCACGGCTCCTCGACCAGTTCACCGCCGACGGCTACGACCTGCTGCTGGCCGGCCACACCCACGGCGGCCAGCTGTGCCTGCCGATCTACGGGACGCTGGTGACCAACTGCGGGCTGGACCGGGAACGGGCCCGCGGCCTGCACCGGCACCCAGTCGTCGGGCCGGGCTGGCTGCACGTCTCCGCCGGGCTCGGCACGTCGCCGTGGGCCCCGGCCAGGTTCGCCTGCCGTCCGGAGGCCAGCCTGCTCACCCTGGTGCCACGCGATCGCGGCTAGCCGGGCCCTGTCTCGGCCGGCCCTGTCTCGGCCGGCCCCCGCTCGGCCGACCCTGTCCGCAGCCGTGCACGAGCGGGTCTGCGTTTCCGCTAGACTGTCGAAGTCTCGCGCGGTACCGGTGAGGTTCCGCGCGGGCGGGGTGTAGCGCAGCTTGGCAGCGCGCTTCGTTCGGGACGAAGAGGCCGCCGGTTCAAATCCGGCCACCCCGACCCAGGTCACAGGCCCGTTTCCCTCAGCTGGGAGCGGGCCTTCGCCGTCTCGTGCGTCACTGGTGCGTCAAGAGCCGGAAAACGTGCGCCGGCGGGCGCCCGCCGGGTCCACGACTCGATCACCTTGTTGTGAGCGTCGGGCGCCAGGTGCGCGTACCGCTGAGTCGTGGCGTAGTCCTCGTGGCCGAGCAGCGCCTGGACGTCGTAGAGCGGGACGCCGTCCTGGACGAGCCACGAGGCGGCCGTGTGCCGCATGATCCGCGGCGCGAAGCGGCGGATGAAGTGCTGCGGGTCGCCGCACCCGTCCGGCTTGCACCGGGCCGGGCCCTCGGCGGCCTCGGCGGGCCCGCGGCCGCACAGGCGTGCAGCAGCTACCGCCGGGTACCACACCCGGTCGCGGAAGTGCTCGTCAGTCACCGGGCCGCCCTGCGGGGCGGTGAAGACCAGCGCGTCGCGGGCCCGGCCGGCCATCAGCACCGACATCCCCGTGAGCACGTGAGGCGGGACCGGCACGGTGCGGTGCGACTTCTTGGACTTCGGCCACTCCCGCAGGCCCTGGCGGGTCATGACGTCGACGACGGTTAGCCGGCCGCGCAGGAAGTCGACGCGGTGACCGTGCAGGCCGAAGATCTCGCCGGGCCGCAGGCCGACGTCCATCCCGAGCTCGGCGAGCGTGCGCCACTCCGGGCCGGACAGTTGCTCGATCGCCGCGTACAGCACGCGGGCCTCGTCCGGCTCGTAGAACTCGACCGGCCGCGGTTCGATCACCGGCAGGTCCAGTTCGGCGAACGGGTTGGTCAGCACGACCGGCGGGTGTTCCTTGGTGGCGGCGCGGAAGAGCGCGGACATGATGTGCACGACGTCGGCGATGGTGGCGGCCGCCAGGCACGGCACGTTCTTGTCGTCGCCGCCGACGTCGCGGCCGCGGTACCGGGCGAGCCTGGTGGCGCGCAGCTCGCCGACCCATCCCTGCGCTTCCATGCGGGTGATCGCGGACATGCGCCAGCCAGCCCACTTCGGCTCGCAGTGGGTTTTCCACAGCGAGCGGTTCTTGGTCGCGGTGATCTTCTCGACGCCGCTCGCCGCGGCGTACCGGGCGTACCAGTCGCCGACCCTGACGTCACCGGCGCGCGGATCGCGGACCTCGCCCTGCCGGAACCGCGCTTCCTGCTCGGTGGCCCAGGTCCGCACGACGGACTTCAGCTTGTCCGCCTGGGTATGCCTGCGGCCGTCCGGGCCGCGCACGGTGGCCTGCCACATGCCGGACGGAAGCCTGCGGATGTAGCTCACCGGTCCTCCTGGTCCTCATCGCACATCAGCTCGCCGAGCGACGCGCCGAGGCTGGCGGCCAGGTCGCCAGCCTCGGTGAGGCGCACGACGCGCTCACCCTGCTCGATCTTGACGATGGTCTGCTGGACGTAGCGGTGCCCGCGCTCGCGCATGCGGTCCGCCAGCTCGGCCTGCGTGACGCCGCGCGCCAGGCGGATATCCCGCAATCCTGCTGCGAACCGCTCGGCCGCGCGGATACCCGGCTGCTCTTCGGTGTCATTCACGCTCGCCACCCTACACCATGAAAGGTGTAAGCACGCCCGGGGAATTGAGATCACGATCCGGGACACGCCAGAGTCGCATCACGGTCAGATCACGATCCGGCCGTCCGGTTTAACCCGTTCTGAACCGCTGCGTTCTGAACGTGAGCACACCAGGGCGAACGGCGCGCATATGAGCCGAACGGCCCTCCATCTGGCGCACAGATCGGCCGCCGCGTACACGCCCACCCTCAGCTAACGTCCCCATGTACACGCAGGGATGCCCCTGCGGGACTGCCATCCCGCAGGGGCATGACACAGCATCCGCCCATACCCAGGGGAGCGCATGTCATGGCCAACGCTACTACCGGTACCCGCACCAGAACCGCTGTCACCCGCCAGTCGCCGGCGCTCTACACGCCCGCCGAGGTAGCCGACCGACTCGGCTGCAGCGAGAACTACGTCTACACCCTCATCGCCTCGGGCGAGCTCCCCACTGTCGACATCGCCCGGCCAGGCGCGCAGCGGCCCAAATCGCGCGTTCGCGATGACCACCTCGCGGCATACATCGACGCCAACACGCGTACGGCCGCCCGCACCTGAGACCACGCGGTGAGCCGTGATCGAGCGATGGCTAGTGATGATCCGCGACCACCCGGACCGGCCGCCCGCGCTGCAGCGGCTCGTCCTGTACTGCCTGGCGCTGCGCATGGACTGGGAGACGGGGTGCGGGTTCGCGTCGACCGAGACGCTCGCCGCCGATGCCAGCGCCGAGGAGCGCACCGTCCGCCGCGCCACCCGCTGGGGCCGCCAGGCCGACCTGCTGCTGCAGACCCGCCGCGGCCACTACATCAGCCCGGAGACCAGCGTGGCGTCGGAGTGGCAGCTCACCGGGCCAGGTTATCCACAGGACCGGACCCAACCGGCCACGGGTGGCCGGTTGGCCGACCCAACCGGCCAGAACGGCCGACCCAACCGGCCAGTAGCACAGCACCATCAGTACTCCTCTACATCGATAGGCCGCGCGCCGCGCATCGACGGCCAGCCCCGCGGCCACCCGCCCGCGATCGCCGCCCTCTGCGGACGCTGCGGCAGCCGCCGCCACACCACACCGGAGTGCACCGTATGACCGCCAGCCGCCCCGCCGAGGTCACGCGTGACCTGACGCGTGACGAGACGCGTGACGAGACGCACGCCCGGACAGCAGCCTGCCCCAGCTGCCACGCCACACCCGGCGAGCCCTGCCGCCACCCCAACGGCACCACCGCGGCGCGCAGCCACCGGTACCGGCGCCGCGCCGCCCGCAGACTCGGCGACGGCCAGGCCGCCAGCACCACGACCGGAGGACAACCATGAGGAACTACAGGCGCAAAGGGCACATTCCATGGCGCGACGTGAACAAGCGCGCCGCCGCCGCGGTTCGGATGCGCACCCAGGGCCTGTCGCTGCGGCAGATCGGCAGGGAGCTCACCGTCTCCTATGAGACCGTCCGGCGCGACCTGGCACGGTGGGACCGGGAGCACGCGAACGTGGCGGTGCTGCCCCGGACAGCTGTCACATCTGCCTGTCACATCTCGCCCCCAGGGGGGCGAGATGTGACACCCGAGTGTGACAGCGAGGTCATCCCGATCCGGCGCACCGGCGCATGATAGGCACGGTCACCGCGTCCGCGCACTGCCTCCGGTGCGACTGGACGGCCGGGCCCGGCACCATGGCCGAGGTCGACAAGGCCGCCGAGCGGCACACGAAGAGCGGGCATCCCACCGCGACGGCGGCCAGGCCAGCATCATGACCGGCATGGAACCCAGGAAGCTCGCGCGCTGCAGCACCGACCCGGCATGCCCGCGCAGGTGGGCAGACGGCGGACCCGACCGGCCATGCGGCCAGCATCACGGCGACAGCAGCGCCTACCTCACCGCGCGGTCAGTCGTGCCAGCCACGACCAGCGATGACGACCACGACCTCGGCCTCGGCCCCGGCCGAGCAGGACACGAACCATCCGAAGCATCAAGGACATGAACCACCGCGGCCCGCCAGCCACGGCGGCGGCCAGGCTGCCGAGGCGAGCACGGTTCACCATCCCCGGACCGGACAGAGGGGCAACCACCCCAAGCCGTCGCATCGCAGCAGGTCAGAGGGTAGGGGGGCATAGCGGACCGAAGCCGCGGGACTTGCGACGGCCGCCCCCGAAATCGATATTTACACGGAGCGTAACTTTCTGGAGGGCCGGGTGACGCGGAGGACCTGCGAGACGTGCGGCCGGGGCTTCGAGCAGGGCCGGGGCCGCCCGGCGCGGTTCTGCCCGGAGCACCGGGACGGCGGCGGGAAGTACGGCGGCGAGCACCGGAAGCTGGCCGCCGCGACGAAGGATTCCGCGTGGGGCCAGGCGTGCGTACGCTGCGGCCGGGAGCTTGTCCCGGGACAGGAGATTCATCTTGACCACCTCGACGGCGGCGGCCCGGCTGATTACCGCGGCTGGGCTCACGCTCACTGCAACACGAGCGCGGGCGCGAGCAAGGGGAACCGGATGCGCGGCCAGGTGAACGGCCAGCGGGCGCCCGGCGGCCCGTCAGCGGCCCGCGCCGTGCCGCTGGTGATCCCGCCGTCGCCGGAACCGGGCAGTATCCGGCACGCTCCTGATTGCGCGTGCGGCGGGAACGTGGTCTGGCAGCCGGGCGAGTGGTGGACGTCGAGATGCTGGTGAGCGAAGGAGAAGACGATGGACGATGACGTGCATGGCGTGGCGGGGCTGGACGGGGTGAGCCCGGAGCTGGCGGAGGCGGTGACGGCGATCAACTGCGCGTTCACCGAGGCGCTGGCGTCGATCGCGCGGGATGGGGTTGCGCAGCCCGGCGGCAGGGTGTCCGGGGCGCAGGTGGTGGAGCAGTTCGTGCGGGGGTTCGTCGCGTTCGACGTCTCCGTGCACGGCCTGCGGTTCATCGACGGCCCGGACATGCCGCCTGAGCGG
>WNGP01000234.1_pt1 | contig 41173 bp, 41 predicted proteins | sample 5407671 | NCBI WGS metagenome assembly WNGP01 (sample SAMN13153381, study PRJNA577476) | soil metagenome | isolation source: 40 cm soil or saprolite under Garry oak tree replicate 2 | place: USA:California | collected 2016-06-15 | reverse complement strand
AACCGGCCCTGGTCATGTCCCTGGCCCGCGCCTGCCGACTGCTGTCGGGGGAGGCCGAACCCAGCAGACGAATGCCATACTCAATGACCCCCGCCATTTCTACATCCGGGGTCGTCGCTCCGGCGGTGGAGATAAGCACCACCAGATGGGACCGCAGCAGTCAAGACGAAATAGTCGTTTTGTCTTACTTGTATCGCTTGTACCAGTGGGTCACGCCACATTTGAGTAGCCATTGCGATACGGCTTGTCAGGCGCAGGAACGGTAGTTTCAACACCTGTTTAATTTCTGCCCTGTTATTCTTTCCTGTCCGATTCAGGCACCCTTATGGATTCTAGTTATATAGAAAGGGCCAAGTCGACACATTTCGAAACCCAACCGCAAAGTAGCGGTGTCGAAACTGAGTACGGTCTGTCGAAAAAATGGCAAAGCTGGGAAAAAATGTACACAATGCACAAGCTCCGTTCAGTTCATCTGCGCGATTCCTCCAGAGGTAAGACTATTTCCTGGTTCCCTCTGGCAACTACGATGATAGTTTTGTGCGTCGTAGTAGTGTTTACAACATCATTTTGGGGCGGTCTGCCGCCTTTCTCGAAACCTTCGGCACAGGCGGCAGCACCTTTCACTCGACGGGTCAATGTCCCGTATTTTGGTAGTAACACCGTACCTTTTAATCAAACTGCGCTCTTTTGGTTCGGTGCTGTTACTTCAGCCGACACCTATACCGACGTCCGCATAGGATATAATAAAACCGAGCTCTTTATCGATTTGCACACCGTTGACCGCTACCTCTGGTACGACACCGATACCTCCGCACCGAACCTCTCAAAAGATGATAACGCGTCCGTTTACCTGAATACGACAAGCACTGGGAGCGGTAATTCCTACAAGTTTCAAACAGGAGTTAATGGGTATAAAAAACGGACTAATTACCAACAAGCCTATACCGGAAGCGGGACTATGTGGACTCCGGCAACTATCCCGTTTACTGCGGTCTATGGATGGCAGGGTCATGGTTTTAATGGCCCAGAGGATTCCGGATGGTCAATGACGTATCATATCCCCTTTTCTTCGCTCGGATTGGCAGGCCCGCCATCTCAGGGCACAGCTTGGAAGCTGGCAGTCCAAGTCCAGAACCGAGATACTGGGACAGCCACAACGCTCTCTGAGAAATGGTGGCCCGAATCAGCAAATGAAATGACTACTCCATCAAGTTGGGGACAATTGGTATTTGGAATTCCCACGTACCAACCACCCCACACATCCGGTACGGCCATCTACAGCGTTCGTAACAAACTGAATAATCAGGTCGTGACCGATGGGATGGTTGGCGGCTCACTTTCCTGTGGCAATCTAGGACTCAATCGTTGGACGCAATGGGGGACCCAAGGTTATCCAGGAGCCAGCCGTGTCAATATTCAGAATGAGACCTATATATCTGATTGGAATTGTTTTTCCAAATTCTACATTACCTTCCCCTTAAGCTCGCTCCCGTCAGGCAAAGGTGTGGTAAAAGCAACAGTCACGCTCTATGAATATGCAAACGCCGGGGTCCAAGGGCAACCCAATCCCACCTATATTCAGGTGGCAACGGTGAATGAAGATTGGAATCCGGCAACACTTTCCTGGAATAATGCGCCCTGGGTACAGGAAAACATCAACACGCTGCTCGTGAATACGAAGACGACGCGTGTGGTACCTTTGCCCGGATTAGCCATCACATGGGATGTGAGCAGAGCCGTTGCCCAAGCCTATGCAACGGGCCAGCCTCTGCGGTTAGTCTTCTACACCCCGGCTGATCAACATGATAGTGGCAAGTACTTTTTCTCTTCCTCCATTGGTGATTGGAATGCCGCAGGCAGACCGACATTGCAAGTGACGCTTGGAGCCTAGCGGTCTGCGGTAGCGGGCCTTGAGGAGTAAGGGAGTGCATGGGTAGAAGAGGCAGGATGAACTGTCTCTTTCGCCCGTAGGGGAGAAGTGAGAGAGTTAACCGAACGGGAAAATCCCTTGTATTATCTCCGTCGATGTCTTTTCCCTTTTGGTTTGATGCCATGTAGCAATTTGATGTGCCGTTTGATAGGCGTTTGTGTTGCGCGGAAGAGTCGGACTGTTTCGAGTACTCCGTCCCGTCCGATCACGACACCGGAAAAGACCCAATTGCGCCTTCATGGGCATGGAAGTACTTGTCCTTGACCCATCGTCGCGGTTTGTTGTTGTGTCTCTTCCTGGCCCATTGCCATAACATCTCGAAGATGGCACTATCGACATCCTGAAAGACTCCCTTGCTCACCACATGCTGGTGATAGCGCGCCCACCCTCGAATGAGAGGATTGAGCAACAAGATCAGGTTCCCAGCCGTGGCTCCCTGGTGCTCCTTCACGATTTTGCGGACTTTGTCCAGAAATGCTTTCACGTTTTTCTTCGACGGCTTGATCATGAGCTTCCCGTTGTACTTGCGTACATTTTGCCCAAGAAAGTCAAAACCATCTGCAATCTGCGTGCGGAGCGCCCGTGGCCGAGAGCCCTTTTTTGCTGGTCGTGCAGACCGCCATCCGGCGCTGCCTCATCGGTGCTCGAGAGTCTCTTCATCGATAGCCATGATGCCCCGTTCGCTCGCACGCTCTTGGAGTGGGCCACGCATCTCTGGTGCCAGGTCTCTCCAGGCTCGTCACTCACTCTCGAGAACTGGCTGGTTAAGGAATCACTACCCGTCTGTCTCTCTTGCAATCTGATCTTAACCAAGAGAGCACTTTTTCCTCATGCGGTATGGTATATACTTGCGGTGTTCATTGAGGTTCATCCGTCCGATAAACATCGGCAGTACCGTGAAAACATCCGCGGAACCCGGCTCAGGCATCAAGCTCAGCATGAAGAGCGAGGGGAGAGAGTCACCTGGATGGAGAGCGGCCTTGTGATGCCTGAGCTTGAGTGCACTCTTGCATAACGCGAGAAAGGTTTCTCTGACGATGCCATCAGTCATCAACACCCGGCCGAAAAGCAGGATACCGCGTCTGCACCCGCTGTTCCCTTTCGCCAGCGTGGTACTGCTCGCGCTGCTGGGAGCCGGCACCTGTGGTGCGCTGGCCCACATTGATAGAAGAACGGTGGCTCACGCCGCGGCGAGTTTTACCTTTACCGCCGCGGGTGATTATGCGCAGACGCGCTATACCAACGCGAACCTGACCTACATGCAAACGTCGGGTGCCGCCTTTAACCTGGCCCTGGGCGATTTCAGCTACGCGGCACCCGTCACCGGCAGCATCGCGGATGCGTGGAGTTCGTATGTCGTCGGGAAGGTGGGAGCGGGCTTTCCCTTTGAAATTATTCCGGGGGAGCACGATGCGGGTGCGCTGTCGAACTACGCGGCCGATCTGCCCGATCAGATGGGCTCCAGCGGTACCTACGCCCAACAATACTCTTTTGATTACCCAGGCGCGAGCCCGCTCGCCCGTTTCATCATGATTGCCCCCGGCCAGATCCCCGGCTATTATTACACCAGGGGCAGCGCCGGTTACCGCTGGGTCTCCTCCGCCGTCGACGGCGCGCGAGCGGCGGGCATGCGCTGGGTCATTGTGGGCATGTATGATGATTGCTTCAGCCTCGGCAGCCAGCACTGCTCGAAGGACGACCTGCTCAATCTGTTGGTCAGCAAAGAGGCACGGTCATCGTGATTACCGGCACCGGGGGAGCCACTCCGCAAGTCTCCATCGACCCCTCCGACCCGGCGCTCCCCTACTTTCGAGCCTCTAACGGGGCTGGTTCCAATGCCACGTGGGGAGTCACTCAAATCACGATCAGCCCGACCCAATTGACCGATCAATTCGTTGCCGTGGCGGGAGTCAAGGGGTCGGGTAGCTTTACCGATACCTTTACCATTCTGGCGAGTTAGCGCGCCAACGCCCATCGTGAGTTGGGAAATGCTCTCAGATTACTGGCTAACAGCGTTGGTCGTGAAAGCTCAACAGGTTGAAAGATTGCACCGTATTACGTAATACTCAACCTTATTTCAACTCAACCACAATGAGTTATGCATTGAAATATGCCATAATCGAGGCATTGGAGTGCTACTCCGCTTGGAAAGGGATATAGAGATATGGGAAGTGTTCCACCTAAGGCTAAACTCTGCTGGACGCCGTTGGCCGCGTTGCTTCTGCTACTTGCCATGGTGCTACTGGTGGCAGGGGTGGTGGAGTTTCCCAGGCAGCCCGCGCATGCTGCCAGCGTGGATTGGCCTACTTTTCTTGGCAATAATGCGCGCACAGGCTTCAATGGGCAAGAGACAGCCATCAATCCGACGACAGCGCCCAGTTTGAAGTTGCTCTGGACGGACCAAACCCAGGGGCATGTGAGTAGTGAACCGCTCATAGTCAATGGAGTCATCTACTGGGGATCGTGGGACGGTTTGTTTCACGCGACCGATCCAGCGACCGGGAAGGACATCTGGGCCAAGAATTTGGGGCAGAAGCCGGGTTCCTGCGGCCAGAACTATGGTTTCGTCGGTACAGCGACGGTGGCTTCTCTAACGTTGAATGGAGTTCCGACTCAGGCAGTCTTCGTAGCCGGAGGCCAGGACAACGTCACCGCGCTCGATACCAGCAATGGAAATATTATCTGGCAGACCAACCTCGGAACTAACAAAGCAGAGTACCTCTACGGCGCGACGTCTGTATACAACGGCAGCGTTTATGTAGGTGTGTCTTCATTTGGTGACTGTCCGCTGACGCAAGGGCAAGTGGTCCAGTTAAATGCCGCGTCCGGGGCGATACAGCATATATTAAACATTGTCCCCAACGGCTGTGTTGGGGGAGCAGTGTGGGGTTCGCTCACGATCGATGAGACGTCTGGTATGCTGTATTTCGGCACGGGCAACGGAAGCCCGAACGCCTGCCTCAACAATGAGCCGCTGGCGAGCGCAATAGTTGAAGTAAATGCGTCGGATCTCTCGCCGGTCAGTTCGTGGCAGCTGACTACAAATCCATCCCTTGACTTTGATATTGGAAGTACTCCGACCCTCTTCAAAGCAGCCGTCAAAGGCGTCTCCCATGCGATGGTGGGGGTCGTTAGCAAGGATGGGAACTACTATGCCTTCGACCGCACCAACATTAGCGCCGGACCGCTCTGGAAATCCGCTATCTCGGTAGGCGGTTCAAGTCCAGAGACAGGGAATGGTAGCATTTCAGCAGGCTCCTATGATGGCACCTACCTGTACCAGGCGGGGGGTATCACGACGATTAATAGTCAAAAGTGCATGGGTAGTTTACGCGCAATGGACCCGAATACGGGGAATTTCATCTGGCAGCTGTGCCTGAGCAGCCCCGTATTGGACCCCGTGGTATCCGTGCCAGGATTGGTCGTAGTGGGCTGGTCCAATAATTTGTACGTGGTTGACTCCGCCACTGGACAGAAACTCTTTAGCTATGTGGATACGTCGAGCAATGCGAAGTTCTGGGGCGCAGCGATGATCTCTTCCGGCGTGCTGTACGATGGAAGTAGAAGTGGCAAGCTATTTGCTTTCGGGCTGCTGCATACGCCGCCGACGCCATCTCCCAGCGTGTCGCCCTCGGGCACCCCGGGCACCACGCTGGCGCAGGACACCTTCGCACGCAGTGCGCAGAGCCTGTGGGGAACCGCCTCCGACGGGCAGACCTGGGGGGCCGACGCCAATACGCTGAGCAACTTTAGCATCAACAGCGGCAGCGGACGAGTCAGCGGCAGCACCACCAGCGCCAGGAGTTACACGGCCGTGCTGGGGCCAGGCGCCGCTAACGCGCAAGTGCTCTTCAGCGGCTCGCTCAGCAGCCTTGGCAGCAACACCCTGGGAGCGGTGGTACGCTGGAGCGATGGCAACAATTTCTACAAGGCCTACATCAATGGCGGCAGCCTGCTCATCAGCAAGAAGGTGAACGGATCGATCACCAAGCTGGGGAGCGTCGCCTTCAGCGCGACGGCTGGCGTCTCATACACGCTGCTGTTCAACGTCTCCGGCAGCGCCCTGGCTGCCAGTGTCTGGCCCAGCGGCGGCAGTCGGCCCGCTTCCTGGATGCTGACGGCCAGCGACAGCAGCCTGCCGTCGGGCAGGTGCGGGGTGCTGATGTTCCTGGTCAACGGAGTCGGCGCCGACATCACCTCCTTCCAGGCAACTTCCGTTTCGTGAACCGAATCAGCCCAATAGCAGTTTATCAAGTTTCCGCCGCGCCAGCCCGCCGCTTGCAGCATTCCCCGCTGCCCGGCCGTCCTCCACGAACAACTCATCCAGCACGCGACCATCGAAGGTGGTGGGGAATGGGAGTCCCATACTGCGCAGCACCGTCGGGACAAGATCAAATATTTCCGCGTTAGGGGCTCTGAAACCATGCTTGAAGCCGCCGCCGTAAGCATACAGCACACCATCTTTCTGGTGGGTACCACGTAGCATATTTGGCTCATCCCACCATTGCTTGTTACCAAGTGTGACACGAAAAGTGATGCCATCGGACGGCAATACGATCAGGTGCGGCTCACTCGGAGCATACGGCCCCGTACCGTAGACCTCGGTAGTGTAAAGAGCATCGACGAGCGGTTTCCCGGTCTTTGGGTCTACCTGCCGCTCGAGATCTGCGCACAGTTCAGCCAGCGCCTCAGCGCTCAGGGCACCGCTCAAAAAGATATCTGCATATCCTCCTCCGAAGCCAGAGTGCGAGGGCACGCAGGCCAGAGTCCGCTCCCAATCGATAATCGACAGCGCAGAGTAATGGTGCATATCCTGAGCAGCCGTCCTCCCAATACCGGCGCGACCTAGCGTCTTTTTTGTACCGCGAGCCAGCGAAAGTAGTCCTACCCGCTCCAGCGCGCGTTTGAGAGTAGCGGAGCTGCGCGCGCTCTTATACTGGTAGCTGGAGTTGGGCGCAAGCAATCCTTTGCTGAACAAATACTCATTGATATCAAAGAGGCGGGGGGCGCCTTGAAATCCGTGATCAGAAACAACAAAGAGGCTATCGTCCGGGCCGAGCTGATCTAGAATCAGGCCGAGACCATGGTCGAGCAGGCGGAAATACTCAGTTGCCCGCCTTTCAAGTACGCTGATTTGCTGCCATAGAGGATGCTGCAGGCGATCGGGGCCAACAAAGACAACATAACAAAAATCCCAGGGCTTCTCTTTCAACAGGTGCGTGGTTAGCTCGATGCGCCGCTCGGTCATACGTAACGTTGCATCGATGAGTAGTTCGCGCATTTTCGGCCTCGGATGATGCCAGATATTGCCATATTCCAGGTCGATTTTGTAGTCGGGCACCACGCGGTAGAGTTCTTCCTTAAAAGAACTCGGATAGGTAAAATCTGTATCACTGCTGGGGGTCATATATCCGCTGACCATGATCCCGTTGACGGCCTCGGGAGGGTAGGTCATGGGGACATTGATCACCAGGACCTGCTTGCCGAATTCGCTCAGGATGTTCCAGATGGCCTTCCCGCCCCTGCGCCTCGTTTGCACGTGGGCCCTGCGAGTGGCGCCGCCTGCTTGCTGCTCGTCGTATGACCAGAAATCATAGACACCATGACGCGCAGGCTTTAACCCCGTCGACAGCGAGGTCCACGCCGGCGGTGTTAGAGGGGGGTATTTCGATTCGAGTACCGCCTCGCAGCCCCCCTTCTGCAGCCGCTGGAAATTGGGGAGTTCTCCCCGCTCCATCATTGGGTGCAGAACGCGAAACGTTAACCCATCAACACCAAAGACGACTGTACGCATACATCTACCTCCTCTTATTTTTTTCCCCTTTGCCACGCCTGAACTTCTTGCGCAGCATATTCAACACAATTTTATCTTCGGGGCTGGTTTGAAAAAGCACCAGCAGCCCGACATAGCTGACTATGAAAACGGGTATCAGTAAAAGCTCGAAAGATACATGGAAGCGGGAAATTTGCAGGTACAGATGCGCCTGACCGAGCAGGTAGAGTAATGCACCTGTGAACAGGGCGCTGATAAACGACGCAACCAGCGGCTTCAGCACGTCCCAGCGATACGGCTGCATCTTCACCAGGACGCGTACTTGGAGCAATCTCATCAGGTTCACTACCGACACCGCCAGACCCGTGGCGACAGCCACGCCCATCGCACCGTAGCGCGGAGCCAGAATCATCCCGACAGCAATATTCACGATGACGGCCGTAAGCGAGTTGAGAAAAGAGGTCTTTGTGTGTCCGGTCATCAGCAGTACATAGCCAACCGAGCCGGTGCCAACGTTAATCATGCTGCCCAAGCTGAACGCGATGACCAGTGGCCAGGCCGCGGTAAACTGCGAACCAGATATACCGAGCAGGAACACCGAGAAGAGAGTGGCAATCCAGAAAATTGGCAGGCTAAAAGTAATAGACCACTTCGTCACAACTTGAAACATGGCCGCCAGCTTTTGATGCTCCCCCTGGTTGTGCAGTTCGGCAATTGTCGGAGCAAACATGGCGTTAAAAGAAGCCAGCGGCATCGCGATAAAGCTGCTTATCTTGATGGCGGCTGCATATAGTCCAAGCTCCACATTTGATATCGCAAAAAACGCGAGCAGCAAGGTATCGGTCGATTCGAGTACCGTATCAACGATGGAAGTCAGGAAGTTTGGCGCGGCGAAGCCAACCCAGTCGCGTAGTTCGTACTCTTCAGGCCCAGATCTCGGCGCGCGAGCAATCTTGAGAAATAAAAAGTAGAAGCTCAATACCGCCCCGATCACTCCATAAATGACAGTGGCTATGATAATTGCAGTTAGATTATGGAAGAAAATGACGACCACGAGTAACAGCAGGATCAATATGATAGGCATGAATATGCGCTGTAACAGCACACGCCATTTGAAGTCCTTGAATCCCTGCAAGCCGCTGAGCCAGATTGTCTGCATACACGTGAGCGGTGCCAGAGGTGATATCAGCACTAAGAGCGGAGTCAATTCGGGCGCGTGCTTGACGCCAGCCAGGAAAGGAGCTGTAAACAGCATGAAAAAGGCTCCTATTATACCAGACAAGCCGGCCAGGGCAGTACAAAAAATCGCCAGGCCCCGCAATGAAGCAGTCTTCCGTTTGGCCCGGTAAATCGATGCATAGCGAACCATGGCATCATCCAGGCCGAGGTTGAAGATGGCAGTAACTAACGTCACCACCGACATACTGAGCGTGTAGAGTCCAAAGGTGGCTGCGCCGAAGCTTCTTTGAATTAGAACGTTGCTGCTATATTTGAGAATACTACCTCCTATATTACCAGCGCTGACATAGGCCGCGCTGCCCGCCGCCTCTGTAATATCCGAACTGAATACGGGCTGTGGCGAAGCTTGCTGCTTTGATATGTTGCTCAGCACCACCACAGGGATCGTGGCAAATTTGTCGAGTTCAGCACCATATTCCCCGATCCCTATCTTTTCTTGCTGTCCAGGGCGATCCGCCGCCGACGTCGAGCCTCCCCACACCTGTGCCACCAATCTCAGTGTGGCTTGCCGCGCCAGCCATCTCTTCTCCTCCCACTCCCTCTGGCTACCGTACGACGCCACTTTCATCCTGGCCTGTTGAGCTTTCGATTCTTTCCCCTGCTTCTCCACGCCCTCAGGCGTCGCCACTTTCGCAGTCGGCTGCGTCTTGAGTGCCTCTTCGAGAGGAAAGAACTTTAATCGGTGAAAGCGCGGCTCTGAGTGATACCACGAAAGCTGCTCAAAGAGTTCTTCCATACAGTGTTGCTGCCTTCAAAGGGAGGGGGGATGTCCGTGTTAAACATACCCTAGATCGCGTAAGCGGTTGATAACAAGCTCCTCATCCTCCTCAGAAAGCTCCTGGTTCTCCGCCCGTGTCCGGATTGGATGAGCTTCCAGATAGGAGGGCAAGAAAAGCGCACCCACAGCAGGGCTATCCATACCGGCGTATGCAATTCCAAGCGCGTGCAACAAGCTGGGAACAACGGCGGTGAGCGGGACGCGTTCAAGCACCGCTGCCCCCGGCAACAGCACGGGAGCGCTGGCGAGCAGAAACCCGCTCACCATGGAGGGATGGATACCCGCCATACCCGTCGTGCCGGCGCCTGGTACGGTGCATATTGCCTCGTCGAAGCCCAAACGCGTGCTTTGAGGCGATGGGGCGTATCCTGGTTTAAAAACAATCACCAGGTCCGGTGCGCAGAAGAGATACTCGTCGGCATAGAGTTCTTCCTTGCGATACACACGCTCGATCACCTGTACGCCGGTCCTGCCGTCGCGCAATTTGGCCGGCAGCGTTTTGATAAGCGTAGCACAGACCTCCTCATATTCGCCCTGCGGGTGTACTGCCCCCTGTGGGTCACGCCCGAGCAGGTTCACCCACAGTTGCCCGTGACCGCAAAAGTAAGCCAGCGAATTGGGCCAGTTGATCGAGCCATGCTGCTCGTCGCGCTCTATCAGTCCCATCTCCGCCAGAAAGTTATTGACATTGACAAAGCAGTCTACCGGAGCCGCTTGAATATCGGAGAGCAATGCCAGCAGCCCGGTCTCCCCAGCCCAGGAGCGCGCCACGCGTATCGCCTCTGCGATAGCCGCAGCATAAGCGCTGAACTCTGCGCCCGCTACTGCCAACTTACACCGAACAATCGCGCAGGTCTCTATAGTTTCCGCTCGTGTCAGATCCCATACGCAACCAGGCAGCTCAGCGGGCGAGGTCTCCCTGTACTCTACCGCCCAGCCCGCCGCGCGCAGCAGATCCGGCAACATCTTAGGAGCGGCATCCCTCCCACTATGCTCCTCCACGACGGTATAGCCATTCCTGGCTTGCCGCGGGCGCGGAAGGTGGCAAAGAGGCATGAGTGTATCGAAAAAGCCAAAATGTGCAGGCGATTGCCCACTGAAGATCTGGTAATGCTGTGCTCGCGGCCCCGTGATCGGCGGCGGCTCAAGTTCAACCAGGGCGCCGTGCTCTGCAAGGCTTTTCACTTCAGCGAGTAAACGTAAATCTGCCAGGCGTACGCCACTCAACCAGAGTACGAACGCTTTCCGTAATCCTCTATCGCTTTCGCTCATTCTTTCGCTCTACCTTTCAATTTAAAGCGTTTTACCGCTTCGTTTCAATCCTCGACCTCCAGCGGAACGGGCCATCCTCCACAGTTGGTCCTTATACATGACACAGCCGTAAATAATCCATGTGGACAGCACCTGCGTGAGACTGCCAGAACTACCGATCTGGCGGGGCTGCAAGAACATGGCCCCTGAAGTAAAATCGCCCAATGCCGATCCGCACACCAGGCCCAGGCCCACCAGCCCCAGCATACGCTCGCCGCGCTTCTCCGGCGTATTCGAGCGGCGGAAGAGCCGCGTTGCCATGATTATCATGACAGCTAAAAATCCCAGATAGAAGAGCAGGCCGACCAGGCCAAGTTCTCCCAGGATCTGCAGGTACCCATTGTGGGCTACGCCCAGGCCCGTCTTGGAGAAGTCCCGCAAATAGAGCGGTAATTGCGTGAAACGCGTGTCGAAGGCCCAGAAATTGCCCGGGCCGACCCCCAGCAGAGGACTCTTGCTCCAAACCCGCAGGGCATCCTGCCAGATGATGAAGCGATAGAAATCAGCCGACTTAACGGTTGACAGTTTGTCGATTTCTGCCTTCACCAGCGGCAAGAGCGGAAGACAAGCAAGGCATAAATACACGAATATGCGGCGTGAGTATGCAAAGGTCATCACTATAAGAGCAATGCCAACCTCCAGCCACCAGCTATTTTGCAGGCAGAAATAGACTCCCAGCAGGCATAACAGTGTAGCGGCCCCGTAGACGATGCGCACACGCCAACGAGTTGCATAGAGCAACCGTGCATAGCCGATCATAACGCCCAGGGCAAGTAACTGCGATATTGCTTTTAAGGTCATCCAGCCGAGTTTTGGGTCGCTGAAACGGAAGGTGTAAATGCTGGCGCCGATGCGCTTAAATTGAATGATGACGACGAGCGAGAGGAAAGCGGCGATAGCCAGGAAGGCAGTTTGAATGTAGCCGATCCACTGGTCCTTATTGGTGAGCGCCGCTGTCGTAGCTGCGACGGTAAGCAGAGGAAAGAGAAACAGTACAATGCCATAGACCTCGTCCAGTATAATGGGCGAGCTGCCTATTTTGTGCGCCACGCCATAGGTCCACGTGAGCTGAATCATGATATTGGAGAGAATGGCCAGGCAGAGCAGCCCAAGCAGCGGCCAGATAGCCCAGAATGAGGGCAAGACGGGTCTGCTTAGACGAAAAGCTGCCTGTACCGACAACACGAAAAAGAGCCATATCAACAAGGGTATCGCGGGGTAGATTGACAGCGCTTTCACCGTAAACGCTTGTGGGAACAGGGCCGTTGAGCTGATAGCCACCAGCAGCAGACCCAATTGAACGTGCCTGGTAATCAGAAACAGGATCACCAGCGCGAAAATGGGTGCAAGGATAAAGATCGGGTAACTGAGCATGAACTGACCGGTGATTCCTGCTGCCAGGCCGCCCAGAGCAATCAGCACGATACGCGGCCACCACAGCCCCGTCGTGCGTCGCAATAAGATTCGCCGGTGGTAGGTCCTCTGCTGCCGCAGCTGACCGTCGATATCGGGTGCGCCCACCTGTTGTGAAGGGGGAAACGCACTATTATTAGGAAATTTATTAGCAATTTGCATAGCAGTCTCACTCATCCATTCCAGGAACGCGGCGGCATCGGAGGAGTCATGATTCCAGCATTGGGCGCAGGGCGTGGAGATGGTGCAGGAGCATTCTGCTGCATTTTCGCGATGTCATTTAAAGGCTGCGGGACTATCCCCGGCAACGATGGAAGTGCGGGACGATTTGGCGAGAAGATACCCGACGGACCGGGTAACGGCTGCATGTTCGATTGAGCAGGCAACATCGGCGTATTCGGTGAAGGAACCGGTGCTATATCGAAAACTGGATCGGCATGTCTGATGCCAGCTCCATTGCTCACGTGCGCCTGAATCGGTATCCACCTCTCAGCCGCTGCATCGCCGAGATAAGCAGATGCATAGTAGTGGCTGCCCCGTTTGGTGGCGAGACGGTTCATGATGATGCCGGCAGGTGTATGTGTCAAAGAGCTCAGCAGTTCTTTAGCGCGCAACAAGAGCGGGAGTTTCTCGTGCCTGGCATCGATAACTAGAGCTATACCATCCGACATGGTCGCTAGCAGGCTAGCGTCAGCGCCACTCAAGAGGGCCGGGCCATCGATAATGACTATATCGGCTCCCTTGCGCAACTGCGCTAATATTCCAGGCAACCTCTGTCCCAGCAATAGCGTGGTATCCTCCACGGCAGGTCCCGCAGGTAACAGCCAGACACCGGGCACGCTGGAGCGTACTACGGCATCGTGAGCGCTCTCCGTACCCGTCCCTTTGAGCAGGCCGCTCAATCCGGGTCCGGCGCCATTCACCTTGAAGGCAAGGTGAGTGGAAGGTCGCCGCAGATTGCCATCTATGACGAGCACCGAAGCGCCTCCCCGGGCTAGCGCCGCTGATAACACAGCGGCCAGGGTGGTTTTGCCTTCGGCGGCCCGGGGGCTGGTAATCAGCAAGACAACGCCTCGCGGAGCTTGCCACGGGCCAGGTAAGACACCGGTAAGGTGTAGATTCGTGCCTATATCCGAGATTTCGTGCAGCAGATCGCCCTTAACACGCACTGGCGCTTCTTTGACTTGATTATTATTGGAGAGGCCTCCAAGGTAGGCCATGCCAAGCTTCTCTTTCACCTGCTCATCGCTGCGCAGCCGGTTATCCAGGAAGATCAGCAGCAACATGATCAGAAAACCAACCAGTAGACCTACTCCCGCAGTAACACCTATGATGACGTAGCCTTTGTTGGAGGCCGTCACATCCCCCGGGGTAGCCAATTGTATCACGAAGGCATCGCCTTTAACCGTGGCCGGCAATTGCTGGAGCTGCGTCTTCAACGCATCCAGCGTGCGCGTGGCGTCTGCAAGCTCACTGCTGTAAACAGCGTATTGCCCTGTTGTGGTACTGGGGAGGGCCGCGATCTTTGCTTCCCAACCCGCCTGGACTTGCTGCTCAGAGTTTATCTGGGCCTTCAGACTGGCGGTCGTCGCATTCAGTTGGTTCTGCACCTGGGAAGTGATATAGGCCGCAAAGCCGTTTGCAACATCATTGGCGAGTAAGACCGCATCGGCTGGATGTCTAGCCGTGGCAAGCAATGTAATGGTGGCGGCGGTTGTCGATGTGTTTGGAACGACGTCCGCGATGAGATCATTCGCTGTATAGCCGCGTTGCTGCAGCTGGGGATCAAAATTAATAACGTACTGCATGATCGAAGTGGTCTGTAACTCCGCCGAATAGTTAAGGGCCCGGGCGAGGCTATCTGTAGCAGTCCCTCCAACAGGGCCACCGGGATAAGTAGTACCAGGCGCCGATAAGTTTACAAGCACCACCGACGATGCCTGGTATAATGATAGTTGCGCTCTCGAAGTTAGGAATCCTACGGCTGAAGCAACGATGACGCAGGCTAATAATATCCAACTATACTGTCTAACGCTCGGAAAGTAACGTTTCAAAGGGCACCCCTTCCTCAAAGATATGCCTTATCTTCATTTTAGAGCCTTTTTCAGAAACTTGATTCGCACCCGCAATCTACCTGGGACCACCCGGACACTTCCATTTAGGGCTGCAATACTTTTCGTATTGTATCTGGCCTTGATTGCTATCTATCCGAGCATAAGGTTACGCTTCGGTAGCGATTGGTGACGCCTGGTTAAGATCTCCCAACCGAGTTGTACCAGCACGTCAGGCGCTCAAAAAGACTTTGACCAGTATCGCCTGGTTGCTCAACGAAATGTTGCTCTGACTGGTCGGAAAGAAAGCAACAACTCCTTCCTGCAGTCCAGGAGCCAGGCGGTAGCTGATCGAGGCCGTGAAACCGACGTAACCACTCGAAGCGGGGCCGTGAATCGCGCCAGAACTACCCACCACGGTATAGGTGTCATCGTAGAGCACAGCCTGCCCCAGAATGCTGCCATTGGCTACAGAGCTACCGCTGACTCTAACCGGGCTGGTAAGCCGCGAATACGCAACCGGGCTGCTCAGGCCTGCGCTGCCATCGATCGAGTTGATCTGCTCGATTTCAAAAATGTTGCCAGGAATTTCATTTAAATGATGGACTACGGCGGTAAAGCCTCCTCCTCCAGCTGCCAGATTGGTCACCGTAACGGGCAGAATGGTCAACTTTCCGCTATGAGGTGGCAGTGACACCGAAAAATTCGCCCAGTGAAAGATATTCCTCGCCAGCCGCGTTACCAGCGAACCCGACGCTAATCTCCAGGCATCGGCTATCTGCGCCTGCGACTGTCCAGGCTGCAGCGCTGCAATCTCCGAGCCGACCTGACCTTGAGCTTGTTCGGCTTGGTAACGTGTAACATCCGGATACATCCCGGGAAAGAGGACCTGCCCGAAAGTTGCACCGTTCCACTGGTACTCCTTAAAGAGGTCCACCAGCCCCTTGATGGCGTCGTCAGGATTAATCTCTGCTGTCACAATTGTGCCAACCGAGCTGATCAGCGCATCACCATCGAGCAATCCCTGCATACCAAAACGCCTGGAAGGGGTCCCACCCAGGTTATTGTAGACGTAGTAATCCAGCCTGGCATCGGGTGAATAATAGCGTACCCCGACCAGCGCGTCCAAGGTACCGGCGCCTTCCAGGTCACCGCAGATCACTTTTTGCACTTTATTGACATTCGCACGTGTCCCGATCAGGCTATCCCAGTTGATTGAAAGGGCAGGGCATCCGATAACTTGTAGAGTAATCGTGGGGAGCACAGGTTTGGCTGTAGGCGAGGTCGCAGCCGTCGCAGTAGCAGTAGCACCCGTCAGGCCGGTTGTAGGCGTTCCACTCTGGGTCGGGGTCGAAAAAAAGCTGGCGCAGGCGCTGAGCAGCGGCAGCAACAGGCTGCAAAATAAAATGAACGCTCCAATAGATGACCAACCAGGACGCGGCAATCGCCACCTCCCCTGCCGGTCTCCCCATTGTCTACGCACCACCATCGATAGCATTTTCATAGCTCGTATCTCCCTACACTGTTGCTCTATGCGACCCCATGAAAGAACGGCTGTACAATTTCTCGCGTTCTCATTTCTCTGGCACCTTGCAACTACTCGCTGCTGGGTCAGAGCCTAAAATTACGTTTCTTCTATGGATAATCTATCGGCAAGCCTATAAACAGGCGTAGAGCTGGATAACCTACTGCTCATTCACCGCTTATAAAAACGGCACACCCCGCACCGCCTAACATAGGCGATCATCGATAGTACCCCCTACCTAGAGAGAAACGAGAAAGCGCATACCTGGTAACATTGCTACCAATTGGTACACTTCCTACCGACCCTACATCCCGGTAGGGTTATCGTTTCATAACTTTAATTCCATGATAACAACCAATCCATAACCCCCTATGCATTTACATATTCACACCAGTAAACTATAATGCGGTTGCTATTATGGCAGCGCTGGTCCAGCGCCTTAACAATGGGCCTTTATGGTCCCGAGGAGCGTGCAACGATATGAATGTTCTTAATGCTGCGAAGTCTTCTACCAGAACTTCATTAAATTTTTCCTTACACCTTTATAGAGGCATGACCCATCAACTGCGGCTGTTGCCAGATTTTTTAATCATTGGTGGCCAGCGCTGTGGAACCTCTTCACTCTATTACTATTTGACAGAACACCCCAGTATCGTCCCCGCCTTTACCAAAGAGCCGCATTTTTTCGATGAACATTTCGCAAAAGGCCCGGCCTGGTACAGAACACAATTCCCAACAGCTCTGCAAAGACGGTATGTCAAAAGTGTTTCAGGGAAAGATTTACTGACGGGAGAAGGGACGCCCTATTACATGTTGTATCCGCATGCCCCCAGAAGGGCTTTCGAGGTTGTGCCGCACGTGAAGCTCATCGCTCTCTTGCGCAACCCTGTTGATAGAGCTTTCTCACAGTACTGGATAGAGAAGCAGGCTGGCTTTGAAACGTGGTCGTTTGAGGATGCTATAAATGGGGAGCAGGAAAGACTGGCTGGCGAGCTTGAAAGAATGCTGCAAGACGAAAACTACTACAGTCACAGATTCCGGCATTTCTCCTACCTTACGCGCGGCATCTATGTCGACCAATTACAAAACTGGATGTGCTACTACCCACGTGAGCAAGTGCTGGTTCTAAAAAGTGAAGATCTCTACAGCGACCCGGCAGCGGTTGTAAGGCAGGCGCTAGAGTTTCTCGGTGTGACGGTAGGAGAACTCAACAAAGAGTTCAAGAATTACCGAAGACCAAGTAAAAAAGGTTACAGAAACAAGGTCGTACCGCCAAAGCTGGACCCGGCAATGAAAAACTACCTGGTTGAGTACTTCAAGCCGCACAACGCACGCCTCTACGACTTCCTGGGCGCCGATTTCGGCTGGGACAAATGATGATGAACACTTTTTCTGATACCAACGCTTCCCCAAAGGTTCAAGTCAGCGGCGGCAAGCCCGCGGATCACGGCCTGCTCGATCCTCTTACTATGAGGGCGCGCAAAATCGGCCGGGTTTCCCCGCTCGATAAACTCTACCGAGGAATGACCGGTCCGCTTCGGCTCTTGCCCGATTTTTTATTGATCGGCACGCAACGCGGAGGTACCAATGCTCTCTACCACTACTTACAAACCCACCCACGCATCAAGCCCGCCACTACCCCGGATACGCACTTTTTTGATAAGAAGTTCAATAAAGGCCTGGCCTGGTATCGCGGACACTTCCCTACCTGGCTCGAAAGATACTATGCGCAGCACCTGCGTCAAGAAGCCTTTTTAACCGGCGAAGCTTGCTCCTCGTACCTGTTTTACCCGCGTGCACCCCTCCGGGTGGCAGAGGCCCTGCCTCATGTCAAACTCATCATCCTGTTACGCAACCCTGTAGACCGCGCCTACTCCCAGTACTTTCACGCCGTCGAACTCGGGCACGAAACGTTGCCCTTTGAAGAGGCCATCCGGGATGAGGAAGAACGAACAGCCCGCGAGCGCGCGAAAATCATGCAAAACGCGAACTACTACAGCGATATCTACACGCATCGCAGCTATCTGAGCCGCGGCGTCTATGTCGAACAGTTGCGAGCCTGGATGGGTCTGTTCCCCCGCGAGCAGTTCTTGATCCTCAAGAGCGAGGATTTCTATGCCGACCCCGTCACGGCTTTCAAGCAGGTGTCGACTTTCTTGAATCTGATCGAGGCCGAACCTCAGCTGAGAAAGCGAGACTACAAGCAGTACAGCCACAATAGATACTTCTCCGCCATGGAACCGGCGCTGCGGAAGCGTTTGATCGCGCACTTCGAGCCGCACAACGCACGCCTCTCCGATTTCCTGGGTGTCGATTTCGGCTGGGATAAGTGATCCTGTGGATATAATTTGAGCAGACACTATACATTCTGAAGCGAAATGGAACAGGTCGGCTGAAGAAACCTTAACCAGTTTGAGCAAAATATTATCATATCTTAACCGCTCCACTACCTATAACTTTAGCCACCTCGGTTACACTTAAGCAGGAAACGGGGGAATGGGATAAAGAGGAGGACATCGAATCGGTACTATAATGTTGTTCGCTAAGATGATAACAAAACGAAAGGAGCAGCGGCGCATCCTCTCTCTATCCCGCGTTATCAAAGAGAGTCGGCGTCGCATATCACCCTCATGAACACGTTTACGCATGACATTAACACTCATGCAGTGGATGCCCGGCCCGCTGGAGGCACGACATCCTCTGATCAGGGATTGCGAGATTCCGCTACTGCGCGGACAGGGATGCGACAGGTTGGCCAGACCCCCCTGTTCGAGAAACTTTATAGGGGGATGACCAGCCCGCTGCGGCTGCTGCCCGATTTCCTCATCATTGGCACGCAGAGGGGCGGCACAACCTCTCTCTATAACTACTTACAAACGCACCCCTGCATCGAGCCGAGCAGTACCAAAGAAATCCATTTTTTTGATCGAAGATTTAACAGAGGACTGGCCTGGTATCGTGGACATTTTCCCAGCAGGGTCGAAAAATATTACGCACAGCGCCTCGGTAGGCGAGCTTTTGTGACAGGGGAAGCCAGCCCCTCCTACCTGTTTCACCCGCATGTCCCCAGACGGGTAGCAGAGGCGCTGCCCCAAGCCAGGCTCATCATCCTGTTGCGCAACCCCGTAGACCGCGCCTACTCCCAGTACTATCATGCTATTGAACATGGCTTTGAAACGCTGCCCTTTGAAGAGGCCATCAAAGATGAAGTGGAACGCACGGCTGCGGAACGAGAAAAAATCCTGCGAGACGAGCACTACGAGAGCTACGTATATAGGCATCGCAGCTACCTGAGCCGCGGCATCTATGTCGAGCAATTGCAAACCTGGATGGGTCTGTTCCCGCGAGAGCAGTTCTTGATCCTCAGGAGCGAGGATTTCTACGCCTCTCCTGCCGCCAGCATCAAACAGGTACTGGCCTTCCTCGCCCTGCCCCAGGAGGAATCGCAGCTGACAGGGCAAGTCTATAAACAGTATAACAACACCACGTACTCCAGGATGGATGCCGCGCTGCGAAAACGGCTGATCCAGTTTTTCGAGCCGCACAATGCTCGCCTCTACGAGTTCCTGGGTAGCAATTTTGGCTGGGACAAGTGACTCTCTTACACCTCGAATATACGAGCAGGCACCTGAAATAAGGCGGCCGGAAGAAACTTTAACCGGTATAGTAAATTTACTACCGTATCTTAACTGCTCTATATACCGATAACCGCAGCCATCTCGTTTACATTCGGTGCATGCTGGGGTTGGCGGGTTGGCCAGAAGTGTACCAAACCAAGCGAAGCCATACCGGCATAGCATTTGTTCAAGTGACAGTCAAACGAAAGGAGCAGTAGCGCATCCTCTTAGTGTTCAGATTTGACACAGAGCCTCCGCGTTACACATTACCCGGGATGAAGTCTTTTCTTGACACCACCAGGTCAACTGACGCGCGCCCTTCCAGAGGCGCTGCGCCCTCGGCAGGAAATTTATCTGATTCCTCTGCCAGGGAGATTAACACCAGCGTTCCGATCCCCCTGCCAGGGAAGTTCTTTAGAGGAATAACCAATCCGATCAGGCTGCTGCCCGATTTCTTGATCATTGGCACGCAGCGTGGTGGTACCACCTCTCTTTTCCATTACTTAGAGGCGCACCCCTGCATCAGGTCCGCCGTAAACAAGGATTTGCATTTTTTTGATAGGAAGTATAACAAAGGCCTGGCGTGGTATCGCGGCCACTTTCCGACCGGGATCGAAAAATACTATGCGCAAAAAATCCGCGGACATGCTTTTCTCACAGGGGAAGCCAGCCCCTCCTACCTGTTTCATCCGCACGCCCCCGGGCGGGTGGCTAAGGCCGTGCCCCATGTCAAGCTCATCGTCCTGTTACGCAATCCTGTGAGCCGGGCCTACTCCCAATATCATCATGCCGTCGAACTCGGGCATGAAACGTTGTCTTTTGAAGAGGCCATCCAGGGTGAGGAAGAACGCACGGCCGGGGAACAGAAGAAGATGCTTCAAGATGAGCACTACTACAGCGAAGAATTTAAGCATCGCAGCTACCTCACCAAGGGCATTTACGTCGAGCAGCTGCAGGCCTGGATGGCTCTGTTTCCCCGCGAGCAGTTCTTGATCCTCAAGAGCGAAGAGTTCTATGCCGATCCGGCTGCCGCTTTCAAGCAGACCCTGACCTTCCTGAACATTCCCGAGATGGAATTGACGTTGGAAAAGCAAACATTCAAGCCATACAACAATAATGTCTACCCCTCCAAGTTGGATGCTGCAATGCGCAAGCGTTTGATCGAGTACTTCGAGCCGCACAACGCACGCCTCTACGACTTCCTGGGCGTCAATTTCGATTGGGATAAGTGAATGGGAGTCACGGGCATGTTCTGGCCTACAGAAGCGCAGATTGACAGTGAGCGCCAGCACTACCTTACCTGTCGTCGCGCCGTCACGGCGCATATCGAGTCTGGTGTCTATCCCTTCAAAGATGTCAAGCTGAGCCGTGCTGATATCGAGTGGCTGCTGGCAACGCGTGAAGATGTGCTCGAGCCAGTAGAACGTGGGGGGGATGAACGCCAGGGCGCATACGCGGGGCTAGACCTGCGCGGCGCCCTGCTCCAACAAGCAGATCTGAGCAATCTGCCCCTGGCACATATGCTGGGTGGAAGAAGTTGGCTGGTATGCCCCTCTTTGACCGAAGAACAACGCGATCTGGCGAGCGCGCAGATGGAAAGGGCAGATCTCGGCGGCGCCCACCTGGAGCGATCCTTCCTGGGAGGCGCCCGTATGGAAGAGTGTTTCCTGGGGGGGGCGCACCTGGAGGGAGCCTATCTGGAAGGCGCGCACCTGGAGGGCGCCAATCTCGAGGGCGCCAGCCTCCGCGGCGCGCACCTCCGCGGCGCGCACCTGGAGGGCGCCAATCTCGAGGGCGCGCACCTGGAGGGCGCCAATCTCGAGGGCGCGCACCTGGAGGGCGCCAATCTCGCCAGGGCGCATTTGGAGGGCGCCAATCTCGCCGGCGCATCTCTAGGGGGTATGCCTGTCCCCGCCGATTTTCTCAAGCGTGTGCGCCATTGGGATAAGCATGTTTTAACGCCTGCTAATCTGCAAGGCGCTTTCTTCAATGACGCTACTACCCTTGAAGATGCCGTACTGGGGGACGAGCAGTTTGGCTTCGTCTCACTGGCCGACGTGCATTGGGGAGGAGTGAACCTCTCGGTAGTGGAGTGGGAGGTTGTTACCATGCTGGGGGACGAGCGGAGAGCGCGCCAGACGACATGGCTCTATAACTACCAGGCGGCGCTTCGCGCCTATCGCCAGCTTGCAGGTGCGTTGCGGGAGCGAGGATTAAATGAGGTGGCGCTACATTTTGCCTATCGCGCTCAAGTAGTCCAGCGGCGCGTGCTCTGGAGGCAAATGCTGCAACTGAGGCGACAAGGCCGCAAGGGGGTAGGGCGACTGGCGCATCGGGTGATGAACTATCTCTGCTCGTGGCTACTCGACCTGTTGGCCGGTTATGGATATAAGCCTTTACGCAGCTTCATCGCCTATCTGTTCCTGGTCGGCGCTTTCACGATGATCTATTTTACGCAGGGCATGGCCTATGGCCCTCACCTCTCGTGGATACAATCGTTAATACTGAGCATGACAGCATTTCACGGGCGAGCCTTCTTCCCCGCACATGTCGAGCCAGGTGGAGCGCAAGCTTCCACCTGTGCTATCGAGAGTTTTGTAGGACTTATTATCGAGATCAGCCTGGTCGCGACATTTGCCCAGCGTTTCTTTAGAAAGTGACGCAGGAGGAAAAGGCATCGTGTTTCATCGGCATAGCCCTCGTGAACGTCGGCAAAGAGACTTTACGCCCAGGCACTCACTCTCTATAGCGCAGATCATCGCGCTGCGCAGCGTGGATGCAGAGACAGCGGCCCTCACCTGGATGATGCTAGAGCATGGAGCCTCGCTCACCGTAGCCGGCCCAACCGAACCGCGACCCGGCGCGGGCAAATCCACCACGCTGCACGCGCTGCTACAGTTTCTACCCGAAAGCTCAGGCCTGGCCATCATGTCCGGCAAATACGAGACATTTGCCTTCACCCGCCTGCCCGATGTTGATCCCGCCACCACCTATGCCGTGTGCAATGAGGTAAGTGATCATCAATCCACCTACATGTGGGGAGCAGCAGCCCGGCGTTACTTGACCTTACCCGCCCAGGGATACCGCGTTGTTACCAGCGTCCATGCCGATAGTATCGATGATGTGCTTCACCTCTATCGACACGACCTGCTCCTGCGCGACGAGGATCTTCGCCGCTTAGGACTCGCCGTAAACATTGGATCGATGGGACGGGGAAGATCGCAGTACCGCCGCTGGCTTACGGTCTATTTTTTGCGACCCTGGCCCGACCCGCAGCGCCCGCAAGCTCCCATGCCGTTACTGCTCTCTAGCTGGAACGCATCTAATGACACCTTCAAACACGCAGATCAGTCCGCGCTCGGCGAGCTGGCAGGCTGGACAGAGCTCACACCGCGGGATTTTATGGCCGCTCTCGCGCAGCGAACCGATCTCCTACGAGAGCTGGCCAGGGGAGAGGGCGCAGACCAGAACCAGGTGCATGCCGCAATCAGCGAGATGCGCAAGCACGAAATCCGGGGCGGCCGCGAGGGTCGCGCGTGACTCTGGCAAGCGTTTCCATCCAAGGTGCCATTCGCCGACAGATTTTTGTAGCTCAGCCCCATTGCGGTTTCTGGCGTACCGTGGCCTGAAATGTGTAGAAGGCCTGCAATGGACCGGTAGTCGGATAGATGCTATCGCTCTGGTGGCCGTAGTTAATAGTGAACCAGAAGACTTTCCGAACAACTCCGGATTTTGCGGATTCGTTCAGGACGTACTGCATGAACTGGGACTGCGTTTGTGGGCTCACGATGGTGCTTGCGCCAGAGCTAGCGGTAGTAGGCCATCCTACTTCGGTGACCCAGATGGGTTGGTTGGCAAATCCATATTTTGCCGCTATGGTATGCATGGTTTGCCACTCGAGGTCGAATGAGGGATCATCCCCATTTGATGTCGAGGGATCTCCACCACTGTGGTAATAGTGGAAGTTCATGTAATCCATATATGGCCCGTAGCCATTGGAAAACAGGTACGTCATAAAATCTTGAATGTGCGGCTCATAGTGCCACCACAAGCCAAACATGCCGACAAGAGCCTGGGGGCTTGCTGCTTTAATGGCCTGGTAGCCGGCCTTGAGGACCGGCCCGTAGTAGCTGGCGCTGCGACACGGCTGGTTATTTCTCAGGCCTTGAACGTAATGGGCATCGTATTCCTCATTGCCAATTTCGTAGGAGTCAATGTAGCCATGCCCATGTCTGCCGTCGTAACGTGTCGCGAGTACGGTGGCAAACGTCGTCATCTGAGCGGGACCTGGCAGGAAATGCTGACCGTCAGCGGAGCAGACCTGGGTTAAATCCCATGATGGGCCGTACTGGATAGCAAAATCTATGTGAATTTTGGCCGCGTTCATTGTCGCAACAGCAGCATCGACCGGGCCCCAGTCGTATACCCCTGCTGAAGTCTCGATCTTACTCCAATGGTATTGATAGCGTACCCAGCACACATCGAGTTGTTTGTACACACTAACGAGTTGAGTATCCGCATGTATCGTCGTGAAACCGTAGGGACTATTAGAGGTGCAGGGTCCGCCGGTACCTGCAGGTGGGCTGCCGGTTACGATGGGAGTGGGTGTTGAACTTGTATCTGACCGCTTGAAGACAGCAAAAAAGAAAATTGAGAATACCAGCACGCCCACGAGCAATCCGATAGCAAGTATGAGTAGCATCGGCCTCCACGACGAAGCTGATCCAGTTTGTCTGTTATTTTGCATATCTCAGCAATTCCTCCTACTATTTGTTTGTATGATTTGTATCTCTTCTCTAAGCGCTACCTACGGCCCGCAGTAGATGCTGCTCAACTCGCCTGACGTTCTCTTCAATCGTGAAGCGTTCCTGTACCGTCACGCGGGCCGCCCGGGCAAGTTGTGTCCGTTTATGTGAGTTCTGCGACAATCGTGTAATTGCCGACGCAAGGGCCTGTGCATCTCCAGGTTCGATCAACAGACCGTTCACATCGTGCGTCAAGATTTCCGCTGGGCCACCTATATTAGATGCGATTACGGGCAGGCCTCGCGCCATGGCCTCCGCGATTACAAGGCCAAAGGGCTCTTGCCAGAGCGAAGGCACAAGCATAATATCGGAGCAATCGTAGTATCTTATTAGCTCATCTTGGGAAACCTTGCCATGGAAGGTAACGGTGTCTGTCAGACACTTCTCACGTAGAAAGATCTCCAGTTCTCCGACATACGTCTTATCACCGGTACCAAAAACATCTAGGTGCAGGCGAGGTTTTTCAGTTTCCTCCCTGCTTTGCTCGTTCAGAAGCAAGTCAAGCGCTTTAAGAATGACAAGAATACCTTTTTCGTCGCGCAGGCGTCCAACGAAGAGCAGGTGGACGCACTCGTTGACGACATCTTTGTGCGCCATATCCCTGGTCCGCGGCAAGCTCAAAAAGCGCGGGTCTATGCCGTTGTAAATAACCTCAATGCGTTCGGGATCGAAGCCTGCCTGCACATACTGCTGTTTGACAGCGGCGCTGACAGCGATGAGTGAAGTCCAGGTGAATGAAGGAACCGGGCCGATCAGGCATTGTTTGAGCCAGCGTACGCGCAAATGTGACTGCTCGCTATCTGGCGAACGGGCGTAGAGCAGTACATAGCTGCCCAGGTGAAAGACGATTGGTAGGTTTATGCCTGCTAGAGCTTTGAGCAGTGAATTTACACCCAGACCTGCGATCTCCCAAATATAGAGTGCGTCAGGTCGAGTTGTGGCAACCACACGGCGCAATTCATCGGCGTTGGCTGGACAGTGGTAACGTCGGTAGTAGTTATACGGTTGGTCGAGTTGCCGCCAAAGTGGACGCTGCCGGTCAAAATGAGCAGGTGGAGCAAGGCGCAATGTGCGCCAGATGCCTCCATTCTGCTCCGCTCTGCTAAGGCCAAACGAACTTGCCAGCACCAGGACTCGGTGTCCGAGGCGTTCCAGCCCTGCAGCCACATCTCCTGCCAGGATTTCCGCTCCTCCTTCTACATAAGGTGGATAGAGATTGCTAAGTAATAAGATACGCACAAATGCACCTTTATCTAATCTTGATAACCGCCGAAGATACTAGTATAGTACTACTTTGCTAGTTCCTCATGGGGTGCACGGGCGCTGCCCCTGCAGGAGCGTGGGGTGTCCTCGCAAAACCCAAACTAACAAAGAAGCCAGAGAATTTGTCAAGCCCCTGCTCCGCGAGAAAACTCCCCCCACGGAGCAGCTCACAGCGAGCAGGCCAAAAAAGCCCTCCTTCGCGCTTGAGAACCCGGCCCTCAAGCACCCCACAAACGGAGCCGCGAGTGAGTAGCCAGCGGCGCCGCTGGCTACTCACTTTGGTGGGATCATACGACCCCTCGGTTTTGATCAAGCGAACCGCCACAATCAGCATTTTCCTCATGACCGCCATCAAGGCCTTGCCCTTTTTCATCCCACGTGCCACCAGACGGTGATAATAGGCCCCAAAGGCCGATCCTTCCAAACGGACGCTGCGGAGCGAGGCCCGGGTACAAGATGCGGCGGAGCCGTCCGCTGCCTCGCTTGGAAAGCTTGGTTTGTCCCCTCCACTTGCCGCTCTCTTTGACTTCCAGGTCCAGCCCCGCATACGCTACCGCTTGATCGACGCGACTAAAGCGATCCACGTCCCCCAGTTCTGCGCGTAACACCGCCACGGTCTTGACCCCAAATTCCTGCACGCGAGGCCTCCCCTTCGCTTTTGGGTCGCTGCTGATCAATTGCTCAATCTCTTTTGCTAAAGTCGCCAGGTTCGCCTGCGTGTGTGCGAGCTGATCACACAGGATCCGGACACTACTGGAGCGTGCAGAGACGGCCAGTCCGCTGCTCACCGAGTGCTGGGCCACGGCTACCAATTGCTCGGCCGTGGCGCGTCCATAATGCGAAGGGGATAATTCATGGAACAGTTTCGCGAGCGTTTCCACTCCTGCCTTCAGCATCGCCTGCGGGCTGGGATAGCGTTTGAGCACAGCCAGAGTTGTCGGTCGACAAGGGTCCGCGAAGACCTGGCTGAACTCGGGGAACTGCACGACCAGCAGCGCGTGTATTTCGTTTTGGTAGCGTGCCGCTTCATCACTTAACTGGCTGTGTAAGCGGACCAACTCCCGATAGGCCGCCACCAACTCGGTTGGGACGTAGCCCTAGCGAGCTTCTCCAGCAGGACAGCAAACCCTCCAGCGGTATTCGCAAAATCGGTCGGTTTGAGAACCATATGCTTGTCCGGTTTGAGCGTACAAAAACTACACGACTGACTTCCAATATCGATCCCGACCACATAGCGAAATGGTGCGGGATCGAGCGGGTTTGAAGATGATGGCTGCGTCATAGCTCACATCCCTGTCTTGTGTGTTGGTCAACTCTGCCCATGCAAACTCTTCTGGCGACGGGAATACCGCCCAAGCCGAGCCAGCGTCAACTCATACGGGATCGGCAGTCTTCGCTCTCGCTTCTGACTGAAGCAGAGAACGAAGCTGCAACAAGCCTTATGGCCGCTTGTAACCCTGCTGGACGGGGAGTCGTCTTTGTTGGGCGGTCATGTTCTTTCGAAGCACGCCGCAAATACCGACCTCGACCCTCCCGTTGCTTCCATCAGTGTAGCAGATCGCTTCAAGCTCTCTGCTACATACCAATTAGTATATGAGTAGTACTAGTATAGTGAGTTGGCCTTTATCTCCGCCCTAGTGTACCTAACCAACCTAAAATGTGCAAGTCAATAGGAAATGTGGTGACGCTCCCATCCCTTTTGAAGGGATGGGCTTCCAGGCGACTCCGCTCGCGTCGTGACCATTCCCCACGGGGGACCAGCAGGGCTGGTGGCTGAGACACTGCGCACACCTGAACAACTCTGGTGCGAGCGGGTTGCCCCTCCCAGAGGCCCCACGTCCGGGCGACAGCTCTTTAGCCTGCCGCCTGTTCCGCAGGGGGCCGGGCCGTCGATAGGTAAGCGAAGTCGGATAGCCAATCCGCGAACCAAAGGCGAGGGGATGCATGTTCATGCTCCCCACGATATCTCGGTGGCCCACAAAGCCACAGCGCCGACAGGTCCAATTGCGCCCTTTCGGCTTCTTCTTCCAGTCACAGCGTGGACAGCGGCTGCTGGTTCCTCGCTCACTGCCGCTGCAGCACACGATGCCGACCCGTTCATACTTCACCTGGAGGTACTGCTTATCCTTGCCGTACTCCCACTGGCTCATGCGCTGGTTGTGATGGCGTGGGTTGGTCTGGCGCAGCTGCTTGATCGTCTCGACGTTGGCCAGAAACTGCTGGCAGACCATCTGGATCGATTGACTGTGCAGCGCGTACTTCCTGCCCTTGGTTTCACGTTGCAAATCGTCTCGACTCGGCCAGGGCATGCGCTCGCGCCGAGCCTGTTGGTGCCGCTCGACACAGTGACCCTGTTGGCAAAAGGCTTAGAGAGCAAGAGCTGCAAAGCGTGATATGCGAGTGCCATCGCGCGGACTATCCATCAGCCAAGCGAGAAGACGGGCAAAGTTGATAGCGGTAGCTATCATCACATGCTGTAAATGCGTCTTTGCCAGCCCGATGTAGCGACTGCGCCGTAAGTCAAAGGCGCGAACGCCTTGTGAGATGGTCCCTTCAATTCCTGCTCGGATCGCCTAACGTTCTTTGAACTCCTGGGTCTGTTGGCGTTGGCGCGCGGTTTGAATGGCCTCAAATTGCGCTGGTGGACGCACCACCAGTTGACGCGGATTGGTGATGGCCATGGTACATTGACTGCGGCAGGGACACGCCAAACAGTCCTGTTTGCCAAATTGGATGCGAAGCACCCCTGAGACCGTGCGATCCTGCTTGAGTGTCCACTTCCGGCTGCTTTTCCCTTGTGGGCAGGTGCCATTGTGGGCCTGCCAGTCAATGGTAAAACCAGTATGATCAAAGCCTTGACCTGCACGGGTTTGCCAACTGGGGCTGCTCGTGACCGGACCAAGCAGTTCCACTGCATAGGTGTTCTGACTGTTCACAACATGGTCTCCGTCCACGTAGCCGGTGTCCATCACATGCTCTGCTGGCAAGAGGTGCTTGGTGGATGATTCCCATCATCTCCATATCCTGGGTGGTGGCAGGCGTCGTTTCCACATGGGTGAGCAGATGGGGCAGGTTCTCATCACGGGTTTCAGTCAGGTGAACCTTCTAGCCTGTCCAGACCGTGCTGCGTTTGATACTGAGATGGGCTTCTGGATCATAGGGCGAGGAAATCAAGATCGACGCCGGGGGAAGCTCCTGGTCTGAGCGCCGGAGAAGGATCCCTGCATCCATCCAAAATTGTTGCACCCACACGCGCCGCAAAATCTCAACAGCTGGCACCTTCGACAACCTCGCAGGCGCATCAGCGCTTGTGATCGCGGGAAGTCGACCGCCAGCCATCGGCCCAATTTGTTCCGTCAGGGCCTGGCGTTTGGTGGCTTCTTTGGGAAAGCGATACTCTTCCGTTCGGGTCCCATAGCGCTCGTACCATTCAACCGGAACCTGGCAACGCAGCCACTCAGGCACAATGACCGCCAAACTGTTGAGGGCCGCTCGTAGCGTTTCTGCCACACATTCCAGTCGATTCATCGTGCGGATGGCAGCGAGCACATGGGTGGAATCGGTGCGTTGCTTTGCCGCGCTCTTTAAGCAAGCCTCGTGCTCGACACAGGTGCAACAACGTGTTCAACAGCACCTCTTCCTGTCCTGCCGCGATCAAACGCTGGCGAAATTCCGCCAGTACCGAGAAAGCAAAGCCGGGATCGGTCAACTCCAGACGGAAGCACATACTTGAAGTCAATACGTGTTTGCATGGCTTCGGCATTCGTCTCTCAAACGCATATACCGGTTCCCTTCTGGGAATAATGCACGGGCGACACGGGCCGTTTCTTCGGGGATGGGCGGAATCGCTTGGGGCTGTAATGACATCGGCTGGCTCCTTCTTAATTTGGTTCTCGTATGATCTTCTCTCTTTCGCCTATTCTACCATCTTCTTCCTTCTACCTCTCTTTCCTTTCGCCAACAGAGTCACTGCACATCCACACCCGGGCGGCTTCCATCTGCGCCGCCTTCAGGCGAGTGCGGGTCCGCCGGTCGAGATCCTTGAGTGGATAGATGCGTACGGTCTGCATAACTGCTCTGCCTCCTGCCTGTTACGTACGCACTGTACCACGAACATTCGTTCCGGTCAAGGGGGAAGACCGCACCCAGAGGGAGGCAAGCTCTTCCTCCCAATCCCCTTCCAGGGGATTGGACTTCCCGCGCCGCTTGTTAAGAAAACGGTACGGTGGTTGGCATTTCGTAACCTTATCTTAACCAATCATTCGCCTTTTCAGAACGAGCTGCTGCTATACTTGCGACCATGCATAGGGTGTAGTTTGTCTCTCCGCGAACATTGCTACATCCGAAAGTACGAATTTCCTAATGTGAACATAGGGAGGTCACGGCAAAAATTATGGGAACAAAAGTCTTAATTATAGGACTTGATGGCGCTACCCCCGAACTGCTAGATCGCTGGGTTGAGGAAAATAAATTACCCTACCTGAAGCAGATAATGGAAAAAGGGGTATACGGTAAGTTGCGATCTGTGTACCCTCCAATTTCACCTGCTGCCTGGACCACGTTTGCGACGGGCTATAATCCAGGCAAGCACGGCGTCTACGATTTTCGTGATTATGATAACACCCGCTATAGCTGCTTTGCCGATACGATTGTTGATTCCAATTCTTTTGCCGGTAAGACCATCTGGGATCTGGTGGGGGCGGCTGGTCAGAAGGTGGGAGTGGTCACTGTACCGGTGACGTATCCCGCCTGGAAAGTGAATGGCTTCATGATCTCCGGCTACCCCACGCCCGACGCGGGCAAATCGTTTACTTATCCGCCTGAGCTGGGTAAGACTATTCCTCTAGTCGTGGGAGACGCCGCCTTCTTCAAGTCGGCTACCGGCCACGTATTGCTCAATGAGATGAACCGTTTGATGCACCTGTGTACAGATGTATCGCTTGATCTGATGGAGAAAGATGATTACGGGCTTTTCATCATGGTGGTAGGGGCTACTGACCGGGCTCACCACGATTGGTGGAAGTATATCGACCCCAATCACCCGGCTTACGATGCAGAAGAGGCTAAGCTCTACGGTGATCTCATACTGGAGGTCTACCAGGCTGCCGATGCCTGCGTTGGCAAGTTTTTAGAGGCCATCGATGATGATACGACGGTGATTGTGATGTCGGATCACGGTGGTGGATCTCATCCGAAATATTACCTGAACACCAACTATGTGCTGCGCACCCTCAACCTGCTCCAGCCCAGCGTGAAGGCCAGTAAGAATAGTGGGCTCAAAGGCGCTTTCAAGCAGTTCTACCGCACGAAGATCCGCCGTTTCGCCTACCTGGAAAAGGTCTATCGCAGCTTGCCTGAACGCCTCAAGAGGATGGCGACCAACCTGGACTCGCAGACCATGATGAACCTTGATGTGATCGACTGGAAACACACGCGGGCGTATCGCTTCCCCATGTATCCACCGGTTGAAGGCATCATGATTAATGTGGCAGGCAGGCAGCCAGAGGGGTGCGTGCGCCCTGGTGAGGAGTACGAGGCGATCCGCACCCGCATCCTGGAAGGAGTGCGCGGTTTACGTGACCCGAAGACGGGTGAGCCTATCGTCTTGGAGGCTTATCGCCGCGAGGAACTCTATCATGGCGAGCGTTTGGAGACGGCCCCCGATTTGATTCTCGTCACGCAAGACCAGTACAAGGGTGGAACCGGTATTGACGAATTGATCAGCGAAGTCCCGCTCGACGTCATCTCTAAGTTGAGCGGCGTGCATCGCATGGACGGCATTATTCTCGCGCGGGGACCACATATTCGTCGCGCTGCCCATATTGATGGCGCAGGCATTATCGATGTGGCTCCCACAGTATTGTACGCGCTTGGCATGCCCATTCCTACGGATATGGATGGCAAACCTCTGGCAGGGCTTTTTGAGGAGGCGCACATGCAGCAAACTGAAGCTTCGTACACCGATGAGCGTAAGCACGAAGATGTTGCCGACGATGAGTATGGCTATTCGGAGGAAGAAGAGGAGAGTGTGCGTTTGAAACTAGAGGCTCTGGGTTACCTGTAGGATGGCTGTAATTTGAGGTATGAGAAGATGAAACTGCAATTACAGCTTCGTAGGAGTTGATATGCGCGTTCTGTTTGTGACACCCTATCCACCCTCGCGTATCCGTGTACGCGGTTATGGATTTCTGGCTCAACTCCATAGTCATCATGAGGTGACTGTGGCGACGCAATGCGCATCGGAGCAGGAACTGGCCGATGTGGAGGCGCTGCGCCGCCAGGGGTACGAGGTGCTGGCAGTGGTGCAATCAAAGCGGCAGGCTGCGCTCCGTAGTGGGGTGGCGCTGTTGAGTTCGCGTCCTATACAGGTGGCTTATGCTCGCTCGCGGCGCTTTGCGCAGGCAGTGCAAGACCTTTGCGCGCGAAGGGCCTTTGATGTTGTGCATGTAGAGCATTTGCGCGGCATTGCCTCTGTGGAGTCCATCGGAGGTATGCCCCCGCTGGTTTGGGATGCTGTCGATTGTATCAGTCTGCTCTGCAAACGCACTATCACTGCCGGACCAAGCCTGAAGGTACGCGCAGTCGCTCTGCTGGAACATAGACGCACGCGGCGTTATGAAGCCAACATGCTAAGCCGTCTGCGGCATATAGTTGTCTCATCGGAACGCGATCGCCAGGCGATGATCGAGGTCTACCGTAAAGAGATGAACGACGAGAGAAGCAGTGATGAAAAACTGGGTGAGGGCATTTGTGTATTGCCGAACGGTGTCGATCTGCAGTATTTCCACCCAATGCGACAGGAAAGCCGCCGCTCCAACCTGGTCTTCTCAGGGAAGATGAGCTATCACGCGAATGTAGCGACGGCGATCTACCTGTACCGGCAGATCATGCCGCTGGTGTGGCAGCATAGACCGAAGGCTACACTTACTATTGTCGGCAGCCAACCGCCAGCCATATTGCAGCGGTTGGCGCAAGACCCTCGTGTCGAAGTAACCGGTTATGTAGATGATATGCGCCCATATGTGGGGCAGGCCGACGTGATGTTGAGTCCAATGGTCTATAGCGTTGGTATTCAGAACAAAGTGCTCGAGGCCATGGCAATAGGTACGCCCGTTGTCGTTGCGACCCAGGCCGCCGCCGCTTTAGGCGCTCAGCCCGGTCGTGATCTGCTCACGGCCAGTTCCGCCCAGGAATTCGCGGATGCGACATTGCTCTTGCTGGACGATGCTGCATTACGTGCGTCATTGAGTGCATCTGGACGCAAATACGTGGAGCAACAACACGATTGGCGTGTAGTAACCGGACGCTTGGTCAATGTCTACCAGCAGGCGATTGCCGACCATGCAGCTGTGCGGGATACCTTCGCGCGTGCAAAAAGCGATGGATAATTTGATGAGAGGCAGAATGTTATGCGTGTGTTAGTGCTAACACAGGTCCTGGTCTACCCCCCTGATGCGGGCCCGAAGGTCAAGACGCTGCAAGTGCTGCGGCATCTGGCCGCGCTTCATGAGGTGGTCTACTGTACCTTTGTGCGCAGCGCTAAGGAAATGCAGGACGCTGCGAAGCTGCGTGACATGTGCTCTCGCGTGTCAACTGTTGCACTCAAGCGCTCAAGAGCGGGTGACGTGCGCTTTCTAGTAGAGAGCCTGGCAACAGGAGATTCGTTCCTGTTGCGTCGCGATTATCGGGCGGCGATGCAGTCCATGGTGCGGCAACTGTTGCAAGAAGAGCACATTGACGTGCTGCATGTTGATCAACTCAACATGATGCGTTTTGTGCCGTCTGAGTGGTCGGGAACCGTCATTCTTGATGAACACAATGCCGTCTGGCAGGTATTAGACCGCCTGCGGAAAGGCACCAGCAACCCTCTAAAGCGCTGGTTCCTGGGTCGGGAGGCACGTATCATTCGCAGGCTGGAAAGGAAGGCGTGCCTGCGTGCGCAGGTGGTGCTGGCTGTGAGCGAACAAGATAAGCAAGCGCTCCAGATGCTAACGGACGAGCTCGTGCCGATTGAGGTCGTACCGATCACGGTGGATGCTGAGCACTTCGCACCCATCCGCGATGCCCGCAATCCCGCAGCTGACCGGCTACTCACGATTGGGACGATGTTCTGGTTGCCTAATAGCGAAGGCGTCATGTGGTGGCTGCGTGACGGATACCAGCAGCTGCGAGCCGTGTGCCCAGGTCTGACTTACGACATCGTGGGCGCACGGCCGCCACGTGCCTTGCACGTATTAGCTCAGCAGTGCGCGGGAGTGCGTATTCACGGCTACGTTGCCGACGCAGTCCCTTTCTGGACTCATGCCGGCGCGTTAGCTGTTCCGATTCTTTCAGGTGGAGGTGTGCGGGTGAAGATTTTAGAAGCGATGGCGATGGGGGTACCAGTTGTGTCAACGAGTATTGGATGTGAAGGACTAGATGTGCATGATGGTGAGCACCTGCTTGTGGCAGATACCCCCGGAGCCTTCGCCCATGCCTGCGCGAAAGTGCTGCAAGATAAGGATCTGTCACTTCGTCTTGCGCGCAACGCCCGCCGTCTTATCCTTGAGCGGTACGACGCAAAAGTTGCACTGCGTACCCTCGACGACGTTTATGAACGAGCATGCAAATGAGGAGAAAGGAGGGCCGCGTCATGACAGAAGTGCAGAAGCGCATGAAAATTGCTTTTTTGACTTCATTTGACCCGCTGGATAGGCGCTCATGGTCAGGCACGGTTTACCACTTAGTCCGGGCCCTTGAAAAGCACTGTGAAGAGATTTCCTATATTGGTCCAATGAAAGTTCGGCAGAAGACTATTGGGAAGATCATCAATAAATGTTCAAGACTCATCCTCAAGAGGGGGTTCGAATACAATGCTAGTTTTTTAGTGGCCAAAAAATATGCGAAAGTTGCTGCTCAAAGGCTTGCAGGAGGCGACTTCGATGTGATTATTACGGTTGCCGGTTCACCTGAAATAGCTTTTTTGAAGACAGATATTCCCATCGTGTTGATAGAAGATGCGACCTTTGCGATACTGTATAATTATTATCCTCAATACACAGATCTTCTGAAAATATCAATTCATCAAACAAATATGATCGAGGCTCTGGCTATCGGAAAAGCCAGTATGGTGATCTATTCCTCGGAATGGGCAGCACGCTCTGCGATTGAGGTCTATCATGCGGATGAACGAAAAGTGCATGTCGTACCTTACGGAGCAAATTTCGAGACGCCTCCCGCCAAAGAGGATGTGCTGCAGAGGAAAAAATCAGGGCACTGTAGGTTGCTGTTCATGGGTGTCAACTGGCAAAGAAAAGGGGGCGAAATCGCGTTTGAGACGCTGTTGAAGTTAGAGGAGTTAGGAATAACGGCCGAACTTACTGTTTGCGGGTGCAATCCCCCTAAAAGGTTTACCCACGAAAGAATGACGGTGGTTCCGTTCTTGGATAAGAACGACGAAAAACAGCGCGAGGAAATCAATAGGCTATTTGTGATGTCTGATTTTCTGCTTTTACCAACCAGGGGTGATTGTACGCCAATCGTTTTCTGTGAAGCCAATGCGTTTGGTTTGCCCGTCATCACAACCAGTACTGGCGGCGTACCAGGGATAATCAAGGACGGAGAAAACGGTTGCATGCTCCCTTTGAGTGCCAGAGGAGCAGAATATGCTCAGGTTATTGCCGAAATTTACCAGGACGATCAGCGCTATGCCGGACTAGTGAAATCGAGTAGAGCAGCGTTCGATAACAGACTGAACTGGTCTGTGTGGGGAACTACTGTAAAGAAACTACTCGACGAGATGCTCGCCGCCGACTTATAAGACCGCTATCACCGTGCAAGGAGGCAGCTTTGCCCAGTGTACCTCATTTTACGAAACTCATCTGGTTAATTTTTCAATCCATTGCTCGCTCGACAGTGAAAGTATGCAGGCTTATCGGGGAGAGATGCAGCCAGTCACCGCGGTTTTTGTTCTCTGCTATAGAGCGATGACAGCTTCTGAGCACGGAAATTGCGGATGAACCACAAAGGTGGGATCGCCACCAAGTGTCCGTTTTCTACTTCCTGCATGATTATAGTTAGTGAGGGTGGAATACATTTTTTATGGAAACAGCCTGGCGCAGAGGCAGCTGGGGTAAGGCCAAGATGGTGATGCATGTTCAGGTGCTAGAGCGTCTACTGTGGTAGGATAGGAGGAAAAAGAGGAGAACAGAAGAGGTGCAAAAAGGGCCAAAACCAGCGGAACTGACGCTAAGCGAGGAAGAGCACCAACGACTGGAGGCGCTGGTACATCGACGTACGACGCCCCGACAACTGGCCAAACGAGGGCGCGTGATCCTGGGGGCAGCAGCGGGGAAAAGAAACGCCGAGATCGCCAGAGAACTGGGAGGGAGTCGGGATACGGTGCGCAGTTGGCGCGGACGCTGGATCAGCTTGCAAGCAGTCCCGCTCAGCGACCTCTCGGTAGCCGAGCGACTCAACGATGTGCCACGTCCAGGCAAGCCCTCTCAGATCACCGCCCAGCAGCGCCGCCAGATGGCGGCCATGGCTTGCGACCAACCACAAGAACGCCCCATCAGTCACTGGACCGGGCGAGAAATTGCCGAGGAACTGATGCAGCGCGGCATTGTCCAGCACATTTCCCCACGACACGCCTCGCGCCTGTTAAAAAAGGGGGCCTCCAACCGCATCTGATCCGCTACTGGCTCACCCCACCCGGCTCGCCCTCATCGAGAGCAAACCATGGTGGCTACCTCTCAGCTGTATCAGCAGGCTCCTCAGTTGGCACTGCCTCGGAGAACACACCCTGAGTACAGATGAGCTCACAGGAGTGCAGGCGCTCGAACGCAAACACCCAGGCTTGCCCCTGGCTCCTGGAAAAGTGGAACGCCGCGAATTTGAGTAGATCCGTGGTGGCCACTGATCCAGCGGCCACCCGTTGGCATTTTGTGTGTGACAATCTCAATATCCATCAGTCCGAGGCACTGGTCCGGTTGGGTTGCCCAGCAGAGTGGCATCGATCAGGATTTGGGGATCAGCTGCTCCGGCTTTTCGGTCGTCCGGTGACAAAGCGCAGCCACATCTCATCCCGCTGAGGGTCGTTCGGCGCGCCCTCCTGCCACAGGACCCCATGGCACGCCAGCGCTTTGGGGTCGGTGCCTCCTTTGTTCCAGGACTGCTCCACCAGGCACAACTGATGGTTCTCATTCTGCCAGGCGTGCATGCGCGGCAAGGCAAAGCGATGGCCCGACGAACTCCAGCTGAGCAAACGAGCACCTTGACGCCACTTCGGCAGACCTGTGAGCAGTGTGGGAACCGGCTCTGAGTGGGGTATCACTGCCGACGGCAGGTGATGACCTTGGAAGGTCTCTGGCAGCTTACAGTAGTCATTCGTCAATGTCCCACCCCACCCGCCCGCAGTATCATGTGAGATATCATCCCGAAGAGGAAGGGCGCTTCGCAGAGCGTCGCAGTGTCCCTGAGATGCATCAACGCCTGCTGGCCCGAGGCCTTTCCATCTCGCGACGAGAAGCGACGCACTTGATGCAACGCTACGAAGAACTGGTGACTGATGCCGAGTCACGGACAAGCCTGGGATCAAGGCACGCTTACAGAAGCAAGGACACGTGATCCTGGCCATTGATGGCTTGCAACCCGATGTTAGGGCACGAGGTGCGGATGTCGTGGTGCGTGACTGCCTCTCGCGATCCGATCCTGTTGGCGCGTCCCCTACTCAGTAGTACGCAAGGCGATCTGAGGCCTTACTCGACTCCCGTCAAGCAATTGCTCAAAGAGCTTGCGGTGTCGGTCAAAGGCCTGATCTCCGATGGAGAAGAAACCAACAGAAGTGCCGTCGCCTTTGTCTTCCCCGAGATCCCCCATCAACTCTGCCACTTTCACGCGCCTTTAGGATGCCATTGCCCCCCGTCTATGAAGCCGACCGGCATGCCAAAACCCAATTGAAGAAGCATCTGCGAGGGGGGCGACCGCTTGAGCGTGCGTTAGAAGAGCACCAAACGCCCGAAAATGAAGCGATCCGGGGCTACTGTCAGGCAGTGCGAGCAGCCTTGACCGATGATGGACGTTCCGCCTTGCAAGCTTCGGGTCTCAAATTGTACGATCGCGTCACTGTGTGGCCACCGCTGCAGAGCGCTTATAAGCTGGTGCATCAGGCGGCAAAGATCCTGGCCAATCCGCAGCAGCACAGCGGGATTCAGGTTCGAGAGTGCTATCTGGCACACATTCGCCAGATGCAGGAGCAGAAAGCCGACGTGGGACCCCTAGAGCACCGGTCAAGTAGTCAGGCCGCTTCCGTCTGAGACTTTTCAGGCAAGCGAGCGATGACATGCAAGTTATGCACCACCGCCGTCCGGCGCAAGTCAAAGAGATTGTTGCGCAGACCACGATAGCGCGCTTGCCATCCTTGCCAGTGCCCAATATGGGCCAAGGTATGCTCGACGGCGACCCGCTCCCGCAGTTTGGCCCGCCCTACGTCCGTCAGCTGCCGCTGGCGCAACTCGCCGAGTAAAGCTTCATCGGGGTGAATGCTGACGCTGCGTCCCCGCGCACTGCTGGTGCAGTGGACAAGCCGCACAGGTCTCTGCTGGAAAATGCACGACGCCTCCTGGCTCGAAGGGCAGTTCCACGTGGTTGGGACAGCGGATCAGCAGCCGTTCCCAGTCCAGCTCAAAGCCGGTGTCCAAGTCGTGCAAGACATGGCGTTTGTAGCCGTCCACGCGCACGCTGCGCCTCTGGCGCCCGTGACGCATCTGGGCATCTTCGACGCTCATGCGTCGATCTTTGGCCACGGCCTTGCGCAACTCTGCCGTCCCCGTCTCCGTCACTTGTACATCCTGCTGTTTCATCCGCTCTGCTGTCGCCACGCTTTGCTGGACCGCTGGGGTCTCACTGCCCTCGGGGTGCGTGCCCAGCCACGTTTCGACCGCAGTGAGGACTCCCAACACCATCGACAGGGCCTCTGCTCGCTCGGTCGGGTTATCCCAATCCAGGTCTAAGGCCGCCTTCAAACTGGAGCCGCTCAACAGGCTCGCTCCTGCTTCGTTGGCCACCTCCGCCAGCCCCCGCCGAGGCTTTCGTGCGATCACGCCCAATGCCTTGCCGAGACGCGTGGCCCAAAAGGTTGTAGGTATCCTCAACGCGACTGGCTCCCCATAAGAGGACTGCTGTCCAGCGCTGCTCGTAAGGGACGCGCCCCGAAGGCTGCGGTCGCTGCTGCCACTTCAATGGTGCGCTCAATCAGTCGCCGATCCATTTGAGCATCGATGAGTCGCTTGCGGAAAGCCACCAGCAGGGTGCCGCGACTCCACGGCGGCTCATGGCAGTCCAGACAGTCTAACACCAGTTGCCAGCGCCGATCCATGGTCGTCGCTTCAATCACTTCGTCGTCGGGGACCCCATATAGGCTTGCAGGATGGTCGCCAACGCTCATTGGGCCGGCGCAATCGGCGGCTGACCCAGTGGGCTCTCTTGATAGAGCCTGACCAGTTCCCCCTGAAAGGTCTCGTCAAAGAGTTCGTGGCGATGCTGGCGCAAGAACACAAACAACTTAGCCCGCCGCATCCGCTTGATGATCGCCTGTTCGGCTACTGATGGCTCGACAGCAGGTTGCCAGAATGATGGTTGCATAGGTTCTCCCCTTTCCGATACTTTTCGTTAGCAGACCATGCTTCTCTTTTCCTGTCAACCCTTGCTCGACTACTTGACCGATGCTCTAGGCGATATAGAAGCCAATGTATAATTGGCTCATCCTCAAAAAAAGTGAGCCTGCTTGCTTGGACAAGGAGGGGGCTGTCCTGATAGGCTACCATCAATAGATTCTGGTGTTGCTTTGTGACAAGGAGCCTGTCATCGATGGATTGCCATACCGCCTCGCTTTTCTTACCTCTTCCTGATGGTCTGGTCATCGCTTCTGTGTTAGCCACTGAAACCCAGCTCGTTGTTCACGTTGCGTGCCGATTACCAACCGCTTGCTGTCCGCTGTGCCACCTTCCTTCTGACCGTATCCACGGGCACTATGGGCGAACGGTGGCGGATCTGCCCTGTGCTGGCCGGCATGTCATCCTGGCTTTGAGCGTGCGCAAATTTGTCTGTCGCACCCCAAGCTGTCCGCGCCAGATTTTCACGGAAAGGCTTGCAGACCTGGTGCAGTCGTATGCTCGTATAACCAATCGCTTGCGTGATGCTCTGGTCGCACTCGGGTTGGCCACCAGCGCCGAGGTCTGTACCCGGCTTGCCCCCAAACTCGGCCTGCAAGTTAGCGCCCCCACCCTGCTTCGCTCTCTGCGCACCGTCTCCTGTGCATCCCCCACCTCGGTGCGCATTCTGGGCATTGATGACTGGTCGTGGAAAAAGGGTCAGATCTATGGCACCCTATTGGTCGATCTCGAGCGATCAAAGCCAATCGAGTTGCTTCCAGACCGGAGGGAGGAGACCGTCACAGCCTGGCTGCTGACCCACCCGGAAATTGAGGTCATTAGCCGCGATCGGGGAGGAGCGTATGCCGCTGCGGCAAAAAAAGGGGCACCCCAAGCTCAACAGATAGCCGACAAATTTCATCTGCTGCTCAACCTGCGCGAGAAGCTCAAAGAGCTGATGGCACGCAAACAGAAACTGTTACCGCAGATCGAAGTAACCACCTCCAAGGCCATTGCTGACAAAGCGCGAGGAGCGCCCTCAGCCTGTGCTCCTTCTTCTTCATCCGCCCCCGTGGGAGGGTCGAAATCCTTTCGGCACATGTCTCCCGATCCGCGAGTTACTCCCTCTAGCTCAATTCCTATCCCGTCAGCAGAAACGCCCTCGCAGATCAGTCGCTCAAATCGCTCTGCTCGCTATGAAGCTGTCCGCACGCTCCATCAACAACTGGTCTCCCAGCGAGAGATAGCGCGCCATCTCTCGCTGTCGCGTAACACGGTGCGGAAGTTTCTGCTAGCCGAGGCCTTTCCTGAGCGCAGCAGGCCACCCTATCGCGGAAGCATCCTCGATCCGTACAAGCCTTACATCCTCGAACGTTGGAAGTCCGGATGCTGGAACGGCGCGCAGCTCCTGGAAGAAATCAAAAAACTCGGCTATACCGGTTCAGACGCGCTGTTTCGCTATTTCATGACTCATGTACGCAAGCAGCATCAGGCCGCAGGAACCGCTCTGGCCCTCGAACTTTCCACAGCCCGGGGCTCGATCAGCGCCCCTGATGATCTGCCACCAAAGTCCTCTCCCAAACGCCGCATGTCTCCAAGTAGAGCTTCCTGGTTATGCATGTGCCAGCCGACCAACCTAAACGAGCAACAACGGTCACTCGTCGAACGACTCCGCACGGCTCACTCTGATCTGGAGACTGCCTACCACCTCTCTCAGGCATTTGTTTCGATGCTGGCCGAGCACCGTGCCCAGGACCTGGATGACTGGCTCCTCCAGGCGAAACAAAGCACTATTCGTGAGTTCAAAAGCTTTGCCCAAGGCATTCGTCGGGATCAC
>WNGP01002153.1_pt1 | contig 41182 bp, 49 predicted proteins | sample 5407671 | NCBI WGS metagenome assembly WNGP01 (sample SAMN13153381, study PRJNA577476) | soil metagenome | isolation source: 40 cm soil or saprolite under Garry oak tree replicate 2 | place: USA:California | collected 2016-06-15 | reverse complement strand
CCCAATGGCTTTGAGTTCCTCCACAAGGCGATTACTTACTCTGGCCCAAGGCTGGACTAGGTCGGGAAGCCGCTCGGCAAACACCTTCCTCTGGCAGGACAGTCGCAAGCAGAAAAACTTGCCCCTTCAACCCGAGCAAAAGCCGATCATTAAAAGTGGAGGGATCATAGAGCCCTTCTTCATCCAAAATCAAGGTGTGGGTGAGCGCGCAGATTTCCAGGAGATGATGCCAATCGCTGGAATTGCGCGCGAGCCGAGAGACTTCCAGCCCCAGAACCAGCCCCACTTGTCCGAGTCCGACTTCAGCTACGAGTCGTTAGAAGCCCAGGCGATCTCCCGTCGAGGCTCCCGAATGGCCCAAATCCTGATCAATGACGATGATTCGCTCATCCGCCCAGCCCAGTGCTCGCGCTCGGTCGCGCAAGGCATATTGGCGGGAAGTACTCTCGGTATTCTCAAAGACTTGCTGCAGCGTACTTTGACGGACATACAAACATGCCAATCGAGTGAGATGATAAGCGGTGACTTGCTGACGCATATCAGTGATCCTCCTGACCTGAAATCTGCTGATCCCTCAACAACTCTACTAGCTGCTGCAGGTCTCTAAAACGTAGCACCGCTCGGCCATTGGCCACAACCAGAAACGGGTCAGGGAGAGCAAGGCTTGTCCAGGCCAGGGGCAGGGAGCGGACCTCATGAGTCTTCGGATCGGCAAAGAAGACCCGCTCTTCTCCCCAGGCAAATCGTTGGGCGAGCAGCGGAAAGGTTCGGTCAGTAAGAGGATGAAACGGATGGGTGATGGTAAAGCAAGGCTCACCATTCGTGTTATTAGGTGTAGTTGACAGTTCGTTCAAATGGACAGGTCGAGGGTCAGGTCCATAGATTGAAGCTCTTAAAACGACAATCCTATGGTCGAGCGAGCTTCCCGATGCTGCGCAAGCAAGTGCTGCGGCGGGCCTAGCAAGAGCTCCCAAGGGAGACACATTCCTGATTCATCAAAAGAGCGGAAGACCCAAAGGGTCTTGGCGAGGTTTCGTCCTCTCTTCGCCACCTTACCACCGATCCCAGTGCAGAACCGTTGCCAATGGCTTGCGTGCGGCGGGCTTGAAGTTGGTTCCCAGGGTATAGGCGACGGGAATGAGCCCCACTTGCATGACCTGCTCATAGGGGATGCCAAGCACGTCTGCGGCCTCCTGCTCAAAGGCAAGATGCAGGGTGGTCAGGACAGTGCCCAGCCCACGTGAGCGAGCGGCCAGCATGAAGCTCCAGGTCGCTGGCCAGATCCCACCCCATAAAGCGGCCTGCTCGACGGCAGATAGGTTCTCGGCGCGACCCTCGATGCAAGGAACGACGTGGACGGGAACCTCGTGCAGGTGCTGGGTCAGGTAGCGCGCTGGCGCGACCTTTCGACTCAGGTAGGCTGCCTCCTTTTCATCAGCAGCGGCCGACACCACCTGCTTTAGGATGTCCTCCTGGCCCCCCGGAGCGGAGGCGCTTTTGCGATAGAGTGCTGCTAAAGCCGCACGAAGGCTCGGATCGGAGACGACCACAAAATGCCAGTTCTGCATCCCACCTGGGGTTGGGGCTTGCACGGCGAGGGAGAGGCATTCGGAGATCACCTCTGGCTCTACCGGGCGGGTGAGATCCAGGCGCTGGCGCACAGCGCGGGTGGTGGTCAGCAGTTCATCAATGGAAAGATCGAGCATGGGCACGAGTGATGCCTCCTTCTAGTGTTTATGGATTGTAGAGCATGTGCTGGATTGCTCTCTTGAGAGTATAGAGTGCCGAGATCGAGTTGTCCACCCAACCCGCACAAGCGATCATCTCTCCCTCGATCAGGAAACAACCATGCCCACCTGTTCCGGTTGACTGCCGCTTTTCCCTTGACGTTTTACCCTGTCTTGGCAAGCACGCACACACCTGCTATACTCTTTGTGAGAACAGCGAGGAACCCTTTTCGTGTCAACACCATCTAGCGAATCTACCAATCGAGCACCACAGCTCTCCACAGAACACCTGCAGGGTATCGTCGAGCGCGTCACCTACCACGCCGAAGACTCCGGCTACACCGTCGCCCGGCTCAAAGCTCCTGGAGAACGTGACCTTGTTACCATCGTGGGACGCTTTCCAGACATTCACGCGGGTCAGACTCTGCGGCTCACCGGCTACTGGCGCGAGCACCTCAAGTACGGTCGGCAGTTCCAATGTCTCCACGCGCAGGAAATCAAACCAGCAACGTTGACCGGTGTAGAGAAGTACCTGGGTAGCGGGCTGATCAAGGGCATCGGTCCCGTGACCGCCAGACGCATCGTCGCTCATTTCGGATTGGAGACGCTCGAGATCATTGAGCACTCGTGTGCACGACTGATCGAGGTCACCGGCATTGGCGAGAAGCGCGTGGCTATGATCGAGAAAGCCTGGGCCGCACAGCAAGCCATCAAGGAGGTGATGCTGTTCCTACGCGGCCATAATGTCTCTACCACGTACGCCGTCAAGATCTACAAAGAGTACGGCGACCGGGCCATCGAGGTGGTCTCGAAGAACCCCTATCAACTGGCCACCGATATTTTCGGCATCGGGTTCGTGACCGCCGACACCATTGCACGCAATATCGGCATCGCTCCCAATTCTGACTTCCGCTACCAGGCCGGGATGCTGTACGTCTTGCAGCAGGCAGCTGAGGATGGGCACTGCTTCCTGCCAGAGAGGGAACTGATCGAGCGCGTCGTCAAGCGGCTGGCCCTGCCTGACTCCCCGGTAGACCCGGTGCGTATTGGTGAACTCGTCAATAAGATGGCTGAAGAGAAGCAGCTCATCACCCAGCCCGGATACGGCGATCTTGCAGAAGAGAACCTGTGTTACGCGCCCGCATTCTACTACACTGAGCAGGCTCTGGCCTCACGGCTTGCCACTTTTGCCAAAGCGTCGGTTGCAGTCGATCTCACGCGCGTACAGCGCTGGATCGAGAGGTACACCGAGAAGCGAGGCATCACCCTTTCGGAAGAACAGCGCCGGGCGGTCGAACTGGCAGCTTCCTCGCGCCTGCTAGTGCTGACCGGAGGGCCTGGATGTGGCAAGACCTTCACGACCAAAACGGTGGTGGACCTGTGGCGCGCCATGGGCAAATCCATTCTGCTCGCTGCACCGACCGGACGTGCTGCGCAACGGCTCTCGGAGATGACCGGGCAGGAGGCCAAAACCATTCACCGCATGCTCGCCTTCGACCCCAAGACCATGCGGTTCCGCTTCAATGAAGAGAACCCGTTGGAGGCGCAGGCCATTATAGTGGATGAGACCTCGATGCTCGATCTGTTCCTGGCCCACTCGCTGCTCAAAGCCATTCCACCCGAGGCGCAGGTGCTGCTGGTGGGCGATGTCGACCAGTTGCCCAGTGTGGGACCAGGCATGGTGCTACGGGATGTGATCGAGTCGCTGCAGGTCCCCGTAGTAAGGTTAACCCAGATATTCCGCCAGGCGGCAGAGAGCCACATCGTGACCAATGCCGGCCAGTTCCCACGCCTCGTGCCGACGACGAAGTTCGCCCAGTTGGACTGCTTATGGCTGGAGGCGCCAGAGCCGGAGCTAGGTGCTGAGGGCATCCAGCACCTGGTAAGTGAGTATTTGCCCAAACATGGCATCGACCCGGTGCAGCAGGTGCAGGTGCTTTCACCCTCGACGCGTGGAGAGGCGGGCACCAGGCAGCTCAACATGATGCTCCAGCGGGTACTCAACCCACCTGGAACGGGGAAAGTGGAGCTTGTACGCCGAGGCAACACGCTGCGTGTGGGTGACCGCGTCATCCAGCAGGTCAACGATTACCAGCGGGAGGTCTTCAATGGCGATATCGGCACTATTACCTCTATTGATCTGGAGGAGCAAGAAGTGGTGGTGCAGTTTACGGAACGCACGTTGAACTATGATTACGCCGACCTGGCTGAAATCGTGCTGGCGTGGGCGGTGACCGTGCACAAGAGCCAGGGAAGCGAGTATCCTGTCGTGGTCTTGCCTCTGTTCCTGCAACACTACCTGCTGCTCAGTCGTAACCTGGTTTACACAGGCCTCACACGAGCCAAAAAGCTTGCGATCCTGGTCGGGCCAACAAAGGCCATTGGTATGTCGATCAAACGCGTGACCGACCAGCAGCGCTACACCGCTCTCGCTGATCGACTTCGCAGTTTCTCGACTCCAGCAGCCACGTAATGCATGCTTGTCATGCACTGCTGGCAGAGCAGGTGTCGTATTCTCAGGTGAAGGAGGAGCATGGAAGCACCGTTGATTCCCTCAGACGATTCGTCCTTTCACTCAGCGGTTGAAGCGCTCTTCGGATGGGACCCGACACCAGGCATCGTCTCCGTCTGGGCTTCTCGTTCTGGCAAGGCCTGGGTCTGGCAGCGCATGGGGGACCGTGTTCGCTGTACGCGCGAGACCTTCCGCCCCTGGCTCTTCGCCACCACACTCGATGACCTTGCCCACCTGGGCTCGACGCTCCAACCTGAGCCTGACGAGGCGGCAGTGAGCTATCGTGTCCTGGATGGACCCGATGGCTCGTATCGCTATCTACTGTCTGCTCGCGATGGGCGCATGTTAGAGCGGGAACTACTGGATGGAGTATCGCGACGCCTGAATCGGAAGATCGCGTCGTTCTCTGCCCTGGACGACACCTACTATCGGGTCGGACCCGTCGAACAATACCTCATACTCACCGGCCGGGTCTTTTTCCGTGGAATGGCTTCTCACAATCTCCATCGCCTGCAGTTCGATCTCGAAACGACCTCGCTCGATCCAGCACGGGGCCGTATCTTCCTCGTCGCCATTCGTGATAACCGCGGCTTTGAGCAGGTGCTGGAAGCACCCACCCCCGAAGAGGAGGCGAAGCTGATCCACACACTCTGCGCTCTTATTCGAGAGCGCGATCCCGATACCATCGAGAACCACAACCTGATGGGCTTTGATCTGCCATTTCTGGAATACCGCGCTCGCGTGCTCAAGGTCCCGCTCTTACTCGGACGAGAAGGCGTACCCAACCGTTTGGAATCCTATGAAGAGACGGGATCAGCCGGCTATCATCGTTGGAGACGCACGCGTTTCAGCGTGGCCGGTCGCGAACTGATTGATACCCTGGACGCGGTTCGCCGCTATGATTTTGTCGTACGCACGCTGCCCTCGTACCGGCTCAAAGAGGTAGCCCGACACTTCGGGTTGGCTTCACCCGACCGGGTGTACATAGAAGGCGCCCGCATCTATGAGACCTATCAGCAGGGTCCTGATACGGTTCGTCGCTACGCACTCGACGATGTGCGCGAGGTGGATGGCCTGTCGCAACGGCTCATGGGCGCAGCCTTTGCCCTGGCGGGTATGGCTCCGCGCCGTTATGAGCGCATCGCCTCTGCGGGCCCGGCCATGGGCATTCTCGAGCCGCTGTTGGTGCGAGCATACCTGCGCGCTGGAGCGGCGCTTCCCAAAACGGCACCTGATCAGGAAGAGACGTTTGGGAGGCACCAGGGAGGAGCCACCTATCTCCTGGAGGAGGGAGTGGCTGAGCACGTAGTCAAAGCAGATGTTGCCTCGCTGTATCCCTCACTGATGCGCGCCTACCGCATCGGACCAAGCTGCGATCACCTGGGCGTCTTCCTGCACCTGATCGACCGTTTAACCGAGTTGCGTTTGTTTCACAAAGCGGCTGCACGCTCGGCACCCATAGGTTCCCAGGAGGCTGATGAGCACGAGGGGACACAGGCGGCGATGAAGATCATGATCAATGCCGCCTACGGGTACATGGGGGCGACCTCCATGGCGCTGTTCGGAGACCTGGGCGCCGCTAATGAAGTGACCAGACGCGGGCGAGGACTGCTCGACCAGATCATCGAGGCGCTGCGTGAACGCGGCATGGTGCCGATCGAAGCCGATACGGATGGCGTGTACTTCGCAACACCCCATGAGTGGTCAGAAGCAGAGGAGAGAGCCCTGGTGGACGAGATCGGCGCGACTTTACCAGCTGGGATCAGGTTAGAATACGAATCACGGTATGCGGCGATGGTATCACACGCGATCAAAAATTATGCCTTGCTCTCATATCATGAAGAACTGCTGGTACGTGGTGCTGCTATGCGTTCCAGTCGATCAGAACCATTCGGCGTGCGTTTCTTGCTGCAGGCGTTCCTCTGCGCCATGCACGACGATATCGCGGGGATCGTGCAGTGTTACCGGGAAACACAGGAGGCGCTGCGGCAAAGACTCTTACCCGCCTCTGATGTCGCAACGCGCATGCGGCTTTCCAAGGACTCGAAAACCTACCTCGCCAAGCGGGCGAAACACACCGAGGCGCAATATGAGGCGTTGCTTGCGGCTGGAAGGAAGCAGTGGGGCGCCGGTGAACGAGTACGCTTTTATCGCTCACAACAAGGGGTGCCGGTCTGGTTGCCCGACGAGGCCGATGATGCCTCTCCGATCTCGGACGAGGAGGAGGCAGACGAGGTCGAGGCAAGCGAGCAAATGTTGCTGTCTGCTCCATCGACTGCTCCCCTCACCGATCGCAGGGATTATGATAGTGAGCACTACCTGCGCATATTGCGCGACTCCTATGCTGAACGACTGCGCGTGGTATTTGAGGCCGAGGACTTCTCACAGCTCTTCCGCCTGGACGGGCAGCAGGGCCTGTTTGATCGGCCCATCGAACACATGCAGCTGCGCTGGATACGCTGCCTCACTCCATAGGCGATGCAGTGACCAGGCAATTAGAGACCATACAGCTGACCAGGCCCATGGCTACATAAGGTGTCACCTGAGGCACAGTAGCGGGCCATGCGGCCTTATCTGCACACCCTACCTGCACATAGCAACACACCGCTCTTCCATCCCCAAGGAAGATTGCTCATTCGCAAGACATTTTGCCAAATCGGGCCATTCGTTTTGCTGCTTTGTTCGATCTTTGAACCCGATTTTCAGCCACTCCGTCTGATTCGTTTTCACCTCTGCCACGAATGTTCACGCAAGCCAAAATCGGCATTGACATACCCGAGCTTTCGATAGATACTTTTTGCCATGTTTGAAGACCAGATCCAGGTATCGGCATAGTCTCGGTCACGGATCTCCTGCATCAACGCATGCATAAGCGCCCTCCCAAACCCACCATGACGAAAGGCTGGCGGTGTCGAGACATCGTAAATCGACGCACACCCTCCAGCATCCAACAGTGTGCCAGTAGTCACCGGTGTGTCATCCAAATACCCGATGTAGTGCAACGAAAAGGCGTTCGGGCCATATCCATGCCTTGCATAGGCGTCGTAGAACATCGCCAGTTCTGAACCAAAGCCCGCCTCCGAGACGCGAACCCACTCCGCCAGCATCTGATCGTTGCGGACCTGTTCGATACGAAAATGGTCCGGCACAGTGGTGTTAGCACCAAGGGAGGTCAGATCAGTCCACAACCAATTACCCCCCGACCCACCCGGCATCCCACGCGCTTCCAATCGTTTCTCAAGGTCGGCAGGCTGGTCGTGTGGAAAGACCAACCAATCGATCTGATCACTGTACTGGCCGATCTGTTCGAGCAAGGCATCTATCTGCTCCTCTGTGCGGGAAGCCTCCAGGCGTGTTCGCAGGACCATGTTGCCGGGGGCCGATGTGTTGCTCACGAACCAGAACGACTCTGCGTCATACATCGCAGTACCGGTCAGTCCCGCAAACAGACGCATGTACGCCATCAAGTTTTCCTGTATCTGGCGAGGTTTCTCCGTGCCAGAGAATTCCAATGGGGACGACACCAGGAGTATTCCTTTCGAGCAATCGAGTCATCTTTCGGACCAGAAGAGTTCAGATTTCATTCTCAAGCATCTCACCGCTTTCTTTATGGCGGCAAACACCTCTCGACACGATCCAGCAAACCATTCGAGGCCTCCTGGAGAAAGCAGGAGTCGCCACAAAGGAGCACACACGCTCCTCAACGGGAAAGCAGAGCATTAGTGAAACATGCGGACAAACCACATCTGGAATCCAAGCTGTTCGTAAAAGGCGGTCATGCTCCTCCATTGCTTCGTCGAGGAGTACACGGAAAAGTGCTCGGTCCCTTGACGTCTTGCTGCTGTCATCACCGCCTGCATGAGGGTCGTCCCAACCGCTTGCTCTCGATAGGCGGGAAGCACGTAGAGCTCGTCAATTTCAAGATAGCGGCCACCAGCGGCGAAAATTGCCATCTCGCCAGGGGCGGCCTCATGCAGCGAGGCCACCACAAATCCGACCACTTCCTCGTCCCACAGAGCAAGCAAAAAGTACGGCCCCAACTTGACTCTGAGATCCGCAACAGTCTCTGCACGATAACCAGTGGTGATGTTTTCCACTTCCCACTCCGCGGTAAAGTGAGCGACGAGCTCAAGGTCCTCTTCTTGACAAGGACGAATGGTCACCGCAGATGGTTGATCAGCGTTCTCCTGGGAAAGCATTTCCGTCCTTTGCTCTTCAACAGAAAAGATAGGTGTATCTTACTGCGTTTGTCAGCACATAGCAACACCTTCTCGCAACAATACATCAGTGGTCTGCACTCTCCCGAAGCCTGCTTATCCTTCAGTAAACCCACGGAAGACCCCACCGATGCGCAACGAGGTTGAGATTGTAGGCAACATTTCGGCCGTGATACAATGCAGGATCAGTCACTCTCATCGCAGAAGAGAACACAGGAGGTGTGTATGCGTTTAGCCATCCTCTCAGATATTCACGGCAATCCACTCGCCCTCGATGCTGTGCTGGCTGATATCCAGAGCCAGGGCGAGGTGGACGCGTACTGGGTGCTAGGGGATTTTGCCGCGCTTGGCTATGATCCGGTTAGCCCGCTTGAGAAAGTGACAGCCCTCTCTCATGTCCGTTTCACCCGTGGCAATACTGATCGTTATGTGGTGACGGGGGATCTCCCTGTGCCACTAGAGAAAGCACTGCAAGATCCAGCTCTGCTGCCAGAGATCATCGAGGCGGCAAGAAGCTTCGCCTGGACCAGGGGCTACCTCAGCGCTGAGGGCTGGCTGGACTGGCTCACAAACGTGCCGCTCGAAGTTCGTATGACCTTACCTGATGGCACACGTGTACTCGGCGTCCATGCTTCTCCCGGCAGAGACGACGGACCTGGTATCGGGACCAAGCACAGCGATGGCGAACTGGAGCAACATCTGGCAGGCTGCGAGGCAGACCTGGTCATCGTAGGGCATACCCATGTTCCGCTCGATCGACAGGTTGGCAGTGTCCATGTCGTCAATCTCGGTAGCATCAGCAATCCGGTCACCTCGGGCCTGCAGGCGACCTATGTGCTTCTTGATGCCGACGAGCATGGCTACAACATCCAGGTGCGGCGCGTGGATTACGACCGTGAGGCAGTGATCCGTGCCATTGAGCAGTCACATCATCCTACCCCCTCCTTCCTGATCGGATTCATGCGCGGCGAACGAGTGTTCTCATCCGATCCAGGTTTTTTCGAGGCCGGCAGACGTGCTAAAAACCAGAAGGAACAATAAGCGAAAGCATCCCAAAGCAGAAAGAGATCCAGGCATGACCTCATCAACTTTGCCACTTCTCCCTCTTGATGTGACTATCTGGTTGCACATCGCGCAGGTCATCCCGCGACGCCAGCGCAAGAGGTCGCATTTCACGTGAATCGGCTCCCCAAAGACTGCCGTTCATCCCATGTGAAAAAGAGGTGGTGGATCAGACGCGCCTCCCGTGATATGTTGGAACTCGCAGCTTGATGCGCTTCTCCCCAGAAGAACGGCCCAACTTTATCCTCAACTTGACTCCGCATTTCTCGCTCTTCGTTCGCCATATTGACAGCTTCTCACCACTTTTGTGGTAGTCTGTGAGAAATGAAGAAATAAAAAGGAGAGCATGATGACTGAATACCCGATGGAGATGACGTTTGGCACCGCTCTGTGGCGGCAGTTCGGCGCGGCCATCGATATGCTGGAAAACGCCCTGCTTGCCTGCCCCGACTCGCTATGGAGAGAGCGCCTCTGGAGTGACCCGGAAGCTCCAGCATACCCAACCTTCTGGTCGCTCACCCATCACACCCTCTTCTGGCTCGACTTGTATCTCGCCGGCTCCCTGGAAACATTCGCTCCCCCCACACCCTTCACCCAGGATGAGTTTGGACCAGCACGTGTCCTTCCCGAACAGCCCTACCCCAAGGAGGAACTGCATGCCTATTTGGTGCAGCTGCGTCAGAAGTGCCAGAGTACGCTGCGCTCGTTGTCAGACGAGCAAGCGCAGCGCCAGGTGGCTTTCCCCTGGAGATGGTGGAAGCCGATGAGCTTTTTCGAGCTCCAGGTGTACACGCTACGCCACGTCCAGGAGCACGCAGCCCAACTGAGCCTCTTTCTGGGACAGAACGGCGTCCCGGGCGAGGCGCTCGATTGGGTCGGGCAAGCGAAGGATGAAGCGGGCCGGCTTTAGCGCGCGGGTAGAAAATATGGTCCGACTGCAACCGATGGTGAGGGAAACAGCGGAGAGCGGCGCTTGGTGGGCTTCGGCGTAATACCGACTCGCGCACCCTGCGCTCCATCTGGTCCCTTCCGCTGAGACTGGTCCATGCAATGTTTCCATGACAGGCTTGACCAGTGTCTTTGCTCAGGTGTGTGCAGCACATGGAGGGAATGGGTACGCATGCTGGCATCGTGAGGCGTGTGCCGCCTCCATGAGGATGTATGCTGATCGTATGACCCTGGACACGGTGAGTGAAGATCGCGGAAAAGCGTTGCCTGGATGGAAAGGAACAAAGTACATGACCGCATTGCAATGGTCCCAGGTGCATACCTGGCGCATGAGCCAACACGGCCTCTTCCCTCGTTTCTCCTCGCAGGATTTCCTTCAGGCGGTGACATGCACAGGTGGGATTCAGGCCCAGGTGGCGTCTGCTGCCGAGCTGGCGCTGTGTACCCGTGTGGAAGGACTCTCTCCACGCGATGTCCAAGCTGCTCTCTGGCAAGACCGCACCCTGGTGAAGACCTGGGCCATGCGTGGCACCTTACACGTACTCACGGCATCCGAACTTCCTCTGTATGTGGCTGCGCGTGACTGGCAGCTTACTGCGAGCTGGTCCAAGTATTTCGCTGCGTTCGGCCTGACCACTTCGGCGCAGCAGGAAGCCTTTCTCTCTGCTATTCCGCACGTGTTGGAGCAGGGACCACTGACCCGCCAACAACTGGCTGACGTGGTAGCTTCGCACACGGGGATGGCTCAAGCACGCGACTTCATCCTCTCTGAGAGCTGGGGGACTCCCTTGAAGCCATCGGCTTATCGCGGTGAGCTCTGTTTTGGGCCAGGCCAGGGGAAGACGGTCACCTTCATGAACCCCAGAGGATCGATTGAGGAGTGGCAGTCAATCCCGCCACAGCTGGCGCTTGCCGAACTAGCCCGTCGGTATCTGCGGGCGTATGGCCCGGCGACTTCAGACGATTTTCGGTTGTGGTGGGGATGCGGCAAAACCCTCGCAAAAACACTCTTCCACGAGCTTTCAGAAGAGTTGGTAGAAGTCGAGGTCGAAGGGTGGCGAGCCTTCGCCTTGCGTGCGACTGTTCCGCTCATCCAAAGCGTTGAACCAGTGGAGCAGATCCACCTGCTCCCCTTATTCGATGCCTATACGATCGGGGCAGCGCCACGCGGCGGCGAACCCCTGCTCGCGCCAGTCTACAAGAGCCAGGTCTTCAACCAGCAGGGGTGGGCCTTTGCGGTTGTGCTGGTCAACGGGTCCATCCAAGGAGTCTGGGACTCTACCATCCGACGCTCGCACATCGTCGTCAAGGTGAACCTCTTCTGCTCATCCACCACCGCGATCCGCACAGGGATTGCAGCCGAAGCCGAACGCCTCAGCCACCTCTTCGAGAAGGAGGTCGTGCTGGAAGATGAGTCTCCTTCCTCTCCTCAGTTGTAGCAATCGTGGAGTTGGCTCGATTGACCCATTGAACAGATGCACGTGCGCTGGATACGTTGTCTCGCACCAAAGGCGTAGGAGTGACGAGTGCTGTTCACAGATCGTCGATGTGCTGACCTGCCTGCAAGACTGAGGAGAACAGATCGCCCATGCGACTGACCCGTTCAAGCACCACCTGCGGCGTGAGCGAAGCCGGGTGGATGCTGCCAGCAGCCAGTTCCTTCCAGCTGAGTGGCGTGGAAACCGTTGGATACCCTGGGTGGGCACGCAAGGTATAGGGTGCTGCCGTGTTGCGTCCGACGCTGTTCTGCGCATAGTCGACCGTCACATAACCTCCCTGGTGCGTCGCGCCACGGGCTTGTGCAATCAGGTGAGGATACTTCGACGCCAGCCCATTCCCCACAGCTTTGACCCATCGGCGAACGCGTTCAAAGGTGGAGCCGCGAGCAAGTGGTACAAAGATGTGCAATCCGCCTCCTCCGCTGGTTTTGGGATACCCTCTGACTCCTGCTTGTTCCAATGTATCGTGGAGGCGCAGTGCTACTTCTCGAATGGCCTCGAAAGAGGCGGTCGAGCCAGCATCAAGATCGAAGATGGCCAGGTCGGGCTGCGTGAGGTCCGGCGCGTGCGACCCCCACAGATGGACTTCAATGGCCCCCTGGTTGGCAAACCAGATCAGGCCTGCTGCTGTGTCAATCATGGGCAAAGGTACAGGATGGTTGACGGTCTTGGGTTGGTACGTTACTCGCCTGATCCACTCGGGCGCATCAACCGGGCAGTCACGCAGGTAGTACGAGGTTCCTTCGGCTCCCTGTGGGTACACACGCAGCGTCACCGGGCGGTCCTTGAGATAGGGAAGCAAGATCGGCGCGATGTGTCGGTAATACTCCAGCAGCTCACCCTTGGTGTACCCGGTCTGAGGCCAGTAGACCTTCTCCAGGTGCGAGACCTGGATTGCCTGGTTCCCTAGCTGCCATGTTTCCGATGAGGTATTCATGGAGGTGCCTTTCCTCCTCCTGTTCTGATTCTGACCTGTTACAGATTTCTTCCACTCGTGACCAAAGACTTGCCCACACGACGAAAGAAAAAAAACGTCACTCTTGCCATTGTACCACTGGCTCGGGCTCTCCTGGCTTATGTGACGAAGAAGAGACGCTGCCTGCTGTCCTTGCGTCTTGGTGGCTTGTGTTGCAGTACGTTATACTAGAACCATAGGAAGGATGTATCAGGTGCCAGGGTGGGGCGGTGAAAGGACTTCAGATGAGGATGTCTGCATGAATGGGCCTATGCAGCTCTCACGGATGCGACCACTGTAGCGATAGACATGAAAAGAAGAGGGATATTCGATGGAATTTGCACACCTCGCACGCACCTTTGAGGAACTGGAACGCACCAGTTCCCGTCTCAGCTTGATCGAACTAGTCACCCAGCTCTTTCGCTCGATTGAACGGCCAGAGGAGATCCAACAGGTCTGCTACCTGATGCAGGGGAGAGTGGCACCGTTCTACGAGGCGCTGGAAATGGGGATGGCCGAGAAAAGCGTGGCGAAGGCCATCGCAATGGCCTTTCACAGCACGCAAGAGCAGATTGAGGCACTCTATGGAAAGCTGGGTGATCTGGGACTGGTCGCGGAGCAGGTGCGGAACGAGACGAATGATCCTCCCGCTTCCCTCAGTATCGACGATGTGTTTGAGGAGTTGAGAGCGATCGCGCATACATCGGGGAAAGGCGCAGTCGAATCCAAGAGTGCACGACTGGTCAGCTTGCTCAGGCAAGTTGACAGCGTGTCTGCCAGGTATGTGGTGCGCATCTTGCTGGGCAATCTGCGGATGGGCATCGGCGATGCGACGGTGCTCGATGCACTGGCGAAGGCCAGATGGAACGATGCCAAGAAACGCAAACTGCTGGAGGGGGCCTATCACAAGAACTCCGACCTGGGACTCATCGCGCGCACGCTTTGGGAACACTCGGAGGAGGAAGAGGCACAGCGGGTGATAGCAGCCATGGATATCCAGGTTGGCAAACCAGTCCACTCGCAACTCGCTGAGCGGCTCCCATCCGCCGAGGCCATCATTGCCAAAATGGGGACCGTGGTGGCACAGTACAAGTACGACGGCTTACGTGCACAGATCCATAAGGATGGAGAACATGTCACCATCTTCTCGCGCAACCTGGAGGATCAATCGCATATGTTCCCCGAACTCATGGAAGGAACCCGCAAGCAAATCCAGGCTGAGAGTGTCATCCTGGACGCGGAGGCTCTAGCCTACAATGCCACTTCCGAGGAATTCCTGCCATTCCAGGAAACGACCCGCAGGAGGCGCAAACACGGCATTGAGGCACTGGCCGAACAGCTGCCGCTGAAGGCCTTTGTCTTCGACATCCTCTACAAGGATGGGGTCTCGCTGCTGGATTCGCCGCTTGTGGAACGCCTGAAGATCCTCGAGCAGACCATGCATCCAACTGACGAAACGCTTATGCTAACTGCGAGCCATCAGATCGAGGATGCGAAGGCCCTGATCCTGCTCTTTGATGAAGCGATCAGTAAGGGCTTGGAGGGCCTGGTGGTGAAAAAGCCGGAGAGCCGCTATGAGGCAGGCGCGAGGAATTTCAACTGGGTAAAGCTCAAGCGGCACTCAGCTGGAGCCCTGGGCGACACCATCGATTGCGTCCTGCTAGGGTATCTGTTCGGTCGTGGCAAGCGTGCGGCCCTCGGCGCGGGTTCCCTGCTGGTAGGGCTGTATGATCCCAAACAGGATCTCTTCGTCACCGTCACCAAGATCGGCACGGGGTTGAGTGATGAGCAGTGGCGCAGTATCCGGGAACGCACCAGGGGGCTGGAAGTCGATCATCGACCCGCACCCGTCTCCTCGCTCATCGAGCCAAGCGTGTGGGTCGAACCGCAGCTGGTCCTTGAGGTCCTTGCAGACGAGATTACGCGTTCGCCAATCCATACCGCAGGAAAAGTTGGAGCAGAACCGGGTTACGCACTGCGCTTTCCCAGGCTGATCTCTTTCAGGGAGGCAGATAAAAATCCAGAGGATGCGACCACCGTTCAGGAACTGATCGAACTGTACCAAAGCCAGGGCAAGAGGTAATGGTGGAGATGGATCAACGAACTGCACCTCCACATTCAAGGTAGTTCAAAGTCGCTCCGAGTGTTAATCAGACACCTCAAGGTATCAAGTTACAAAGACAGCCTACCCATGCCACAGTTTTGCATACTGCGCTGTCAAATCGAGATACAGGTTGCCATAGTGGATACTGGGCTCGATCATCGCTCCCTCAAACCACTCATTGAAGGTCGTGATGGTGATCCAATCAGGGTTGCTTGCCATCGCCTCCATCCAGCTCGTACGGTATGTCACACCATTGTTACGCGGCACAATATACGTCCCCGTCCGACCAGGCACTCGTGAATCGTCATAGCCTGGCAACACTCCCGCTGCCCAGATTTTCTGGGTGTGGTGCGCGCGATTGTAGGCATCGATTTGGTTGCGAAATCCCTGATCTACTGCTGCCATGTCCCCATGCAAGATGCCCCAGTAACCTGCACTGAAAAGATGGATGCCATCGAACACGGATAACACGCTGAGGTCGGTTCCCTCTGCTGACCAGATCTCCTGGTTCTGCGGGTCAACCTGGCTGCGAATAGATGCCCAGGTCGAAAGCGTACGATTATTGCCCAAGATGGGAGATGCGAAAAAGATGACAGGTTTGCCGTGCCAGTGGAAGTAATGAGGATCATTGACGTAATGAGCGATCACATACTGCAAGGCATGGATCATGTTTGTTGTGCCCTGCAGTGCGGGGGCGTTGTTTTCGATGTAGATGGCTGAAGCAAAGTGAGAGCTGGTAGCGTTTTCTAAGGTCGCTGAGACCGCTAACAATCTGGCAAAGTTGCTATCCGTTTTATCACCTGGTCCCCACCACGAACTGATAAAGCCGGTGATGCCAGCATTGGCTGCCCATGAGACCTGCCGGGCAATCGTTGTTTCATCGCTAGAGGTGTACTGGATGGTGGGTAGGTCGGACATGTGGCACGAGCACCAATCTGAGGGGGCATACCACATGTAGTAAAATGCCAGCACAGGACGATTAGGATTGATGGATGAAGAAGGGATGCTTGCCGGGGCAGGAGTGCTGGTTGGCGTGGGTGTGATGGTTGGGGTGATAGCCTGCCGAGGTGATTGGGAAGGTGTTGGACTCGCCTCCACTGAGGAAGAAGGGGTAGGTTGCCTGCTACTCTGGACAGGTGGTTCAGGAGAAATCTGACACGCTGAGAGTAGCAAGCACATAGAGATCAATGCAATGATGAATGTATGATGATAGGTAGATCGATTGACCAAGATATTTTTCACCTTTGTAGAGTGCATACCTTAAAGGCCATTTCTAGTTAGTAGTCGGTATTAGCAGAGTTGGAAAACTTGTGAAACACGTTGGAATGAAATCGGTTTTCGGTATTAGCAGAGTTGGAAAACTTGTGAAACACGTTGGAATGAAATCGGTTTTCTGCATGACATACTCATCTACGTACTTGAATCACTTTTTGTTGTCAAGAATGACGACATGTTCACAGTTCCTGAAATTATGACCAGCCTTTGTTTCGTTCATCAATTTGGGAAGAAAATTTGATTAATGATCATGGCCACAAAGTCGAAATATCTATGATAAAAAAAGCCATTAACGAAGCTTCTGGATATAACGTACGCACAGATTACAGGCTTCCAAGGGAGACAGACCTATTACTAAAGCTGATGCGATGTTGGTCATGCCAGCAACATTTAACTCCATCAACAAATGGATGCGAGATATCAGGGATACGTTCCCGGTCGTGTTCTTGCCCTTGTTCCTGCAATATTACCTGCTACTCAGTCACAATCTGGTCTACACAGGCCTCACGCGGGCCAAAAAGCTAGCTATTCTGGTCGGGCCGACTAAGGCTATTGGCCTGTCCATCAAATGAGTGAACGGTCAGAAGCGTTATACTGCTCTGGCTGATCGCCTTCGCAGCTTTTGAAAAGCTGCTGCTCCATAAAGGATACGTGTCATGTTTTGCAGCTCATGCTCTGTCGAAAAATCAGACATCGTGTCCTTCTTTGTAGATGGAGTATGAGCTAGCTCCAAGTTAGTGGAGTCGAAGGACCATTGCTTCGCTCCCCATCAATGCTTCGATTACGACTCTTCTTATTAGCTGCTAACAGACCCTGTACCAGGGAGATTCGCCAAACTGAGAAGTGATGTTTTAGCGCAAGATGGGCTTTATATGCGAACCGAGGCATAAGTTCACGTGCGAAGCACAAGAACACTGCCGCAGTCGCAGATCACCGCCTCACCACGTTCAAGTCCGCGACGCTTACTATCCGCTAAGGTGAGAAAACACTTGGGGCAGATGGGACGTGCAACTGCGTGAACAACAGGAAGCTTATGCCTGGATTGAGCTGCATTATATCGTTGCCACACAGGCGAAGCACCATATTTTGCCGCTGCGGCAGTATACAGGGTCTCGCGTTCTGGCCTATCCTTTATATCCGCTTCCTGTAGCTCAAGCAGCAGCCCCCAGCGTTGCTGCAAACGATGCTTTATAAGTTCGGAGGCTATCCCAAACAGGTGCAACACCAATGCTTCCCACACAGAGAAGCGATCCACTCCCTTTGCAGTGGCGAGCAAAATTTCTGCCTGAGGCTTGCACTCCTCTCGCCATGCAGACAGCGTTGGTCGCGGATCGACACCAAATAGATCGGTAGCTAGTTTACGAAGACGGGTTACATTGAACTGATCACCTAGACTAGTGGCAAGATCTGCAGCTATCCCCAGGCTCAGCACAAGCGGGCCAGCTACTACAGTTTTTGTAAGAATCGAGCAAGTACGATCAGATTGGATGAGCTGATAGAGGAGCGTGAGGTAGGAATCGATCAGCTGTTCTCGCAGTGAAATTGCACCACCGCGGCCTACTACCTCGTTCCCGATACTAGCCACAGCCCCGAAGGTTAAGCGCAACACGGTGGTAATAGCTCGCTCGTTTACGTCCTCCCACAGTCTTTCATTTCTCGCCAATCGCTCCAAATGGCGAATGAGGCTTTCACCAATCTGCTTTTGAGCTAAACTTCGCCGTCGCTCATCTCGCTCATACGTTGGGGAATCCAATTCACTGTCGCCACCTGTAGTTGAAGCAGAGCGACCCAGAAGGGCGCGTAGGATGGCCAAGGCGTCTGAGGCCAGAGGACTGGCTAGGAACTGCTCAGCACTGGAACGAACATGAACTGGATCAGGTGAGAAGGTGAAGATCTCTAGATATTTCTTCATCCTGTAGGACGCCTCTGGCGTCTTGGAGACCCGTGAGCTCAAATTCAATAGAGCATGTTCATCATCGGCTTCGTCACGGAGGAACTCCAGCACGCCCTGCTCCAACCATACATTGATGCTATCGGCATTTTGCAAAGGATCTTCGCTCACCAGGCGCTCTACCCAGCGATGAGTGTGTGCCCGGTCAGCAAACGCCTTGAGTGCAGAGTGATCAGTTACCCACGCACGCGTGGTGTAGGATGCATCGCCGAGATCAGCGATCAGCATCACCACACGCGGGGCATCGGCGAGAGGAACCACCGTTGGGTTTGAGGGACAAGCGATGTCAACAGTATCAGTTCTCAGGCGCAGATATAAAATATCGTTCTCTGTCCTGGTGAGTGCCCACTCTACTTCCAATTGATTATTGACATAATCGGCGCGCGTGACGATGATTGGTCCATTTGGTTGTCTTCCTTCATCCCAATTGCGCCCTGTCCCGCTGTATCTCCCCACGTCGATCACTGGCTCGAACGGATCCATACATTCGGGAAGATCAGCCTCCTCTCCCGCCACGAGAAACTCGAGGTTTCCGCCGTTCTGAACGCTTCGCTCGAGGGCAGCCTGGGTGCAATTTGCTGAGCAGACAGCAAGCCACCGTTTGTTCGGTGATTGGAACGAGAAGGCTTTGGCATGCAGGGATCGTGAGCCGGCGAAGCTACGCGCCCGCAGACCGGGGATAAGATCGATTGCAGACTGCAAGGGGGTATCGGCCCCATCTGCAGGAATGTCGAGCATGACGTCACGCACGCCAAGGCGGGTAGCGAGACGATGGAGTGTCCCACTATCCAGGAAAGGTGTTATGACACGCAAGTGCTCGGCTTCGCCAATCAGACGGACCAACTGATCCGCCAAGGGTTCGTGAAGACTCGTCAAAGCCCGGACTGTCGGGGGTATGTCTACGGCCGTAGGCATCGGTATATGGCGCCAGGTAACATTCAATGAGGGTGGAAGAATAGCTGTGATAGCAGCATAAAGTTCGCGAAGCGCGTGGACATCTCCTGGCTGGGCCGAACTCAGCTTCGCTGTAACCTCGGTCTGATCGTTATATCCGGCCATTGTCAGGTTATGGGAGCCAATATACACCACATGCTCGCTGCCTTTGAGCCAGAGCAACTTTGCGTGCTGAATGCCCCTACCAGGCAGACGGGCAGGGGCGATCACATATGATCGTCCACATTCTTCAGATGCGAGGGGGTTCTCCAGGCTATCCTGATACCCTTTATCATCAGTGAGGATTCCAATATGGGCTACCCCCAAGCGGCGCAGCCGTGGGAGCACCAGTGACTCGAAGAAGCTCAGACTCAGCGTGTAGGTGAGAAAGAAGGCAGCTTGATACTCCCCCTCCTGCAACTCTTCAAGTAGTGTTACCGTCATGAGCCATACTCCTTATCCCAACGCTGCCGACATTCCTCACCCCTGGAAGTCAGCCTATATGCGTTCTCCTGGGCCTGGATGAGGTTCAGTTGTTTGGCCCAACCAAGTGCAATATCCAGTCTGCTTGATCCATCGGCGATACCTAGTCCGAGATCGATAGCCTTGACTGCTTTGCTAGGGACGCTCCAGCGTCCTGCGTCAAAATCGACGAGCAAGGAATCGGGATTGCCAGCACTCATCTTACGCAAACTGATGCGAATATGCTGGATAAGGGACTCCTCGGCGAGCGCTCCCCAGAGCACGTGAGCAGCTTCACCATCACTGATCCCACGCTCAATCCGCTCAAATTGGGCGCGCAACGAGATGTTTCCTCCCGACCAGAGGACTTCCAAATCCTTGACATCAGCGCGTTCCAAATCTCTTTGGGCGCATATAAATCCAGCCAATAGGCTCAACAGGATATCACGGGGTTTTGAACTGCTATAGCGCGTACTTAACCATGTCGGAGAATCACAAGATGCGTATCCCTCGTCCACCAAGACTGACAACTTTTCAGCAGGAGAACTGGCAAGGTAGCTCCTCTTCATTTCGATCCACAAGTCCTCCCTGGTCAAGCCGTTAGAGGCGCCTCGCAAGATCTGTAAGGTTCTTCTGAACAGTTTCGTCCAACCTCGCTCAAAGAATGTTCGTGCTGCGACCCAACGCCACAGGAAGAAGCAGTGACGGAGTACAGGGGTGAACGAGAGTGAAAGGAGGTCCGGTCTTAGCAGTCTGATCATCAACTTCTCGCCCACCAGCTGTTCTCCTGGGCTTTGACGCACCAGTTCTAAGACGAAGCGCCATGAAGTGGAGCGCGCCTCTTCATCTCGGCCGAGCTGTTCTCCAGATACCCGATCCAAAATAAACAGCGCCGTATGAGTTCGGCCTGCTCCAATGAGCCATCTGGAACAGTACACAAACAAAAAGCGGGAGCGGCTGCCTCAACAAGGTGTCGCGGAAGGCGTTCTGGGAGTACGCCATTACATATATGCTCGCCCAGAGGTCCGGCGGGTGAAGGATCCCAAGACTTGGCCAGTGGCTGAGCGCCTTCATGGATGGGATCGGAAGATTGTGATGTATCGAGGATATCAAGAGCCGCCAACGTACCTCGATAGATATTGTAGGGATGTCGCTTCAAACCGGTTCTTAGGACTATCTCAGATTGCTGACTCATATCCACTGCGAAGTCACGGCCAATGGTTCCAGTTGGCAAAACCCCTCCGTTCTGATGGTGGAGGACAGTGCATACAGCGATAAGAGCCTCTAACCGGCGAAAATGTTCGGGAAGCTGGAGTTTGGTCTCAACTCCCTCACCAGCGAGCTTGCGATAATAGCGAGCGGCAGCGATGAGAGCCTTCGAGGTGCGCTACGCACTGCTTGTAGTGTTCGCTGCTGCGCTTGAGCTGCGCTGGTCCCTGCCACGCTTCCTGCCAGTTTGTAGCAGGTTCGAAAGGCACAGCCGCCGAACTCCACAACCGTGCCAGCACGACGCCGATGCTGGTATCAAAGCCGACCAGGCTGAGTGCGATCACCCGCTCGTCATCGCAGGCGAGCGCTGCGACCCTGACCTGCTGGCCGTCTGCCTGCAGCGTGCCGATAAAGCCCTCGGAGTGATATGTCCGCACCGGCAAGGTTCCGTCGAACATCGCTACCTCCTCTCATCTCGCGTTGCAGGAGTGTGTGCGTACGCGTCATACAGTGGCCACAGACTCTGTGGGCCTAGCCTTCGGAATCGTTCGCTCCAGTCCTTGCCCCATTGATCGTGAGGTGGTGGACACTGCGTGACGATGAATCCAGCCTGCCGGAACCCTTCGGCAAGGCGCTCCATGGCCGCCTCTCCACCATCGTCGGCATCCAGTGCCAGCATCACGCTTTTCACCTGTGGGGCTGATTGCGCCAGCCATGCGGGTCGGGCAGCCGTGCCGACCAGAGCGATCACAGCATTCGCAGGCAATCCTGCTGCGAGCAGTGCCAGGCGATCGAAGCCACCTTCGACCAGCACCACCCATTCGGCAAGGCATGCGGGCGTCTCAAAGCCGAACCACCCTGCCGGGTTGGTTTTGATCCAGCGCCTGGGAGCACCTGGTTGATCAAGCAAGACCTTGTGGGCATTCTCATCCATTCCTGGCTCCCACTTGAGCAGTGTGCGCCCAATGAACCCCTGTCCACCTGGGGAGCCAAGCGGGAAGATGATGCGTCCTACCCAGCGCTTCAAGAGCTGTTGCTGTTCTTGCGAAACTGGCGCCTGTTCCCAGACTGCACGCGAGAGGTACCAAACACCAGTTGCAAGGGCGAGTGTGTGTGGTAAATTGCGATCGACAAGGTAGTGTTGCACGCGCTGTGAGGAAGCCAGTGCTTCATGCATCATAGGCGTAATTGTTGTGAGGGCAGCCACTTCCTCTTGTTGCCAGTGTGGAAGTAATGTTGTTGTTCGCACCTGCCCTACCAGGGATGTGTGCATAGCTTGCTGTGCCATCTGTGCTGTGTTTGTTCCATCAGATCCGTTATGAGCGCAACGTTGCCGATAGCTGTTTTCCAGGTCACTGGCGATGACAGAAGCCATGGATGGTACTAGCACAGTGGCATGACAACTGTGGCAGAAGCCCCAGCCAGTGGCGAGATCAATCGAGAGGGAGCGTTGATGGTCGCTGCCGTGAATGGGACAATACGCCCGCAATCGTTCCCCGCACTGCACCACATCGACCAGGTCGCTGGACGAAACGAGATGAATGACGTATCCCCCTCTCGTCAGACGTTGGGTGATGGTCATCTGCCCACCTCCTCGCAGGCTGAGAGGAGATGCTTGCCGTCATGGAATTTTGACAAGGTATGCTGCTGTGGGACATGGTACAAGCGAACTCTCTGCTCGTCGCAGTTTCTTCGTACGCCATCTTGTTTGAAAATGATGGTGATATCTGGTATCATGTTGGTAGATCTCACTTTCCTAGTTGAGTGAAAACAAAGAGGGCAGCACACCGTGGCGGGTGTGCTGCCCTTTCATCGTTATAGTGGAATTCGTTTTGATCGCGTGAAAGCGCCAGCAGATGGGTGGCGCGCGAATGTGCTGCAAGGTAATCTCCTTTACCAACTCGCGGCGGAAAACATATCTTTCCGCTTTGTGTGCTACCACAAAGAACTGTTCACTAGTTCGGCTGCAGGTTTGCATCCGAAGAACGTTTCGACGGGTTCGCAGGATTTGGGTCAGTGGTAAAAATGCTACTGCGTTCAGTCACACACCTTGGCGGTGATCGCCCCAGATGTGGTCGGAGCGTGTGCGAGAACGAAAGGAATCAACGTTGGAGAATATCCTCAAAAATAAGACAGCCGTTGTGTACGGAGCAGGCTCCATCGGCAGAGCTGTGACTTTGGCATTTGCCCAGGCTGGCGCGACGGTCTTTGTCGCCGATCATCATGAGGGCACCCTCAAAAAACTGGTTGACATGCAGATACAGACCGAGCGATTAGATGTGCTTGACGAGGAAGCCGTGGCTGCGTTTCTCAAAACAGTCGTCCAAAAGACCGGCCATGTGGATATCTCCTTTTGTGCCACCTCGACGCACAAACCGGGTGGCGAACAAGGCGCAGCGCTGACGGAGTTACGCTATGAAGATTTCTCGATGCCCCTGATCGACTACACGAAAGCCACCTTCAATACGGCAAAGGCTGTCTACCCGTACATGGTCAAGCAACACTCCGGCGTCATTATGGGCATGACGGCCGTGGTGTCTCAAATGCCTTTGCCCTATACGGCAGGCTTTGGTCCCGCATGGGCAGCGGTGGAAGCGATGCTACGCTTGTTGGCAGCTGAATTGGGGCCGTATGGTGTGCGGACCGTCTGCCTGCACTCGGCTGGTTCGGAAGGCGCAGTCGACAAGACGCTCGCTGTGAGCAACCCTGAGCTTGATACACGCACAGAGCAATGGGGAGAGCGTTGGATGAGCCGCAATCTGTTAGGTAGGGGTCCGACATTGGAAGAGGTGGGGAATATGGCGGTCTTTCTGGCATCGGATCTCGCAGGCGCCACGACTGGAACGACCGTTAGCCTGACTGCTGGCATGGTCACTCATTAGAGCGTGTTTTGGAATGCCCAGCGGTAGCCCTGCGTGGCAAGAAGAGCAAGATGCGAGAAGTTTTTTTCTACTCCGCATGTTATGCTTCTCAACAGAGACCTCTGATCCATACCCTCGCGAATAAAGTACGAAACCTATGGGAAAGACCCAGTTGTCCCGCCTTTTCGCCGCTGAACAATCGAAAGGAGTTTTTTTGAATGAACGAACCAAAGACAACCATCGACCGGCGCTTCAGTGACACCGACGCCGTCGCCACGGGATGGGATGAAACGCGTCGCTTGCTTGAAACAGCCGAGCTGTTCTGGATCGTCACTGTTAGGGCCGACGGTCGCCCCCATGTCACTCCACTCGTTGCCGTGTGGCTCGACGGAGCTCTCCACTTCTGCACCGCTGAAAGCGAACAGAAAGCCGTGAACCTGCGTAAGAACCCACATGTGATTCTGGCGGCTGGCAGCATTCACTGGAACGCAGGGATCGATGTCGTCGTTGAGGGCGACGCCATCCAAGTCACTGACGAAGAAATGCTCAAACGTCTCGCCAAGGTGTGGACAACCAAGTGGGATGGACGATGGCAATACGAGATTCGCGACGGTGCCTTTCACGGCGAAGATGTGACAATCCCGGTGTTCTCGGTCACGCCCACCCGGGTCTTCGCGTTTGCTGAGGGCCCCTGCTTCGGCCAAACGCGCCACCTGTTTTGATGATCGGCTCGTAGTGCGTCACGCGATATTCCTGAGGAGGCGATGAACCGATGAGACAACTGATCGTTCTGGCTTTCCTCACGCTGAACGGTGTCGTGCAGAAGGACCCAGGTGGCGGCTTCACCTATGGCGAGTGGTCTCTTCCTCTCTTTGGCGACCCCTGGACCAAGTGATGATCGAGCACATGAGCAAGCCGTATGACCTGGTGCTGGGCAGAAACAGAAGCTTCAAAAGCTCAAGCAGCGAGGCGGGCCGGACTTCTACGTTCACGGCAGCTCGCTACAGGTAATCTTCCCGGCGCACGAGGCCAACCACCTGTTCTCCTGTGAGGAAGCGCTGGATGTTTTCCACTGCTTGCCTGCTCGCTCCCATCAAGACACCAGGAACCACTCCGGAATTATGCGGGGAGCCCAGCACGTTGGGCACCTCGAGAAAGGGATACTCCATGCGGAATTGGCCAGCCAGAAACGGTTCGGTCCACCAGGCGTCGATGCCAAGCAGAAAGTCAGGATGACTCTTCACATGCGTGTACAGCACCTCTTCATCGAGCAGCGCACCACGGGCGACATTGATCAGGATCGCGTCAGGCTTCATCCACCCAAGCTCTCGCTCCCCGATGAGTCCCCTGGTTGACTGGGTGAGTGGGAGAGAGAGCACCACGACATCGCTCTCACGCAGCACGCGCTCAAGATCGCGTAGCGTCCCCACAAAGTCCGCTGGCACCGAGCTCCTCCCGCTGGTATTGATGACGTAGATGCGCATGCCGAAGGCGCGCATGAGCCTGGCAGTGGCACGCCCGATCCCGCCATAGCCCAGGATGCCAGCCGTCATTCCTGAGAGCGTCTTATTAGGAGTGAATTGATCGAACTGGCCCTCCTTGAGTTTTTGCTGCTGCACGAGCAGGTGCTTGGCCAGCGCCAGCGTCATCGCCATCACATGTTCAGCCATGGGGGCAGCATAGGCACCAGGATTGCTGGCGACGATGATGCGCGGGGACAGGTCAGCAAACGGCATGTGATCGGCACCGGCAGACAGCAGCTGGATGAATAAGACTCTCCTCAAGCGCGCATAGTCCTTGGGTTGGATTTCCCGTGGAAAGTTCCATGCAAGGAGGATTGTAGCCTCCTCGAGTGCCTGCTCACGTTGGACAGGGTCGAGTTCTGTGAGAAAGGTGAACGTGGCACTCTCTCCCAGCAGTTCGGTGAAGAACTTTTGCTGCCCCTGGATGGGCTGAAAGGTGACCACGATGTTCGGCTTGTCCATCTCGTCTCAATCCTTCTGCCATATGCTTCCATTCACCATGAACTATACACGGTAGACGACCGTTTTCTTGCTGAGAGTTAGCACACATGTTGCACATGAAATGCATCGGCATTCCATTTTGACGACTCTCCCGCTCACGAATAGCTACACGATCGTCAAGTCTACCACATGCTCGCAGAGCGAGTAAGCGCAAGCATGGCTCATTGGGGAACATGGCATCCTCATGCATGCAAAGAATGAAGGCTCCTGGCAAACTCGTCTTCCGAGCGTTCAGTGACGATGATGCTCCTCATGAGCGTGATGATGACCATCCAGACCGGATGCTGTGCTACCCATTCAGCAACCTGGTTCGCCAGGGTGGCCGCAACAGGTTTGGCGCAACGCCACCCGCCGCCATAGGTTGCCCGTGAGCTTGCGCACTTTCTCTGGAAGTGGCATCGGTTGATCGAGATTGGTCAGGAATTGGCGAAACACAGCTCTTCTTGCCATCTGTTTTGTTCTCCCAATCACGTTTGCTCCATTGTATCACGATTCCATGTCCAATCGATTGCCCAGGCCACATCACTTACAATGGAGCCTTCACCTATTCACCTGTGAGAGCTTGACATACCAACAACCTTGCACGATCATTGTCTGTGGCGCAGGTCATGAAGACGGTTGACGTGGGGTAAGTATGAGTGGAAGAACGTGAAGGTGTATATCTTTGGGAATGTGGTAAGAAGAGATGGTAGAGAGACATCAACAGACACCACAGTCGGAAGAGCCGTGACATTGCTTTGCGCTACGTGAGGAATGAGAGTTCGAGCAGAATGACCTCGATTTGCCCTTGCAGGCCAGCCAGGTCGTTCTGGTATCGGATCATCGCCTGCCTCAGTCGTTCTTCTTCCTGGAAGAGACGCTCGCGCCTATACTGGTACAGTCGCTCGGTAGGCAGATACCGCGATCCAGTTAGACCGGAAAGCACGATCTGAGCCGCCAGTTTCGGCTTTTCTTGCTCCAGTATGGCTCTGCGCTGCTCAAGCACACACCACTCCTGTTCCATGCTCTGCAGAAGGGTAAGGAGGGCCTGTACTTGCATTTCGAGTTTCACACGTTCACGCCACAGGAAATCGCGTCTGTGGTCATGAAGAGTTTCTGGCCTTTGTCGATCCTGGTATGCATGATGAGAGTTCCGTTGATGATGTGTATGTTGCTGATGGCTCATCGGGGGATTTCCTTCCTATTTCTTACTACGCTCATCGCACGAGAGCAGCACGAAAGAAGGCCGATTCATCCCTCTAGTGAGTGATCAGGTCTGAGTACCTCCTTTCATGTGTTTTTCTCCTCTTACGATGAATGCTAATGCTACAAGACGACATTACAAAATAACGCTACGAGACTCTGCTATGATACCGACCAATCGTCCTTGTGACTGGCGGCGAGTCATCTTTTTGCAAGTTGGCCCAGCGTCGGCACAGTCGAGGTTGGACTTCACACCTCATCCCTTTTCCCTCCCGGCGAGTTGCTTCGCACAACAGCTACCCAGCGACGAACAGAGGGAGAGGCAGGATCGCCTCTTCAGGCTGACAGGGAAGACATCGCTGGTCTTGCTCCCGTCCATGCCTATTGCTCTACACTATGGATATACCATGAGCTACGCGAGATGACAAGCCCTCAATTTCCTCTTTGAACGAGAATGTAGCACTGTTTTGCGAAAAGTAAGTCTCTGGAGGTATAAGTACCACACCCAATTTTCAAGCCATGAAGCGGATGGAAGATGCATGGGGTATTATGAGACAGTCTTACTACAGAATCCTCTCAGCAGAAAAACAGTCAAGCTGATCCGAGGCTCGCCTCTGAAAGGGCTCGCCTCGTCGTAGGAATAGGCCATCTCCACGGCTCACGAGCGCGGTAGGCAAAGCTGGCATGCTATGCTATGATGAGCATAGCATGAACCTTTGCGATGCATAGAAGAAATGAGGTCACAGATACCGCCCCCTCGCGCTTCAACGGGGAGGAACCCACTGTGTTGGAGGTTTTATGGCTGGAACTGTTTGTCTCACCTTTGATTTCGATGCACTCTCGCTGTGGATCAATCGTCGCCAGACGTCCCCTGCCTCGATCTCCCGTGGAGAGTTCGGCGCCGTTGCCGTGCCACGCATCTTGCACCTGCTCAACACGTATCGTATCCCAAGTACGTGGTTTATTCCAGGTCATACCATCGAAACCTATCGATCGCACTGCGAACAGGTGGTTGAGGCAGGCCATGAGATAGGGCTGCACGGATATTTACATGAACAGGTGGGAGAGCTGAGTGATCAACAAGAGCGGGACGTGTTTCGTCGGGCCTTTGACCTGGTGGCAAACCTGACCGGTCGGTCGCCACAGGGGAGTCGCACACCGTCCTGGGACCTGTCGGCCTCCACCGTCGCTATCATGCTGGAGCTCGGCCTGCTCTACGATAGTAGCTTGATGAGCAACGATTACTCGCCGTTCTTTGTGCGCCGAGGCGATCACCTGTCACCGGAAGGCGTCATGCATTTTGGCGAGGCGACCCGCCTGGTGGAACTGCCCGTGAGTTGGTCGCTGGACGATTACCCGCACTTTGAATATCACAGGAGCGCCTCTGGCTCCGATCTGCCCGGGCTGCGCCCGGCGGAGGACGTTTTTCGCAATTGGACCAATGATCTTGTCTACATGCTCAGAGACTTCGAGGATGGCGTCCTCGTCGTGACGTTCCATCCACAGGTCATCGGGCGGGGACATCGCCTGCTGGCCCTGGAGCGATGGCTTGATGAGCTTGCCAGGATGGGGGTGGCCTTTGCGCGCTGTGAGGACGTTGCCCGTCAAGTCCTGACTGGGCGAGCCTATGGAACCTACAGACCTGCCAGAGACAGACACTAGCGAGACAACGAGATAGACTACTGTGGGAGATTGGAGCCGCTAACATGAAGGAAGCTGTCGGGTGGCATGCCTTGATTCCCCGACCGATCACTGGACCGCAGGATGCAGTAGCGTTTGTCAACGCATGCGGCTTTTGCACGTGGGGGCCGGTACCGCGCCTGTCGTTCCCCAATCTGGCCGAGGCCATGGGGGAGACGGCAACCTCAGTCTTAGACCGCACCTGGTCGTGGAAGGATGACCTGCATTTTGAGCAACAGCTCTACTACGGCAAGATCATCGCAGGCCAGCCCAGTTTCCTGGCACCCGACTACCTGCCCGATTTCATCTCAGCTCTGGCCGGGCGCGGCCTGGAGCACGAGCGGGACGTGACCGGCCTGTATTTCGATGGGCGGCTCTCCGGTGAGGCAAAGGCGGTCTACGAGTGGCTGCTCGATCACCCTGCGCAGCCGACGCGGGAACTGCGGCGTGGTACCAGGCTCGGTGACCCAGCGAAGAAGCTGGCGACTGAACGCGCATTGGTGGAATTGCAGCGACGCTTTCTCGTCTGCAAAGTCGATTTGACGGGCCGGACGCGTGGCACCTATTCCTACATCTGGGATCTGGCCGAGCACTTCTGGCCGCAAGCCTTTGTCGATGCCCGCCATACCACGCCTCTGGCTGCCCGGAGCAACATTCGCGGCCAGTTGCGCGAGTTCGGCCTGGTTGGGAGCCCTCAGTTAGAACAGCATCTCTTCCTCTGGACCTAATGCGCAGGTTGTGAATGAAGCAGCGGCTGGCGGCCTCGCTCCATCGCTGTGGCTTGAAGAGGCTCGTCGTGCGAAAAGCGAAACGATGTCGCTCTGCAAATATTTTTCACAATCTGATCTGCTTGCTCCGTTGGTTTTCTTTCAAGAAGGACGTGTGATTCTTTGGGCACACCCCTGGACACCTTTTGGTCAGGGTTACTCTGGATGTGATATGTCCCCGATGCTTCGTTAGAGAGAACCATCGCGTTCTCTAGACTGGCGATGCGAACGATCTTCTCAGTAGTGAAGACAGCCTGAAAGCACAATGACCTGGTATATGGCACGAAGACTGAGCAGAGAACGCCAATGAAGAGTATAAGCGACATACCTTCCCAGAAAAGAGAGTTTTGCGACGGATTGTTCGCTTCTGAGGCGACTTGGAAGCTGTGAGGAAGAAGAGACTCCCATTCCCACCTGAACCCCAACATGCTATACTGCTCCCGACATGCACGGAGAGGATAATTGAGCACAGGAAGATGAAGCCTCTCCGACAAACATGCCCGTTGTAAGCAAGAGCTGAACCTATGGACAAGAACGAAGCAGAACGTCTCGCCAGGGCAATCCGTATGTTGCAGTTGGATTGGATCAAGGTGGATGGAGTCGTACATAATTCCATGACAAACCAATATGAGGTGCAGTGTACCTATCAGCGAGAGGATCAAGGACAACCACTTTCCAGGGAATCTTGGACGACGCTGAAGATCAGAAGCCCTCGCCAGTGGATCGAGATACTGACACAACACGATGGCGGCCTGGAACTTCCCTAGGCATCCTCTCATGGACGCTCTCTCAAAAGAGTTATCGATTACGTCCACGCTCTGTGCGTAAAGAAGTGATGCTATGCCAGCTTGCTTTCTTCAAAACGGCTCACGCTGCGTGTCTCAAGCTTTCCGCCACAACGACTCCCATCTCTACCTTGACGTGCGTCTCATACCAACATCTCGTGCTATAACCGACGAAACGACTGTACTGTCCAGAACACCATTGCGCTATCTCGCAACTTTCCCTGCGTACTACTTAAGGTTTGACAGATTCGGTGGATCTGTGCAGCTTTCCCTGTATACCATAACTTGTTGGCATTGACGACGGGATAGTTGTCGATGATACTGCCACCTCGCTTCTGGAGGATCTTCATCACGTGAACAAGGGAGGGCCGTATTGACAATGGTCGTGCGCACTGGGTATACTTGTGCAAGATAATTACTAGAATATTTGTTCTATTTTTGTGATCAGGAAAGGGAAACGTTTTCATAGATGATAGAGCAAAAAGTACACTATAGTACGATAACATCCTCTGTTACCGCTTTTGCTCACTTCGCTACATGTAGCGGGTACTGCTCATCTCGGTAATGTGCTCATCTGCACCCGCACATGTGCTCTCTCTTGCTGTGCATCGGCCTCTCGAGGCTCTCATGCTCTTTCACTGTGAGGGCCAGCAAGTTGTGCGAAACCGTGAAACGGTTCCTGACGGTATTGTCAACTTAATTTTCAGGGTTGAGATTCGTTAGGCAGCCGATTGAAAACCACCTACCTCTGCCCAGACTGTAAAGCGCTGCCTCATTTCCTCGCGGTAGCGCTGGGCTCTCAAGAGATGCCGTCGAGGTCGAAAATGGGAGGAAATGGGGCTAAATGCCGAAAGAAACCGCTGGGCTTGGCCTGGCGATTTGAACCCTCGCATGGTCCGCTCCCGCTGCCGGGTAGGCTGGTGTGAGTTCTCGGCACGATTATTGAGGCCTTTGTGCTGCCGATGCTCCACCCCTGGCAAGATTTCCCGTTTGGCGGCTTCGTAACTCGCTAGCTTGTCAGTGACGATCACCCGCGGGACGTACTGCCAGTCTTTGAGCAGCTTGCGGAAGAACTTCTGGGCCGCCTTCTTGTCACGGTGACGCTGCACGAGGACCTTGAGGACCGTCCCATGCTGATCCACTGCTCGCCAAGCATAGTGGACCTGGCCATGGATGGTGAGAAACACCTCATCCAGATACCACTTGTCCCCGGGCTGAGGGTGGCAGGGGTGCAGTGCATTGGCATACCTCTGACCAAACTTCAGACACCACTTGCGAACCGTTTCGTAGGTCAGTTTGACGCCTCGCTCGGCCATGATCTCTTCGATGTCGCGGTAGCTACAGCCAGACACAATGACTAATAATCTCAGGAGGGAAGCGATGACCCTTGTAGAGGGAAGGAGAAGGCGTCGTTTCCATACTCCTATTATGCCATACTTTTAACCATTCGTATCGGTTGCCATTAAGTTGACAATACCCTCGTGGGCGCGATGCGTTCATCTTCGCGAATCGCGGCGAGCGCTTCGGCATGACCGACCACGGTATCCTGTTCGTTCCAGTGCACGCGCATATCCCCGCATTTCCCAGATCACCCGTAACATTCCCATGGCAGTTCCTCCTTCTTCATCTCAGTCTGTGTTGCTAGCCAATGGTGGCGATCAGAGCATGAGGCCGGCACTTTCGACTTCCTAGACTTGCTTCTTTACGCAAAAAACACCCATGCAATAGTGAGCGTACTGACCTGGGGATGAAAAAGTCAACCCTTAAACTAACTATTTTGCGCACTGTCAGAGAGAGGGAACAGGAGATCGGGTCGGGTTTTACTGGGTAGTTTACACTAGATGATGTGTTCCATTACAATTGGTTGCCTGGAGAAATCATACATAGTCCTCAAGTTGAACTTCCTTATGCAAGTGGTGCCGAACGCGCCTTTAGAGGAGGTCGGCTGCTTCGAGGCCAATCACAAGTAGCCAGACATCAAAGGCGAAGTGTGGCTGAAGTCATTTTCCATGTCCTTTCTCTTGTCCATCAACACATGTTGGTGGCGCCGTAAATGCAAATGAAACGGGCAAGAAAGAGCGGGGCAGTATTGTCTCAGGAGTGGATGTGGCATACTTGATACTCTTTTGCATGTATTGTATCTCCTGACTGAGCAGTCTTCCTTATATAATTTGCGCACTCGTGAGAAAAAAGCTGTCGCGCGCTTTATCTCCAGCAGGATAGTTCATTTCTGCCGGCATGACCAGCACCCAATGGGCACCATACCACTATGCATAGGGATGAAAGGAAATCTTGCCGTGAGTGTCACGCTCAGAAAGCAATTGACGTACACTCTCACCATCTTTGATTTCCTGTTGCAGACTTCGGAGTTGCGGTGTGTTAGGGTCTTCATCCAAGAGGTACGCTCGCGCTTTGTAACGAAGCGCTGGTTCATGTGACGTGAGCAGTTTCTCAAGGATCGCGTTCATCGGTTTCTCTCTGATTCCATGCTATTCCACCTTGCCTGTTGATTGTATCACCCTTTATCCGGCGAAAATATCAAGTATGCTTCTCGCATGCAATGAAAAAAAACTGCACATCGGGTTAGTTCATAAATCTTGCGTCCCTTAGTTTCCATTTACATGGAAATCATTCAGTACTCTTCTACGGATTTTTTGACATGAGAGAGAAATCGCTTCATTAAGTGTATTGAGACCATCGAAGATCATGTAGGACTCTCCAAGAATTGAATATGGTTACTAGAACCGGCATTCCCCGTTTAACGCTATAGTACATTCGACGCGGTACATAAGCTGCCAACATGTAAGCCTCTGGTGAGACTGTCACAGGAATAAGGATGAGGGTATGTATCTGCAAACCATGCTGGAACTTTCACACATGACCGATAATATCAGATTTGAATGGATGATGTGTGACCTCTTGTCCAGTTACAAATATAAAGGACTTGACCCACAAAGCCCTGGCATGAAAGACAATGGCAAGGATGCTCTCTATTATGACGCTACCGATGCGGTTGTGTTTGCGTTCAGCATAGAAAAGAACTGGAAATCGAAGTTCTATAAAGACCTTGAGAGCGCGAAAAGCCATAATCTCCATTTCACCACCTTTATTTTCTGTAGTACCCAACGAATACCAGCTACTGAGCGGGATAAGATCAAAGAAGAATTAGTTGCGCAGGAAATTACCGTTGATTTCTTTGATGCTGGTCGCATTAAAGTACTATTGGATACTCACTACAAAAAGATACGGCAGATCTACCTGGGTATTCAAGATAACACCATCATACGAAGAAAAATCAGAAATGTCCTATTTGATCCAGATAACGAGGTTGAAATGCCAGGTCGATTTAAGATGTTCAACGTCGCCGCCCCCACGGATATGATTGGCCTTTTTATCCTTATCAAAGATGAAGACCTGACCGCAATATGTGAAACAGAAGATGAGCTTACTACTTTCAACACAGCCTTAAGTGTACTGATGTATTATCGTAGATTAGCTGCTGCCATTGATACACATATTTTTGAAACGCTCATGAATGACTATCAGATCAAGCTAAATATGCCAGCCTACTATCAAAAAGTTCTTGAATACTGCAATGCACGATTACGCGGTGAGGATAGGGATAAAGTTGAAAATTATGTAACGGCAGCTGGTTATATGGGACCAACAAATGATTTCTGTGAGGAACTCTACGAACGGCTGCTGGGTAATCAGGAACTGAGAGCATTGTTGGAAAAGCTAGAGACAGTTCACCAACAGTGCATGGAAGTTAGGGATAGCATTCTCGCGTTTCCAGGGTTTCGGTTTGAAAATTGACGCACTTTCTTTTCCACATTCTGTCGTTTCGATTGCATCCGTTTGCTACTCCTTGTGCTTGCACTTCCTGACACACTATTCTATCTTATAGCTCTGTCTGGCTTCTGGGGATATTATAGATGAGCCTCTCCTCGATTATCAAAACCTATCCTGCCAAATTATTGATCACCCCTACCTCGTCACCGAGCGCGATTTCGCCTTTGACAGCGAAACCGAGGATGAGTCCTGTCGTCACGAATAGTGCCATGTCATCAATTACCTTTGGAGCAAGTGACGCACCTAACGCGAAGATCATGCGTTTTTCAATGTGTGTGATGACGAACGGAGCAGCACTTTCGAGGGGAACGCGTTCCTCGAGCTGAGCAATGAGACGGTATGTGATACCTGCCGTCGTTAACGCCTCGTCGATGTGGTAGCATGTTTCTTCGTCATGGTCAGGACGAAGGTAGACAATTAGGAGAGTTGGTGGGTGCTCACTCATGAGTTGTTGTCTTCCTGTGATCACGTGCTTCCTCTAGGAATGCATCGAGCGCTACCTCAAGCTCATCTTTGATGTAATACATATCAAAGAGCTTGCCCTTCTGCATATTGAGCCACATGGTTTGTGCTCGTGTGAGCGGACGTGATAACGCGAATACGAGATGATGCTCTCTCCTCTTTACATGCTGGGCAATACCTTGTTGTACTATCTCAAAAGCGGCTTGATCCTCCAGATCATGGTGCAGGTGCTCTTGCGGATCGACATCTAGAGCATTCTTGTCATCGGGTTGATCAGCGAATACTAGAATGAGAAAACGAGACGTGAAATGCTTGACGATATCCTGAAAGGTGATATTGAGGGCACTATCGAGTGTAGGAGCCGTCTTCATTACGCCGATCTCTGGTATGGTCACTTCATACTGCCATGTGCCTGTGTGGCGTATGTTCAGTGTATAGGTCTTCTCTTCCATTGTCTGTTCCTCTCAAATGGTTTGATGTGAACATACTTCTCAAAGAGGAGCGTTTCACAAAACCCTATGAGCATCTTCGTACTTGTAGAACACGTGATCTTGGCTCATCAGTATCAACATACATGAGCAGGATCATTGCAGGTCGAACATTGAGATCTCGCTCATCCAAGATTCTGCTCCTGTTCGTGTACAAAAGAGGCGGTGGTAGTTTCTGGTTCGCTCCCGTTGTCTTTCCCTGGCTCATCAAGCTTCTATTCATGTGAAAGCTCACTCATGTGTGAAGAACTCTCTGACGCAGCTTTTGGACTCTCCTGCCTCATGTGTCTCTGTAAGGATTGTTCTAATAGATCCTTCAGTCGAGGAAATTCCCTGGGTGGTTGGTTCGTTGGTATTGAAACGAATGAAGTTGGCTGCTCGTGAGTTGATGGCTGTGTCAGTGTCGGCAAATCGTGGAAGCGGGTTGAATCTGGTTGAAAACAGACATCCAAATCAGCACGAGGGCCATTACGGTGTTTGGCAATATGAATGGTGACAATCTTGGGAGCCGTAGTGGATCCTGGTATATCTAAATCGGTAGGAGCGAGGAAGAGCACCAGATCGGCATCGTTTTCCAGCGATCCATCTCGCAGGTCTGAGAGCTGGAATTTCTTCATCGGACGGCTCTCGAAGGCGCGTGAGAGTTGCGCAAGGGCGAGCACGGGAATATTGAGTTCACGTGCGAGTGCCTTGAGGCTGCGGCTGATCTCCCCGATCTCCTGAACGCGATTTTCGTGCCGCTTGTCATTAATACTGGAGAGCATCAGATGCACATAATCCACGATGAGGAGATCGACACCACAGTGCTCGACGAGGAGGTGAGCCTTGTCACGCAGCTGAGCAGTGGAAAGGTTGGCTGTGTCATCGATCCACAATTTGGCCTCTCTCAAGCTCGCGCTTGCTTCTCCAAGTTGTGTTCGATCATCGTTATCCAGTTCGAGCGAGCGCAGTAATCGCTGATTGAGGTGTGCTTCCATCGAGAGCAAGCGCTCGATCACCTGCTTTTTGGGTGCTTCCAGGCTGAACAGGCCAACAGAGCGATGCTCCTTAAGAAGGACGTGCAGCGCAATGCTCAACGCGAAACTCGTTTTCCCGATCGAGGGAGGGCCAGCGATAATAATCAGGTCTGATCGTTGTAACCCCCCCGTTATCGTATCCAGGTCAGCAAAGCCTGTTGGTAGACCACTGATAGTCATGTGTTGTTTTCGCCGTGTGTCAAGATCGGCGAGATACGTCTCCAGGTCTGTTTGAAGAGGATTCACATGCGGTAGAGGGGTTTGCATTGATGAAAGCAGCTGCTTCGTTACGAACATCATTTGTTCAAGCATGCCAATAAGTTGCCTGAGATCATCATTGTCATAGTTCATCGTGCGAGTATGGAGTCCTTCTCCAATCTGCATAAGCAGACGGTGAAGCAATGCCTGCTTGAGGAGAGATACCTGGTCCTCTATGGACATCGTCATGCTTTCTGCCTGTTGCTTCAGCATCATCAGGTACGCTTCGCCTCCTATCTGCTCCAGTTCATGATCTGAGAGCAGGATTCTCACGGCATGGATGCTATCGAGAGCAGACGAGCCAGGTATCGCCTGGAGCGCCTCATAGATCAGGCGATGGTGATCTTCGGAGAAATCTTCCGGTTTCAAAAGAGTGTGAACGATAGTCCCTTGTTCCGGATAGAGCAGAAGACTTCCCAAGAGAGCAGCCTCTGCATGCTTGATATCTTCCGGCGTTGTTGGGTAGGGTACCGACATGCTCAGGTTCCCCTCTTCGGCGCTTGCTTATAAGGGCGAAAATCCTTCACGTGTTCAAAAATGACAGTCGTGACAAGGTGTGAATCGGTCAATCGTGAGCGGAGTCGTTCATCAAGTTCCTGGAACTCTTTTGGAACTGCGGTAATGATCGTCGGAAGTGCGAAAGTGGTACGATACTCGAGCAATTGCAGTAATTTTTCATTGGACCATGCCGAGGGCTGTTGAGCTCCAAGATCATCGAGGACCAACAGTTCCACCTCGCGTACCCAGGCATAGAGCCGCGTGTATTGCTCAGGTACAACCAGGGCCGCTCGCAAGGTGTCAAGGAGGTCAGGGGCGGTGGTGAAGAAGACTGCTATTCCATTCTCAAGACACTGATTCGCAATAGCAGCAGCGAGATGTGTCTTTCCGCAGCCACAAGGACCCACGAGTAAGAGCCATCCTTGCGGATGGAGGGCGTATGCTAAACTGATCCGAACGGCTTTTTGCACTCCAGGAATGCGATGATCGAACGTTTTGAAGGTGCAATCGCGAAACGCATCGATATCCGCTGCTTGACGGAGTTGTTGCTGGCGCAAGATTTTTTGCCGATCTTCCAGACAGGAACACAAGATGCTTTTCCCAAAGGAAGGATCATCATAAGGGACATCAATTCTCAGCCGTTCTGCGCCTTTACAGATCGGACAGACGCGATCAGGAGCGTATATGATCTGCTTTCCTTCGCTTTCGTCTTCTTCAGAACGCAATCGAATCTGTCCATGAGAGGAAGAAGTTTGTTGACTCATACTATGTCTCTTCATCCCTCAGTTCCATTAGAACGCTTCCAGAGGAGTGAGCACGCATGATTACGCTTATCTTGATCCTGGCTTTACGCAATGATTGCTGGCCATCCTACATGAAAATAGATGTACTGGAATTGGATAATGCATGAGGTGTAATCGCGATGCATCATCTCACATTTCTTCTACAATGGCCTATCTCGAATAAGAAGTCATACAGCCTATTCTCTACAACAACTCATAGTGAAAGAAAACCCTTTGGCGTCAGCAACATGGGAATATTCTGAAAGGAAAGACTACACCCAAGAATACACCTATCTTTTCATACGATCATTGAAGCGCTACACAGATGTCGTATGACGACCATTTGGCACTTCTTCAATCAACTCTCCTGGCTGAACCCCTAAAGCTCTTGCCAGCTTGCCAAGCGTCTCTGTGGTTGTAACATAGTACGGATCTTTGAACATTCGCTTGATGGTGTTATAGGCGATATCAGCATCACGCTGGAGTTTGCCCATACTTATCCCTTTCTCTTTCGCGACTTCTTTCACACGCAAACGTACAGTCATCAACTACTACTTTCATATGTACTGCTCAGAATTGTAACAGGTTTTATGTGCTGACAACACTAGCCAGCCACCATCCCCACTTGTACATACTCTACATAAAAGTGGGGGCCATAGACGTCATTCATCAGGTTATTTGGTTGAGCGTAAGCATCCTTTCACAATGCATAACTTATCTCGTTCCACCAAGAAAAGAAAAGTTGCTTGAAAAGACTTCATTCCTCTGTTACCTCCCTATTGAAGGAGCGAGTTCCGTAAAGGTGAACATAAGTATACAAGAGTTTGCATATTTTTTGAATAGTGCATAGCAATTCGTTCTCTAATAATAGCGCGTTCTACTACACTGATTGCATGGATGATAGTGTAAATTCTCCGCGTATTCCTGGATATGCTTCTGTGAAAGAAGCTGCTGAAATGCTAGGCCTCTCACCGAGGACCGTGTACGACTATATCGAAGAGGGGCGTCTGCCGAGTGCTCGGTTAGCTGATGTGATTGCGATTCCAATAGAAGAGATCAGGAAATTCAAGCCTGAACCTTCTGGCCGTCCACGTAAAAATACACCACTCTGGCATATCTCTTCGGGCGACAACACGCAGTTCATGTCTCTCATCTCGGTGCAATTGCATGCTGGCCAACGCGATGTATTATTGCAAAAATTGGAAGAGATCAGGAAAAAGAGACAGCACCTCTTTCCTGGAACAGTGATGCGTTATATTGCAGCGAGCAAAGATTCTGTTGAGCGAGTGTTTCTTCTTCTCGTGTGGCGAGGAACCGTCATACCAGACGAAACGGCACGTGAAGAAGCACTCGAAGAGTTCCGGCGCTCACTAGATGACGTGTTAGATTGGAGTAGTGCTCAGTACGAATTTGGACAGGTTCTGATGCACACGTAAATTTTTGTTATCCTAACAGGAGAGAAAACTAGTGGCCTGTCAAACTTCATGTTCCGACCATTGGTAATCCGAAAGAACTCGCTACTCGCATTGCTGCCATTGCGCAACTGATTCGTGGTACTATCAGCAGAGCCTTTCAAAGTCATGCTTACTTATCATGACGTGTTTGGAAGAAAACATGCTAGCATCTATGACTATCATTCCCATATGGATGGATGAGCAGAGGTCACTTACCAGATATTGAAGATGATATCCATGAGCTTGACCAGCAGTCACCAGGAGTGAAGCAGTCAAAGCAGTTTTACTAGAGAGAAGGCAAGATATAGCAGCCATGATAGCGCTCATTTCAGCGATCCGAGTCATATGTTACCGAGAAGGTTCTCTTCTCGGTATCTCCCTTTTATCCTCATGCTGTTCATTCCGGTAGAAACCCATAAGGATAGTGTTGGTGGTTGCAAGCTGAGGCTGCCGGATCGAACCCCGTAATGTGGCCAGCGAAGTCATAATGCAGCTCTGTCCACGCCCGGATAGCAGGGAGATTTGAGCCGAAGGTGTCAGGAACGATGTCCTCGGGGTTGCCAACGAAGATGACCCGATCCCTTAGCCGTGGAAAGCGCTCGATTGTTGCCCGTTCGTTCACTCTCACTTGCCCACATCGTGATCATGAAAGTGTGGGCGCCATGGATCCGAAGCACGAATGAAAGGTTGCATCATAGCACGCTCAGCCTGTACAGTGTGCATCAAATCATGTGCCGCCCATTCATGCACCAACTCGTTTAATGTGACTGTCCCAAGCTCACTCTGCTGGGAAGTACGGATCAAGTCTTCAATCGTCACCTGATCAAACTCGATGAGATTGACCTTACACAGCCTAGCAAACTCCTTGGCTAGCTGCTCTGGGTTCTGCGTCGTGTAATATGTTCCCTGTGTATCTGGATCAAAGGCAACAAAATTTTTCCCAGACAACAATGCTTGCACGCGTACTGGAAAGACCCAGCGCTCGGCATCAAGTAAATGGCACAGGCAATCCATAGTTGACCATTCACCCGGTGTTGGAGTACGGGCTAGCACTTCAAGAGGCACGTTTTCAGTCAGGCTCGACCAACGCGCTGCTGTTGTCGAGAGGATAGCCCTCGCCATTTCAAGCTGGTTACCCACATTGTATCTCCTCTGTTTTTTATGAAATGATTCACCATGATACGCTCTTTGAATAGCTGGCATTCCTCCCTTCTTGCCTTCGCAGATGCCAGAACAGAATGAGAATTCCATCGTAAGTCCGGAATCAGAGCCGGTTCCATCCTATCTCCGAAAAAAGTGTGTGCTCAAAGCCGCTTCTCAAGGAGAGTCACTCTTCTTCCTTTTTTCGGGGTTACGCTGGAAACTCCTCACGTTTTTCGGTGTTGGCGTGGAATATTTCGGTGTTTCCCAAGGGCCTTTTGCCCGTTCGCGCTCATTTCATTTTGGTTTTCTGGTGGAATGCTCAGGAATCAGTGCACTGATTCCGTCAGTTTCATGGTATACTTGACCTGTGTCCTCTCACGAGCAGAAGTGTTAGCTATGAAGAACAAATCTATGACGGCAGAGAAAGAAACGGGCTCACCAGATAAAGCACCCCGTGGGCACGCTCAGAAAAAGACCTTTTGCAGAATTTGTGAGGTGCACTGCGGTCTGCGTGTCGATTTCGATGCCGAAGGCGCGATCACATCTCTTCGGCCAGATCATGAACATCCTGTCAGCCAGGGATATGTCTGTGCGAAAGGGACACGTTTTCTTGAGGTGGCGAACCATCCCAAACGCCTCATGCACCCATTGGTGCGTCAACCAGATGGGACGTATCAGCAGGTTTCCTGGAAAGAGGCGCTGGATTACTTCAAAGAGCGGATTCGTCCCATTTTGAAAACCGCTGGCCCACATGCGATTGCGCTGTATCTCGGGACACCGGCGATTCATAACATCCTCGGCGGGCTCGCTTATATTGGACTCGCGCGCGCCCTCGGGACCAGGAACTTGTATTCAGCGGGGAGCCAGGACAATGATAGCAAGATGGTGGCTTCTCGCCTGGTCCATGGGAATGAATGGATAGGGCCGATTATGGACCTGGAACATGCAGACTTTGCCTTGTTGTTCGGGACAAATCCTGCCGTTTCCCAGGGAACCTATATGCACCTGCGGGGTGGGACGACGGCTTTTGATCGTTTTAAGAAACGAGGAGGCGACATGGTGATCGTCGATCCTCG
>WNGP01001827.1_pt1 | contig 41200 bp, 39 predicted proteins | sample 5407671 | NCBI WGS metagenome assembly WNGP01 (sample SAMN13153381, study PRJNA577476) | soil metagenome | isolation source: 40 cm soil or saprolite under Garry oak tree replicate 2 | place: USA:California | collected 2016-06-15 | reverse complement strand
CCCCGGGGGGCGGTCGCCACGGGCGCCGCCACGACGCTGTCCTGCACCGGCGTTTGAATCGTCGTACTGAGCGCGTGCAATACGAACTGCGGCCCCCGGAAGACGAGGAGCGCGCAGACGAACGTGACCGCGAAGGCGAAGCCGACCCGGCGTACGGACATCAGAGAGCCTCCAGTTCGCTTTGGACGCGGGACACGAGCGCCACCTTCTCGAAATCGGGCAGGAAGGCGCTCTCGCACGCGTTCAGCACCACGCGGGAGAGGTCGTCAGGAGACAACCCCAGCGCCGCATGCGCCAGGTAGTACTCGTCGGTCAGGGTGACGCCGTCGGTCAGGCGGCCGTCGGTGTTGAGGGTGACGACTACGCCCTTTTGGAGATACCGCTTGAAGGGGTGTTCCGCCACCTGCGTCACGGTGTGCGTGTGCACGTTGCTCGAGAGGCACATTTCCAGCGGAATACGGCGTTGAATAACTTCGTCGAGCAAAACCGTATCCTCGCCGAGGCGCGTGCCGTGGCCGATGCGCGCCGCGCCGCACTCGTGCAGCGCCTGGTGAATCGAGTCCGGCCCGTCGCCCTCCCCCGCGTGACAGGTGCACGCCATCCCGTGTGCGGCCGCATACTCGAACGCTGCGCGGTGCTCGCGCGCGGGGTGGCCGCGCTCGGCGCCGGCCAAATCGAACGCGACTACGCCCCAGGACCGATAGTCCGCCGCGGCGCGCGCCAGCTCGAGCGATTCCGCAGGCGGACGAGTGCGGATGCCGCACACGATGAGGCCGACCTTGGTGCCCGTCTCCGCTTCGGCCCGGCGGATCCCGGCGAGGGGCGCTTCGATCGCTTCGGCCAAGGTGAGCGCCGGCCGGTGCAGCAACGGCGAGTAGCGCACTTCGACGTAGCGCACGTTCTCGGCCGCCACGTCCACGACGAACTCGTACGCCACCCGCTCCAGCGCCGCGCGCGTCTGCAGCACCGACAGCGTGACATCGTACTTCTGGAGATACTCCTCGAGGTTGCGCGCGTCCCGCACCAGCATTGCCTTCGCGAGCGCGTCGGGCGTGTCGGCGGGGAGCTGGATGTGCTGCTCGCGAGCCAGCTCCAGCATCGTGGCGGGCCGGAGCGCGCCGTCCAGATGGACGTGCAGCTCGGCCTTGGGCCAGCGCCGCAGCGCGTCCTTGGTGAGACGCGGCCCCCCGCCCCGGGCGGAGACCACGACGCGAAACACGGCGCCCGCTTCTCCCACCGGGTCGCCCGCGTCCACCGGCCGGCCGGCGGAGTCTGTGACGTAGGCGCCGGTACCCTCGAGCAGGCGCGCCATCCCCGGGTCGGCCGCGGCGACGGCATCGCGCACGCGCGCCTCGCGAGGGACATCGACCGCTTTGTCATTGACGAAAACCCGCATCAGCGGCCGGCGCGATGGAAGCGCACGTCGCCCGGCGCCTCCACCGGCGTACGCAGGACACCGAGGTAGGCGATCAGCAGATCCAAATCCAGGATGTTCAGATCCTGCGCCGGCGCGCCCACGAGCATCGCGTACCCCGAGCCGCCCGCCGCGAGGAAATCGGGAACGGCGAGCGTGTACGTGCTTCCCCCATCGATTTCCTTGCCGCTGGTCAGCCTCGTGCGGGTAACACGCTTCCCGGCGCTGTGCTCCGGATCGTACCACACCTCCACGCCCGAGACATGGCAATCGGGATCGCCGCTGGCTCCGTCCACACAGTGCTCGAGGGCCTGCAGCAGGGCCGCTCCCTTCACACTGAGCCGCACCATCCGGTTCTGGAACGGCTGCACCATCTGGACATCGCCCCAAGTGACGCTGCCCTCCGGTAACCCGGCCCGAATGCCGCCGTTGTTGATCATCCCCACGTCGGCCTTGCCGATGTTGCGGGCCGCGTCGGCGATCAGCCGGCCCAGCCCGTATTCGGCCCCCTGCCGCTGCAGCGGCACTTTCAAGCGCCCCACGGACCGGCTCGTGACGCTCTTGATCGCATCCAGCTCCGCGGCCAGCGCCCCGGTCAGATCGGCGTCGGGCTTCACGGCGTCGGCGTAGGGCGTCACCAGCTGGATCCGAACCTCCCGGTGGGTGCCACCCACACGCACGAAGTCCACGACCCCGATATCGCGTCCGCTCGACCCCGCTTCGACGATCGGGATGCCGTTGACGGTGGTGTCGATGCGTTGGTGCGTGTGGCCCGCGACGATCAGGTCCACCGACGCCGAGTCCAGACCACGCGCGACGTCGAAGATGGCGCCGGAGCCTTCATGTGCCGTCACGATCACGAAGTCCGCCGCGGCGCGGGCCGCCGGGAGGTAGCGACGGATCGCCTCGGCGCCGTTGCCGAACGCCAGCCCGCGTACGTTGCGCGGCGCCGTCGTGGTGGGCGTGGTCACCGTCGTGAGGCCGATGACGGCGATCTTGACGCCGTTCTTGGTCACCACGGTCCACGGCAGCGCCCACGCGGGACGCGCGGAGCCCACGGAGTCGGTGATGTTGGCGGAGAGGAACTTGTAGTGTGCGTCCTGCATACGCGCCAGCAGGGTGTCGATCGACCAATCGAACTCGTGGTTGCCGATGGCGGCGGCGTCGATCCCCAAGGCGTTCATCGCGGCGATCGTGCCGCGTCCGTAGCTGAGATTCGAGACTGGGGTGCCTTGCATCTCGTCCCCGGCGTCGAGCCGCACGCTGGTGCAGCGGCACGCTTTCGCGAGACTGTCGAGCCAGGGCTTCAGAGCCGCCGAGCCGCCCACGGCCCGCCCCCCCGACCAGTCCCACACGCGCGCTTCGAGCTGGCCGTGCAGGTCGGCGAGGGCGAGGACCCGCAGCAACATGCTGTCTACCCTGCTGACCGGCGGCGCGGCGGGCGCGAATGCCGCGCGGGCTGCCTCCCGCGCTTCGGGAGGGATGATCGCCCAGCTCGGGTGGTAGTAGGCGCGCGCATCGAGGGCGTGGACGCGGCGGATCTCCTCGACCAGGAGGTCGCGGACATCCTCGCCGCGGTCGTAGGTGACGCGCGCGCCCGCCAGCATCGCGTAGCCTCCACCTCCGGCCGCCCTGTAGCTGTTCAAAGCGAGGGTGAAGCTGTCGGTCGGCTGCACCAGCTTCCCCTCGTACGCCAGGCCGCGGATGCGCTGCCCCGCCGGGCGCGAGAGATCGATGTTGTAGGCGACGCCGCTCACCACGTCGAAGTTGTAGCCTTGGACGCTGTCGTTGATGATCCGGCGCACGCCAGGCTGGTACGTCTGGAAGTATCGCGCCGAGTGCTCGAGGAATTCGCGCAGCTGCTGGCCTGAGATGCGGACCGCCCGCAGCGTGTTCTCGTACGGGTAGACACCGGCGACGTCACGCATGTGCACTTCGCCGTCGGGGAACCCCGCCTGCACTTCGAAGGCCGCGGCGGCGGAGAGCTGCGCGCCCGTCTTGCGGCGCTGCACTTCATTAATGAAGTCGAGCAGCGCACCGTCCTGCACGCGGGCGTAGCGCCCGTCGAACCCCGGCCCCGCCGTCCCGATGGGCGTCGCCGCCCAGAGCCGGGCGGCTTGGTGCGCGGCGTCGAGCCGGCGGGTGAGGCGAGGGAGCTCGGGTGTGGCGGCGAGGGAAATGAGGTCGGCCCGCACCGAGACAACTTTCCCTTGCACGACGAACACGTGCACGACCGACAGGCTCTGCGCCCAGTTCTTCGGCTGCACGAAGTGTACGCCGTTGATGACGGTATCGCGGATCTCGCGGTGACTGTGCCCGACGATGACGACGTCCGGCTTCGGCGTGATCGATGCGAGCACCGCGGCGTCGTTTTCGGGCCCGATGCCGGTCGTATCGTAGCTCGAGCCGCCGCCCAGTCCGGCGTGGATCAGCACGACCTTCACGTTCGCCCCTTCGCGCTCCAGCTGCGCCAGCGCGGCCGGCGCGGCCTGGGCGACGCGCCGCACCCGCGTCTGTCCCGCGAGCTGCGCGCGGTCCCACACCATCACGCCCGGCGTGGTGAAACCGGTCACACCCACCCGCACGCCGGCGCGTTGCAGAACGACGGTAGCGGGGAAGAATGGCCCGCCTGAGGTCTGCTCCACGTTCGCCGCGACGTAGTGGTAGGTGGCCTCGACGCCGGCGCGGCGCAGCAGTGCCAGCCCGAAGTCGAAGTCGTGGTTGCCGGGCGTTGCGGCGTCGTATTGCAGCGCGTTGAGCGCGTCCACGAGGGGCTGAGGCTGGCGCTGATCCTGACGCGCGAAGAAGGTCGCGAAGGGATTGCCCTGCAGCAGGTCCCCGGCGTCGACCAGCACGAGACGGCCGGGATACTGCGCCCGCAGGGTCTCGAGGATCGTCGCGGCGCGCGACAACCCTCCCGGGGCCTCGGCATCGCGCACGTAGTCCCAACCGAGCGCGCGGCCGTGCACGTCGGTCGTCGCGACGATGAGGAGGTGGGTGGTGTCGGGTGTTTGAGAGGAAGCCTGCAAACCAAGCAGGAGTGCCAGCAGAAAATGCATAGTGCGCCGTAATCTGATGAAGCCTCACGGATTCGGCAACAATCGTGTAACACGCTGGCGAGTCGTCGGTCGCGCGATTACCATCCCGCTGCCTCGCTGAGGAGCGTCGACGTGGTGACATCGCATGCGCGCTGAGCCGGAGACGCGGACCGGCCATCGGGTGCTCGTGGTCGACGATGAGCCCGACATCACCGCGCTCGTCGCCTACCACCTGGCGAAGGAGGGCTACCGTGTCACCACGGCGGCGAACGGCACCGACGCGCTGCGCTCCGCCCGCGAAGAGCGCCCCGATCTCGTGGTGCTCGACCTGATGCTGCCTGGCCTGTCCGGCTATGACATCCTCGCCGAGCTGCGCCGCCGCGAGGAGACGCGCGAGGTGGGCGTCATCCTCCTCACCGCTCGCAAGGAAGAGCCGGACCGCATCAAGGGCCTCTCGCTCGGCGCCGACGACTACCTCGCCAAGCCGTTCTCGCCCAAGGAGCTCGTGCTGCGCGTCGCCGCCATCCTGCGACGCCTCGCCGCGCCGGCGGTCGCCTCCGGCGGCCGGCTCGCCGCCGGTCCGATTGCGCTCGACCGGAGCGCGCATCGCGTCACGGTGAGCGGTAAGGAGATCGAGCTCACGGCGACCGAGTTCCGGCTGCTCGACAAGCTCATCGAGCGGCGCGACCGCGTGCTGACCCGCACGCAGCTGCTCGAGTCGGTGTGGCAGGCCCAGCCCGACATCCAGACACGCACGGTCGACATGCACGTGCAGCGGCTGCGCGCGAAGCTCGGCGACGCCGGGGAGTGGGTGGAGACGGTTCGCGGCGTCGGCTACCGGTTCAGGGAACCGCCGCCCCCGCCCGGGCATCGCCGCGGACGCGGATGAAGCTCGCCACACGGCTGTTCTTGAGCATGAGCCTGCTCGTCGCCGCGGCGGTCGCCGGCTCGATCATCGCGGCCGACGCCGTGCTGCGCCGCGACCTCGAGGCCGAGACCGCCGCCACGCTCGAGGCGGAGGCGCGCCTCGTGGCCGGGTTTCTCCCCGCGGATTCGACCCGTTGGCCCGAGCTTGCGCACACGGCCGGCCAGCAGTTAGGCCGCCGTGTCACGCTGATCGATTCCACCGGCCGCGTCCGTGGCGACGCCGACTTCGACCGCGCGGCCCTGGCCGGACTCGAGAATCACGCCGGCCGCCCGGAAGTGCGCGCCGCACTCGAGACGCGCGCCAGCTGTACGTCGCGGTGCGCGGCGGCCCTCCCGGCATCGCCGTCGTACGGGTGTCGGCGTCGCTCGCCGGAGTCGACGCGCGCATCCATACCGTGCAACTGGCGGCCTTGAGCGCGGGCTTCCTGATGCTGATCGCCGCGGGACTCGTGGCGTGGTTGCTCGCCGGTGCGCTGGCCAGGCCCCTCGCCCAGATCGCGGGCGCCGCCCGCGACTTCGCCGCGGGACGTCCGGCGGTGCTTCCCGACTCGCGTATCCCGGAGCTCGCCCGCCACGTCGACGCGCTACGCGCCATGCACGAGGACCTCGACGACCGGTTCGCCGAGCTGCGGCGCGAGCGAGAGGAATCGCGGACGCTGCTCGAGGCGCTATCGGACGGCGTGCTCGCCGCGGACGCACGCGGCGTGATCGTCTCGGCCAACGCCGCCGCCCGGCGGCTGCTCGAGTTCCGCCCGGGCGATCCCCTCCCCCCCCTCACGGAGCTGTTCCACGACCAGCAACACCGCGCGTTGATCCGCGAAGTACTCGAAGGTCGTGAGGTGGAGCGGCGCGAGATGGACATGGGGGATCGAACGGTCCTCGTGTCGGGCCGCACCCTGCCCGACGGCGGGACGCTGCTGGTCATGAGCGACGTGACCGACATGCGGCGGCTCGAGACGATGCGTCGTGACTTCGTGGCCAACGTGTCGCACGAGCTGAAGACGCCGCTCACGGCGATCGCGGGCTACGCCGAAACCCTGGCCACCGAAGCCGACCCTGCGTCGCAGGCCGCCGGATTCGCCGCCACGATCGGCCAAAACGCCCGCCGCATGCAGCTGCTGGTCGACGGCCTGCTGGACCTGTCGCGCATCGAGTCCGGGACCTGGCAACCGAAGCGCAGCGTCGTGGAGATCGAGGCCGCCGCCCGGGACGCGTGGGCGCCGTTCGCCGAGCGGGCCGCCGCGGCCCACATCCGCTTCCACGCCACCGTCCCCCGTGAGGCACACGCCCTCTCCGCCGATCCCGACGCGCTGCGCCAGATTTTCACGAACCTGTTCGATAACGCCCTGCGCCACACCCCCGCCGGCGGCACCGTCCGGGTCTCCGCCGAGCTGCTGAACGACGGCGTGGCCGTCTCGGTCGCCGACACGGGAAACGGTATCCCCGCCGAGCACCTCCCGCGGATCTTCGAGCGGTTCTATCGGGTCGATCAGGGCCGGGCGCGGCACCAGGGGGGGACGGGACTCGGCCTCGCGATCGTGAAGCATCTCGTGGAGGCCCATGGAGGGCGCGTCGAAGCGGAAAGCATTCTGGCACAGGGGACTACGATCCGCCTGCACTTCCCCACCGTTACGAAGCCGTAACGTCCCCGTCACCGGGGGTTGACACGCGCCCGCGATTCTTGCCGGCGTGAGAATCGCGTTGCTGTCCGACACATATACGCCTCAGGTCAACGGCGTGACGACGGTCGTCGCCCGAATCGTGCGAGTGCTGCGGGAGTTCGGCCACGATGTCGTGGTCGTCGCGCCGCGCTACCCCGGGCACGATCCCGATCCCCCGCCCGGGGACGCGGAGCTCCGCATCCCTTCGGCACCGTTCCCCACCTACCCAGCCATTCGCCTGTCGCTCCCGCAATTCCGGACCGTTGCCCGCTATTTGGACGCGTTCCAACCTGACCTGCTGCACGTCGCCACCGAAGGGTCCATCGGCCTCACGGGGCGGCGCTACGCGGTGCGCCGCGCCGTGCCGCTCGTGACATCGTATCACACGAACTTCCCGCAGTACGCCCGCCACTACGGCGCGGGCCTGCTCGAGCCGCTCGTGTGGCGGTGGCTGCGGTGGTTCCACGGGCCCGCGCGACTCACCCAGACACCGGGCGAGGCAGTCCAGGGCGAGCTGATGCGGCGTGGCATCGGAAAGCCCGTGGTGTGGGGTCGCGGCGTCGACAGCGCGCACTTTCACCCCGCGCGGCGCCATTCCGGATGGCGCCGCTGGCTCGGCGGAGGCGACGACACGGCGATCGTGCTCCACGTCGGCCGTCTGGCGCCGGAAAAGAACCTCGACGTCCTCGCCGAGGCCTGGACACTCGCGCGGCGCGATCTGGGCCAGCGCGCCACGTTCGTGCTCGCGGGCGAGGGGCCTGCGACTCGGCGCCTCGTCTCCCGGATGCCCTGGGTGCGTCACCTCGGGTTCCTGGACCGCGAGCGGCTGGCGACGCTGTACGCCAGCGCCGACATCTGCGTGCTGCCGTCAGCGACCGAGACTTGCGGCCTCGTCGCCCTGGAAGCCATGGCCTCCGGGCTCGCCGTCATCGCCGCTGACGCCGGCGGCTTTCGCGAGAGCATCGTCGACAACGTGACGGGCCTGCTCGCCGCACCGCGCGATGCCGGCGAGTTCGCGGCGGAAATCGCGGCGCTCGCGCGGCACGGGGTCTGGCGCCGCGAGCTGGGCGCGGCGGCGCGCGACGCCGCCGCGCGACGCGACGTCGTTCCCGAGAACCTCACGCTGCTCGACCAGTACGCCGCCGCCGCCGAAGTCATTCAGCCTGGAGCCGCGCCATGCGCCGCGTAATCATCGTCCTCGCCGACGGCCTGCGGCCCGACGCGATCTTCACGCGAGTGCCCGGCGCCGCCGGCGCGGCGGTTTGATGCGCTGGGCCACTCACCTCGGCGGCGCCCGCGCCACGATCGGGACGGGTCTCCTGCTCGTCGCGGTGGGTGAACGGCGGCTCGGTCTCGCCGTACTCGTGGCGCTCGCGCTGTCGCATGTCGCGGTCCAGGTGTTGAAGCGCGCGGTGGCGCGGCCCCGTCCCTGCGACCCCAACGGGCATCCGCTCGCACTCGTGGATCTTCCTGATCCGTTTTCGTTCCCGTCGGGCCACGCAGCCGCGGCGAGCGCCATTGCGACCACGCTCGTCCTGCGCCAGCCCATCGCCGCCGTGCTAATCGTACCGATCGCGCTGCTCGTCTCCTAGCCCGCTCGAGCCTTGACTCTCCCCCAACGTGCCAGGATGGCGGGTCGACGCCCGGCGGCGGATGCACGGCCGACGTCCGGGTGCCAGGTAGCGGAGGCCAAAATCGGCTCCGCTATCTGCTTTTTTTTTGATATTTGTTACCATTCCGTGACAGGGTCGATTCTCCCCGGTGACCACGCCGGGCGAGCTTTGCCGCGTGGTCGATGGGACATCGTTCACTTTTCTTGAGGAGATCACCGTGCACGCAAGACTCGCCTTTCGAGCGCTCGCGGCCGTCGCGCTGAGCGCGCTCACTGCGTCGACTGTTCTGGCGCAGGCATCCGCCCAGCAGGCCCCGCAAGTGTCCGTCACGGGCGTGGTGTACACGCAGTACCAGTACTCGGACGCGCAGATTCCCGCGAAGAGCACCTTCGACATGACCCGGGCCTACGTGAATGTGCTGGGTCGCTTCGCGAACGGCATCACCACGCGTGTCACTACGGACATCCTCCCCAACGCCGCTGGCAACAACCTCGTCCGGCTCAAGTATGCCTTCGCCGCCTGGACGCCGGCCGGCAGCAGCCTCACCTACAAGCTGGGCATGATCCACACCCCATGGGTCGATTGGGAAGAGACGCTGTGGGACTACCGCATGCAGGGCACCATCGCGGTCGATCGTAACCCGCTAGCCGGGCCAAGCACCATGACCGCTTCGGACATCGGTGTGGGCGTCGACGGTCACTGGAGCGGGGAGCAGGTCAATGCCCAGTTCGCACTCGTGAACGGAGAAGGCTACTCGGGGGGCACGGGCGACTTCCGTAAGGATTTCGAGGCCCGCGTCTCCTACCGCATCCAACCTACCAACGACAACAGTCGCGTCGGCGGCCTGCGGCTTTCGGGATATCTCGGAATCGGCAAGGTCAGCGGTACCGGCGCGGACCGCAACCGCTACCTGGGGATGCTGTCGTATCGCAAGAACCAGTACACGGTGGCGGGTGAGTACGTCTCGGTGAAGAACGCGGCGATCACCGGAAGCATCATTAGCGCCTTCGGCGTCTATCACCTGCCGCCACCCAGCAAGATCTCCTTCATCGGCCGTGTGGACGTGGTCGATCCCAACACCAGCATCGCCAACGATGGCAATACCCGGCTCATCGGCGGCGCGTCGTACCAGTTGTCTCCGAACGTGCGGATGCTCGCCGACATCGATCGCCTGAAGTTCCAGGCAGCCGGGGCGGCGATCAATCAGTTCCTGGTCCAAGCGCAGTTCGTGTTCTAAGTCCGACCCCTGAGGAGAGGATCGACCCTGTGAAGGCCACACGTTCCATCGCCCTCGCCGTGCTGCTCTGCGCCGCCGCTCCCGCGGCGGCGCAGGTGCAGCTCAACGGCGCCGGGGCCACATTCCCGAACATCATCTATTCGAAGTGGATTCTGACGTTCAATCAGGCAAACCCGACGGTCCAGCTGAACTACCAGGCAATTGGCTCGGGCGGGGGGATCCGGCAGTTCTCCGAGGGTACCGTGGACTTCGGCGGCACCGATGCCCCGATGAGCGATTCGGCCATCGCCGCGATCCAGGGCAACGTGCTGCACATCCCGACCGTGCTCGGCGCCATCGTCGCCACGTACAACCTGCCCGGCGTCACCCAGCAGCTGAAGTTCACGCCCGACGTGCTGGCCGACATCTTCCTGGGCAAGGTCACGAAGTGGAACGATGCGCGGATCGCCACGATCAACGCCGGCGTCACTCTGCCGGCGACCGACATCGTGGTCGTGCATCGTGCCGACGGCTCCGGCACGTCGTTCGGCTGGACCGACTACCTGACCAAGGTCAGCCCCGACTGGGCGTCCCAGGTCGGCAAAGGCACGTCGGTGAATTGGCCAGTCGGACTCGGCGGCCGCGGCAATGACGGTGTAGCAGCAACAGTCAACCAGACCCCCGGCGCCATCGGCTACGTCGAGCTGGGCTATGCGACCGCGAACAAGATGGCGTTTGGCCAGGTGCGCAACAGCTCCGGCAAGTTCGTCGCCCCGACGCTCGAGGCGGTCACGGCGGCCGCGGCGGGCGTGCTGGCGAAGCTGGGCGCCAACACCGACTTCCGCGTGTCGCTCACGAACCCCGATGGGGCGGCCGCGTATCCCATCTCCACCATGACCTGGCTGCTGGTGCACAAGACCTACACGGACGCGGCTAAGGCCAAGGCCCTCGTGCAGTTCATCTGGTGGGCTGAGACCGACGGCCAGGCGGCCGCACCGGCGCTCGGCTACGCGCCGCTGCCACAGCAGCTGCGGCCGTGGATTCAGACCCGCTTGAAGAGCATCACGGGGTCGGCGGCACAGTAGACACCAGCCGTTTGTAGTGACAATTCCGTTACACCGTTGTGACGTCAGACCAGCGGGGGACCGGTAGGTTCCCCGCTGGATGACGACCCTGCCGATCGAGCCGGTTCCGGCCGCCCCACCAAGCATCGAGACGCCGAGCGCGGAGCCCCGTTGGGCGTCGCTGCGCGGCGTCAACGCGAGCGATCGGGTCTTCAAGGGCGTGCTGACCGTGCTGGCCCTGACCCTCCCGTTTTTGATCGTCGCGCTGTTTCTCGAGCTGTTCCTCAGCGCCCTCCCGGCGATCAAGCGCTACGGCTTCTCGTTCCTCTGGACCTCCACCTGGGACCCGGTGGCGGAGATTTACGGGGCGGCGCCGATGATCTTCGGGACGCTCGCGTCTTCGCTCATCGCGCTGCTGATCGCGGTGCCGCTGGCCCTCGGGGTCGCGATCTTCGTGACGGAGTTCGCGCCGCGCTGGGTGCGCCAGCCGGTGGCGTTCCTCGTCGAAATGCTCGCGGCGATCCCCAGCGTCGTGTACGGGCTGTGGGGCATCTTCGTCCTGATTCCGTTCCTCCGGACCTACGTGGTGCCGCCCCTCAAGGCGGTGCTGGGGTGGACGCCCTTCTTCCAGGGCGTCTTCTACGGCAACTCGCTGCTCGCGGGCGGCGTCATCCTCGCGATCATGATCGTACCGTACATCGCGGCGGTGTCGCGCGAAGTGCTGCTGGCCGTCCCGACGAGCCAGCGCGAGGCGGCCCTGGGAATGGGGGCAACGCGCTGGGAGGCGGTGTGGACCGCCGTGCTCCCCTACGGCCGCGCCGGCTTGATCGGGGCCGTCATTCTCGGACTGGGCCGCGCGCTGGGCGAAACCATGGCCGTGACAATGGTCATCGGGAACCGGCACGACATCAGCCTGTCGGCGTTGCAGCCCGCCTATACGATGGCCGCCGCGATCGCGAACGAATTCAGTGAGGCCACCACCCATCTTTATCAGTCGGCACTGGCCGAAGTCGGCCTGCTGCTGTTCGTGATCACTATCCTCGTCAACGCCTTCGCGCGCGTCCTCATCTGGCGGGTGGCCCGCGGCACGGCCGTGGGGAGCACGGCCCTGTGAGGAAACTGACGAGTGCCGTCATGACGGTCGTGGTCGCCCTAATGGCGTTCACGGCCGTCCTCGCGCTCGTGTTCATCCTCGGCGACCTCATCGCCAAGGGCGCGACCTCCATCGACTGGGCGTTTTTCACGAAGGGTCCCGTGCCCGCGGGCGAGGCAGGAGGCGGGGTCGCCAATGGCATCGTGGGCACGGGCATCATCGTTGGGATGGCAGGGCTCATCGGCCTCCCCATCGGGATCGGCGTCGGTCTCTTTCTTGCCGAGTACGGGTCCGGACGCCTGGGCTTCATGGTGCGCTTCATCGCCGACGTCATGAACGGCACTCCGTCCATCGTGATCGGGATCTTCGCCTGGACATGGCTGGTCAAGCCGGTGGGAGGGTACTCGGCCCTCGCGGGCAGCGGCGCCCTGGCGATCCTGATGATCCCGATGATCGCGCGCACCACCGAAGAGATGGTGCGCCTCGTGCCCCACTCGCTGCGTGAGGCGGCCCTGGCACTCGGGTACCCGCGCTGGCGCACGTCGCTGCGCGTCGTGGCGCGCACTGCCCTGGGCGGGATCATCACCGGTTGCCTCGTCGGGATCGCCCGGGTCGCGGGCGAAACGGCGCCGCTCCTGTTCACCGCGCTCGGCAATCTCAACTTCGTGACCGACGTCCGGCAGCCGATGCAGACGCTGTCGCTCCAGATCTATGTGTATGGGACGGGACCCTACGAGGATTGGCACCGCCTCGCGTGGGCCGCGGCGCTGTTGCTGATGGCCCTCGTGCTCATCCTCGCCATGCTCGCCCGCTGGGTGACGAGGCAGCGCTATGGTCGCGTCCGCTAACGTCCGCCTCCGACTCGAGACGGTGCGCCTGACGGCGCTGTTCAACCGCACCGCGGCGGTGCGGGAAGTGTCGATTCTCTTCCCCGCCCACACCGTCACGGCCATCATCGGCCCCTCGGGCTGCGGCAAGAGCACGTTTCTGCGCTGCCTGAACCGCATGCACGAGCTGTCGGAAGGCGGCTGGGTGACGGGCAAGGTGATGCTCGACGAGGTGGACATCTACGCGAGCGACGTGAATCCGATCCAGCTGCGGCGCCGCATCGGCATGGTGTTCCAGCGGCCCACGCCCTTCCCGACGATGTCGATCTACGACAACGTCGCCGCCGGTCTTCTCGTCAACGGCCGCCGTGCGCGCCGCGAGATGGACGAGGCCGTCGAGCGCGCCCTGCACCAAGCGGCGTTGTGGGACGAGGTGAAAGACCGGCTGCACGCGAGCGCGCTCGACCTGTCGGGGGGCCAGCAGCAGCGGCTCTGCATCGCGCGCGCCATCGCGCCCGAGCCGGAGATCCTGCTGCTCGACGAGCCCACGGCATCGCTCGACCCGGCCGGCACGCAGCGCATCGAGGAGCTGTGCCACGAGCTGAAGCGGATCTACACGATCGTCATCGTCACGCACAACCTGCAACAGGCCGCGCGCGTGTCGGATTACACGGCCTTCTTCTACATGGGCGGACTGGTCGAGGTGGGCCGAACGCGCGAGCTGTTCACAAAGCCCCACGTCGAGCAAACCGAGCAGTACATCACGGGACGGTTCGGATGATCCGCCCTCCCCGGCCGGTCCTCGACACCCGCGGCTACAGCTTCTGGTATGGGCCCACCCAGGCCTTGCACGACGTCACGTGCCTGATTCCGCGGCGCGCGGTCACGGCCCTGATCGGCCCCTCGGGGTGCGGCAAGACGACATTCCTGCGCTCCATCAACCGGCTGCACGACCTGACGTCGGGTACGCGCCACACGGGCGACATCCTGCTCGAGGGGGCATCGGTGTTCGCGCCGGGGACGGACACCGTGGCGCTGCGGCGCCGGGTGGGCATGGTGTTTCAGCGGCCCAATCCCTTCCCCAAGCCCGTGTACGACAACGTGGCCTACGGTCCGCGTCTCAACGCTTTGTGCGCCACGCGGGAGCTACCCGATCGCGTCGAGCGCGCGCTGCGCCAAGCGGCGCTGTGGGACGAGGTCCGCGACCGGTTGCGCGAGCCCGGGACCTCTCTCTCGGGCGGGCAGCAGCAACGCCTCTGCATCGCGCGCGCGCTCGCGAACGAGCCCGACGTGCTGCTGATGGACGAGCCCTGCTCGGCGCTCGACCCGATCGCGACCCAGAAGATCGAGGAGCTGATCGTCGAGCTGAAGCAGGTCTATTCTATCGTGATCGTCACGCATAACATGCAGCAGGCGGCCCGCGTGTCCGATTACGCGGGGTTCTTCTATCTGGGCCGGCTCGTTGAGTTCGGGGATACCGTGCAGATCTTCACGCGGCCCACGGATGAGCGGACCGAGGCATATATCACAGGGAGATTCGGATGAGCACGGAAGCGCACCGCCATTTCCACGACGAGCTCTCGGAGCTCAAGGTCACCCTGCTGAACATGTCGGGTGACGCGCAAGCCGCGCTCGCCGCGGCCGTCGAGGCGCTGCTGCAACGCGACGGCCGCAAGGCCGAGGACGTGATCGCGCAGGATCGCGAGCTCGACCGCCAGGAAAACGAGATCGAAGAGAAAGTGATCCGCCTGCTGGCGACGCAGCAGCCGATGGCCCGGGACCTCCGCTTCCTCACGGCATCGATGAAGATCGCGAACGACCTGGAGCGCGTCGGCGACCACGCGGTGAACATCGCGCAGTCGGCCGAGCGGCTGCTCGTGAATCGGCCGATCGTCCCCGAACCCGAGCTCGTCGAGATGGTGCGCCAGGCGCGCACGATGCTCGCCGACGCGCTCGACGCCTTCGTGCGCGGCGACGCGCAGGCGGGACGCGCGATCTGCCGCCGCGACGACGGCGTCGACGCGCTGCACCAATCGATGTTCCGCATCCTCCTCACGCACATGATGGAGGACCCGCACATCATCGGCGCCGCCATGGACCTGTTCCTCGTCAGCCGCAACCTCGAGCGCGTGGCGGATTTGGCGACGAACATCGCGGAGGACGTCGTCTTCCTCGTGGAGGGCAAGAGCATCAAGCACCACGCGGAAGACATCGGCAGCTGATGCCCACGGTTCTCTTCCTCTGTGTCGCGAATTCCGCGCGCAGCCAGATGGCGGAGGGGCTCGCTCGGGCGATGGCGCCGGCGGGAAATGGCTATCGGTTCTTCAGCGCGGGCTCCCAGCCCGGCACGTTGAACCGCCTAGCGGTCCGAGCGCTCGCCGAGGAGGGCATCGACATCGCGCACCACCACTCCAAGGGTCTCGACGACGTGCCGCTCGCCCAGGCCGACATCATCGTCACGTTGTGCGCCGAAGAAGTCTGTCCCTTCGTGCCTGGAAGGGGACCGGTGCGGCGGCTCCACTGGCCGCTTCCCGACCCCACCGACCTCGAGGGATTCCGCGCGGTACGTGACGAGCTGCGGCGCCGGCTGCCGGCGCTCTGGGACGATCAGTAGGTGCGGTAGCGGTAATACGTCGCCGGCGGCTGGGGACGTCGCCGCAGCGCATCGTCGGAAGCGAAGAATCGGATCAGCAGCAAGCCGGTCGCGAAGCCGCCGATGTGCGCGAAGAAGGCCGTCCCGCCCTGGTCGATGCCGCTGAGACTCACCACGCCGCCAAGCAACTGCAGCACCGCCCAGTACCCGAGCATCACGTACGCCGGTAGCGCCACGGTGGTGACGTAGAAGCCGAAGAACAGGAGCGTGTGCACGCGGACCCGCGGGTAGAGCAGCAGATATGCCCCCAGGACGCCGCTGATCGCTCCCGACGCGCCAACCATCGGCACCACCGAATTGGGACCCACGAGCATCTGCGCGCCGGCCGCCACGACCCCGCACAGCAGATAGAAGACGACGAACCGCACGTGCCCCATCACGTCTTCGATGTTGTTCCCGAACACCCACAGGAACACCATGTTGCCGATGAGGTGCAGCCACCCGCCGTGCGTGAACATGGACGTGAGGATGGTCGTGTAATGAGGCGCGCCGACCACGCAGAACAGCCCCGGCGCCAGCTCCACCCCGCTGCCCGGCTTCGCGGTCTGCAGCAACTCGCCCGGGACCAAGCCGAGGTCGCACACCGAACGAACCAGGGCCTCGGAGGAGCCCATCCCCTGGATGAACAGCCAGACGAGCACGTTGGCAGCGATGATGGCGACCGTGACGATCGGGGGCAGCTCGGTGGGATTGTCGTCCTTGTACGGAAACATGGGGAAGAATCTAGGTAGTGGAGGTTGGTCGAGGTTGGTGGGGGTTGGGGAGGTTCAACCTTCAAAACCTCCACCAACTTCCACCAACCCCCACAACCTGCCAGATTGACATCTTTCCCCGGCATGGGGCTTGCTCGGTGCGACCGCCGGTAACCCTCGCGCATCCCATCCCTATCAGGAGCCGTACAAATGGCGGAGAAAATCATCGGGATCGACCTCGGGACGACGAACTCGGTCGTGGCCGTCATGGAGGGCGGCGACCCGGTCGTCATTCCCAACGCCGAGGGCGGTCGTACCACCCCCTCAGTCGTCGCGTTCACGAAGGACGGCGAACGGCTCGTCGGTCAGGTGGCCAAGCGCCAGGCGGTGACCAACCCGCAGAACACGGTGTTCTCGATCAAGCGGTTCATGGGACGCCGCATCAACGAAGTGACGGAGGAGGTCAAGCGGGTCCCTTACAAAGTGGTCACGGGCCCGAACGAGCTGGTCGCGGTGGACATCCAGGGCAAGAAGTACACGCCCCCCGAGATCTCGGCGATGATCCTCCAGAAGATGAAGCAGACCGCCGAGGACTACCTCGGCCACAAGGTCGAGAAGGCGGTGATTACGGTCCCCGCCTACTTCAACGATTCGCAGCGCCAGGCGACGAAGGACGCCGGCAAGATTGCCGGGCTGGATGTGGTGCGCATCATCAACGAGCCCACCGCATCGGCGCTCGCGTACGGACTCGACAAGAAGAAGGAAGAGAAGATCGCGGTGTACGACCTGGGCGGCGGTACCTACGACATTTCCGTACTCGAGCTCGCCGAAGGCGTGTTCGAGGTGAAGAGCACCAATGGCGACACGCACCTGGGCGGCGATGACTTCGACGCGCGCGTGATCCAGTGGCTCGTCGACGAGTTCAAGCGCGACCAGGGCATCGACCTGTCCAAAGACCCGATGGCCCTGCAGCGCCTCAAGGAAGCCGCCGAGAAGGCGAAGATGGAGCTGTCGACGGTGATGCAGACGGAGATCAACCTCCCGTTCATCACGGCCGACCAATCGGGCCCGAAGCACCTGAACCTGAGCCTCACGCGGGCCAAGCTCGAGCAGCTGGTGGACGACCTCGTGAAGCGGACGATCCCGCCCATGGAGCAGGCGCTCAAGGACGCCGGGCTCAAGCCCTCCGAGATCGACGAGGTGATCCTGGTGGGGGGCCAGACGCGCATGCCCAAGGTGCAGGAGATCGTGAAGAGCTTCTTCGGGAAGGATCCCCACAAGGGCGTGAATCCCGACGAGGTGGTCGCGATCGGCGCCGCGATCCAGGGCGGCGTGCTCGCGGGCGAGGTGAAGGACGTGCTGTTGCTGGATGTCACGCCGCTGTCGCTCGGCATCGAGACGCTGGGCGGCGTCACCACGGTGCTGATCCCGCGCAACACGACGATCCCGACGAAGAAGTCGGAAGTGTTCTCGACCGCCGAGGACAATCAGACCACGGTCGAGATCCACGTGTTGCAAGGTGAACGGCAGATGGCGCTCGACAACCGCACGATCGGTAAGTTCCAGCTCACCGGTCTGCCGCCCGCGCCGCGGGGGATTCCCCAGGTCGAGGTGACGTTCGACATCGACGCGAACGGCATTCTGCACGTGTCGGCCAAGGACAAGGCGACCGGCAAGGAGCAGAAGATCCGCATCGAGGCCTCCTCCGGCCTCGGTGACAAAGACATCGATAAGATGGTCAAGGAGGCGGAAGCGCACGCGGCGGAGGACCAGCGGCGGCGCGACGAGATCGAGCGGCGCAACCGGCTCGACACGATGGTGTACGATGTGGAGAAGAATTCCAAAGAGTGGGCGGAGAAGCTGGAAGCGAGCCTCAAGACGCGGCTCGATGCAGCGGTGAACGGCGCCAAGCAGGCGCTGCGCAGCGGCAACCCGGACGACATCGGCAAGGCCCTGGAGGAGCTGCAACAGGCATATTCAGCGGCGGGGGCCTCGATCTACGCAGCGTCTCGCGGCGCGCAGCCCGCCGGGGGCGACGCCCCACCGGCCGGAGAACCCGCCAGCGGCGCCAAGCAGGACAACGTGGTCGACGCCGACTACGAGATCGTGGACGACGACAAAAACAAGAAGCCATAAAAGGGGGAGCAGATGTCTGTACGGACGCGGGACTGGTTGAAGTTCGGTGCGCTCGTGGCGATGGCGTTTGTGTTCGGACTCGCCTTCGCCTCGGCGTTGGACCTGCCCACGCGGGGCAACGCCGCGGAGCGATCGGCCGCCGTGCTGCAAAGCGTGAGCGCGCCCATGCGGGCGATTCCCGCGGCGGGACCGGCCGCGGATCTGGGCAACGCGTTCGCCGCGGTCGCGGAGCACGTGAAGCCGGCCGTCGTATTCGTGAAATCCGAGCGGCACGAGCGGGCCAGTGCGCGCCGCCTGCCGCCGGGGTTTGAGGACTTTTTCCAGATCCCGCGCCGGCCGCAGGTCGAACAGGGCTCGGGGTCGGGGTTCATCGTGTCGCCCGACGGCTATATCCTCACCAACAACCATGTCGTGCAAGGGGCGGACCGCGTCACCGTGCGGCTGCTCGACAACCGCGAGTTTACCGCCCGCGTCGTCGGCACGGACCCTTCGACCGACGTCGCCGTGATCAAGATTCCCGCGACCGGCCTGACGACCGTCAGCTTCGGCAACGCCGACTCGACGCGCATCGGTGAGTGGGTGTTGGCGATCGGCAACCCTCTCGGCGAAGCATTCACGTTCACGGTGACCGCGGGCATCGTCAGCGCCAAGGGACGGCTGCTCGCGGGCCTGCAGCAGTCCCGCTATTCGATTCAGGACTTCATCCAGACCGACGCCGCGATCAACCCCGGGAACTCGGGCGGGCCGCTCGTGAACGTCCGCGGCCAGGTGATCGGCATCAACGCGGCGATCGCCAGCGAGACGGGCTACAACGCGGGGTACGGCTTCGCCATCCCCATCAACCTCGCCCGCACTGTGATGACCCAGTTGATTGCGACGGGGCACGTGGAACGGGCGGTGATGGGCATCCAGATCCGTCCGATCACGCCGGAGGATGCGGAGCTGATGAAGCTGCCGGACATCCGTGGCGTCGTGGTGAACGACTTCACCCCACCCGACAACTCGCCCGCCCGCCGGGCCGGCATTCAGGATGGTGACGTGATCGTCGCCGTGGACGGGGATCCGATCGAGTCCGTGTCGCAGCTGCAGCAAAAGGTCGGCTTCCGCAAGGCGGGCGAGGCGGTCCAGGTCAGCCTGGTGCGCGCGGGTGGTGAAAAGAAGACGGTGACGGTGCGGCTCGCCGCTGCGCCGAGCGCCGAGGCCGACTCCGACCAGGTGGCGGCGGCGGACGAGGGCACACCGCCGCGCAGCCTCTCATCCAAGGAAGAGACGCTGGGAATCTCGGTCGAGCCGCTGTCGCAAGAAGACGCGCGCGAGCCGAGCCTGCGGGCCGTGGCACGCGCCGGCGGCGGCCTCGCGGTGACTGCCGTCTCGCCCGATGGGCCGGCGTATCAGAAGCTGGGGGATCCGAGCGGCGGGGGGTACCCCGACATCATCCTGAAGGTCAACGGACAGCCGACGCGCACGCGCGCCGAGTTCCGGGCGGCGCTGGCGGCCGTCAAGTCGGGCGACATCGTGACGCTGGCGGTGCTGACCTACGGCCCGCCCGACGGCTGGGCCCAGCGGGTCGTGCGGCTCCGCGCCCGTTAGACGGGCCGCCGCTCCGCCAGCATCACCGCGGCCGTCGCGACGAGCCAGGCGACGAACAGGGCCTGGCCGTAGTAGAGGTTCGGCGAGAACTCGTCGAACCCTACCGCGACGGCCGCGTTCGTTACCGCTACCGCGAACGCCGCCCACCCGAGCCACCGCGGGTAGACCCTTCCGTTGAGAATCGCCCAACCGAACACGTAGGCAACGAGCCCCAAGGAGAACGTCGCGAGCCGCTCGGCGGCGAGGCCGGCCGGGTGCAGCATGTCGTACAGGAACACGGCGCGCGTCGCCGTGAGCGCTTTGTCCGACGTGGTGAACGCGTTGGCGAGCTGCCATCCGGCCCCCACCATGAACAGCACGTTCAGCGCCCACACCCCGAACGCGAACCCCGCGAGGAGAATCCCCGCCCGGGCCGGCGCCGAACCCGGCGTGTCGCTGTGACGTAGCGCCACGCCGATCAAGCCGGCGTACATCATCGGGAAAGCGAACAACAGTGACCAGTGAATCGCGCGCCAGTGTACCGTCGCCGCGACGGTCGCGAGCTGCGTAGCCCCGTCTCCGTTAAGCCACGGATGCATCCATCCGGCGGCGGCGGCGAGCAGCGAGCCCGAGAGGAGCAGGAGGCCGTAAAAGAGGGGACGGCGGGTGAAGGTCATGTGCTAATCTAGCACGCGGTGCGGCCGGCCATATATTCTCGGGGCATGCAACTCAACCGAATCCTGCGCGAAGGCTTCATCGCTGGTTGTATCGGCGCGGCGATCGTCGCGGTGTGGTTTCTCGTCATCGACGCCGTGAATGGCCGCCCCTTCTTCACGCCCGCCATGCTCGGCAGCGCCGTCTTCTGGGGCGCCCACGATCCCAGCGGCGTCGTCATCGAGTACTCGCGCATCATCGGCTACACGATGATCCACGTGAGCGCCTTCGTCGTGGTGGGGTGCATCGCGGCGGCGCTTGCCGCCGAAGTCGAGGTCGCGCCCTCGACGCTGTTCCTGGTCGTCGTGGGATTCTGCTTCTTCGAGGTGGGGTTCTACATCCTCGTCGCGCTGCTCGCCAAGCCCCTCCTGGGCTATCTCGCGTGGTGGAACGTGGCGATCGGCAACGGCCTCGCCGCCCTGGCCATGGGCTACTACCTCTGGCGCGAACACCCCAAGATCGGCGAAGAGCTGCGGCGCCACCCGCTGGGGGAAACAGAGGACGGGGAGTAACGGAATTCGGAATGTGAAATGCGGAATGCGGAATTGAAGGGCAAGGTCACCCGCTCGACCCGTGCCGCCTGGATTCCGCATTCCACATTCCGCGTTCCGCATTTCCGTACGCCGCCAAGGGCACCGCCCGCTCGGCCTCTCCCCGGGCCTCCCAGGCGGACCAGCGGAACCACACCACCGTCATCGCCCCCCATAGGGCGAGCCCCCCGACCACCCACATCAAGAGCCCGCCGATCTGCTGATCGGCGAGCGCGTCGAGGTCACACACGCGCGGCGCCGCGGCGTAGAACGGGTATAGCACGGAGTCGGACAGCGTGATCAGGGCGCCCGTGATCGACATCGGCAGACCGAGGAGGAACAGGTACAGCATCTGGCCCGGATACGGGAGCCGGGGCAGCTCGGGGACCGGCGACAGCACCGGCCACCACATGATGACGGCCGTGGTGAGAAAGACGAGGTGCTGGAGGATGTGGAGGTTGTGATGGCGCAGCGCGGCCTCGTAGAAGACGGGCACGTGCCACAACACGATCGGCGCCGTAAACGTGGCTGCCGCGATCACCGGTCGCGTGACGATCCGCGCCAACGCCGTGACCCAGCGGGGCGCGAGCACCCGCCGGACTACCCAGGCCGGCGTCCCATACAGCAGCAGCGGCGGAAACAGCAGTGTCAGCAGCAGGTGCTGGCCCATGTGCGCGCTGAACAGATAGTTGTCGGAGAGATCGTGGAGCGGGCCGTTCAGGGATGCGAAGATCACGAGCAGCGCGGCGCCGAACGCCACGACGCGCCGGCGATCGGCTCGCAGCCCCCCCCAAGACACGTAGAGCCCGCCCAGGAGGACGAGCCCGATCACGACGCTGGGGTGCAGATCCCAGCGCAGACTCACGTGCCGGTCCGCACCCGCACCGCGCCGAAGAAGAGGAAGAGCAGGCCGATCATCACCCCGACGGCGAGGAGCAGCGGGCCGCTGAACAGGAACGCGAACAGCCGGCTGTCGAACTTGAGATGCATGTAGAACAACACCACCAGCACGAACTTGACCGCCGAGAGCGCGAGCAACGCCGGGACGAGCACCGGTTGGAACGCGGGGACGTAGAACACGCCCACCTCGATCAGCGTGATCATCACGAGGATCGCGGCGATGCGCAGATACGTCCCGGTGCTCGCGTGCGCCTGCTCGCTCATCTCGCCTCCACTCACTGAATCAGGTATACGAGGGTGAAAATCACGATCCACACGACGTCCACGAAGTGCCAGTATAGGCCGGTGATTTCCACGGTGATCGCCTGCTTCGGCCCGAGCTTCCCGCGCAACGCCTGGACCCACAGGGTGAGCAGCCAGATCACGCCCACCGTCACGTGCGCACCGTGCGTCCCCGTGAGCACGAAGAACGTCGACCCGAACAGGTTCGTGGTGAGGCCCAGGCCTTCGTGCACGAAGGAGCTGAATTCGTAGAACTGGCCGCCCAGGAAGACGAGGCCGAGCAGTGCGGTGACGAACAGCCACAGCTTGCCCTGCTTCATGTCGCCGCGCTGAATCGCGGCCAGCGCCAGCACCATCGCCAGGCTCGACATCAGGAGATCGAACGTGCTGAACGAGGTAAACGGAATATTGAGCACGTCGTGCGGATAGGGGCCGACGAGACTCTTCCCTTTGTAGATCAGGTAGGTCGAGATCAGCGAGCCGAACAACAGGCACTCGGAGCCGATGAACGCCCAGAACGCCATCTTCCGGTTGTCCAAGCCCATGCTGGTGTGGTGCGCTTGACTCATCTCAGACCTCAAAGGGCTCGTACGCCCAGCGGTAGATGCCGGTGACCAGGACCGCCAGGCCGACGAACGCCAGCCACAGGTGGTGCGACACGGCGGCCACGGCGATCAGCGGCAGGCCCAGCGCCGTGATCAGCGGCCACCAGGATCCGCCGGGGAGGTGGATCGGCGCGGGCGGGGTCAGGGGCAAGGGCGCCATGGCACCGTGGTGCTCCGTCGCCCAGAGCGGCAGCCGGCTCTCGACCCGCGGAATCACCGTGAAGTTGTAGACCGGCGGCGGCGACGGAATCGCCCACTCGAGTGTCGCGCCCTGCCAGGGATCGTTCCCCGCCGGCTCACCCCGCTTCCGCGTCCACCACAGGTTGACGCCGGTGGAGACCTGATTGAGCCGCGTCACCCCCAGCTCGGCGCCGTACGTGTAGATGCGGCGCGGCATGCCGAGCAGGCCGCTGAAGTGCATCGGGAAGAACGCCAGGTTCATCCCGACGAACGTCAGCCAGAAATGCCACTTGCCGAGCGTCTCGGAGAGGCGGCGGCCCGTCATCTTGGGCCACCAGTAGTACATCCCCGCGAACAGGCCGAGCATGGTGCCGCCGAACAGCACGTAATGAATGTGCGCCACCACGTAGTACGTGTCGGTCTGCTGCAGGTCGGCGGGAGGCGAGGCGTGCGACACGCCCGACAGCCCGCCGATGATGAACATCGCGATGAACCCGACCGCGAACAGCATGGCGGTCCGGAACCGGATCTGGCCGCCCCACATCGTACCGATCCAGTTGAAGATCTTCACCCCCGTGGGCACGGCGATGAGCATGGTGGTCGCGGAGAACACCGAGTCGGCGATCGGGCCGAGCCCCACGGAGAACATGTGGTGGCTCCACACCCCCCATCCCATGAAGCCGATCAGCACGCCCGAGTAGACGACCACCGTGTAGCCGAACAGGGGCTTGCGCGAAAACGTGGGCAGGACCTCGGAGACGATCCCCATCGCCGGCAGGATGAGGATGTAGACCTCGGGGTGGCCGAACAGCCAGAAGAGGTGCTGCCAGAGAATCGGGTCGCCGCCGCCCGCCGGTACGAAGAAGTGCGTCCCGAAGAACCGGTCGAACATGAGGAGGACCAGCGCCACAGTGATCACCGGGAAGGCGGTGATCACGAGAAACTGGGTGACGAGCGACATCCAGGTGAAGACGGGCAGGCGCATCAGCTTCATCCCCGGCGCCCGCATGTTCAGGATCGTGACGATGAAGTTGAAGCCCGCGGCGAGCGAGGCGATGCCGAGGACCTGGAGGCCCAGCACCCAGAAGTCGATGTTCGGGCCCGGCGAGAACTGCCGCGAGGTCAAGTTGGCGTAGCCGAACCAGCCGGCGTCGGGAGCGACGGAGAGAGTGCCGGCACCGAACAGCGGGCCCGCGACGAAGCTCGCGTTCAGGAACAGGCCGCCGAGCAGAAACACCCAATAGCTGAACGCGTTGAGCCGCGGGAACGCAACGTCGCGCGCGCCGATCTGGAGCGGGATGATGTAGTTGAAGAACGCGGCCGAGAGCGGCATCAGCGCGAGGAACACCATCGTCGTGCCGTGCATCGTGAACAGCTGGTTGTAGACCTCGGCGCTCACGCCGATCCCTTCCGGCTGGGCCAGCTGCGCGCGGATCACCAGGGCCTCGAGCCCACCGATCAGGAAGAACCCGAGGGCGGTCCAGAAGTAGAGCTGGCCGATCCGCTTGTGATCGGTGGTCGTGAGCCAGCTCTTCATTGCAGGCTCTGGATGTAGGCGATGAGCGCCGCCACCTGATCGTCGGGGAGCGGCATGGCGGGCATCAGCGACCCGGGCTTGAGACTGGGCGCGTGCGTGATCCAGCGGCGCAGCCACTCCGCCGTATTGGGCAGGGTCGCGCCGGCCAGCATCGTGCGGCTACCCACGTGCGTGAGGTTCGGCCCGACGGTGCCGCGCGCCTGCGGTACTCCGGCGATCGTGTGACACGCGATGCAGGGACCGTGCGCGAACGCCTGCTGGCCGCGCTCGGCGAGAGACCCGCGGGCCGGGACGGCCGCGTCGGTTCGCTGTACGGCCACCCACGCTGCGAATGCCGAGTCGGATTGGACGAACACGCGCAGCCGCATGTTGGCGTGAGAGGCGCCGCAGAACTCGGCGCACTGGCCCTGGTACTCGCTGATCGAGTCAGGCGTGAACGCGATGCGGGTGGTGCGTCCCGGCGTCAGATCGCGCTTTCCGCCCAACCCCGGCGCCCAGAAACTGTGGATCACGTCGGCCGAGGTCATCTCGAGCTCTACCGGCTTACCGCGAGGCAGATGCAGCTCGTTGGCGGTCACGAGACCGAGCTCGGGGTAGCGAAACTCCCACCACCACTGGTGCCCGATCACCTCCACGCGCAACGCCCCCGCGGGGGCGCGCGCCTGGGTGGCGAAGATCGTGCGCATGGTGGGCACGGCGATGAAGACGAGGATCAGGGCCGGCGCCAGCGTCCAACCGATCTCGAGCGCCGTGTGGCCGTGCAGCGCCGACGGCTTGCCTCCGCCGTCGCGATGGCGGTACCGGATGATCACGAACAACAGCAGCCCTTCGACGATCGCGAAGACGACCACGGCCCACCAGAAAATGTCGGTGAAGAGCGCATCGACGGCGACGCCGAGGTCCGAGCGCGGGGCGAACGTGGTTTGGGGGAAGGGTCCGCCGCAGCCGGCGACGGCGAGCAGCATGGCGGCGAGGAGCCTCGGGGTCGGTCGCATGAGCGAAGGCCCCAGAAACTAGGTTATCTTGGGCCGCTATGGAAGAGATCCAGCTCTCCGCCTCGCTGCATCGTAAACGCAGCGCCCCGGGCCGAACGGCGCCCGGGGCGTGCGTGATCCCTGAACCTGCCTACGGGCGCCAGCTGGCTTCGGTGTCGAACGCCGCGTTATTCGTGAGCCGTGTAACCGACGATCCATCCGCGTTCATGCTGTACAGCTCCGGATTGCCGTCGCGAGTGCTCGTGAAGACGAGCTTCAAGCCGTCGGACGACCACGCGGGCAGCTGATCGCTAGCCGCGTTCCGCGTCAGGTTCGTCAATCCCGTTCCGTCCACGTTGATCACGTAGACTTCGTCGTTACGATCGCGGGCGCTGACGAACGCGATCTTGGTCCCATCGGGCGACCACACGAACGAGCCGTCGGATGCGGTGTTGCGCGACAGGTTCGTCTGACCGGTCCCATCCGCGTTCATGATATAGACCTCTTTGTCGCCGTCGCGCCGGCTGATGAACGCGATCTTGGTGCCATCCGGCGACCACGCGGGGTTCGCGTCCAACGCGGCGTTGTTCGTCAGCTGCGTGACGCCGCTGCCATCCGCGTTCATGACGCAAATCTCGTCGTCGAACCCGCCGTCACGCTGGCAGTCGAACGCGATCCGGCTACCGTCGGGCGACCAGGCCGCGAACGTATCCATACTCGGATCGTCGGTCAGCCGGGTCACGCCGCTCCCGTCCGCGTTCATCACATAGATCTCGAAGTTGCCGTCGCGGAACGACGTGAACAACACCTTCGAGCCGTCCGGCGACCACGTGTACTGGTTGTCTTGCGCCGCATTGTTCGTGAGGTTGGTCGCCCCACTCCCATCCGCGTTCATGACGTAGATCTCGGTGTTGCCGTCGCGATCGCTCGAGAACAGGATCTTCGAGCCGTCGGGCGACCACACGGCCATCTTATCGAAGGCGGCGTTGTTCGTCAGGTTCGTCACGCCGCTGCCGTCGGTGTTGACGGCGTAGATCTCCCAGTTGCCGTCCCGGTCACTGCCGAACGCAATCTTGCCCGGAGGCGGAGGAGGCGGCGTCACGGTCACCATCTGGGTGTCCGCGTCGATCCCGCCGCCGTCCGTCACGGTCAGGATGACCCGGTACGCGCCGGCGACCGCGTACGTGTGCGCGGCCGTCTGGCCGGTCCCGGCCGACCCGTCACCCAACGACCAACCGTAGGTCGCCGAGGCCTGGGCCGTCGAGCCGGTGCCGTCGAAACTGCAGACCAGGTACGAACAACTGAACGTGAAACTGGCGACGGGCGGCGGCGGCGTCACGGTCACCATCTGGGTGTCCGCGTCGATGCCACCGGCATCCGTTACCGAAAGAATGACCCGGTACGTGCCAGCAGCACCATACGGGTGCGTGGCAAGTTGGCCCGAGCCGGCAGCCGAGCCGTCACCCCAGGACCAGGCGTAGGTCGCGGAAGCTTGGGCCGTGGAGCCGCTGCCGTCGAAGCTGCACGCCAGGTGTACGCAGCTGAACGTGAAGCTGGCCACCGGCGGCGGCGGCGTCACGGTCACCATTTGGGTGTCCGCGTCGATCCCACCGGCATCCGAAACCGAAAGAATGACCCGGTACGTGCCCGCGGCGGCGTACGAGTGCGTCGCAGGATTGCCGCTGCCGCCCGCCGTGCCGTCACCCCAGGTCCAGCTGTACGTCGCCGAGGGTTGGGCGCTGGAGGCGCTGCCATCGAAGCTGCACGCCAGATTCGCACAGCTGGGCGAGAAGCTGGCCACCGGCGCCGGGGGCGGCGGGGGCGAAGCAATCACCATCTGGGTATCCGCGTCCATCCCGCCGGCGTCCGTCACGGCGAGGATCACCGGGTACGTGCCCGCGGCGGCGTACGTGTGCGTCGCAGAACTGCCGCTGCCGGCCGGGGTGCCGTCACCCCAGCTCCAGCTGTACGTCGCCGAGGATTGGGCGGTGGAGCCGCTGCCATCGAAGCTGCACGCCAGATTCGAACAGGTGGGCGCGAAGCTGGCCACCGGCGCCGGGGGCGGCGGAGGCGCGTGCTGCTCGAGGCGGAACTTGATGGGAATCGTGGGCAGGCTCGGGCCTACCCAGATGTCGGCGTAACCGAGCAGATCGGCGCCGACGTAGACCCGAATCCGGTACGTCCGGGTCTTGCTGGACGAGAAGTTCGGCACCCGCCACGAGTGCCAGTTGGTCTCATACCGCTCGTCCCCGGTGTCGACAGTGATGATCTCGTCACCCGACGCGGGGGACATGGTCATAGTCGCGACTTCGATCCCGCAGCCGGAGCCTGCGACTTCGCAGATCCGCACCTCCAGAAACGGTGCGGTCGGGGCACGCTCACAACCCAAGATGCCGACCAAGAGCACGGCAGCGTGCCGGACGAGCCTGCTGCACGAGCGGGTGGCCATAAAAAACAACCTCCATGTGGGCGCAGGGGGTTTGCCTCGCAAACAAGATTGAGAGGCGGACCTGTGGCACCAGTGATGCCCCTCACAGGGTCGTCGATCCCATTGAATGCCCGGGAGTTACTCCGTTTCGCAGCAGTGTGAGCGCCATCACCCTTTCGTGTTAGATTCGGGGCGCCCCGCGACCGTGGCGGAACTGGCAGACGCGCCAGCCTTAGGAGCTGGTGGGGCAACCCGTGGGGGTTCGAGTCCCTCCGGTCGCACATCCGATGCTCACATCATGGACGGTCCTGCTCGACGTCGCGCTGCGCACGACCGTCATCTATCTCGCGCTGCTCGTCGGCTTGCGTCTCACGGGCAAGCGCCAACTCGGCCAGCTCTCCGTCTTCGATCTCGTCCTCCTCCTCGTCATCGCCAACGCGGTGCAGAACGCCATGGTCGGGAGTGACACGAGCGTGGCGGGGGGACTCGTGGCGGCCGGCGTCCTCATCGCGTGGAATCGGGTCATCGACTGGGTACGACGCCGCAACCGGCGGGTGGCCAAGCTGCTCGGCGGCGCCCCGACGCTGCTCATCCTCGAGGGGCACGTCCGTGCCGACGCGTTGGCACACGAAGGTCTGACGGAAGCCGACCTGCTCCAAGCCCTACGGGAGCACGGCGTCGCGACCCCGGCGGACGTCCGGATCGCGGTGCTCGAGACCGACGGCATGATCAGCGTGATCCAGAATTCCGACGTAAAACCGGGTACCCGCCCGCACCACCGGATTCGGCTGACAAAACGGGGAGCGTAGGGGTTAGATTTACCGCACATGCCCGAGATCGTGGTGAAGAAAACACACGCCGAGCCCGGCGAGACGTCGCTTGCGGTGACCGTCCCCCCGGAGAGCGTTCGGGCGGCCGAGGAACGGGCGACGCGTGCCTACCAGCAACGCGCGCGTCTGCCCGGCTTCCGCCCCGGGAAGGCGCCGGCGGCCGTCGTCAGGAAGAAGTTCGCCGAGGACATCCGGCAGCAGGCGTTGCAGGAGCTGGTGCAGGAGAGCTGGCGGGCCGCCGTGGAGCAAGAGAAGCTCAAGCCGATCGCCGACCCGCACATTCACAACCTCAAGTGGGAGGAAGGCGCGCCCGTCACGTTCGAGCTGCACGTCGAGGTGAAGCCCGAGCTGAAGCTCGAGCGGCTCGGCGGCTTCCGCCTGACGCGCACGGTGCCGGCGGTGACGGAGGCTCAGGTCGACGCCCAGCTCAACGAGCTGCGCGAGCAGCGGGCGCCGTGGACGCCGGTGCTGGGCGAGAAACCGAAGTCCAAGGATCTCGTGCACGTCACGATCGCGACGCGCGAAGGCACCGAGGCCAAAGACCCCCAGCCCTACCAGCTGGTGCTGGGCGAGGGGCGCGCGATTCCGGACGTCGAGGAGCGCATCATGGGGCTCGTGCCGGGGGAGACCGTGGACGCCACGGTCCGGTTCCCCGACGACTTTGCCGAAGAGGCGAAGCGGGGCCAAACGCGGGACGTCCGGATCACGCTGCAGGAAGTCAAGCAGCAGCAGCTCGCCGAGCTGGATGACGCGTTTGCGCGCGAAGTGGGGGACTTCGAGTCGCTCGCGGCGCTGCGCCAGGCCGTCACGGAGGATCTCGGCAAGGAAGCCGAGCGCGACGCCGACGCCAAGGTGCGCGCCGAGCTGATCGAGCAGATCGTGTCGGCCAACACGGTGACCGCCCCGCGGCCGCTGGTGGAGCGCGCGCTGTACGTGTACGCGCAGGCGTACGGCGTGCCGGAGGAGCGGTGGCCCAAGTTTGCGGAGGAGTTCCGCCCGGTGGCCGAGGCGCAGGTGCGGCGCGATCTGGTGCTCGACCACGTGATGGACGCGCAGCAGCTGCGGGCGACCGAAGCCGAGTTGGACCAGCGCATTCAAGAGCTCGCCGAGCGGCGCGGCATGGCGCCGGGGCAGCTGTACGCGTCACTGGAGAAAGCCAAGCGGCTCCGCGATGTCGAGCGGAGCATCACCGAAGAGAAGGTGTTCGCCTTCCTCCTCTCGCAGTCCACCGTGGAGCAGCCGTGAGCGAAAGCCAGATTTATCCGCCCTACATCATCGAGCGCTCGAGCCGGGGCGAGCGCACCTACGACATCTTCAGCCGCCTGCTCATGGATCGCATCGTGTTCCTGGGCACGGCGATCAACGACGACGTCTCCAACATCATCATCGCGCAGCTCCTGTTCCTCGACGCCGACAACCCCGAGCGCGACATCTACCTGTACGTCAATTCGCCGGGTGGGCTGGTGTCGTCGGGGATGGCGATCTACGACACGATGCAGTTCCTGCGCGCACCGGTGAACACCATCTGCATGGGGATGGCGGCGTCGATGGGCTCGTTCCTGCTCACCGCGGGCCGCAAGGGGAAGCGGTCGGCGCTGCCGCACGCCCGCATCATGATGCACCAGCCGTCGGGCGGCACGCAGGGTACGGCGTCCGACATCGAGATCCAGGCGCGCGAGATCCTGTACCTGCGGGGCAAGCTCAACGAATTGTACGCGAAACATACCGGCAAGGCCGTGGAACAGATCGAAAAGGACATGGATCGCGACCGCTTCATGTCGGCTGAAGAAGCGAAGGAATACGGCCTCATCGACCACGTCATCTCGAACTTCCAGGAGATGGGCGACGGCAAGAAAGCCAAGTGATCCCTTGCGCCGGCCCGACCAGCTTCCCATGTTAGGAAGACATGTCTCACGATAAGCACCTGCGCTGCTCGTTCTGCGGCAAGTCCAAGGATTCGGTCCGGAAATTCATCTCCGGGCCGTCCGTGTACATCTGCAACGAGTGCATCGCCCTCTGTAACGAGATCCTGGCTGAGGACGAAGAGCGCGAAGTCGCAGAAGCCATCACACAGGTCCCCACGCCCGCCGAGATCAAGGACGTGTTGGACCAGTACGTGATCGGGCAGGAGCGCGCCAAGAAGACCCTCGCCGTCGCCGTGTACAACCACTACAAGCGGATCAACTCCCACTCGGGCCGGGAGAACGAGGTCGAGCTCGACAAGAGCAACATCCTCTTGATCGGCCCGACGGGTGTGGGCAAGACGCTGCTGGCGCAAACGCTGGCGCGCATCCTCGACGTGCCGTTCACGATCGCCGACGCGACGACGCTGACCGAGGCCGGTTACGTCGGCGAGGACGTCGAGAACATTCTAGTGCGGCTGCTGCAGGCGGCGGACTTCAACGTCTCCGAAGCCGAGCGCGGCATCGTCTATATCGACGAGATCGACAAGATCGCCCGCAAGTCCGAGAACCCCAGCATCACGCGCGACGTGTCGGGCGAGGGCGTGCAGCAGGCGCTGCTCAAGATCCTCGAGGGCACGGTGGCGAGCGTGCCGCCCCAGGGCGGCCGCAAGCATCCGCAGCAGGAATACATCCAGGTCAATACGAAAGACATCCTCTTCATCTGCGGCGGCGCATTCGACGGCCTCGAGAAGATCATCGAGTCCCGCACCGGCCGCCGCCAGATCGGCTTCACCAAGGAAGAAGTCGAAGAGGGCGTCGCCGACAAGCTCAAGAAGAATCCCTTCGTCGACGTCGAGCCGGACGACCTGCTGCGCTACGGCCTGATCCCGGAGCTGGTGGGCCGCCTGCCGGTCACCGTCCCGCTCGACGCGCTCGACGAAGACTCATTGGTGCGGATCCTGGTCGAGCCGAAGAACGCCCTGGTCAAGCAGTACCAGAAGCTGTTCGAGCTGGAGGACGTGCGCCTCACGATCGAGAAGGAAGCCCTGCGGGCGATCGCCCAGAAGGGCATCAAGCGCGGCACCGGCGCCCGGGGCCTGCGCGCTATTCTCGAAGAGATGATGACCGACATCATGTTCGAGCTGCCCAGCCGCGACGACGTGCGTGAGGTGGCGATCAACGCCGAATGCGTCACCACGGGCCGCGCGCCCCTGCTCGTCACCGAGCGCCCGCGCCAGAAGAAAGAAGCCTGACCGACCCTGTCGATCTGATGTTCCGCGGCTCGTTCCCCCGGGCCGACGTTGCGCTCGATCCTCCACTCCCCGAAGTCGCGTTCGTCGGCCGCGCCAACGCCGGCAAATCGAGCCTGCTCAATGCCCTCGTGGGGCGCCGCATCGCCAAGACGTCCGGAACGCCGGGGAAGACGCGGGCGCTCAACGTGTTCCTGGTCCCGCCCCGGGCCGTCGGCCCGGGGTCAGCCGAGCCACGAGCGGCTGACCCCGGGGCGGTGCCCCGGGGTTCCGTCTTCTTTCTCGATTTGCCGGGGTACGGATACTCCCGGGCCGCCAAGTCCGATCGCACCGCCTTCCGGCGTCTCGTGAACCACACGCTGAACCGGGAGCGGCTCGCCGGCGTCGTCTGGCTGCTCGACATCCGCCACGAGCCGTCCGACGACGACCGCACGATGCAGGACCTGCTCGCGGAACGGGAAACGCGCGCGCTTGCGGCGTTGACCAAAGGCGACAAGCTTGGGCGGACCGAGCGCCAGCGCCGCGAGCAGGAGCTGCGCGCCACCCTGGGGCTCCCGGAGGATCAGGTGATCGTGACGAGCTCGAAAACGGGCGAGGGGATTCCGGAGCTGCGCGAGGCGATCGCAGGGCTCATTGGAGAACCGAATGCGTAGCAGTGGATTGCTGCTAATGGCAACGCTCGCAGCTCCGTTAGCGGCTCAGGACACCGTCCCGCCCGGCTTCGGCACCCTGAAGCGCGACGACATCGTCGTACGGTTCGCGACGGGCACCATCGAGATCCAGTGCCTGCCGCTCGACGAGCAGGTCATTCGCCTCCTCGCCACCGACACATACCAGTCGCTCACGCAGCTCATCCGCAGCCGCCAGGACGACATCACCGCGGCGGCGGAGCGGGCCGGCGTCGACAAACCGACGCTCGTCCTGGTGACGTTCTACGGTCTCGTGCCGCAGGCGCGCTTCAACCCCGAGGATCTGAACGTCACGAGCCGGGGACGCTTGTTCCGCCCCGCGGGCATCGTGCCACTCTCGCCGACGTGGGGCTCCTACCAGCTCGATGCGCGGCAGCAGGCGGTGGCCATCTACTTGTTCGAGCCGGGGATCAGCTTCCGGGAGACGTTGTCGATCAGCTATCAGGGACTCGCCAACGAGTCCTGGAGCCGCGCGATCCGCTTGCTCGACCAGGAGCGCTCCCGCGTACGGGCGCGGGCCCAGGCGGCGCCGCCCGCACCGCCCGCGACCCCCCCGCCGGCCCGTTAGCGGTTCGTCTTCAGCAGCTCCGGCGACACTTTCGTCGCGGCGACGACCGGCGGCGTATTGCGCTGACCGCGCGGAATCATCCCCGTCAGGTTCGCCAGCTCGAACGCCGACACCGCCATCACCGTCGAGGCCTGCCGCAAGTCCCAGTCGATCGCCTTGTCCCAGGTGTCCGACTGCGAGTGGTGCGTGTGGTTGTAGCCCCGGGTGATCTGATTGAAGTTGAACCCGGGCACGCCGTAGGGGAGGAACGACAGGTGATCGGTGCCGCCCTTGAACGCGTCGTTCACGGTGTCGGCGTTGAAGTCGTGCACCGGAGCGAGAATCCCCCGCCACAAACCATACAACTCGGGCCGGCCCTGCAGCGCCTGGCCCGTGACGGCCCCCGCCCCGTTGTCGAGCACGATCACCGCCTGGATCGAATCGGCTTCGGCGGCGTGCTGCTCGGCGTACTTGCGCGATCCGATCAGTCCTTCTTCTTCACCCGTGAACAGAATGAAGCGAATCGTGCGCTTCGGCTTGAGCCCCGACTGCGCGATGATGCGGGCGGCCTCGAGCGTCGCCATCGACCCGGTGCCGTTGTCGGTCGAGCCGGTGCCCAAGTCCCAGGAATCGAGGTGGGCGCCCACGATCACCACCTGACCCGGATGCTCGCTGCCGCGGATCTCGGCGACCGTGTTCCACTGCGGCACCGAGTCCTTCATGTTGAGCGTGTTCTGGATGCTGGCCTGGAGCTGCGGGGTCACACCGAGGCCGAGCAGACGGTCGAACATGGCGTATTCCTCGTGCGCCACGACGACCTGGGGGAGCGGGAGCACGCGGGTGGGCGAGCCGCTCATGTTGAGCAGGTCCTGCTCCTTGCCGGCATCCAGCAGGATCCCCAGCGCCCCCACGGCGCGCAGCAGGAACGGCTGATCGGCGTTGAATTGCTGCTGCCGGGCGCGCGCCACCGAGTCGCGGGGCCCCGCCTGGAGGCCCCGGAACTGGGCCCGCATGCGCTGCGTGTCGGCGGCGCTCATCGCCGGACCATCGTTGTTCCAGACCATCGCCGCCGGGCGCAGCATCACCCACGCGCCTTTCACCTTCGCCTTGTAGGCGTCGAGACTCTCCGGCGTGCTGGCGTCGATGCGGACGACGGGACCGGTCACGGGCTTGCCGCCCGTGCCGGGGGCCCACGCCCAGCTCGCGGCCACCACGTCATGCACGCGCGGGGCGACGAGCCGCATCCACATCGGCCCCCGCTCCCAGGTCCCGCCGAAGTTCCACTGTTCGAGATGCGCGTCGGCACCGTAGCCCTGGAATTGCTTCATCGTCCAATCGTTCGCGGCGCGGGCGGCGGGTGAGCCTGTCAGCCGCGGTCCGATCACGTCCGTCAGGTACTGCAGGTTCTTCATGACCTGGGACTTGTTCATCCCCTGGTCGATGAGGGCGCCCACGCCGGTCGTGTCGACGGTGATCCCGGGAACGCCGGTCGTGCGCTGGTTGGCTGCGCCGCCGCCCTGGGCAGCGAGGGGTGAGGCGAGGAGGATGGCGGCGCAAAGGAGACGGTTCACGGTTGGCAACTCCTGTTAATGAAAACGTGATGGGGGAGACCCTTAGGCTACGCGCGATCGCCTGTCTTCGTTAGTGCTTTGGAACCAGCACCCGCCCGTCCAAGTCCGGGGTCCAGCGCACCCGCACCGAATCCGCACACACGACACTCACCCGCAGGGCTCCGAGTCGCGGGGCCAGCGCCAAGGCGCTGTCGAGTCGCGCGGCCAGCGCCAAGGCGCTGTCACACCCGAGCCCGAGGAGCGCCGTGGACCACGCGTCCGCCGCGAGGCCGCTCGGCGCCAGCACCGTGACAGCGACGGTGCCTCCCGCCTGGGACGACGTGCTCACCGAGCCGCTGCGCAGCTCGACGGTGGCGAGGGCATTCAGGGAATTCGCGGGATCGGCGATGCCGACCGTCCGCTTGGTGGCACGCGGGCCGATCCAGAGGAACTGACCCCCGATGTCGAGCAGGGCGCTGTCGGTCACGCCGGCGAGGACCCGCGCCGCGCGGTCCAGCGCCGCGCCTTCCTGGATGCCGTCCGCGGCCACGGCGATGCCCGTCCGACGCCGGATCTCGCGCCGCAGCGAATCGACGGCGGCGGCGGGACCGGGCCGGTCGGCCGTGTCGCGTGCGGCGTCCAAGGCACGGCCGATCCGCGCCGTGTCGGCGCCCCACGCGGCGGCGGACATCGTCGTGCCCAGCACGGGCCACACCCGCGCCACGGGGGCCGGGGGCGGCGCGTCGCTGCAGGCCGCGGCCAGGCTCAGGATCAAGACCGTTCTCATAAACGGGACCATACGATAGTTTGCTCCATCGTGGAATCCCTGTTCCAGCACCCCATCGTCCTCGCCGTCCTCGGCCTCGTGACGCTGACGTTGGCGGCGGCGCTGTGGCGATTGTGGGTGCGCCTGGTGCGCTCGGAGCGGGAACGCCGCCGCGCGGCGGAGGAGCTGAACCGCCGGCTCTCGGAGCTGTTCTCCCTCCAGGAACTGTCGTACGTCCTGTCCGATTCGCTCGAGCTCGACCGCATCGTGGAGCAGGTGGTGCGCTACGCCGTGCGTTTCCTCGACGCGCAGGGCGCCCTGCTCGCCTTGGCGGGCGAAGCCCCGGGCGATGCGCTGCGCGTCGCCGCGGCCGAAGGGACCCTCGCACCGCTGCGCGGCCGCACGATCGCGGCCGACGACCCCGGCCTCGTCGCCCGCTCCACCAGCCGGGAGCACCTCGAGCTGGTCCGCAATTCGGGCGGGCCGATGCAGCTCGTGGGCGACGTCGAGGCGGCCGCCGCCGCCGCCGTGCCGTTGCGCGCCCACGGGGTGGTCGTCGGCACGCTCGTGATCGCGGACCCGCGCGTGGGGCTCTTTGTCGCGGACGATCTCCGCCTTCTCTCCACGCTCGCCACCCACGCCGCGGTGGTGATCGCCAATGCGCGCTTCTTCGAGATGGTGCGCCGCGCCAAGGAGCAGTGGGAGACGGCGTTCGATGCGCTGAGCGAGGGCATCGCGGTGGTGGACGACGAGGGACGGGTGCGGCGGGCGAACCGCGCCCTCGCCGCTCTATTGGACGTGCCGCTGCCGAACGTGATCGGCTCGCATCTCGGCAATGCCATGGTCGACAAGTCGCAAGCGCTGAAGGATCTGCTCGAGGCGGCCCGGCGGGGCGACCACCCCCCGCCCCTCGTGGCGCGCTCCCAGCGTCTCGGAGTCGTGACCACGGTGCGCGTGACCGCGGCCCGCATCCCGACCGCCACGCGTGACCAGAGCGTCGTCGTCCTCGTCGAAGACGTGACCGACCAGCAGGCGATGGAGACGCAGTTGATCCAGAGCGAAAAACTCGCCGCCGTGGGGCAGCTCGTGTCGGGCGTGGCGCACGAGTTGAACAACCCGCTCACGTCGATCGCGGGTCTCTCGGAGTTCCTGCTCGAGCAGAAGGAAATCTCGAAAAAAGATCGCGGCCACCTCAAGGTGATCCACGAGCAGGCGGAGCGCGCCGGTCGCATCGTGCGGAATCTGCTGACCTTCGCGCGCAAGGAGCCGTTGGAGCGCACGCCCGTGGACTTGAACGACGTGATCGAGCGCACGCTGCAACTGATGGAGTACGACCTGAAACTCAAGGCCATCGACGTGCGCCGCGACCTGCGCGCGGCCCTGCCGGACGTGCTGGGAGACCGCCACAGTCTCCAGCAGGTCGTGCTGAACCTCCTCACGAACGCGGCGCACGCGGTAGGCGAGAACGCCGCGGGCCGCCCCCGCGCGATCACCGTCTCGACCTGGTTCGACGACCACGTGCATTTGCGGGTGGCGGACACCGGTCCCGGCATCAACGACGTCGTGGCGCAGAACGTCTTCACGCCCTTCTTCACCACGAAGGAACCCGGGCAGGGCACGGGACTCGGCCTCTCGATCACCTACACCATCGTCGAGAACCACGGCGGCCGCATCATCATGGAGCGACCATCGTCGGGGGGCGGAGCGGGGGCCGGCGCGTCATTCCGCGTCGACCTGCCGCCCGTGCCGCCGGGCGCGGCCATCCCCACGCGCAGCGTGCCGGCGCCGGCGCCGACCCCGCCCCCCGCCAAGCGGACGATCCTGCTGGTCGACGACGACCTCGCCGTGCGGCGGATGGTCAAGGCGCTGTTCGGGCGCGACGGACACGCCGTGGAGGTCGCGCGCAATCCGCAGCACGCGCTGGAGCTGGCGCAGCGCGGCGGCTTCGACCTGATCATCGTGGATGCGCGTGCGGCGACGCGCGGCGGCGGCAAGTTGTTCGTGGAGGAGCTGGTGGCGCGGCTGCCGACGTTGCGGGATCGGACGATCGTAGCGACGGGCGATGTGGGTGCGGCGACGGAGGAAACGCTGACGCGACTCGGCCTGCGCTACGTGCGCAAGCCTTTCAACCTCCGCGATCTGCGGGACGAAGCCGCGCGCCTATGGGCGGCGACGGCGCTGTCGTAAGCCTCGGCGGGCCACCCGTACGTTCCGAGGCTGACGGCACCCCCCGGCGCGAAGCGCACGCCTTCGCGTAACAGCAGCGCGCGCTGCAGCACCGCGCCGTGATCGTGACTCGAGAGAGAGATGCGGCCCGCCGCGTTGATGACGCGCCACCACGGCACGTCGTTCTCTTCGGGCAGCGCCGAGAGGGCCCAGCCGACGGTGCGGGCCGCGCCGGGCCGGCCGGCCAGACGCGCGACAATGCCGTACGTCGCCACTCGCCCCTTCGGGATGTGCCGCACGACGCGATAGATGCGGTGATAGAAGGGGTTCACGAGGACTTAGGATACTCGCAGCACGTCTTCCAGCAAGCCCGCGTCCCCACCCCCCAGTATTGACAAAATGTCATCCAGTGCTCGGCGCTCCCGGGGCCAGGCGAAGCGTCGCGCGGCCTCCGCGGGCGTGAGCCACTCGGCGCGGTCGTGCTCCGGCGAGAGTCGCGGGGACGAATTCGCGGCGACGAACGCCGCGAACACCGGGATGAGCGCCATTTCGTCGCTCTTGTGTTGGTAGAACGCCTCCGTGCGGCTCAAATTGTAGAAGCGCTCGGGCACAACGCCGGTTTCCTCACGCAACTCGCGCATCGAGGTTTGCCCCGGCGTCTCTCCAGGCTCGATCGTGCCGTGCACCGTCTCCCACGATCCGGGGCAGCGGCCGTGCGGGCCGCGGCGCAGCACCAATACCTGCAACTCCCGGCCCGCTCCACGCAGCGCGTAGGTGTCCACGAAGCAGATGCGGATCGACGGGGAGGGGCTAACGGCGGCGGCCGAGTACCGCTTCGAGACGCGCCGACAGGGCGCGGGCGCGGAACGGCTTGGTGAGAAAGTCGTCGGCACCGAGCTCGAACACGCGGACTTCGTTGTCTTCGTCGCCCTTCGCGGTGAGCACGATCACCGGAATGCCGGCAGTGGCGGGCCGCGAGCGCAGGTGCGACAGCACGCCATAGCCGTCGAGGCCGGGCAGGTTCAGGTCGAGCACGATGATGTCGGGCCCGATACGATCCACCTGGTCGAGCGCTTGCACGCCGTCCCGCGCCTCGGTCACGAGATACCCATCCCGCTCCAGCAGGTCCTTCATCACCTTGCGGAGACTGTCCTCGTCGTCCACCAGCAGCACCTTGCAGGCCGGCTGGCCGTGGGCGCCGGAGCTGCGGGGCGGCGCTGCCTCCTCCAGTAGATCGAAATGGGTAGAGACCGCGGGCGGAGCCTCGGCGCTGCTGGAGCGCCGTCCCTCTCCCACGCCCCTCGCCCCCCCGGCGGCGGGCGCCGGGGCGGCGCCTGGGGCGTCGTCTTCGGCCGGGACATCCACCACGCGCATTAGCTCGTCGATCGTGGACTCGCCCCGCATCACGTGCGCCAACCCCGAGTCCCACAGCGACTTCATCCCCGCCAGCCGCGCCCCATCGGCGATGCGCGCCGCCGATTCGCCGGCCGCGATGCGCCGTTCGACCTCCGGGGACACCGTCAACACTTCGATGATCGAGAACCGCCCCCGGTATCCCGTCATGGCGCAGTCGGGGCACCCCGCCGCGCGGTACATGGGCGTGCCCTTCGAGATCCATTTCCGGATCTTCTCGGGGGGCGCCTCCATCCACACCTCCTTGCAGGTGGGACAGAGCTTGCGCATCAGGCGCTGCGCGATCACACCGCGCAACGCCGCCGCGATCTTGTACGCCTCGACGCCGATGTCCACGAGGCGCGTCACCGCGTTGGCCGCGTCGTTGGTGTGCAGCGTCGAGAGCACGAGGTGCCCGGTGAGCGACGCCTGCACGGCGATCTGCGCGGTCTCCTTATCGCGGATCTCACCGACCAGGATCACGTTCGGGTCCTGACGCAGGATCGAGCGCAGCGCCGACCCGAAGGTCAGGCCCGCTTTCTCCTGGACCTGCACCTGAACGATGCCCTGCATCCGGTACTCCACCGGATCCTCGACCGTCACGATGTTCACGCCTTCGGTCTGTATCTGCCGGATCATCGAGTACAGGGTGGTCGTCTTACCGGAGCCGGTGGGCCCGGTCACGAGGATGACGCCCTCGTGGTTCTGCAGCAGCGTCGTGATCGCTGCGGTCTCCCCAGGGTTGAATCCGAGCGATTCGAGCGACTTGACGGTGGCGCGTGAATCGAGGATGCGGATGACGACTTTCTCCCCCTGCGCCGCGGGGAGGGTCGATACGCGCAGGTCGATCGGCTGGCCGTTCACGGCCACACGAGCGCGGCCGTCCTGGGGACGCAGCCGGTCCGCGATGTCGAGCGAGGACATGATCTTGATGCGCGAGATCAGCGGGAGCCCCGCGTTGCGGGGGATCTTCATGATCTGGCGGAGCACGCCGTCGATGCGGTATCGCACCGCGACGCCGCCTTCCTCGGGCTCGATGTGAATGTCGCTCGCTCGTGACAGGATCCCTTCCGAAATGATCATGTCGACCAGGCGCACGATCGGCTTCGCCTCGGCCTCCTGCGCCGAGAGGTTGAGGTCCTCCGGTGGCGCCGCGTCGGCGACCTGGACGAGGTCCCCCGACCCTTCCATGCCCTCGAGTAGCTTGTCCAGCGCCTTCTCGGGGCGGTACATCTCGTCGAGCTTCTCGGTGATCTTCGAGGGCGCGAGCAGCAACATGCGAATCTCGCGGGCCGTGGCAAAGGCCAGCGCCTTCTCGGCGTCCAGGTCGAAGGGGTTCGCGGTCGCGAGCTCGAGGAACGAGTCGGTGAGGCGGAGCGGCAGCACGCGGTAGCGGCGCGCCAGCTGCTCGGGGACGCCCTCGCGTACGTTGGGCTCGATCTGCGATACGTTGGCGATCTTGAGGCGGAAGCGGGCGGACAGCTTCTCGAGGATCTGCTCGTCCGACGACACTTTTTGCGCGACCAGCATCTCCCACAGCGTCCGGCCGGACTCCGCCTTCGCCCGGAGGTCGGTCAAGAGCTCGGGGGTGATCAGGCCCTCCAGCGACTGGGCCAGCCACTCATCGGGGAAAGAGGTTACCGGCATGAGGTGTCTCGAAACCTAGCCCGACGGGAGCGCGAGTCCAGTACATCCCGCTTCAGAGGATATCCCAAAAATCGCGAGTCACGTCGAACGCGATACGCACGCGGCGGCTCTCCAGCCCGTACCCCACATCGAGGCGGAACACCCCCAACCACTCGGCGCCCAATCCCACGGTCAGTCGCGCGCCCGGCGTCGCCCGCCACAGCGTCCCCGCAATGGGGCGATCGGTCCAGCCGGCGGCCGCGTAGGGAGCGAGCGTGATCGTCCCCGGGGTGCGGGCGTAGGGCCCCGCCGCCATTCGGACGAACGGCACCGGCGCGCGCCACTCGAGATGCACGAGCGCGGCGCGGCGCCCGCCCCATTCACGGAACTCGTCGCCCAGCAGCGTGCCGCGCCCGCCGAGTAAAAA
>WNGP01000229.1_pt1 | contig 41587 bp, 41 predicted proteins | sample 5407671 | NCBI WGS metagenome assembly WNGP01 (sample SAMN13153381, study PRJNA577476) | soil metagenome | isolation source: 40 cm soil or saprolite under Garry oak tree replicate 2 | place: USA:California | collected 2016-06-15 | reverse complement strand
CATCGAAGACCGCGCGAACCGAGGCGATCCTGTCCCCGCGGACGCGATACCACTCGCAGATGAACGCGGTCCCGGCCGGGGTGTTCGTCACCATGTCATACAGCAAGCAGACGTCGTCGCCGTCGACGAATGTCTTCCGCGGCTCGACCCGCGCGATTATGTGGTGGAGTTTGCCTAACGCGTCCAGGTACGGCTCCGGTCGGCTGAACGACTCGAACGGACCGACGAACGACAGATCGTCGTGCATGTACCGCCGCGCGCTCGCAAAGTCGCCTTTCCCCAATGCTCTCTGATACGCCATCACAATTTCTTTCGCATTCGCCATTCACTCACGCTCCGTCGGCAACGCGGGTGCGTCCTGCCATGCCGCGAGGATCGGACCGCCGGGCGCGCGGAACCAGAAGAAGCTCCCCATGCCCGGGACGTCCACGCGGGGAAGGACAATCTCGCCACCCGCCCGCTCGATCTTCTTGCGCGCCGCATCGAGGTCGTCGACGCGCACGTAGCTCGTGCTTCCCGGCGATTCCTTCGCCTGCGTCGGCCGGATCCCGCCTTGGCCGCCGCCCGGCGTCCGGAACGACAGGTACTCGCCCATCGGGAACTTCACGGACTCGAACCGCCAGCCGAAGACTTTCTCCAAGAAGTTCCGCGTGACGGCGGGTTCCGTGCTCGAGAACTCCGAGAACGCCATCGATCCGTCCCGATCCGCTTCCTTTGAAATCCTCTTCCGTGCCATGGTCGACTCTCTCGCGGTCGCGCAAACTGATATCCATTGGATAGTATATAGGCCTGGCAGGGGCTGAACGGATAGTGGCTCCAAGGCGGACTCAAACGAAGGAAGACGAGCGGCGGATCTATCCGCTCCTGGCGTACCAGGCCGACCCCATCCGGGAGAGCGTCAAGTGGCTGGGGCGCAAGTGGACGCTGCTCATCCTGCGCGACATGGCGTTCCTGAAGCTGACTCGGTTCGGACAGATCCTTCGTAACAATCCGGGGCTCACGCCGCGGGTCCTCGCCCGCCGACTCCGACAGATGCAGGAGGAAGGCCTCGTGGAACGCCTCGTGGCCGACGAAAAGGTCGCGTATCGCCTGACCTCACGGGGCGAAGACGCGGTGTTCATCCTGCTCGCGTTTCTCCGCTATGGAATTCGGCATCATCTGCCACCGCAAGTCGCGCGAGACGCCGAGTCCAAGTCGTAGCAGTGGGCCTCGATCCTGGATCGGTCAAGCCCGCGGGCTCAGGCAGTGGGCCGGAACTTGTAGCCGTAGTGGATGACGCCGGCCTCGCCTTCCTGGCCGAGCTTCCGGAATGTGGCCTGGACCTTCATCCCGATCTTCACGTTCTCCGGCTTGACATCGATCAGCTGCGAGGTGAGTCGGACCCCCTCGTCCATCTGGATGATCGCCATCACGTACGGCTTCTGCATCTCGAACTGGGCCGGCGCATCGTGGATGACCGTGTACGTCACGACCGCGCCTTTGCCCTTGAGATGCAGTCGTTCCATCTTCCCGACGGATCGGCGGCCGCACGTCGGGCAGACGGCCCGCGGAGGAAAGTCGACCTTGCCGCAGCTCCCGCACTTCGTGCCAATCAGGTTGTACCGGCTCTGAATCTCCCGCCAGAAGCGAGGGATGGCCATCTCAGTCCCCCCGCTCGAAGATGTGGACGACCGCGGTTGCACCGGTGCCGCCCAGGGTGTGCGTCAGCCCGCGGCGCGCTCCGACGACCTGGCGTTTTCCGGCCTGCCCGCGAAGCTGCCTCACGATCTCGACCGCTTGCGCAACTCCGGTGGCGCCGACCGGTTGGCCGCGGGCCTTCAGGCCACCCGAGGTGTTCACGGAGATCTTTCCGTTCAACGCGGTGAGGCCGTCCGCGGTCGCGGGGCCACCTTTCCCCTTCTCGACGAACCGGAGGTCTTCGATCGCGAGGATCTCGGAGATCGTGAAGTTGTCGTGCACTTCGGCGACCTGTACGTCCTTCGGCTCGAGTCGTGCTTCCTGGAACGCGCGCTTCCCCGCGACGACGGTTGCATCCATCATCGTGAGGTCGCGTCGGTCGTGGAGTGCAAGAAAATCGCTCGCCTGGCCGGACCCGAGGATGCGGATCGGCGTGTCCGTGAACTTACGGGCCTTCTGCATCTCACACAGGACGACCGCCGCGGCGCCGTCGGACAGGGGCGCGCAGTCGAACAACCCGAGCGGCTCCGCGACCCACGGCGCATGGAGCACCGTCTCGAGGGTAATCTCCTTCTGAAACTGGGCCTCCGGATTCAGTGAGCCGTTCTTGTGATTCTTCACCGCGACGGCGGCCATCTGCTCTCGGGTCGTGTGGTACTCGTACATGTGACGGCGGGCCATCATCGCGTACAGCCCGGCGAACGTCGCGCCGAACACGGTCTCCCATTCCTGGTCTGCCGTTGACGACAGGATTTCCGCGGCCTGGACCTCGCTGACGTCCGTCATCTTCTCCGCGCCGCCGACGACCACGATGTCGTACATCCCGGACGCGATCGCGAGGCGCCCTTGTAGGAGGGCGATCGCCCCGCACGCGCCGCCACCTTCGACGCGGACCGTCGGGAGGTGCATGTCCGCCAGGCCGGCGTAATCGGCGACGAGGGCGGACACGTGCTCCTGGTCGATGAACTTCCCCGCGGACATGTTGCCGATGTACACCGCGTCAATGTCCTCCGAGCGGAGCTTCGCGTCCTGGATCGCCTTCAGCCCGGCCTCGATGCCGAGGTCCCGGAACGAACGGTCCCAGAGTTCTCCGAACTCCGTCTCGCCGACGCCGATGACCGCGACGTCTCGCATCGACTCAGGCCTCCCTCATCAGGATTTTCCCGCGGTACTTGGCGTAGGTCGCGTAGTCGACGAAGACCTGGTCCGCGATCATCTCCTTGATCGAGGGCGTGGCATCCCGACGAATTTTCGAGATCTCGTCGGTCACGGTGAGGTCGAAGCCGTCGGAGCCCGCGCCGCTGCCGTAGCCGACCGCGAAGATGCGGTCGCCCGCCTCGGCCTCGTCCAGGATCGCGCAGAGGCCCACCATGATCGCGCCGCTGTACGTGTTGCCGATGTCCCGCACGCAAAGGCCCGCGTCGATCTGAGGCTCCTTGAATCCGAGTTGCTTCGCCGCGCGGACGGGGAACTTGCCGTTCGGCTGGTGGAAGACGGCGTAGTCGTAATCCTCCGCGGTCGTGCCGGCTCTCTTGAACAAGAGCTGGGCGCAATTGACGACGTGTTTGAAGTACGCCGGCTCGCCGGTAAAGCGTCCGCCGTGGCTCGGGTATCGCTGGCCCTCGCGGCGCCAGAAGTCCGGCGTGTCCGTGGTGTAGGAGACAGTGTGGCTGATGTCGGCGACCGAGCGATCCGTCCCGATGAGGAGGGCGGCCCCTCCGGCCGAGGCGCTGTACTCGAGCGCGTCGCCCGGGGCGCCCTGGCTCGTGTCGGAACCGATCGCGAGGCCGTACTTCATCATCTTCGACAGGGTCAGGCCCATCGTCGTCTGCATCGCGGCGGTCCCGGCCTTGCACGCGAACTCGAAGTCCGCGGCCGTGAGGACCGGGGCCGAACCGATCGCTTCCGCGACGATGGTCGCCGTGGGCTTGACCGCGTACGGATGGGATTCGGAGCCGACGTAGATCGCGCCGATCTCGGTGGGGTCGATGTCGACTTTCGCCATGCACGCCCGCGCGGCTTCGACGGAGATCGTGATCACGTCTTCGTCGGGACCGGGCACGCTCTTCGCGCGGATGTTCAGCCCGCGGCCCATCGCCTCGCCGTCGGCGCCCCACACCACGCCGATGTCTTTCGGTCGAATTCGGTACCGCGGGATGTACCCGCCGTAGCTCACGATGCCTGCCTTCATGCGATTCGCTCCAATCTCGAGATGAGTTCTCCCTGTTCGAGGTCCGTGCGCGCCAGGAGGATGTTGTCGAGCTCGGCCAACTTGACGGCCAGGTCGTCAATGTTCTCCGGCTGCACGTACACGACCATCGCGGGTTTCAACGGATGGGCCTTAATCGCGATCATCGGCGAACGTCCGTACTTCACCCCGGTGAAGAAGAGGGCCCGTTCGCTCGTGGAGCCATAGATCTGCAAGTAGTCGCTCGCGTCCAACGTGGTGATGGCCTTCATCGAATCAATCACCGTATATCCGTTCACGATCCGGCGTGTGTTGAGTTTCTGGGTGAGCAGCTTCCCGTCGATCTTCCGCAGAAAGTCCGCCGCGCGGACGCCGACCGCCCAGTCTCGCATCGATGGGATGACGTCGGAGTACTCCTGGAACCGCTTCGTGAGCTTTTGCCCGGTCCTCTGGTCGATCTCGAGGAGCGCGTCCACGAGCCGGTGAATCGTCTTGATGCCCGGCGACGTTCGACGACCCGCCTCATAATCGGAAATGACGGAGGGCGAGACGCGCATGTGGGTCGCGAGCTCGGTCTGTGAAATCCGCAGTTCCTCCCGCCACTTCCGCATCGTCTTGCCCGGCTGGTCCGAAAGGGCGATTTCGCCCGCGATTTTTTCGCGGAGCGGAAACTGCATGGAGCCCGCGACAATTCGAGCGCTATATAAGCGTGTCGAAGAGACTATCGGCGCACGTCGAAGACGGATCGGCGGTCCCGCGGCTGCTTCTCGCTAGGCGAATCGAAAAATGAAGAAAGGGGGTTGGGTTTCAGAAGTCCTGCACGCATCGGCCCAACAGGAAGTTGTCCGATACGGGCTCGCCGTTCGCGCTCAGGAACTCGAGGTAAATCCACGGGTTCCCGCCGACTCCACCGAGGGGCGGTTGTTTCGCGAACTCGATCGACTCGCCCGCCGGGATGAGCACGACGCTCACCTTGACGGGCTGGTCGTTCTCGTGCGGACCACCGACCGGGTTGTCGTTGTTTCGGAAGATGATCTGCGCGTTGACTCCGGATAGGCTCAACTCGCCGCTCAGGCTGATCGTCGAGCCTGTGTTGTCGCAGGTTCCACCCGTGACGTCGGCCGTCGCGAGCGCCCGGATCACGAAGCTCGCATCCGTGGCGAAGATGCCTTGGACGCAGCGTCCGAGGAAGATCTCATCGGACATCGCGTTCCCGCTCGCGTCCATGAACTGAACCCAGATGAAGGGGTTGCCGCCAGTCCCGCCCAATACGGGCTGCTTCGGGATCGAGAGGCTCTCCCCGGCTGGAATCAGCACGGCCGTGGCCGTCGTCGTCTCGATGTGCTGGTGCGTCCCCTTCACGTTGTTCTGGAACGTCATCTGGACGCCGAGTCCCGCCAACGCGAGCTCACCCGAGAGGGTGATCGTCGGTCCGGGGGAGTTGTCGCACCCGGACGAGGCCGCGTCGACGTGGACGGCGACCGGCATCGGGACGTCCGCGCTCACCGATTGCTTCCCGATCGAGTCACCCGCCGTCGAGATGGTCGACGCAAAGCCCCGCGGCACGAAGGCCACGGAAAACGCCGCCAGCCCGAGGCCGAGCACGATCAGGCCCACTATGGCTATTCGGTTGTGGATGTTTCCCCACCTCCTAGTGGGCGGCCCGACCCCGGGATCCGGGATAAGGGCCTTGGGCCCGCAGTGAACACACAGGGGCCACGTGTGTTACTGACGCCGAAATTATCACGCGCGAAAATATCGCGCGCGTGGGTTCGAAGCACCTTCGATTCCTAGACATTTCGAGCCCGCGGTCGGCGGCTTATCCAGACGACCATGATTCATCGTTTGTCACGCCGCGATCCAATGCCCAGGCTGCGCCGACGCGATCGTAACGAGACGCCAACAGAACTACGCTCGTCGGTCTCCGCCTTCGCCTTTCTGGGCCGCGTACCGGGCCGAGTCCAGGTCCATCTGAATCTCGGTGTCCTTCGAGGTCCCGAACACTTGCGAGGCGTCGAATTCGAGCTTTGAAGACTTTTTCTTCTTCCGTGCCCGCGGCTCTATCTGGAGCTGGTCCATCCCGAATAAATTGGAAGGCCACGCTAATCAAGCCTCGCCACTGAGTATCCAGACGCAGAACAAGGGAGGTCTGACGAAACCAAGAATCCGAAATCTTCGCGCACTGAAACGCAGGAGCGCGCAACACTTATAGAGACCCCGGGCGTACGCCGCGTCGCGCGGGTCCGTGGGGTAGCTTGGTCTATCCTTGGTGGTTCGGGACCACTAGACTCCGGTTCAAATCCGGACGGACCCACTCGCGATCCTTCGTCTCGCTAGTCTTCGACTTTCGACGGCGACGTGCTGACGAGCGCGGCGGCAGAAGTCGTCCCGCTCGTCCATGAGGCCACCGATGCAATCCCCGCGGCGATTGGGAGTATCCAGACTACCGCACCAGACGGAATTGTCGCCGCCTGTGCGAGCGCTGCGGCGACGTAATGTCCCGCGATCGACGTAAGAGCGTTCGCCGTCACGACCGCGGTCTGCGAGGCCGGCGTCACGTAGCCGGACACGTCACCGAAGCTCACTGTGTACGTGCCCGGCGCGATCGACTGCCACATGCCCCAATCATCGCGGGGGAGGCCGTTCACGAAGACCGTCGCGGCCGAGGGGGCGTCCGTCGTCACCCGGAGGGATCCGTGCACGACGAACGGCGCGTCCCACGTCGTCGTCGCGCCCGCGGCGACGTTGACCGTCTTCGGCGCGGGCGGCGTGTAGCCATACCCTTCGCCAAACGACACCGTGTACGTCCCCGGCGCCAGCTTGACCCACGTGAGGCCCCAGTCGTCCCGCGGCACGCCGTTCACGAGGATCTGCGCGGCCCTTGCCGGGTTCGTCGTCACGCGCAAGTAGCCGAACGTCGTCGGATCGGGTCCCGGCGCCGTCGGATTCGAGGTGAAGGTCCCTGTGATCGTCATCGTCGATCCGGCCGACACAATCGCGGTCTGGTCCGCCGGCGGATTGTATCCGGCGACGAGGCCGAAGTGCACCGTGTAGGTGCCCGGCGGCAAGGCGGTCCACATGCCCCAGTCGTTCCGCGGGACCCCGTTCACGGAAATCGTCGACGCCAGGGCGGGGTTCGTGATCACCCTCAGGTAGCCATTGACTCCGTAGTTCCCTTGGACCGTCGCCGTCGCGCCGGACGTCACCGTGACGGTCTGGGCCGCCGGCGTCGCCAAGCCGTTGAGGCCGCCGAACGACACCAGATGCCTGCCCGGCGCGATTTTCATCCAGGCGAGACCCCACTCGTCCCGCGGCACACCGTCCACGATAATCTTTCCGGGCAGCGCGGGGTTCGTCGTGACGCGGAGCAACGCCGGACCCGGTTGGAAGTCGATCGACGGATACGAGTAGGTCGGGTACTGGTCGTCGCTCGTCCCGGGCATACCGTCCGGCCCGGGGTTCCCGGGGGGGCCGCCGGTCGTGGCCGGGCCGGTCACGGTCCATGTGTTCGTCGGTTCATCCCAGGTGCCGTACGACGATGGCAACGTCCGCATGAGGTACAGCGGCTTTTGGATCGTCACAAACTGGCCCTTCGTCGGGTCCGCGCCTGCCGGCGTGTGGTTCGGATCGTAGAAGTTCACATTCCCCTTCGGCAGGGTGAAGGACCAGCTCTCTCCCGCCTTCAGGTTCCATGTGACCGGCACGTAATCGTACGCACTGCTGACTCCGTAGTCGAAGCTCCCCGTCGTCGCGTGCGGGTACGCATACGGCGGATCGGGATATCGGCTGAGCTCATTTTCGGGGTGCTTGACGGGACTGAAAAAGCCGTAGTCCGCAAGCGACGGTCCCCAATCCCAGAATGGGATATCGTCCGTCTTGTCGTACAGCCCATTCGGCCCGGCGTCCGCATTCGCTTGGAGGTGATAGAAGAGCGCGGTCGTCAGGGAGAAGTCGTGGGTCGCGGCGCCAATCGTGGTCGTGAAGTGGAAGCTTTCGAACCAGGGGGCCTCCATGCCCCACCAGCCCGTCCGTTTCGAGGAGTTCAGGGTGTTGCCAAGGTAACCCGCATTCCCCCAGTAGAACATCCGCGCGAGAAGCACTTCGGTTCCGAACGCCAAGTGGTCGATCTTGACCGTGGTCGTGCCGTCGAGGGCCACGCTCGCGGTCATGTTTGTGTAGAATGGGGAGTAGTAGTAGTCGTATCCGTTGAAGATATCGAACTTCCCGGGCGTTCCTGCCGACCCACCGAGTGCGACAATCGCGTTCTGCCAATTGGTCTCTTCTGTGCCAGAGGTGCCGCAGGCCGGATTCGTGTTCGCGGACCACCAGTTCTGTGCGGACGCGGCATCCGTGGCGACGACCCCGAACAAGCGTCTTGACTCCTGGAGGTCCAGCGTCACCGTGAGTTCCGAGCGCACGTAGTATCCATCGTTGAAGCTCGGGTTGAGGGGGCAACCTGCGACGTTCTTCAGGGTGTTTCCCTGGGCCTTCGTGATGTAGTCCATCCTCCAGTCGATCCCCAGCGAGGTTCCGACCGCAGCCGCCGGATTCTGGATCGGCAGGTACACGGGGTCCGTGAGCGTGTACCCGGGCACACTCGTCCCGATTGCCTGCATTCGGTACGGTGCGTAAATGAACGGGATTGTGCTCGTGGACGTCGGACTAATGGATGTGGTCGACGGATACCAGTCCGCGTACGGATAGGACGCCACGTCGGGCACGCTCGGATTGGACGGCACGCACGTGCCCTCGGCGACGCCTTCCGCGGAGAAGCACTCCGCGTTCATCGGCAGGTCTCCGTACTTTGCCGCCGTCCGGAGGTCCCAGTATTCCCGGTAGGGGACGTTGAAGAAATCATAAAAGTGGTAGTTGATCGAATACGCGGCTTGGGGTTGGACGGCGCCCACGGACGCCACAGAGGCCGCTCGACTCTCGAATCCGGTGAGCGCGAAACCGGCAGACGTAAGCAAGACCACAACGGTTCCGAATATTGCGACTCCTTTGCAGTCGATCACAGAAACCCTCCGCCCGTCCCGAAGGACCGCGACACGGAAACGGAGTTGCTCGCTATAAAGGCGACGCGCGAGTATTCGAGATGATAACAAGACCCCTGCGTTTGCCGTTCGTTGACGGATAGATACGACGGTAGCCACGCGGACGGCGTGCCGCGATCGCGGAATACGAGCGAATGATCTGACTTCGGCTTTCTGGCGCAACACCACGCTTAAGTTCTCGCATCCCGTTCACAATCCTCGGGGTGATGCGACATGGAGGGACCTCTTCCGCGGCGTCAGCGTTCCATCCGGAAGTCCACCCGTGGAAGTTTGATGCACGCATGAGCGCGACGGCTTCTCCGGCAGGTGTATCACGGGCACCGGGAAACGAAGACGCATGGGTGATCACCGATGCCGACCTGCCTCCCGCGACGATGACGACGGGGCAGATTCTCGCGATGATCGGTCAAGGCCGCGTGGGTCTGGCCTCCCAAGTCCGGCGCGCGTCGGAGGCGCAGTGGACCCGAACGGCCGACCGGCCCGAGTTTGCGTATGCGTTCCCACAGATGCGATTCACCCCGGGCGCGAAGGGAAAGACCCCACCGGTCCTCGGGTTCACCGCCCTCAATTCGAATCCGAGCCGCGCGTTAGACCTTTCCCGCATCCTCGCGGCGGATCCACAGGCGCGGAGTTTGGGGTTCTGGTTCTCCGCTCATTTGGACTGGATCCCCGCGCCGATCGTCCGGCGGTCGCGGCTCTTCCCGCTCTGGGGCGGCTTCTGGGTGGCTCCGATCGTCGAATCGAGCGTCGTGAAGCCCGATGGTTGGCTGAACGTGTACCTCGCCGCGTTCAATCTGACGAAACGGCAACAGGAGCACAGCCTGCGCGCGACGGATGCGGAAATCCCGGAGGGAATGAGGGGGAACCTCTCCTTTTCGCTACATCCCGGCCGCTGGGCCGTTCAGCTCGTTTCCGTTCCGACGAACCGAGGGGCGGGTGAACACAGTGTGAGTTTCAAAACGAGGAGTGGAGCCGAGCGCGCCGCGACCGCGGTTGCGGTCGGCGTGCTCACCCTCGGCTCCTTCATCTACGCTCCCGGGTCCAGCGGCTTCTCGCTTCGATACACGGTCCTCACGCCGGAGACGGCCCAGAACGTTACCCAGTGGGAAGGATACGCGATGCAGGCCGCCGACCGGCGGTTCAAGGAGGCGGGGGCGAATGCGATCGATGACGGAAAGGGAGGTCGCATCTCACAGGCGACGGTCCTTCAGCAGTTCCGTGCCTACCTCACGCCCTCCCTCCTCCTGGCTGCGCTCCGGTCTAAGCAGGCCGCACCGGAGGTCGTCATCGCCTCCCTCTTCGACGAGTTCCTGTTCGATGCCTTCGGAATCAAGGGCTCTCAAAACGCGTTCGTCGCGGGATGAGCCCCGCTCTGCCCGCCTTGCCACGATGCAGTCGTCACTTCCAGCTCCTGCGCAGAACGACGTGCTCTGAATCGAGCGGATTCCATGCTGGTCCGGAGCTAAGTTATCTCTCGGTCAGCGCAACATCAATCAATGATTGGGAACGATTTGGTAGGGTTCTGCGATAAGCGACATTGACCCCCGGAGCTTGCGTGCCTATTGAGGCGTGAGCTTCAGGAGAAACAAACCGAATGAACGCGATCGGTGCAATTGTTGGAACGACGTCGGTTGTCGCGGCCGTGGGCGGAGAATTCCTGACAGCGGTCTCGGCCGTCAGCTTGGGAATCACCGCCGTGCTCGCCGCGCTACTCCTCGTCCTCGCAATCGGGAGCTGGGACGAACTCGACGCGGCCAATGGGATCACCGCGTAGGCTGGGCAACGATCCGCCGCTTGAGATCCGCTAGACGATCACCACCTTGACGAGGACCGATGTCGAGTGAGTGATCGAGCCGACTGTCGCCGAGACCGTCACGGTGTACGTCCCCGGAGTCGTGAGCAGCGATGTGGAAATCGACAGGGTCGACGTGGCGGTCCCGTTGGCCGTCAGCGTCACACTGCTCGGGCTCACCGAGGCCGTCGGCCAGATCAGGATGAGATCGGATGAGGAAACCGACGCGCTCAGGCTCGCCGTCCCTGCAAGACCGCTGATGCTCGTCAACGTGATCGTCGATGTCCCGGAGGAACCGATAACGAACGTAAGGGAGTTCGGCGAGGCGCCGAGGCTGAAATCGGGCGGAGAAGGCGGCGGGGGCGGCGGAGAGCTCGAAAGCTTCCACGCGGTGAACGGATGGAGCTCCCAGTGCCATGGTCCCTCCCAGAACACGAAGCCTTGGACGTCGATGGAGATGGTCCCGTTCGATTGCTCTTGGAAGAGGGTCGCGTTGTCGCAACTCGGGACATTCGGCCCACAGTATCCCTTGCCCAGCCAGTCGCGGTCGACCTCAATCCGCAGGTATCCACTCGTCGTCCCGAGGGTAATGATCTGTCCGCCGTCCGTGCAATACGTCTGGTTGCCGGGATAGCGCTGGCCGCCATTCTGCTTCGAGTACCATGCGGAGCAGTCCGTCGTCTTGACGGCATACCCGTACAGGGAGACGCCGTTGATCTGGACGAAGGGTGACACGACTTGGCCGGTCATGTTGGTGATGGTGCACGGCGGCGAGAGGGATCGTTCGAGCGGGATTCCGCCCGACGTTGAATTGACCTGGTATCGGCTGCCGTTGAGGTTCTGGTGTGGATACGCCGGCCCCAGCACATCGCGGATTGTGACGAGATCCGGGACACAGTGAACGTTCGGATTCCAGGAGTAAAGACTCCCGGATGCCGAGACGTTCCCACGTCCGAGAGAGCTCGAGCCGAATGTCGCGACTGCGAGAAGGACGATGGCAATGAAGAAAATCGTCGTCCGCGATGCCGAATTTTGGAGCCACTTCAGGGTCGTTGTTATCGCCACCGACAGGCGCCCCAGCGTGGGAGGACGGGTATGAGGCGTATGTTTACACTCATTCACACCCGAATACTTCCGGTAGCGACGACCCGTTATCCCGACATCACCGCTATGCAGGGTAAGTCTCCCTTTTCTGCTGCCTCTCTGCCTTCTGTCGGGCGTTAAATACCACGAGCCGTGATTCCCCGCCGCAGGTGCAGTAGGTGAACCAACGCGCAGCTCGTTTTGCGAGGGTGGCCGCCATTGTGTCCGTCGCGATCTTCATGACGTTCGTCTTCTCCGCGTCACGGAGTTTTGCCGCCACGACGCACGACGTGTATATTGGCGGGGTCACCGCGGGGGCGCCGCTCGCGCCAGGTGGCGTGGTGTGATTCAACGGCTATTCGCCCGGAACGATTCGAATCACGGCCGGGGACACGGTCACGTGGCATCTCGTCGGCGCCGTCCACACGGTCACGTCGGCCGATACGTTGTCGAACGGCAGCTTCGTGTACGATTCGAGTCCGCTGTTTACTCCCGCGGGAGCCCTGGCGGACATGGGACCGGGAAAGCTCCTCGCACCGGGCTCCGTGTACGAACTCGATACGAGCGGCTTGGCCCCCGGAACATACCACTACTTTTGTAAGATCCATCCCGGGATGACCGGCACGCTGGTGGTCGTCGCCGGGGTCTCGACGGTCACAGTCCAAGCGAACGCCGGCTGGGGCGACTCCGTGTACGCCGCGCAAGCCTTCGCGCCGGAGAACATGACCGTCGTCCAGGGAACGATCGTCCAATGGCGACTTGCCAACCCGACGGAACCCCATACGATCACGGGACCGCCTCCCGGCGGAAGCCCCGCATGGGATTCGAGCCCGAATTTCAACCCGCCCGGGCCGCCGCCCGTGCTGATCATGCCCGGGGCGACGTTCAATCACACCTTCAGCACCGCGGGCACGTTCACGTACTTCTGTAAGGTCCACGCATACCAGGTCGGCAGCTCCTGGGCCGGGATGGTCGGGACGGTCATCGTCGAGCCGTCCGTCGCCGACACGCTGAACACGCTCTCGGCCGTCAGCTACGCCGCGCTCGCCGTCGCCGTGGTGGCCCTCCTCGTCGGCATCTACGCCCTAGTTCGGAAGCGCAAGCCCTAAGGCCGTCCCCCGGTTCTCCGATCCGTACCGATCAGCGGGCCAGACGATGAGTGGAACGTCGAGCACTGATTTTCCGCGCGTGACCCGCCAGGACGCCGACGCGCTCATCGTGCTCGCTCCCGGATGCGTCGACGAGGTCGCCTCCCAACTGGGTCGACTCCGTCGTAAGCGAGCGTACGTCGTCACGGGATCGGGCCTCGCCTCTGGACGGGTCGGGCAGACGATCCGCAACGCCCTCGGGCCGATGATGGTCGGCATGTTCTCCGGGGCGCGTCCGCATGTCCCTGTCGAGACCGCGGAGCAGGTCGCGAACGAGGCGCGCTCGCTGAACGCGGACGTGCTCATCGGTCTGGGCGGAGGGAGTCCGATCGGGACCGCGAAAGCGGCCGTCTCCCGCTTGGCAGACGGGGCCACGGCCGGCGACGTTCGCTGGATCGTGGCGGCAATCCCGACCACGTACTCGGGATCCGAAGTCACACCCGTCTTCGGCACGACCGATGTCGCTCGTGGCCGCAAAGAGGTCGTCCGGAATCCCGGAATCCGGCCCCGATTGGTGCTGTACGATCCCGAGCTGGCCATCGACACCCCGCCCGATTTGACTGCCGGCACTGGAATCAACGCTCTCGCCCACTGTGTCGAGGGCCTCTACTCGAGTGACGCGGGGGACGAAGAGCGCGCCATGGCCGTCCGGGCGGCAACCCTTCTCGTCGAGCATTTGCCAAAGGCGTTCGCACGGCCCGACGAGTTGGCGCACCGCTACCACCTGTTCGAGGGGTCGATGCTCGCGGGGTTGGTGCTCGCGCGGGCGGGAATGGGGGTCCACCATGGACTTTGCCACGTACTCGGCGGGCGGTATAACGCGCCGCACGGAGTGCTGAACGCGATCATGCTCCCTCACGCGATGCGGTTCAATCTCCCCGTCGCCGGACCGGCCTACGCGCAGTTGGCGCCTGTGTTCGGCTTAAAGGCCGCGGATTCACCGAGGACGGGAGAAGCCGTCTGCCGGGCCGTGACGGACTTCATTCGTCAGTTCCGGCTGCCTCAGCGCCTCCGGGAAATCGGGATCCCGAGGACCGACTTGCCCGCCGTTGCTGCAGACGCGCTCCAAAGTCAATCGGTCCGCCGCAACCCGCGTCCGCTGCGCGACGCCCGAGATGCCCTTCAGATTCTCGAGGCCGCATGGTAGACTAACGCGATCGACCGAGCGCCAACCGAGCTACGATCCTTTCCAAGAACTCCGGATGAAGTCGCGCACTTGCTCCAGATTGTGGACCGTCCCTTTCGCCTCGCCTCTCGGCTCTTCCGGCGCTCCGGGCCGTTGCATCAGAAGGGAAGGCATTCCGGTCAATGACGCGCCAACGATGTCCTCCGCGTAAGAACTTCCGACATGAAGCACGTTCGCGGCGGGGAGACCCAAGTAGCGGACCGCCCTTTGGAACAGGGAAGGGTCCGGCTTGTAACGCTGCTCCTCGTCCGACGTGATGATGAATGTGAACGTCAGACCGTTCCGCTGCAGCGCCTCCAACAGCGCGGTTGTGTCCATGTTCGAGACCACCGCGACCGGCACCTCTTGCTCGACGTCCCGGAGAACGGCCGATACCTCCGGGTATGCGCTCGAGCTCCGATATTCATGGAACACCGCATCGATGCACCCGTCAACGTCATTCGCGATCCCAAGAGCCTCGAAGAAGTCCTGAATCGTCTTCCGGTGGACTTCTCGGAAGGAGAGGAACGGATTGGCCCGGATGTACTTCCGAAAGGTGTCTCGCCAGAGATCTTCGGGCGACCGCGCGTTCCGGTCTCCGTTGTGCTCCGCGACAATTTTTCGCAGCGCGTTTGGGAGTTGGGCCGGACCCCCGCGCAGGAGACAGCCGAATGCGTCGACCGTGAGACCGCGGAAGCCGCGCAGGTTGCTCTCTGCAACGACCAATCGAGTCCGGGAGGATGGCGGTTCCATCAAACCGCGCGAGACGTCTTGAGGCTAATAAAGTCCGCGACCGCATGACGCATCGCGCTCTCCATGCAAACCGATGCCGCGAGTCGGCGCAAGGTTAAAGAAGCCTGCCTACGCTGCATATGCGAGGGAGGAAACGACATGGTGATGACGGGGAGCATGGCGAAGTATACGAAGGGCAACCTGCTCCTGATTGACGACCGGCCGATCCGGTACGCGATGTCGAACATCTACGAGATCGGAGCGACGTGGCCGAAGTCGTACGACCGGGTCGTGATCGGCAAGAACGGGCCCTACGTGCTCGCGTGCTTCCGCGCCGAAGGCGAAGACGCGTCGTGGTGGTACATGCCGCACGACGAATACCTCTTGCTCGTCGAAGGCGAGGTGCGCGTCGACTACATCGAGCCGCGGGACCAACTCAAGCCGGGACCCCACAAGAACGTCACGGGCACGGACATGGGTCACATGGTCCTGCGCGACGGCAGCCTGGCCTCCTTGCCGGCCCGCGTGGCGTACCGGATGCGCGCCCCAAAGAAGTCCTTGGTCCTCTTGCAGACGAAGCACAGCGAATGGCTGACGTACGCGTGGGAAGAGATCTGTCTTACGGAGGAGTGACGATGGTCACGCAACAGAAAGCGTTGGTAGAGTCCGGGCGGGCGAACGACCTCGGCTACAAGACGTTCCGCCTCGGCGGGTACGAGTTCGAGCGGAACGCGTACTTCACGATTATCCGCTATCCGGGCGGCGAGTACCACATCCCCGTCGGCGAGTTCATGCGCGCGGTCCAGCGGGACATCGGCTGGAACTTCTTCTACGGCATGGTGAAGTTCGACGAGGTCTTCGGCACGTTCAACTTCTACGAGAAAGGCGTCGACATGTTCCTCGGGAAGTACAACGACGCGTGGCAGAAGTCCGGGAAGCACTATAGCGAGATGTTCCCGAACGAGAAGATCAGCGCCACGTTCAAGGCGATCCTCGAGGACTGGGTCCCACCGGATTTCAATCCGTGGGCCGCGCCGCGGGAGACCGGGAGCCCCTTCGGCCGGAAGCGCGGCGGTCCCCACCCTGCGATCTTTCGGAAGCGGATCGTGACAACGACGATGATCAAGACCCAGCGAACGGACGAGACGCATCCGGTCAACGAGGCGTTCCAAGACCTTCGCGGGAAGGACGGCGAGATGAAGATCAAACCAGAATACGCCGAGCGGTTCGGGCTGCTCAACCTGTACGAGTACCTCGCGCGGAACGACGTGACGTGGAACCCGGAGATCGTTTCCGCGGTCGAGTACAGCCTGTTCTGCCCGACAACGGAGGAATACATCCTGCCGATCACCCACGGCAACGACCGCGTCGAGTGGTTCCTCTTGCTGAACGGGCAGATCTCGATGGAGGTCCGCGACCGGGACACGGGGATCCTGCTCGCGTACCTTCACATGAAGCCGGGCGACTGCACCGCGATGCCCGCAGACATCTCCCACAACCTGTGGGCCCCCGAGCGGTCCATGCTGCTCGTGTGGGAGAACGGGAATCCGCAGCTCCCCGAGCTCATCCGCCTGGGCAAGACTCCGACCGCGCCGTTGGAGGAGTTCGGTCTCAAGTAGACGTTGGCGCAGACGGTTTGCCGCACCGGGTCCATGCCCAGCCCTCTCGTCAATCGGTATGCGATCTATCTCCAGGTCCCAGACCATGGAAAGGTCCAGCAATCCATCGCGCGGGAGCCCAGCCTCCTCATGGCGGTCGAGAACTGCCTGAACGCGTACCAGGCCACCGGGCACACCGGCTTCGTGATCGATGACACGCGGGCCCACCGCGAGTTCCGCGTCGAGCGGGAGATCCTGCTCCAACTGCTCTTCCTTCGACATCAGGACCGGACCCGCTATTTCGAAATCCTGAACCGGTTGGATCGACAAGGAGGGCAAGACGAGCTCGTTTCGTTCCTCGCAGCGCACGCCCGAATTTGAATCGTGGCGTTGGATGTCTCTTAGCCCGGAGCCGTCGAAAGGGATTTGAGCACCCCGGCGCCTGTAGCGTATTCCACGCATGGTGCTCGCCGACCGCTTCCAATCGCTCCAGGCCGAGATGGAGAGCCGCCTCTACGAGCGACGCGAGGAGATCGAGGGGCTGATCCTCGCCCTCCTGGCCCGCCAGCACATCCTGCTCGTCGGTCCGAAGGGGGCGGCGAAGAGCATGATGATCCGCATGCTCGCGAACTCAATCCAGGGGGCGCGCTACTTCGAGCGGCTCCTGACGCGGTTCACGTTGCCCGACGAGCTGTTCGGCCCGGTCTCGATCTCCGCCCTCAAGCAGGACCGATTCTCGCGGATCACCCGAGGATACCTGCCCGAGGCCCACTTCGCGTTCCTCGACGAACTGTGGAAGGCGAACAGCTCGATTCTGAACAGCCTGTTGGCCATCATCAACGAACGGCTCTTCTACAACGACGGAGAGGTGATCCAGTGTCCGCTGGAGACGATGATGGGCGCCTCCGCCGAGCTGCCGCAAGAAGAGGCGCTGTCCGCCTTGTACGACCGCTTCCTGCTGCGGTACCGGGTCGAGTACATCGCCGAGGACGGTCACCTGCTCGAGATGATGGCGGACAACCGGCCTCCGGTCTTGTCGACCCGGATCACCCTGGATGAGATCCACGCCGCACGCGATGCGGTGGCCGCCGTCGAGTTCGACCGGCCACTCCTCGAATCGATCGCGAAGATCCGACGTCGACTCGAGGCCGAAGGCTTGACGTTATCCGACCGCCGGTACAAGGAGAGCCTCTCGATCGTCCGCGCGAAAGCGTGGCTCCAGGGCCGCGCCTACGCGGTCGAGGACGACCTCGCGGTGCTCGCGAACGTCCTCTGGGACGATCCCGCGTCCGAGCCGATGGTCCGAGGCCTCGTCCTCGACGTGGCGAATCCGCATGACAAGCGCGCGCGGGAGATCATGGACGCGCTCCAAGTCGCGCTGACGAACCTGCAAGGCCTCGACGATCCGCGGGACCGCACGTTGGCGGCCGTCGAATTCCTCAGCAAGCTTCGAACCGCGAAAGCCGAACTGCAAGGCTTCCGCGAGCGGCTCCGACGGCGCGAGGCGGACGAATCCCAGCTCGTGTTCTTCCTCGGTGAGACCGACCGATACGAGGTCCTCGTGAAACGCGAGTATCTGGAGACTAGCTAGGGGGTTCGGTCGTGACGTTCGGGCCGTCCGCACCGGCCATTTCGAGGAGCACGATCGTTCACGACCCGTTCGACGAAGAAGCGTTCGACGAAATCTTGCCGAAGGCGGCCGGCCTGCGTCTCCTTCTGGCGGAGAGCGAAGTCCCGCTCGCGCAACAACTTGCGTTCGACCTGTTCTGCTCGTTCTACAAGTACGTCGTCAAGCTTCGGTCGCCGGCCGAAATCGCGCCTGAGTGTCAGGGTCATCGAGACCTCTTGAGCCGGGCGCTTGATCTGCGGGAGCACGAGAAGCTGAGGGCCTTCACGCGGTTGAAGCCCACGGAGACCGCCCTGGCCACCGAACTCGTTCTGGACGCCCTCCTCAAGGAAATGGCCCAGGTACCTCCCGCCTCCGCGGACGCCGTCGCGGGCGGAGAGGCTAGGGAATCGTCATCCGAGTCGGCCGAAAGCGTGACGACCCAGCGGCTTCGCGAGGTGATAAAAGACGCCCGCGAGGATCTGCAGAGCGTCACGGAACTCATCGCGGCATGGTCCTCGGGCCCGGGCCAGGAGACCCGACTGCCGGCGGAGCTGAAACTGCGCCTCATGCGGGAGGTCGTCCGCAACCCGCGGCTCCGGATGATCGCCCTCCTGTTCGGCCGCTATCGACGGCTGGGTCTCCGGGAACGAACTCTTCCGGCGATGCGCGCCAGTCAGGAGGTCGTCGACTTCATCCAAGGCGGCGACGTCGCTCGAGCCCTCGCCGGGGAACTCTCCAGCTTCGCGATGGAGGAACGGGAAGACCTGTTCTACGCGAAAGTCGTCACGCACTCCCTTCTCATCTACGAGCTGTGGCGCCGCGAGGAGGAACCGCGGGCGGTTTACCTCTGCATCGACAACTCGGGGAGCATGGCAGGCGAGAAGGAAGTGTGGGCCAAGGCGTCCGCGCTCGCCCTCGCCCATCTTGCGTTGGCCGAGGATCGCCCTGTCGAGGTCGTCCTCTTCGGAGACGCCGCGGATCCGCTTCGGGTCGTCGCGATGCACCCGACGGACGATGCGTCGACGCGGCTCGAGAAGCTCCTCGACGTGGCCTCGTACTTCCTGGGAGGCGGGACGGATTTCGTGAAGCCCCTGTCCCACGTGCTCGACACGCTCGAAGCGGGACATCACACGGGCAGCGATCTCTTGTTCGTTTCGGACGGGCTGTGCCCCATCCCGGAGGACTTTGTCCGGCGGTTTCGCGAGGCGAAAGCGCGCCACGACCTCCGCATGACGGCGGTATTGATCGGCGAGGAGCCGTTCGCCTTGAGCGAGATCTCGGACACCGTCCATCGCCTGGACGAAGCGTTGCAGGCCGGAGAGGCTCTGGCCGCGCACTTCGCCTCCGCATTTCTCGAGCGTGGTCACGAGCCTGGACGTCCCGTGAAGATGCCTCTCCGCCCGGGGCGGGCGACTCCGCTGCTCTTCGACCACTTTCTCCCGAGTCCGGATGAACCGTAGGGAACGTCGGGTCGGTCGGCTCTCAGGAAGGCGCCGCCCAAGCGAAGAAGAAGCCGACGGCAATCGCGATGAATGTCAACCCGAGGGCGATTAACGACTCGCCGCTCTGACTGATCGCAGGCGCGGCCGGCTCGATGACGGCTCCGGCGATGAGCAGAATGAGCCCCAAGACGAACAGTCCCGCGGCGGCCATCATGGTCCTTGCAGCCATGGGATCACCTCATCTCCGCGGCGGTCGCGCGCGTCCAGCTTCTCACGCCGCCCGAAGCCGGCCTCGGGCTGAAGATGAGTCCGAGGTTCGCCCCCCAAATCGTGTGCCACAGGAGGTTGGCAAGGAGGGCCTGCACGCCGTAGGGTCCGAAGCTCGTCAGGAACGTCCCGACCGGCGCGCCGTACGGCGCCAGGATCGGCCCGATGAGCAGGGGCATCCATAGCGCGGAGCTGATGATCCACAGCGTCCAACCCCAAATGAGCCCTTTGATGTAGTTCGCGGTCGGGGTCATCGCCGCCAACGGTTTGATGATCCGCCCCATCATCGGCGAGACGACGAGAGCGAAAATCAGGCCGAAGAGGATCCCGTCGACGTAATGGAACACGCCTCCGACGACGAAGGCTACGTCGGGATGTGTGAAGCCGAACGGCAGGCCGACGTAAATGTAACCGTTCAGGCTCGGGAAGTCGAATTTCGGAAGCCTCGCGCCATAGAACCACAGGCCGAAAATCGTGGCGATGTGCGTGGCCACGAGTCCCGCAATCACCCCGCTCTTTCCCGCGGTCTTGCCCACGAGATATTTGACACCAGAATTCGAGGAATCTTCCCCCTCCATCCTCGCCCCTCGCCGCGGCAGCGGGATGTGGCTATTTAATGGTTCTCCGGAACGAGAGAAGCCGTGGACGAAACCATGACTCGGGGGCACAAGCTCTTTACCGCCCTTGACCTTCGTAGCGTGCATGACGGACGTCACGCGATATGGCCTCTTCGTCGGCGGTGAGTTTGTCCCCGCCCACTCCGGCGCGACCTTTCCCGTGCACAATCCCCACAACGACGAAGTCTTCGCCCAAGTCGCGGAGGCCCGCGAGGCCGACGTCGAGGATGCGATCGCGGCCGCCCGAGCCGCGTTCGAAGGCCCGTGGGGCGCCCTGACCCCCAAGGAACGCGGGAAGCTCCTCTTGCGGCTCGCGCGCCTCATCGAGGACCAAGGAGAATTGATCGCCCGATTGGAGGCGAAGAATTCGGGCCATCCGATCCGCGACGTCCGCCGGTTCGACCTCGTTCGGACGGTCGACTGGTTCGAGTACTTCGCCGGCATGACGACGAAAATTCAGGGGGACGTGATCCCGTCCTCGTTCAAGGGCGTATTGAACTACACCCTCCGGGAACCGCTCGGCGTCGTCGCCCAAATCGTTCCGTGGAACTTTCCGTTGATGTTCGTCGCCTGGAACATCGCGCCCGCCTTGGCCGCCGGAAACACAGTCATCCTCAAGCCGGCCGAGTACACGCCGCTCAGCGCGCTCGAGATCGCGCGGCTCACGAAGGAGGCCGGCTTCCCGCCCGGCGCCGTGAACGTGGTGCCCGGCAAGGGCTCGGTCGCCGGGGCGGCGCTCGCCCGCCATCCGGGAGTCGACAAGATCTGCTTCACCGGTTCCGTCGAAGTCGGCCAACAGATCATGCGGGAGGCCGCGACCAACCTGAAGCGGCCGCTCCTCGAGCTCGGCGGGAAAGGCCCGAACATCATCTTCGACGACGCCGACCTGGACGCCGCCGTCCAAGGATCCCTGTTCGCCGCGTTCCACAATCAGGGACAGGCATGCATCGCCGGGTCCCGGATCCTCCTGCACGAATCGGTGTGGGACGAATTCCTCGACGCGTTCCTGCCGCGCATCCGATCCCTGCGCATCGGCGATCCGCTGGACGAGAAGACCCAGATGGGGCCGCTCACCTCGAAAGACCATCAGAAGCGCGTCCTCGAGTACGTGGACATCGCGAAAGGCGAGGGCGCCGAGATCCTCTACGGCGGGAGGCGGCCCGACACCCCGGAGACGTCCCGCGGCTACTACGTGCTTCCGACCCTCGTGCGGGCGGAGGACCCCGCGATGCGGATCTGCCAGGAGGAGGTCTTCGGGCCGTTCATCACCGTGACGCCCTTCGCCAAGGAAGACGAAGCGGTCGCCATCGCGAACGGGGTGCCGTACGGCCTCGGCGCGGGCCTCTGGACGCAGAACCTGCGACGCGCCCACGGCCTCGCGGCCCAGCTCCGAGCCGGGATGGTGTGGATTAACTCCTACAAACTGGTCGATCCGGCCTCGCCGTTCGGCGGGATGAAGATGAGCGGCATGGGGCGGGAGATGGGCTTCGAGACGATCCGCGAGTACACGCAGGTGAAGAGCGTGTGGGTCGGCTACGACTTCGAGCCGTGGCGCTGGCCCGAGTGATGCGGGTGCTTCCCGCCCACTCCAGAATACCTTTAATCCTCCTTCGGCGAATCCCGGCCTCGCGGACCGGGGGGTTTCGAAATTGTCGGCGGGACGGATGGGCCCGAAGCGAAGACGGGGTCGCCGGGGCACGATGATCATCATGGGGCTCGTCCTCATCGGGGCCGGCCTTGTCGTCTTTCGGTATTCGGCATCCATCGCGGGCCAGCTCGACTCCTACATCAGTCCGCCACCGACGGATAGCAACAATATCACCGGACTCGTCAGCCCGGGCGGGTGGTATCTCCCCTACGCGGTGTGGGGATTCGGCGTCACCCTGATCGGACTCGGAGGGACGATGCTCCGCAGTGCGTTCGTGTCCGGCATGATGGGGGTGGGCGGAGGGATGGCCGGCGGGTCATCGATATCCCCGGACATGATCGACACGTACATGCAGCAGGCACTCTCGGGAGCTCGCGGTCCGACGGGCCAAGCGGGAACGGATCCCGCGCCGCCGAAAGAAGTCGTGAAGGTCAAGTGCCGAAACTGCGGCAACCTGGAAGCGGAAGACGCGACATATTGTCGGAAATGCGGGCAACCGCTCTAGGTTCGGGGAGGCCTCATTAACTGGCCTTAGAGGATTCCCCGACCCGCCCTGACCCGGGCTAGTGACAAAAGAGAACATTCGGAACGATAGATATATTCGCCCGCAGGCGGCAATGGCAGGCCGAGCGTTCGACCAGCCATGGCAGACCTGTGGATCGTTGTCGGATTCCTCGCGTTCTTCGGCACCATCACGGGCCTTCTGACCGTCACGTTCCTCGCGTTCACGCGCATGGACAAAGACGTCCGGAGAGCGCGGATGTTCATCATGGAAAAGCGCATCCAGCGGTTCCTGGGCGCCTTCACTGTCGCGTTCATCGCGCTGACCGTGCTGATCTGCGCTTCCATGATTGCCGTGGGCCTCCCCGCGGCCATCGGAACCGGGCTCTTGGTCGTCTGGTTGGGCGGAATGGGCTACGGGACATACGAACTCTTCCTGATCGTGCGGCCTCCCAAGGGCACGCTGCTCCGGCTAATCAAGAAGTCGAACACAGGTCGATCGGTGCTGCTCGAGAAGGCCGTGATCCTGGAACGCTCCGGGAGGGACCGGGATGCAGCGAAGTGAGTCGCGGCGGAAGGCGGCCCTCTCCAATTTCTCCGACGAAGGCATCGAAGGACAACTCGGCAAGATCCTCGGCGAATTCCGCCGGAAGACGAGTGGCATCCGCGGATCCGTGATCGCCGACGGAAACGGGTTGACGGTGGCGAGCGACATTCAGGGCCAGGTCAGCCCCGCGGTCCTCTCGGCGATGAGCACCCTCATCGCGCAGTCTGGGGCCCGGGTGTTCGAGAACATCCAGATGACCGGGCCGAGCTTCATAATCATGGATGGCGATCAGGCGAACGTCGCGGTTGTGCAATTCGCGGCCGGGGACGTGAGCCTACTCACGCTCGTCGACCGGAGCGCCAACCTCGGCGTGCTCAAGATCGAGATGAAACGCACCGCCTCGAAGATCGCGGAGGCCTTGGGCATCGCGTTCGGCACCTCCACGGGCATCTCGGAACTCTTCATCATCACGAAGGCCGGAATCCTGATCCGCCACTACTCCGATACGCTCCGAACCGATCTCGATCGGGATATCCTGAGCGGGATGCTCGTCGCCGTCCAAGAGTTCGTGAAACAAACCCTCTCGACGAAGGCGGGAAATCTCGACGAGCTTCGATACGGAACCTACACGGTCCACTTCGTCCGAGGCCTCCACACGATTGCGGCCGCCGTCGCGAAGGATATGGACGCAGAGCACGTGAAATACGCCGTGAGCGACGCCCTGCAGGACTTCGAAGACCGATACGCGGGGATCCTGCCCACATGGAGCGGGGACGTCTCCGAGTTCGCGGGCATCGACGAGTGTTTTGAAAAAGTCCTGAAGGCCTGAGAGTCGGACTGCTTCGAGTCGGTCTGGACCTACGCCCGTTCCAAGCGAAGCGACTTGATTCGGCCCCGCGCGACCGAGAAACGGCCGACGGATCGACCGCTCGGCGATCGGACGGTCGCACGGATCTCCCCGCCTTCCGGCTCCACCTGTTCGACCGCGATATCCTGCGGCACTCGGTACGTCAATAGGGACGAGGTGATCGCCCGGATCCCCGCGGACTCACGGCCGGAGGCGTCGCGAAGCCTCGCATCCGTGGTGAACAGGTTGAGCGCATCGACGAGGCGGCCTCGCGCCAGGAAATCGTAGAATCGACGTACCACTTCTTCCGCCCGGAGTGGGGCGGATCCCCCTGAGGAACCCATTGAGGAAGCCAGCTCATCCGTTGGGGACAAACCCTTCGTTCGTATTCTCCGTAGGCCTACGGAAATTATGTACCCTGGAAGACAGCGTGGTCAATCGCGATCTCGGCGATGTCGGTGGCATAATTCGCGCTCCGAGCGAGGCTGTCCACGATCGCCGCGAGCGCGAGCAGTTCCTCCCCCTTTCTCGTGGCGACGTGGTGGGAGAGGCCATCAATCAGCTTCTGGTGCCTGGCGAGATCATCCACGGCCTCGTTCGCGGCGTCGATGTCCGCGGTGAGCAGGGCCGTGAAGGCCTTGTCCAGGATAGCCGTGGCGGACTCCCGCGCGGCGTCCATCTCCTTGATCAACTTCGGTTCGAGGCGGCCTTCCGCGAACGCGGGATACGTCCGCGCGATCCGCTCCGCGTGGTCTCCGATCCGCTCGAGCAGCTTCGCGATGAGACGGTAATTGTGCAGCTCGGCCTTCGATGCACCGTTCCCGGTTCCGCCGGTCGTGTGCGCAATGTTGTACTGTTTCGCGACCATCCAGTACAGGCGATCGACGTCCTGGTCCCGCTGGGCCACGTCCCGAGCGAGGGCCTCGTCGTGTGTCCGCAGGGCCTCGATCGCGTCCTCGTGCATCGCCCGGACGGTGAGGTGCATTCGCCGCAGGCATTTCTCGGCGCTGAGCTCCGCGGTATCCGACAGGTCTTGGATCACGACCGAATTCCGGGTCTCCTCGATGACCTCCGGCCCGATGACCATGCGGCTGAAGTCCCTCGCGACGCGTCGCACGAACGGACCCATCTCCGGGCGGAACCGGATCTCGACGTAGTTGAAACCGCCAATGTACGCACCGATCAGCTTGCGGAGCAGATGGTCCCGACGTTCTTCGCCTTTCTCCTCGAAGATGCGCCGGCGCAGTTGCGGTTTCTCGGCCGGCCGCGGTCGGATCGAGACCGAGCCCTCCGGTTCCGTCTCGATGAAAACCGTGTCCCCGGCCTTCAGGCCCGCGTCGACGACCCAGTGTTTCGGAAGGGACACCACATACGTCGAACCTCCGGTCAGCTGAAGCTTTCTTCCTTCCACTCTGCCACTTCCCATTTGAAGTCGAATCGCTATAGAGTAATAAGGATTTCCGTCCTACCCTATATAGTCGGGTTTGCAGCCCTAGACTGTCGGACGTCCTCGACGAGACGGTCCATGGGATGGCGGTGGGATGAGGGATGGGCAATGAGCCGGGTGGCGCGAAGACAGGCATCGTCGTTCGTTCGAGTCATCCGGGTCGAAATTGAGGATTGCAATCAGACCTATATAGACCTCCGATTGCCAACCGATGCCAATCAAGACTCCGTCGGCAACGGGGATAGACCCGTGAAGAGTTCGTCGAACTCGAGAATCCCAGAGAACCATGGACGCAGGCATCGAAATACCCGAACATCGGGGTTCCTTGTTGTGGTCTGAGGTCGCAGGATTCGATTCAAGAACTAGGTTGCCGAGGAGGAGAAGCGATGAAGGATAGCGAACTGTCAATCCAGCCGCAGAAGAGCCGACGCGGGCTGTGGATCGTGCTGAGCGTCGTCGCCGCTGTGGTCATCATCTTGATCGCGGGCGCATTGACCAATTGGTTCGGGCTCGCGGGTACGCCGCCGATTCAGCTGAACGGCGCGGGGTCGAGCTTTGCATTCCCGCTCATGAGCGCTTGGTCGACGGAATACAAGACGGCGACGGGTGTGCAGATTAACTACCAAGGGACGGGAAGCGGAGCCGGGATCAGCGCCATCATCGCCAAGAACCTCGACTTCGGGGCGACCGACGCGCCGCTGAACGCGACCCAACATTCGCAGAACCCGACCCTGTTGACAATCCCTGAGAGCCTCGGCGCCGTGACCGTCGCGTACAACCTACCCACCGTGCCGGCCCACGTCAACCTCACCGGACCAATCATCGCGAACATCTACCTCGGCCTGATCACGCGGTGGGACGACGCTAACATTAGGGGCATCAACCCCGGCGTCACGTTCCCGAGCACGTCGATCTTCGTCGAGTACCGCTCCGATTCGAGCGGCACGACGTTCGTCTTCACGGACTACCTGGCGAAGGCCAGCTCGCAATTCGCGACGCAGGTGGGCAAAGGAAAGCTCGTCGCGTGGCCGGTGGGGAGCGGGTCGCCTCAGAACCAGGGAGTCGCCAACGCGGTGAAAGGGCAGATCGGCGCGATCGGCTACGTGGAGCTCGCCTACGTCGTACAGAACAGCATGAGCTACGCGAAGGTCAAGAACGCCGAGGGGAACTACATCCTGCCGGATCTGAACTCGACGGCGGACGCCGCAGCGAGCGCGGCGGGAAGTCTTCCTGCCGGCAACAGCGACTGGTCCCACGTGTCGATTACCAACGCGACCGGGGCCGGAAGCTATCCGATCTCGACGTTCACATACATCCTGGTCTATCAGGAATTGGACGTGTATCCGAACGGGATGACCCAGGAGAAGGCCCAAGCCCTCGTCGCGTTCCTGAGGTGGGCGATCAGTACCGGACAGACGACGGCGACGTCGCTCACGTACGCGCCGTTGCCTTCCGCCGTGGTCACGCAGGACGGAGCGACGATCGACATGATCACGTTCAATGGCCAGCACCTTTAACGGCCGGCCTCTCTCTCGGGTCGATGCACCCATGGCTTTTCCGTTCCGGCGCGGCGCCCGGCGAGCTCGGCTCCATCCGACGGGGTCGTCCTGGGGCGACACCCTCTTCCGGGCCGGCTCCGGGGCGGCGGGGGTGGCCGTCCTCGCGCTCCTCGGTCTCATCGCGATCGTGCTTACGGTCAACGCCGCTCCGAGCTTGCGGACCTTTGGTCTCGGCTTCCTTGTAAGCGGCGAGTGGAATCCCGTCACGAACCAGTTCGGGGCTTTGCCGTTCATCTACGGGACGCTCCTCACGTCGGCGTTGGCCCTGCTCCTCGGCGTCCCCGTCAGCCTCGGAATCGCGATTTTCGTATCGGAGCTGGCTCCTCCATCAATCCGGATCCCGCTGACCTATGTCGTGGAGCTCCTCGCCGCCGTGCCGTCGGTCGTCTACGGCCTGTGGGGAATCTACGTCCTCGTGCCGCTCCTCGCCGGCTACGTCGCCCCGGCGCTCCAAGGGTCCCTCGGTTTCCTCCCGGTTTTCCAGGGGACGATCTACGGGACGAACCTGTTCACCGCCGGCATCATCCTGGCGATCATGATCATCCCGACGGTCTCTGCGGTGACGCGGGACGCCCTCACCGCGGTTCCACAAAACCAGCGGGAGGCCGCGCTCAGCTTGGGCGCGACGCGGTGGGAGTCGATCCGGATCGGCGTCCTGAGCTACGCTCGCTCCGGGATCTTCGGCGCGGTCATGCTCGGGCTCGGTCGCGCATTCGGCGAAACGATGGCCGTGACGATGGTCATCGGGAATCGCAACGCAATCTCGGTCTCCTGGTTTGCACCCGCCCAGACCCTCTCGAGCCTCATCGCGAACAATATTCGAGAAGCACTGGGGACCGACCTCTATCTGGGCGCGGTCGTCGAGCTCGGCTTGGTCCTCATGCTCGTGGCCCTCCTCATCAATGTGTTCGCCCGCCTCATGGTCTGGCGGTTCCTCGGCACGACGGAGGGCCTCGAGTGATCCGATTCAACCGGGACGTCCGTCGCCGGATCAAGGATCGCGTCATGGTGGTCTTGGCCCTCGTCTGCGTCGCGCTCGCTCTCATTCCGCTCGGCAGCATCCTCTTCACGGTCATCGTCCGGGGTTCCTCCGTCATCAACGTGGACTTCTTCACCCAGATCCAGCCGACCCCTTGCTCGCCGACGCCCGGAGTCGTCTGCCCGCAAGGCGGCATCGCGAACGCGATCATTGGCACCTTTCTCCTCCTCGGACTCTCCTCGGCGATCGGGATCCCGCTCGGCCTGCTCGCGGGAATCTATCTGGCCGAGTACGGGAGGGGACCGCTCGTCTTCGCGGTCCGTTTCTTCGCGGATGTGATGACCGGGCTCCCCTCCATCGTGATGGGGCTGTTCATCTTCGCGGCGTTCCAGCTCCTCTTTCCGGGATTCGTGTTCAGCGCGATCGCCGGGTCGCTCGCCTTGGCGGTCATCGTCGTTCCGTTTGTGGCCCGGACATCCGAGGAATCGCTCCGGCTCGTCCCCGGATCGATTCGGGAGGCGGCTCTCGCCCTCGGGGTGCCGAAGTACCGGGTCACACTCCGGGTCGTCCTCAGTTCCGCACGGGAAGGCATCGTCACGGGCGCGCTCCTCGCGATGGCTCGGATCGGAGGGGAGACCGCGCCGTTGATCATGACCGCGCTCGGCAACTCGTTCGTCTCGACCCGATTGGACCAGCCGATCCAAGCGATGCCCCTCGTCATCTTCAATTTCGCCACCTCCCCGTACGCAAACTGGAATGCCCTCGCATGGGGCACCGCCCTCCTGCTCGTCCTCATCATGCTGGGCCTGAGCATCGCGGCCCGGTTGCTCCTCCGGCGTCGCTTCCGAGAACGGCGGATTGGCGCATGACTTCCAAACTCGCAGCGGACAAGGTCAGCGCCTGGTACGGGACGAAGAAGGCCATCGAAGACATTTCCATCGAATTCGAGGAACACTCCACGAGCGCAATCATCGGCCCGTCGGGATGCGGCAAGTCAACCCTCATCCGGTGCCTCAACCGATTGCACGAGACCGTGCCGAAGGCCCGCGTCGAAGGCCACGTCCTCTTGGACGGAAAGGACGTCTACGAGGACGACCCGGTCGCGGTCCGACGACGGGTCGGCATGGTCTTCCAGAAGGCGAACCCGTTCCCGACGATGTCCGTCTACGACAACGTCGCGGCCGCTCTCCGCCTGAACGGCGTCCGGGACCGCAAAGCGCTGGACGGGGTCGTGAAGCGGAGCCTAGAGAAGGCCGCCCTGTGGGACGAGGTGAAGGACTCCCTCGGCAAGCCGGGGGTGAGCCTCTCGGGCGGCCAACAGCAGCGGCTCTGCATCGCGCGAGCCCTCGCCCCGGAACCCGAGGTCCTCCTGATGGACGAGCCGTGCTCCGCCCTCGACCCGATCGCGACCGCGAAGATCGAGGACCTCATCTTTGACCTGAAAAAGGACTATACCGTAGTCATCGTGACGCACAATATGCAGCAGGCCGCCCGCGTCGCGGAGACGACCGCCTTCATGTACCTGGGCCATCTCATCGAGGTCGGCGCGACGCGCGAGCTCTTCGAGCGACCCAAAGAAACGTTGACGGAAAGTTACATCACCGGGAGGTTCGGATAGTGCCGCAGGCCGCAGAACGAAAGGCGTTGCAGAAAGGGCTCCAGAAGCTGGACGAGAACATGGTGACGCTCGCGGAGCTCAGCGAACTCGCGATCCGCAAGGCCATCGACTCGCTGACCCGTCTGGACGGCGAAGTCGCAAGGGAGGTCTTCACGATCGACCAAGAGGTCTACGGCCTCCAGCTCGAGATCGAACACACGTGCGTCGACCTCATCGCCCTCCACGCACCGGTCGCACGAGACCTCCGAACGATCACGACGTCTCTAAAGATTACGACGGACTTGGATCGGATCGGACGATATGCGAAGGACTTAGGGGAACTCACCCTCCAATTCAGTCCCTCCTCCCGCGGGGCGGAACCGGAGCTCGCGCGGATTCGAGAGATGGCGGACCGGACGATCCAGATGGTCGACACGGCGATCGACGCGTTCGTCAAGCATGACGCGGAATCCGTCCGCAACATCATCCAGGTCGACGATGTCGTGGACCGGATGCACGACGAAAACTTCAACGAGCTCGTGCGACGGATGACGGAAGGATCCCTGAAGATTGAAACCGGCGCGAGATACATCCTGGTGAACCGGTACCTCGAACGGATCGCGGACCATGCGGTGAACATCGGCATGCGCGTCGTCTACATGGTCACGGGAGATTGGCTTCCGCGGGAGCGAGCCGCCGACCGAGCGAAGCGAATCCCGAAGTGAGTCCACGGCACGACTCTATAGACCTCGGACTCCACCGAGATCTCGTCGATGAGGTTCACTCGAGACCGCTCCTCTCCGCGGCGATGAGAGAAACACCCGAAGAGGTCGAACGAGACTTCGACCTATGGAAGCTCGATCGCGACGCCCAGGAAGAAACACACCAGGCGGAATTCGTGCAGAAGTGACCCACTCCGGACCAAGCTTTGGTGGATTTGGTTCACGCCGAGTTCCCCGCGGCAAGGAACCCCGGGTCATCCGTTCTAACCGGATTTTTCCATTCGAGGGCGAACGTCGGGGGCCGCGCCCTCCATCGAATTGAATTACGCGGTTCGTGTTCCGCGGGCCGACGGAGTTCGATTCCGGAATGGGCGTCCTGGAGGCCCGAGGGTTGCAAAAGGTCTATTCGAGTGGGACCCGAGCTCTCGACGGCGTTTCGCTCGATGTCGACCGAGGCATGGTCTTCGGCCTCCTCGGTCCGAACGGCGCGGGCAAGACAACGTTTGTAAAAATCGTGGCGACCCAGTTGCTCCCGACCGCCGGTACGGCGACGGTCCTTGGCTACGACGTCGTCCGGAATCCACGCGATGTCCGCGCGCGGATCGCGGCCGTCCCTCAGGAGGGCCGACCGTTGAGCTTGCAGACTCCATACGAACATCTTCTGACGTATCTCGTGACCCGAGGCGAGGATCTGGGGACCGCACGGCGGCGCGCGAAGGATGCGCTGTCGCAGCTCCATCTCGACAAATACCGAGACGTGATCTGCGCGAACCTCTCGGGAGGGCTCCGCCAACGCGTCTTGGTGGCCATGGCCATGAGCACGGAGGCAGACCTTCTGATCCTCGACGAGCCGACGATCGGCCTCGACCCGGTGGCGCGGGTGGAGGTGTGGAACCTCGTCCGCGACTACGTGTCCAAGGGCCGGACGATTCTATTGACGACGCACTACATGGACGAGGCGGAGGCCCTGTCCGACCGCCTCGCGATCATGAACAAGGGACGGATCATTGCGACCGGGACGCCGGCGGAGATTCGCGGGAGGCTCCGCGCGACCCACGTCGTGATCGTGAAGACCGCGGAGGCTCCCGAGGAATTCCACGCCTACGGACGCGTCCTGCGGGCCGGAGCCAGCCTTCGGATCCTCACGGACCGCGACGGCGCGAGTGCCCTGACCTCATGGTGCGTGTCGAGGAACCTCGAGGTCTCGGTGCGCCAGGTGAGCGTGGAGGACGTCTTCATCAGTGAGGTGGGCATCGGTGTCGATGCGGAGCCAGCTTAGAGCCGTCGCGACGCTCGCGTGGTTCGACGGGATCCTGCCGAACCTACGTTCCCCGTTCAACACGGTGAACTTCGTGATCAGTCCGCTCACGATCCTGTTCTTCATCTACCTGTTCGCGGGCCCGGGAGAGGCGAAGTTCGCGATCGCGGGCGGGCTCATCGCCGTAATCGTCGGCAGCAGCATCGTCCTGGAAACGGAAGCCGCGTTCATCCGTCTCGTGACCAAGCTCCAGGACATGTTCGTCGCCTCGCCAACCCCGCAAGCCTCGTACGTCCTCGGCCTGGCAATCGGACAAGTGTTCAACGGTCTTCCGGGCATCGTGCTGTTCTCGATCCTCCTCGCGATGAACGCGAACATCGGCCCGGTGCAAGGATTCCTGATCGGGCTCGCCGCGACTTTGACGTGGGCCTCCGTTTCCGCTCTCGGGTTCATGATCAGCACGTTCGCGAGGGACATGCGAGACCTGTGGGTCTATTCGCCGCTCATCACCGTGCTCCTTGCGTTTCTTCCTCCCGTGTTCTATCCGATCACCGTGATCCCCGAGGCCTTCCGACCTCTGGCATATCTGGCTCCGACGACATACTCCGCACAGATCATCCAGCAGGCGGCGGGGCTCCCGACGGGCGGAACGAATCTGGCCATCGACATCGCGGGCGCCGTGCTGTACACGTTCGGACTCGTCGGCATCGCGATGGCCCTCTCACGATGGCGGCAGAAGTGACGTGGCCCGGCATCCCGCGGGGACGGAGCTGAAGACGGTGCTCGGTCCTCACGGCTTCTACTCGGGCTCTGCGGCCATCTCTTCGAGAAAGATCCGGAGCACGTTCGATGTCTGTCAAACACCTTCGACATCCGTTAAAGAAATCTTATCCAGGTCTCGGAGCTCCGCGCGACGGGTTATCCATGAAGACCGCACTCATGGCGAGCATAGGACTCGCGGTCGTCGTGGCCCTCGCCGGCGTCGTGAGCCTAGTGCTCATCGCACCCGCCGCGCTGACCGCTCCGTTCGGCGGCTCGAATCCCAACCCGGCATCGACGTCGGGCGGAACGGGCGGCACCGGAGGCGGCTCCGGTGGATTCGGAACCCTGGAGGTATCCGTCCAAGACGCGCCCGCGAGCGTGAACTGGACCCACCTTTGGGTGACCTTCGCCCGAATCCAGGCCCACGAGGCGAACGCGACGAATGAGACCGGATGGTTCAACGTGACCCAGACGGGCACGGTGGACCTGGCGGCGTTGAAGACCGTGTCGCAACTCCTCGGCACCGCGAATCTCGCGGCCGGAATGTACACGCAGCTTCGGATCGACGTGAGCTCCGCGACCGGCGTGATGGAGAACGGAACAACCGTCCACTTCATCGTGCCCTCCGACGTGTTGAAGACGGACGACCCGTTCAACGTCACGGTGGGACAAACCACGTCGCTGACCCTGGACATCGACCTCAGCCGTTCGATCGTCCACGCGGACAGCAAGTGGCTGTTCGTGCCCGTGATTAGCGCCGTCCAAGAAAGCTGATCGCACCGGTCCGTCGCGCACGGCCCGCCCGCGCGGGCCCTCTTCCCTTTTCATGGCCCTCCACAATTGCGAGTGGAAGTCGCTTGCGGTGGCCGAGACGTTGCTGAGGGAGGGGCTGATTCGAGTGCAAAAGATGGAGAGGGAAAGTGGCCCATGGACTTCGCCATGGACGGGGACCGGTAGGATGTGGTCGCCGCCTCGACGAGGCCACGGGCGGGTAAGAGACCGCGTCTGCCCTAGAAGTCCTTGAGGGCCGCGTTGTCTTCGTTGAACACTTGCTCGAAGTATCCGAGGGTGCCCTTCCGGATCTCCTCGTCGCTGGCTCCCTGGCGGTGGAAGTCCCCGACGACGATGACCTTCGTCTTGTTGCCCATCGGCACGTAGGTGTGGCTCTGCTTCGAACCCTTCGTGGGACCTTCCAAGACTTGCAGCTCGAACCCGAACGGCGGGTCCATCCGCATCTGCCAGGTCTCTTCGGCCTTGCCTTGCGGCCCGGCGATCTCGGCCCGGATCTTCATCGTGTTCCCTTTCTGCTCCAAGACCTTCTGGCTCAGGATCGACTCATGCTGATGGCTCTCCGGGTCCTGGATGTATTTCCAAATCTTCTCGATCGAGGCGTCGAAGACGCCGTCGTCTCTCACGTATACCATTCGTATCTCTTCTGGGACGCAGACGACGTCCCGGCGTGCCTATACTTAGTATACTATTTGAACGCGCTAGGGAACGATAGTATATCCCAACCGCGGAATGCCCACTTCAGTCCACCCGCAGGGCCTGGACCCGGCTCGAATCAATCTGCGTCCATGCGGAGCCGATCTGGATTCCACGTTCCAGTCGGTCGACCGTTCCGTCAAGTCACGCTGGAATGCCGGATTTCCACGTCGCGTCTTCAACGGTCTCGACCGGTAACGAATCCGTCTCGCTCCCGAGTTCGCCGGGATTCACGCGGATAGCCTCACCCGGTCGGCCGGCGCGCACGCGAGCCGCGAACCATTCGGCTCCCCATCCGTGACGCGGTGCGTGCTCCTGCCACGCACGGAAGCCGAGGAGTCGAGTTGCGCAATCCGGGCAGAGTTCCCTTCGCCATGTTTCATCGTCCACCTGTTGAACGGGAAGCAGCCTCGTTCGTACCACCGCCGCGATCCAAAGCCGAGCGAGTAGTAATATTCTGTTCGACGTTTGATTTCAAACGGAATATTCCATTAGAAATATCGTTATTCCGCGATGGTCGTTGCCGACTCGCGCTCCGCTATTCGTTTGAGCGCTGATAATCGAGCCCGGCGGGAGGCCCGAATCGGTACGCCCCGCCGCGAGCCGTGTGGCCTGACACGCGGCAAGGGCCTAACAGTCCGAATGGCCTTATACGGCGTCTGCCAATGTCATGTCTTGAGGCGGGGGGGATACCGTGGCCTTGCTACGCTACGCGGCGGCAGATGTCCTTCGCAGCCGCCGACGGACCTTGACCGCAATTCTGGGGGTCCTCCTCGCGGTCACGTTCATCGCCGGAACGTTCATCGCGATCGATTCGTCAACGCGGGCGACGTTGGATGGGATCCTTTCGAACAACCCGGCCGACATCGCGTTCCAGGCGTCGCCCGGGAACGCGACCCAGATGCGCGAGGCGGTGGAGGCGATCCCCGGAGTGAGCAATGCCGCGGCATGGCGCTACGCCCAATTTTCCGAAATGGAATCGGTCTCCGGCGGGCAATCGACGTATGCCCAGCCCGTTGGGGTGGAGCCCTCGCGTCTTCCATCTTTTCTCAGCGGGATCACCGTTACCGCCGGATCGCTCTCGCTTCCGCGAGGCACCGTGGCGGTGACCGAGGATGTCGCCCGACAGCTGAACGTCACAGCGGGCGGGACGGCCAGGTTCGTGGTCCGCTCGTACAACACGACCGGAAACGAGACGGTGACGAGGCTCGACGTCACGATTGGCGGGCTCTTCCGAATTCCAGCCCCGACCGGGGGCGGTTTCTATTCACCCGCGACGGCCCTCATCCAAATCGGGGATGTCGACTGGTACGAGCAGCGGCTGGGCGTCTCATACGGTGGAAACTCCGTCCAAGGAGAAATCCGAATCGATCGAGATCGTTTTCTCGATCCGTACGACCTCGCGGCGTCCCAGCGGAACCTCGCGCGGCTTGACCGCCAGGTCAACGAAGTCCTGGCGCCGTTCCAAGGCCAGGTGACGTTCGACTACGTCGCGAGTGCGATCAACAGCTTCGCCACGGTGATCACGGTTCAGCGGATCATCTACCTCGCGCTGTCGACGCCGGTCTTACTGCTCGGCATCTACCTCGGGGCGATCGGGGTGGATTTGGGCCACGCTGAACGTCGGCGGGAGCTGGCGGTCCTCAAGACGCGCGGCGCGACTCCCCGACAGCTCGTCGGGCTTCTTCTCGTTGAAGCAACGCTCGGGGGAGCGATTGCCGCGATCGTGGGCCTCGTCGCGGGAGTGGGCCTGAGTCGTCTCCTGCTCACCTTCGTGAGTCCGTTCAGCACCCCGACTGCGCCTCGCTACGAGGTCGTCGTGCTCACGCCATCCACGATTGTCATCGTGACGATCCTGTCCGTGATTTTCATGGCGCTCACGAGCATCCGGTCGGCGCGGCGGACGGCGCGCGTCCCGATCGTGGAGACCCTCCGGTATTACGCGCCGGGGGAGACCCGCATTCAGTACCGGCCATGGGTCGACATCCTCCTTGTCACCCTGGCCGTCGTCACGTACGGGATGGTCCTCTACACCCGGGCGAACCCCCAGGACTTTTTCACGTTCCTGATTGGCGCGCTCTTCTTCATCATCCTCCCCTTCACGCCGATCTTCTTGATCATCGGGACGACCCGACTCCTCACGCGGTCCACGGGTCGCGTGTACGAATGGACCGCGCGCGTGTGCAAGCCGTTCGCGAAGAACCTGTACTATGTCATCAGCCGGAACCTGCGCCGGAATCCACGCAGATCCGCGAACGTCGCGGTCATCATCGCCCTCGGTATCGCGTTCGGCATGTTCATTCTCGTGACGTTCTCGTCGCAGCTCGCTTATCAGGAACGACAAGTCCGAGCGTCGGTCGGCGCGGATGTCTCCATCGACTCCGCACCTCTCGACTCCGCGTTCGCCGCAAACCTCACGGCACTCCCCGAAGTCGCCGGCGTGACCCGCGTGCTGAACGTCCCCGCCTCGCCGCCGTACTTTTACGCAAACATCTACGCGCTCGATCCGGCCACGTACTTCGCGGTGACGAATCCCGAGCCGTGGTACTTCCGCGGAATCGGACCCGAACTGGCCCGCCAGGTCCTCGCGACCCCGGGTCAGGTGCTCGTCACCGAGACGTACCTCCAGAACGCGTACCTGGCCGTCGGCGACCGTCTCTCGTTCCAGGCCCCCGTGTACAACGGGACAAACTACACCGGAACGGTCATCGTGAACACGACGATCGGCGGGACCGTGCGAGGCTTGCCCGGGACTCCATACTACGGGTATGGCATGCCCAGCGCGATCTACGGCAGCGCGCAGACGTTCGGACCGCTGGTCGCGCCGCAGCCATCGCCGCCTGGGCCTCCCCTCCCGGGGTACGGCGGCCAACGGTTCCTCGTGGCCCTCCGTTCGGGGACGGATTGGCGGACCGCGAAGACCGACATCGTCGCGTTGGGGGCTTCCGGCGTGTCCGTCGCCGCCGAGCAAATCGAGCAGCTCCGCTCGAATCCCGTCTTCCGCGCGTTCTTCGGTTTCATCGAGCTGGAGATGGCGTTCATGGTCGTCATCCTGACCGCGGGCCTCGGTGTCATCCTGTACGCCGCGACGCTTGAGAGGGATGTCGAGCTGGCCGCGATCCGCGCCCGCGGGGCGAGCGGTTGGCAGACGGCGGGCCTCCTCATCGGGGAAGCGGCTTCGATCATGCTGATCGGCCTTCTGGTCGGTGCGGGGATTGGCACCCTCGCGGCCTTCCTTTCGACCTCCTTCATTTCGGCCGGCCCGGGAACGGCCGGCGAATCGCTGGTCCCGGTCTTGTTCATCTTTCCGCCGGAGGCGCTGCTCCTCCTGGTCTTGGCGCCGGCCGCGATGCTCCTGACATCGTTCGCGGTCACGTTCCGCATCACGCGCATGGACATTGGCCGGGTCCTGAAACTGCGGGGTGGTTGAGGTGCCGAACATCCGAACGAAAGATCTGATCAAGGTGTATCGAACGGGGAAATCCGAAGTGATCGCGCTGCGCGGCCTCGACATGCAAGTCGCGGACGGCGAACTGGTCGCGGTCCAGGGGCCTTCGGGATGTGGGAAGACGACCCTGCTGAATCTTCTCGGCGGAATCGATCGCCCCACTGCAGGCCGCATCGAAGTGGACGGTTCCAATCTCGTCGACCTAGGAGATGGAGACCTCGTCAAGTATCGCCTGGCGCGGGTCGGTTTCATCTTTCAGTTCTTCAACCTCGTCCCCACGCTCACCGCGGAGGAGAACGTCGAGCTCCCGTTGCGACTGGCGGCGAAGGGCCCCTCGATTCGTGCGAAGCGGCGCAAGGAGCTGCTCGAGCTCGTGGGCATGACCCAACGGGCGACCCATCGTCCCGACGAGCTCAGCGGCGGAGAGCAGCAACGAGTGGCCATCGGGGTTGCCCTCGCGAACGATCCACCGCTCCTCCTGGCGGACGAGCCCACCGGAGAGCTCGACACGAAGACCGGACAAGAAGTCCTCGACCTGTTCCGCCGCCTCAACCAGGAATTCAAGAAGACGATCGTGGTCGTGACGCACGACGCCCGGGTGTCCCACATCGCGCATCGCGTCCTCGAGATCCAAGACGGGAAGATCATGGGCGAGACGCCGGCCGCGTAGCCCGGCGGAATTCCCGGAGTCAGTACGTCCGTTCGTCCGGGGCGACTTCCCACTCTTTTGTTTCCATGGTCTTCTGGAGTTTCTGGAGCGAGTCGCGGAAGTGTTCGACCAGTCGAAGTTTTCCGGGGCTATCGGGCAGCTCCTCGATCAGACGGAGCAGGCCTTCCATCTGCGGAACCTGACTGTATTTCATGATCAACAGCTCCTTCTGATACAGCGCGGAGGTGAGGAACTGGTTCCGGACGGTGGCGACCGTCGTCTGGGCGGACCAGAATCGAAGGAACTTGTCCAGGTACAGCCCGAACCCAAAGATGATCACCAGCACGACGCCGAGCAGGACGAGCAAGACTTCCGCCTCATTCAGGCCAAATTCCAGGAAGTACGTATGCAAGACCAACGTGAACACGCCGACGAACGTGAGAATCGTGAAGACGATCCCGAGGATGCTCATGCTGAGATTCCATCGGTACAGCCATTCCGCGACCTTGATCTTCTGACGTTCAACGCTCATTCGAATCCCTTCCCCGCCGACAACGCATCGGAAGGGATATTCTCCGCGGTTGGAGTGCGAATCGGATGAGTGTGCAAACGGACGTTCAGCGACTCACGTCAGAACGAACAAGCTCACTTCTGCATGTACCGGGTGCTCTCGAGCTGAATCGTCTCCTTGCGGGCCCGGTCCACCTGCGCGATCAGGTCGACCGCGTGCTTCAGGTTGCGGTTGTTCGCGGAGATCCCCCAGAGGCCGAGCATGATGAGGGCGACCGCGATCGACAGGGCGAACGCCCCGCCCGCGACGGCGCCGGACGCTCGTTGGATCGAGTCCTGAATTCCGGGGACGAGCACGAGGAGCCCGATCGTCACGCCCACGATCAGGAGCATCGTCCAGAACACCGTGAGGACAATTCGCCGTCCCACTCGGGCCTGCGTGCTCAGCGGCGCAGCCATGCAATTCGCCGACGCGCCTCGGCCTAAATAAAGGATTGGTCGAGGATTGCGGCTTGGGGCATAGGTTCAAGCGAGCGCCCCGGCGTAGCCCGCGCGTGGCCGAGGGATGGAAGCGTCTCTGGTCATTCGTCCGACGGCTTCCATGGTACCGGTTCGGCGCCGGGGTGCTCGCGGGCGGCGCAGGCCTGGTTGTCACGTTCATCATGCGGGCGCTGGGCCTCGGCGTCTTCCTCCCGGAGATTGCGGTGGACTTCGTCGTCGGTCGAATCCCCGGAGGGATCGAGTCGTTCTTCATCCGAACCCTCGGGGAGGGCGCGAAGCTCCTCGCGCTGCTCACCGCCCTTGCCGTCTTCCTCGTCCTTCCGGGGATCTACGCCACGCTCTTCCGACGCGTGCAACGGTGGCTGAAAAACCGCTGGCTCGTCATCGCGTTCTATACGTTCAGCTCCGCGGGAATCGTCCTGCTCGGGATCCTCCCGCTCTTGGATGCGGGCTTGCTTGGTTCGAACACGCCGGTAGGTGTTGGATTCGCGGTGTTCAGTCAACTCATCGGGTACTGGCTCTACGCCGCAATCCTGGACCACGTCCTCGTCGACGTCGCCGCGGAGTACCCGGAGGGATTCAGCCTGAGCCGGCGGCAATTCATCGCTGGGACGATCGGAGCAATCGCGCTTGCCGGCCTGACTATCTACGGGCTCGGCAGTCTCATCGCGAAGAAAGGGCGGCTCGTCTTCGCGTCGATCGACGAGATGCTGTCGAAAGAACGGACTCCGACGTCCGAGTTCTACGTGGTCACGAAGAATGTCATCGACCCCACCGTGGACGCGGCCGGATGGGTCCTGTCGATCGGAGGTCTTGTCTCGAACCCGACGACGTACTCGTACGCAGACCTTCAGGCGCTCGCGAGCGTGGACGAGCTCGTGACTCTGGAGTGCGTGAGTAACGAGGTCGGAGGGAATCTGATTAGCACCGCGGAGTGGACCGGCGTCCGACTCGCGACCATCCTGCAATCCGCGGGCGTCGACCTGTCGCCCGGAAATTGGATCGTGTTCACCTGCGCCGACGGCTACACGGCAGGGATCCCGATCGCGAAGGCGATGGACCCCAACACGCTCGTCGCGATCTACATGAACGGCGGTCCCCTCGCGACCGCCCATGGGTATCCTGCGCGCATCATCGTCCCCGGGTTGTACGGAATGTTCCACGCGAAATGGCTCACGAAGATCGAGGCCGTTCAGGGCCAATTCAGCGGATACTGGCAACAGAAAGGCTGGACGAACTCGGAGGACCTGAATGGTCGAGTCCACACCGTAGCGATTATCGCTTGGCCAGCGGACAATTCGGTCGTGGGTGGATCGACGGAGATCGGCATCGTCGCGTTCGCCGGGGATCGCGGTATCTCGCTCGTTGAGGTCAGCACGGACGGCGGCTCGACTTGGAACGCCGCGACCCCGCTGAAGGCGCCACTGTCGGGTCTCACGTGGAGCCTATGGAAGTACACGCCGCCTGGACCCCTGTCCGGGGGCTCCCACCGGATCGTCGCGCGCGCCTATGATGGGACCGGCCTGATCCAGGATTCCGTTCCCGAACCGCCGTTCCCCGGTGGCGCTGAGGGCTACGACTCAATCACCTTGCTCGTGTCGCAGTGAACCGATCACGCATGCTTTACGGCTCGACTGGATCGAATCCCGAACGCAAGAATTGCGAGGCCCACGATCGCCGTAATCGAGCCGATCCAGATCCATGGCGGGTTGTTCGACATGAACGATCCCGGGATGTACCCCGCGCCTTGGAGAGCGAAGACCGTGCCTGCGAGCAGGACGAGGACTCCGAACACGACGAAGACGATCCGCATGGCAATCGCACCCGCGAGAGGCCTATAAGACTTGTCCCTAAGCGAGTCGCCTATGCCGCGATATTCGCGAACTTCTGCGCTCGTTCTGGGTTAATCATCCGCCGGTCGTCACGAGGGCTTCCGGCGCCTGCCAGCTGCGATATAGGTCCTCGATCTCGTACGGCGGCGCGTGACAAGAGAGGTACCGGAGCCGGCCACGACCGACGTTTCGGATTCCGTGCGTCGACCCCGCAGGGAAATAAATCGCCGTGTCGGGGCCGAGCACTTTCCGCTCGCGGCCCGAGGTCACCTCGCCCCGGCCCTCAAGGACATAATACATCGACTCGACCGTCCGATGTTCGTGGACGGGCGTGCTTCCCCCCGGACGGATGTCCACGACCGTAATCAGGAACTTCCGCGATCCGACGTTGTCCGGGGTGATGATCTGATACGAGAGGCTCTTGTCGCCCTTCAACGCCTTGGCGTCTTTGCGGTGCACGACCTTCATCGGTCCACCGGCGTCCGCAAGGAACGGAGGGCATTTGGAGTTTCCGCATCGGCTACGCGCACAAGGGTTTAATGCGCTCCGGGAGGTTCGCTTCGCGATGGTCCGCGTCGAGGTCATCGCCTACACGCCGACCGAGTTTCTCGAGGAAACCGACGTCACGATCGGCCGTTGCCGCGAACTCGCCGAGACCCACAAGGTGACGTGGGTCAACGTCGTAGACCCGGATGGCCGAACGGTCGAGGAGCTCGAGACGCTGTTCGGTCTGCATCCGCTCGCCTTGGAAGACGCCCAGAACCAGGACCTACCGCCGCGGGTGGACGTCTACGACGACGTTGTGTTCGTCGTCGCGCGAACGATCGTGTGGGCCGAAGAGCTCGACACCGATCAGCTCTCACTGTTCATCGCGAAGAAGTTCATCGTCACGATCCACGACAAAGTCTTCCCGCAGCTTGAGG